>ERZ779861.1198-NODE-1198-length-30506-cov-32.581886_pt1 | contig 30506 bp, 20 predicted proteins | sample MGYA00511558_ERZ779861 | MGnify/ENA primary metagenome ERZ779861 (study PRJEB29588, sample SAMEA2163432) | human gut metagenome | biome: human gut; feature: human-associated habitat; material: faeces | place: Denmark | collected 2008/2010 ...
GAATTAGCCGATGCTGCCGCCCGACCAATGGCTGTCCTGCAAAACGCCGTGCTTGTCGTCCGGCACGTTGACGCCGAGGTATTCCTTGTAAAGGCGGTTCCACTCGCCCGGCAGGTCGTGTACCTTGAGCTCGCCGTGCATCACGCGCTTTTCGAGCTCGTAGCGCACCATGACGTGCAGGCTGTAGGTGACCTCGTCGGCCTCGGTGCGGATGAGGGACGGCTCAGCCTTGTTAATGGCACGGTAGAATTCCTCCGCCGTGTGGCCACTCAGCTCGGGGAACAACTCGCAGAGCTTCGGGAACACGAAGCCCGTGAAGGCGCGCGAGCGACCGAGCAGATTTTCATAGAAGCGGCTCTGGCTCTCGTGGATGCCCATGGAGACACCGCCGTCGAGCACCGTATAGGCGAGATCATCCGCGCTGCCGGTGTCATAGAGAGCGTGGCCACCCTCGTGGATAACGGAGAACATCGAGGAGGCAAAATTCTCCTCCAAATAGTGCGTCGTGATACGCTCGTCAAAGTGCGAACCGAGCGACGTCGTAAACGGATGCTCGGTCGTGGACAGGCCGACATGGTCCAAATCGAGGCCCATCGTGCGCATCAGATAGTCGGAAAGCTGCGCCTGCTTCTCCTCGGGAAAATAGCCGTGCAGCATCGCGTCATCGAGCTGCGGCTGCGCCTTGATCTTCTTGAGAAGCGGCACGATGTGCTCGCGCAGCGTTGCAAAAAACTCGTCGCACTGCGCCATCGTCAGCCCGTCCTCATACTCGCTGAGCCAGTAGTCGTAGGGGTCCTTTTCCGGTGCGCAGTAGTGTGCGAAGCGGATGTTCGTCTCGAAGATCTTTTCAAGCACCGGCTCAAAGAGCGCAAAATCGCTCGTCTCCTTCGCCCGGTGCCATACGTCGTCGGCCTCGACAAGCAGCTGCTGGTAGGCGACGTATTCATCCATCGGGATCTTCTGCATGTCGCGGATATCCTTGATGAGCAGGAACACCATGCGCTGCTGCTTTTCGTCAAGCTCCGCCTTGTGTTCATCGAGGAATTCAAGCAGCGCGACGGTCTCGCCGCCGGTGGTGAGCTTATAGTCCTCCTCGCTTAAAATGCTCATGGTCTGGCCGCGGTTCGCCGCCGTGCCCTTGGGCGCGGTGGTCGCCCCGTCGTAAAAGAGCAGACCCATGGCGTGGCCGTAGGCGGCAAGCTTCGCCTGCAGGTCCATCAGGGACTGGATCGCTTCAGAAAGAATCATCGGTAGTGTCCTCACTTTCTCTATGATGGTCTCATCATAGCATGAAGAGGGTGCAGAGCGCAAGAGGGGACGCTGAGGTTCTCCCCCTGTGGCCGCGCAGAAGAGGGGGGCATTCTCTCGCGTGAGAGAATGCCCCCTTGTCCCCCCCAAGCGAACGCGAGGGGAGTTCCCCTCGACCCCCGACATTGGCAGTTTGCAGTTTGAAGATCTGCGCAGCCTGCGGAATCGAATGCCTGCCAAGTGTGGGTGCTATACGATTTGAGTTGCTTCTATTACCCGCTGCCGCTCTGCCTGTATGAGCGAAAAATTCATCATTTCACTATTTTTTCTCTCACGGTTTCGCAAGCATCTGCACTGACGACCCCCTGTTCTTTCAGCAGTGCCAGCACTGAAGCAAGCGCATCCTGCGGATCACACCAGACATCCGGAGCATAGCCCCTGTGATCGACATTTTCTCCGTCCCCATAGAGGAAAAGCGTTGACCCAAAGCGCACACCGATGCCGGTATATGGCAATGTAAAGGTGCTGATATTTCCGCAGAGCTGGTATCCCGCCGTGTTGCTGCCAACAATGAGCACATTGTCAAGCGTTTTCAAAAGCTGTACCGCGCCCTCGCCGGACGAGCCGCAATGATCGTCAACCAACACGATGATCGGAATATCATTTTCATACCAGGTCCCGTGGACTTCACGGGCAAAGCAAGTTCCCTCATCTTCCGGCAGCAGACTCTCGCTGTTTTCCGCAGCAAAAAGGGCGCTGTTTTTCTGCGCATACAGCATGGAGGTCTCAATACTGTTCTGCGTTCCGAGGAAACTCTGTATCCACTTTCTCGGCCAACTGTCCGAGCCGCCAACATTGCCGCGCAGGTCATAGATCACCGCTTTGCTCCCGCGTGCTTTTGCCCCTTCCCGAGCATAGCGTGCAAGCATATTATCATATGTGCTGGAAACAAAGCTGCGGAGGGAAACATAGGTAAGACCGTCTTCCTGTATCAGGCGGTAATCCAGCGTGCCGAGGTCAACATCAAGCGGCTGACTCTCCGTCCAGTCAAGGCGATAGATTTTCGCTTTTCCAGAAGAATTTTTCAGTGTGACACTGCTCTGCACGGCGTCCTTCCGCAGCGCAAAAAGCGTCGGCTGATAAACAATGCGTCCGTCTTGCAGAAGCGTCGGCTGCACGCTGACATGTTCATCGGAGAAGCTACTCAATGTCCACCTCTCCCCGTCATTCACCATATAATAGCTGCCGTTGACATCCTTTGAAAAATAGAAGCCGTCGGCAAAGAAGTATTCATATCGCACCTGCGCCTCGATCTCTTCCGCCGCCGGTTCATAAATCACGGCATGCGCGTCGTGCGCAAGCATGAATGCGAGAGATTCCTGCAGTTTTTCTCCCAGCGCAGAAACTTTGATCTCATCATCCTGTGAGGAAAGCCATTGTGTCACAGCGTCCTCCGCTGCGTCAAACTTTTCCTGCCCAAAGTATTCGTAAGCGCCGTAAGCGCTTTGCAGCGTGCGGAACAGCAGGGAAACATCAGACTGCGCCTGTTCCTTCGACACCGTCTCCATCGCGGCATGACCTCGTAAAAGGCTCTCCACCTCGCTCTCGCTCAGCAGCCCTGCCGAGGCGGGGTCATCCGAAATCGCATCGGCAAAATCAGCCGCAGAGGGAACGTGCTCCAGTTCTGCGCGGTGAGTTTGTGAAGTCTCCACCATCAAAGAAGAAAGTTCTTCTCCTTCCGGAGCGTAGGAAAAGTCCAACGCCTGCGGTGCGCCGCAGGCTGACAAAAGCAGCAGCAAAACTATTGTGCTGCATATAGCAAATCTTTTTTTCACAAATTATCCCCCTATGGAAAGTGTGAAGGTATCATAGCAAATTAAAAACCTGTTTTCAATCATTGACAGGGAACGTTCTTATAAAAAACAGGACACCCAGTTCGGATGTCCCGTATCTATTTGGCCTACCGAAGCAAAAAACAACGCTTTTGCGCCGTACAAGCGTTTTGCGCAGCAAAACCTTGGCGGAGGGCGAATTCACTTCGCCCGAGCATTTTAATTTCCTACCGGAATCCAAAAAAGAGGTCACAACATACGTTGTGACCTCTTTTTTGGAGCGGGCGACGAGGCTCGCTCGCGGCACTGCCGTGCCGCGACACGCACAGCGGGCGACAAACGCCCCACCGGGGCGTTTTCTCGCTTCGCTCGCGCCCTGTTCGACCCTCTGCCCGCTGGAACCAAAAAATAAAGGCATGACTTACGTCATGCCTTTATTTTTTGGAGCGGGCGACGAGGCTCGAACTCGCTACCTCCACCTTGGCAAGGTGGCGCTCTACCAGATGAGCTACGCCCGCGGAACAAGATGTACTATACCAGACATTTTTCGCTTTGTCAAGCATAGATTTTAGGATTCTGTTGCAAAATGCGGGGGGCTGTGATACACTTGCCCGGTAAATCGTATTTTTCAGGAGGCAGTCATGGCCACTTTACAGGAAGAGATCTCCCGCCGCCGGACGTTTGCGATCATTTCGCACCCGGACGCCGGTAAAACCACGCTGACGGAAAAGTTCCTGCTCTACGGCGGAGCCATCGCGCAGGCGGGTGAAGTCAAGGGCAAGCGCGAGCGCGCGGCAAAATCCGACTGGATGGAAATCGAAAAGCAGCGCGGCATTTCGGTCACGTCGTCAGTCATGCAGTTCCAGCACGGCGGCTACTGCATCAACATCCTCGACACGCCGGGACATCAGGACTTCTCCGAGGACACCTACCGCACGCTGATGGCCGCGGACAGCGCCGTCATGGTCATTGACGGCGCAAAGGGCGTCGAACCGCAGACGCGCAAGCTCTTCAAGGTCTGTGCTCTGCGCAACATCCCCATCTTTACCTTTATCAATAAGATGGACCGCGAAACGCGCGACCCGCTCGAGCTCTGCGAGGAGGTCGAGCGCGAGCTGGGCATCGACACCTATCCCGTCAACTGGCCGATCGGCTGCGGCAAGGAGTTTGCCGGTGTGTACGACCGCGATAAGCGCTGCATCCTGCACTTCACCGACGCGGGCCACGCCAAAAAGGCGGGCATCACGGAAATCGAGCTCGATGATCCCGTGCTCGTCGACCTGATCGGTCAGTCCCGCCGCGATACGCTCGCCGAAGAGGTCGAGCTGCTCGGCGCAGGCCGTGACTTTGACCTGGACGCCGTGCGCCACGGTAAGCTCTCCCCCGTGTTCTTCGGCAGCGCGCTGACGAACTTCGGCGTTGAGCCGTTTTTGAACGCGTTTTTAGAGATGACCACGCCGCCGCTGCCGCGTGTGAGCGACGCGGGCGAGGTGGACGTCTACTCCCCCGAATTCTCGGCTTTCGTCTTCAAGATCCAGGCCAATATGAACAAGGCCCACCGCGACCGCCTTGCCTTCATGCGCATCTGCTCGGGCAAGTTCGAGCGCGACACCGAGTATTTCCACGTCCAGTCCGGTCGCAAGATGCGCCTTTCCCAGCCGCAGACGATGATGGCCGCCGAGCGCGAGATCGTCGACGAGGCCTACGCGGGCGACATCATCGGCGTGTTCGACCCCGGCATCTTCTCCATCGGCGACACGATCACGATGCCCGGCAAAAAGTTCCGCTTCTCCGGCATCCCGACGTTCGAGCCCGAGCACTTCATGCTCGTCTCACCCAGGGACACGATGAAGCGCAAGCAGTTCGTCAAGGGCGTGGAGCAGATCGCGCAGGAGGGCGCCATCCAGATCTTCAAAATCCCCGACAGCGGCTTTGAGGACGTGGTCGTCGGCGTGGTCGGCACGCTGCAGTTCGACGTGTTCGAATACCGCATGAAGAACGAGTACGGCGTGGACCTGCGCATGAGCGGCCTTCCCTACGAGCACCTGCGCCTGATCCGCGAGTGCCCGTGCGACGTGAAGGACCTGATGCTCTGCTCGGGCTCCCGCGTGCTCGAGGACTTCAAGGGCCGCAAGCTCATCGCCTTCGGCGGCGAGTGGAGCGTGGGCTTTCTCACCAAGCACAACGAGGGTCTTATCCTCGACGACTGGCTCAGCGTGTAACAGATAACACCTATAATATAAGGAGAGACGCGGCTTTCGCCGCGTCTCTTTCGTTATAAAAGCATCGCAGACTTTGCCGCCCGCAGGCGGCAAATGATCTGGATCTTTTTTCTGGCGACACGCGCGTCAGAAAAAACACTCTGCGCGGAGCGTGTGTCGAGCCCGCGAGGCACAAAGCGAAGCGAAACTTTCTCAAAAAAGTGGTGACACCACTTTTTTGAATGATCTTACGCGTTGTAAACGTCCTCGTTCAGCACGCCCTCGGACTTGGCGACATAGATGCTCGTGGCGGAATCGCCGACAACATTGAGCGCGGTGACGAGCATCTCGATGGGGCGGTTGATGGCGAGGATGAGGCTGTAGGCCAGCATTGCCGCATCATTCACATAGCCGAGGCCGGAGAGGATGGTGAAAAGGATGATCGCGCCGGAGCCGGGGGCCGCGGGCGTACCGGCGGAGGCGATGAGTGCGAGCAGCGCGATGACGACGAGCTGGGTGAAGCTGATGCTGTAGCCCGCGCAGCCGGCGATGAAGAGCGTTGCGATGACCTGCATGATGGCCGTTCCGTTCATGTTGATGGTCATGCCGAGCGGCAGGACGAAGGAGGCGATCTTCTCATCCACGCCGAGCTCCTCGACCGTGGTCTTGACGTTGAGCGGGAGCGTCGCCGCACTCGAAGAGGTGGAGAAGCCGAAGACCGCGACGCGGGTGATCTTCTTGGCGAACTTGAAAGGATCAAGATGCGCGAAGATCGCGATGAAAGCGGGATAGCCGATGATGAGGAAGATGAGCAGCAGCGCGACCGTGAGGATAACGTAGGCGACAGCTGGCTTGAGGTGCTCCACACCGTAGGATGCGAAGGTGCGCGTGAGCAGCATGAAGATAGCGACGGGGCCGAACTTGCTGACGACGAAGTTCAGAAAGACGATAACGACGTCGTTGAGCTCCTGGATGAGCTTGCGCAGCGTCGCGGTCTTCTCCTCGCCGAGCGTCTTCATGCACAGGCCGAGGGACACGGCGAGGAAGACGACGGCGAGCACCGCGGTGTTGCTCGAGAAGGTGGAAGCGATGTTCGAGGGGATGACGTTCAACACGACGAGCAGCGGATTGGAGCCCGCCGAGCCTGAAACGCTCTCGAGCCCGTCGACCGCAATGTGGAACACGCCCATGTTATAGAAGACGATGCCGCACACGCAGGCGAGCAGGAGCGCAAAAAAAGAACAGATCAGGAAACCTTTGATACACTTGAAAGAAATTCTGCCAAGCGTACTGGTATCGGAGATCTGTCCTATTGCTAACGTAATGGAAGTGAAAACCATCGGCACGATCACGAGCTGTAATGCACGGATGAACATCTGACCGGCCAAATAGAAAAGGCCAAGCGCGCTGCTCGCTCCCGCAGCGGTGATATCCTGGAACAAAAGATCATTGATGGTCGTCCACACCGCTTCCTGACCGGAGGAATTTAAATGCTCGCGGAGGAACAAAAACAGGAGTCCGGCCGTCAGTCCCGCGACGAGGGAGATGGCCATTTTCGTTGCCAGTGTCTTCTCTTTCCTTACTTTCATGTGTCGTATCCTTTCTTTTCCCGCGCCCGCTCGCCCCGTTCCGGAACCCGCGTTTGCGATTTTTACGAGCATACTACGCAGGCCCCCTTTGTGGCAAGTGTGTTTTTCCATAAATATTAACAAATTCTGAATGCATTCTCCGACAATAGTGACAAAATTCGATTTTTGTGTAAAAAGTGCAAAAAATCGTGTAGATTTTTGTTGACAAACGTCAAGAACGCGTATATAGTGTGAGCCGTAAAAAAGAGTAGGTGCAGCCGCTTCGACCGCATCTCAAACGATAATAGCAAACCCGGTGAAAACCGGCGACGCAAAGCTATAGGGCCTTACCCCTGGGAACAGGGCTGGCAGCCAGTTACCGAAAGGAGATCGCCGTATGAAACGGCTGTTTCGTCATGCCTGCGCTATGCTCGCAGTGCTTATTGTCATGTCCATGTTCACGGTTGTGAACGCCAGCGCTGCCAATGGCACCACCATTGACACCACGAATGCCAAGTATGGTTTCGTCACCGTCAACTACACCTCCAATGCCAAATTGAAGGTCGGCATCCAGTACGGTAACGAAAAGACGTCCTACAAGAACTGCCCGAGCGGCAAGGACGCCGTCTTCTCCCTCGAGCAGGGCGACGGCACCTACACCATTTCCCTCTGCGAGAACATCTCCGGCACGACCTACCGCGTCGTGACCTCCAAGAAGGTCAACGCCAAGATTGAAAACGCCTACGCTCCTTACCTCATCGCCACGACCGACGTGCAGTTCACCTCCGGCGACGATGTGTGCAAGAAGGCCGCTGAGCTCTGCAAGGACGCCAAGACCGACATGGACAAGGTCACCGCGATCTACAACTACATCGCCGGTCACTACACCTACGACACCAAGCTCGCTAACGACATCACCTCCGGCAAGGTCAGCAAGTACATCCCCGACACCGCCGCCACCCTGAACAGCAACAAGGGCATCTGTTACGACCTCGCGTCCCTCTTCGCCGCCATGTGCCGCAGCCAGAACATCCCCTGCACCCTCACCAAGGGCTACGCCGGCAGCAGCTACCACGCCTGGAACAAGGTCAACGTCAGCGGCAACTGGTACCAGATCGACATGACCTACGCCGTCACCAAGCGCGTCATCAACGAGACCACCTTCGCCGGCTGCGTCTCCCCCCTGACCTACTCCCAGCAGAGCGACGCGCTCGCCGTGTCCGCGGTGGCGTAAAATATCACAATTCGTCGAATCACGGCGGCAAGGTATTTCCTGCCGCCGTTTTTTTCTGCGCATTATTAGTCCTGTTAATATCTTATATATTTTTTGAAAATCTCCTTGCATTTTTGGGCAAATCTGGTATACTGTGAACATAAAATATTGGCAAACACAAATATCTGTGCGGCTCGCAGAAGAGCAACTGTACAGAAAAAGGCACAGCAGGCGAAAGCCTGTGTCGCAAAGCCACGGACCTAAACGGCGCTCGCGCCGCACGGCAGCCGGTTGCCAAATGCAGATTACCTCCCCCCTTCTTCGCGCCGTACAGGCAGAAGAAGGAGGATTTTTTTATGTCTGAGAAGAAAGTTGGCAAGCGGCTTCTCACCTGGGTCCTGGTCCTCGTGATGACACTGTCGCTATTGCCGCTCAACGTGCTGGCGGCAAATCCGGCAGTCATGCGAATCGTCAGACCGGATACTGACAAGTATATCACCTATAATTTCTATCTCAATGAAGGTGACAAAACACCCTATTACTCGCAGATCATCAAGAACAACGAATCTCTCGACGCTCCGGCCACTCCCGAGAAGAAAGACTACAAATTTGTTGGCTGGTACGATGGTGATGAACAGTTCTCTAATTTCGGAACCGCAATCACTGTCACGGAAGGTAGCACTGACGTAGACCTCTACGCCAAGTTTGTTCCTGTGTGTTACGTCTACTTCATGGACGGCACTGGCGAGGGTGCCCGCATCATCGCTACCAAGGAAGTAACAGCGACAGACCCCCTTAATGATTTCAGTGATGTTGCTTTCCCCATCGGCGCTGATGAAGCCATTACCGGTTGGGTGGACAAAGACAACAATCCCGTCACATCCGTTTCTTTCAGCGACGGCACGACTTATCTCTATCCCGTCGTTGAAAAAGGCCACTGGATTGAGTTTAACTCTAACGGCGGCAGCTATGTTGCACCGCTGTTTGTGGCAAAGAATGCTCAACTCAGCAGCCTTCCTGAACCGACTAAGCACGGCTATAGCTTCGACAGTTGGTACACGGATAAAGAGATGACCAACAAGTTCGAATCTGACAATGATTTGAGCGACGACCTCACCCTCTATGCCAAGTGGAACCCCAGTAGCAACGTTTCCTACACCGTGATCCACTGGCTGGAAAACGCGGACGATGATAATTACTCTCTTGCGGCATCTGAGTCTAAGAGCGGTATTACCGGTAGTAAAACCGAAGCAACCGCTAAAACCTATGTAGGCTTTACATCCCCCGCCGCCAAAGATATCGAACAGGAAACCATCGCGGGCGACGGTTCTACCATCGTCAATGTGTATTACAAGCGCAATATGTATGAGGTGAAGTTTTCCTCTTATTCTTATACTGATTGGCGCGGCCACTCCCATCCTGGCACTGAATATACAAGTCTTCGCATCACTGCTAAGTACGGTGCCAATATCTCTGACAAGTGGCCCACTTACAACGGCAGCAGCACTTGGAGTACAAATGACAATGAAAACAAGGGGCCCTATCAGGTCAATATTCAGACAATGCCTTTAGGTGGTGCTAATTTCTACGGGCCGAAAACTGGCCGTGGCAGCGAAACTGCTTACTACTATGTAGAATCCCTGACTGGTGGAAAATACGAGCTTCATCACAGTGATACCACTCCCGGAACCGGTTATAGCGTCACTGATGAGGATAGATACCCCATTACCGGCTTCACGTTTAAAACGTATACAGCGGAACAAGGTGGTAACTGGTTTGATGGTTATTATGAAAAGTATGACGGTGCTAGATTCTACTACACCCGTAACAGCTACAACATTGTCTTCATCAACGGCGGTGCAGAAGATAAAACTCTCAGCAAGAAATATCAGCAGGATATCAGTGATGCGAACTACACGCCCACTGCTCCCGCAGGCAAGGTAGGCTATGAGTTTGCTGGTTGGTACGACAACGAGCTGTGCGAGGGTACGGCTTATAACTTCACCAGCAAAACCATGCCCGCAAACAACATCACCCTTTACGCCAAGTGGGTCGAGCCGGTGCACAAGGTCGAATTTTTAGTAGACAATAAAGTTGTGACCAAATGGACGAAAACTGATGTCGCTCACAATTCGACCATCAGCGACCTTCCCACTCCCACAAGTTCTAATGGCGACACCTTCCTCGGCTGGGTCGATGCAAATGGCAAGCCGTTCCACCCCAGCACCAAGATCACCGGCGACCTCAAGCTCTATGCCAAATTCGGCAATAAGACCGGTTACAGCGTGACGTATGTTACCGCCGAAGGTAGCAGCTCGTTCACTGACGACAAACTCTATGCCGAGGGTGCGTATGCAACCGTTCGCGACGGTGCCAGCACCGCCCCCGCTGGCAAGGTCTTCCTGTACTGGAATGCCAGCAGCGACAGCAGCGGCAAGAAGTACTATCCCAACGATAAGGTCTTAGTGCCAAAGGGCGGCGTTACCCTGACGGCTGTTTACGGTGATAAGGCCGAAACGGTCACCCTGACGTATAACGCAAACTTTGGCACTCCCCCCGCATCCACGCAGATTTCTGGTCTAAAGAATAACGGCCTCATTGATCTTCTCTCTTATGATGAACTGGAGCTCCCCAAGCGCGATGGCTACACGTTTACTGGCTGGAACACCCAGCAAGACGGCCATGGCATTAGCTTCGCCGCCGGTACGTCTGCCGCCCGCGTGGATAAGGTTGAACCCAATGTTCTCTATGCACAGTGGAAGAAGACCACGATTGACGAGGAAGTCACCGTCATCATCACCGGCAAGACTGATACAAAGGTCTACAATGGTTCCGAGCAGTCCGTCACCGGCTACGAGGTCAAGAGCATCAGCAACGAGCTCTACAAGACCACCGACTTCACCTTCAACGGCACCGCTACCGCCACGGGCACCGATGCTGACACCTATCAGATGGGCTTGAAGCCTGAGAACTTCGAGAACAAGAACGCGAACTTCTCCAAGGTCACCTTCGTGGTCACCGACGGTTCCCTGACCATCACCAAGCGCGATGTCACCCTGACCTCTGCCAGCGCCAGCAAACCGTATGACGGCACGGCTCTAACGAGCAAAAATGTCACCGTCGGCGGTAACGGTTTCGCTGATGGCGAGGGCGCGACCTACAACGTGACCGGCTCTCAAACCGAAGTTGGCAAATCGGATAATGAATTCACTTATGAGCTGAACGCTAACACCAAGGCAAACAACTACAACATCACAATGTACAAGGGTGAGCTTGTAATTACCGCCGCCGACAGCGTTGCTTACAAGGTCGAGCACTACAAGCAGAATCTTGACGGCAGCTACAACGACACGCCGAATGATATCGACCCCCTGTCCGGCACGGCTGGCACTCTTACCGCAGCCGCGGCCAAAGATTACCCCGGCTTCACTCCTGGAACGGTTACACAGGAAAAGATTAAGTCCGACGGCACAACTACCGTTGAGATTCAGTACACCCGCAACTCCTACACTTTGACCATCAACTACGTTTACCGCGATGGCAGCAAGGCCGCTGAAAGCCACATTGAAACCATTCTGTACGGCAAGGACTACTCCGTCACCAGCCCCAAAATCTCCGGCTACACTGCTGATAAGCTGGTTGTCTCCGGCACCATGCCCGCTGACAATCGCACCGTGACGGTCACCTACACCAAGAACGGCGGTCATCATCCCCGTCCCAAGCCCACTGTGGAGATCGAAGACGATGACGCGCTCGGTCTGAACACGACCGACCACTTCGCCTATATCGTCGGTTACGGCAACGGCGAGGTCCGCCCGCAGAACAACATCACCCGCGCCGAGGTCGCGACCATCTTCTTCCGCCTGCTGACCGACGACGTCCGCGACGAGAACCTGACCAAGACCAACCGCTACTCCGATGTGGCCGCCACCTCCTGGTACAACACCGCGGTCTCGACCCTCAGCTCCATGGGCATCATCACCGGCTATCCCGACGGCACGTTCCGCCCGAACGCCGCCATCACCCGCGCTGAGTTCGCCGCCATCGCCGCCCGCTTCGATCACGACGGTGACAAGACCGCTGCGAAGTTCAGCGATATCGCCTCTCACTGGGCCAAGGACGAGATCAGCATCGCCTACAACAACGGCTGGATCACCGGCTATCCCAATAGCACTTTCGGCCCCCAGCGCGACATCACCCGTGCCGAGACCATGACGCTCGTCAACCGCGTGCTGAACCGCCAGCCCGAGACCGAGGATGACCTCCTCCCGAACATGACGGTCTGGACGGACAACGCGAACCCGAAGGCCTGGTACTACCTCGCCGTTCAGGAAGCGACGAACAGCCACTACTACGAGTTCAAGACGAACTCCCAGTATGAGAAGTGGACCGAGCTGCGCGAGACCCGCGACTGGACGCAGCTGGAAAAGTAAGCCAAAATCCCTCCACCCCCTATTGTAAAAGGAAGAACCGCTCTTGCGAGCGGTTCTTCCTTTTTTGCACTCCCCTCGCGATCTCAAAATCCATTGACAAAGCGAGCGTTCCTGTGTATCATATCAACATACTTATAAGATAGGATTTATCTCAATGACCACTATTTACGCGGACAACGCCGCGACGACCCAGATGAGCCGCGCCGCAATCGACGCCATGCTCCCCTATCTGGAGACGATCTACGGCAACCCCTCAAGCCTGCATTCCGTCGGCCAGCAGGCGGCCGGGGCGCTGCTCAGCGCGCGCGACCGCATCGCCAAGTGCCTGAACGCCTCCCCGCGCGAAATTTACTTTACCTCCGGCGGCAGCGAGGCCGACAATCAGGCCATCCTCTCCGCCGCGCGCCTCGGCGAACGCAAGGGCAAAAAGCACATCATTTCGACCGCATTCGAGCACCACGCCGTGCTGCACACGCTCCAAAAGCTCGAAAAAGAGGGCTTCACCGTCGAGCTGCTCCCTGTCGGCCCCATTGGCACCGTGACGGCGCAGCAGGTCAAGCGCGCCATCCGCGAGGATACGTGCCTGGTTTCCGTCATGTACGCTAACAACGAGATCGGCTCCATTCTGCCGATCCGCGAGATCGGCGCAGTCTGCCGCGAGGCGGGCGTGCTGTTCCACACCGACGCCGTGCAGGCCGCGGGACACCTGCCCATCGATGTCAAAGCACAGAACATCGACCTGCTGTCGCTCTCCGCGCACAAATTCCACGGCCCAAAGGGCACCGGCGTGCTGTACGCCCGCCAGGGCATCGCCTTGACGAGCCTCATCGAGGGCGGCGCGCAGGAGCGCGGCAAGCGCGCCGGCACGGAGAATATTCCCGCCATCATGGGCATGGCCGCAGCCTTCGAAGACGCCTGCGCACACATTGACGAGAATGCAAAAAAGGTCAGCGCCCTGCGCGACCGCCTGATCGATGGCCTGTCCAAGATCCCGCACAGCGCGCTCAACGGCGATCCCGTGAACCGCTTGCCCGGCAACGTGAGCTTCTGCTTCGAGGGTGTCGAGGGCGAGAGCCTGCTGCTCCTGCTCGACGCAAAGGGCATCTGCGCGTCGTCCGGCAGCGCGTGCACATCCGGCTCGCTCGACCCAAGCCACGTACTGCTGGCCATCGGCCGCCCGCATGACGTGGCACGCGGCTCGCTGCGCCTGAGCCTGTGCGAGTGGAACACCGACGAGGAAATCGACCGCATCCTCGATGCCGTGCCCGAGGTCGTGGAATACTTACGCGGCATGTCCCCGCTGTGGAAGGACCTCGTCAGCGGCAAAAAGCAGTTCGCTCTATAAAAGCACGGCAAAATAAGGCAAAATGATAAATGCGGCATCGCTTCTCACAGGGACATTCCCTGCGCCAAAGCGTGCCGCATGATGTGAGGAAATATGGATAAGGTACTCATTGCGATGAGCGGTGGTGTGGACTCGAGCGTCGCCGCATTTTTGATGAAGGAGCAGGGCTGCGAGTGCATCGGCGCGACGATGAAGCTCTTCCACAACGAGGACATCGGCGTCAGCCGCACGAAGACCTGCTGCTCGTTTGAAGACGTCGAGGACGCGCGGCTTGTCGCGCTGCGCCTCGGCATCCCCTATTATGTCTTCAACTTTTCAGACGACTTCAAAGGGCAGGTCATCGACCGCTTCATCTCGTCTTACGAGCGCGGCGCGACGCCAAACCCCTGCATCGACTGCAACCGCTACCTGAAGTTTGAGCGGCTCTACGAGCGCGCCCGCATTTTAGGCTGCGACGCCATTGTGACCGGCCACTATGCGCGCATCGAGCAGGAAAACGGGCGGTGGCTGCTCAAAAAATCGCTCGATGAGAGCAAGGACCAGAGCTACGTGCTCTACTCGCTCACGCAGGATCAGCTGGCGCACACGCGCCTGCCGCTCGGCGCGATGCACAAGAGCGAGACGCGCCGCATCGCGGAGGAACAGGGCTTCTACAACGCCGACAAGCCGGACAGTCAGGACATCTGCTTCGTGCCGGACGGCGACTACGCTGGCTTTATCGCGCGCTACACGGGCCGCGACTGCCCTGCGGGCGACTTTGTCGATGAAAGCGGTCATGTGCTCGGACAGCACAAGGGCATCGTGCACTACACCGTCGGCCAGCGCAAGGGTCTCGGCATCGCGGCGGACGCGCCGCTCTACGTCAAGCGCATCGATGCGGCAGAAAACCGCGTGGTGCTGAGCGGCAACGACGCGCTTTTTTCTCGTGAGCTGACGGCAAATGACTTCAACTGGATCGCCTACGACGTCCCACCGCGCGAGCTGCGCGCGACCGCGCGCGTGCGCTACCACCAGCGCGAGCAGGCAGCGACGGTCACGGTGCTTTCTGACGGGCACGTGCACCTCGTCTTCGACGAGCCGCAGCGCGCTATCACGCCGGGACAGGCCGTCGTGCTCTACGACGGCGACACCGTGCTCGGCGGCGGCACGATTCTCTGATGATATTCTTCTCTTTCTCTCTTCCGCTCATCCCCTGAGCGGGCGCGGGGCGCAGACATCTGCGCCCCGCGTTTTTATTCCCGCCCGGTGCTGGGACATCTCTCTTGATGAAATGATATCTCTTCTATATTTTTATCGACACTATTATCCGACTTATCGTATTATAATAGCAGGGCACTCATTTATTGAAAGGTTGGTGGATTGTTTGAATTTGCCGGTAAAATCCATCTCAGACTATATTAGCGAAATTGAAAAAAAGCCCAAGCAGACTAAGGTAGATCATACTATCACCGTTTTTCGCGGAGAATCAAAAGTTTATGACACTCCGTGCCAACCCAATATTTTCAGGACCCCACTTTCACAGTCCGATCGGTTCTTTGAAAAAATCTCTTCGACGAGATGTCCGCCAACCATCTGACAGATGGAAAGACCTATCTTGAAATTGCCATCGACGCACAGCATGGCGGTTTTCCCAGCAGATTACTGGATGTTACCTACAACTGTATAGTTGCCCTGTACTTTGCCATCACCCCGTATTACACTGAAAGTGAGACCAGTCACGACAATGAAGATGGTATCGTATATATTTTCTTTTTAGAAGATATATACTGTCCGACCGGCAATAACATCAATCAGGCCTATAACGCGTGCATTGATCATAACTCCGACTGGTTCTCCGATCAGGAACTATTCCAAAAAAATCACAAGCTGATCGATCACATCAAGAAGAATCCCCGTATTATCGCGCAGCAAGGTGCTTTCATCCTGTTTCAAGGCGAACATTTGAGCTCATTCCCCCGTTACCGCTATGAAACGGTCAGAATCGACAAATCTGCTAAAGCACAGCTCCGGAACGATTTACGTCTCTACTTCGGGATACACACGGGATCCATCTACCCAGAAGAGTTTAACCTTGTCCACGAAATGATACGAAAAAGTAAGAACGTTTCCTCCGGTTCCTTCTCCCTCGAAAATGAACTGAAACTGATCTTTCACAATATTGAAAAGCTGTCAGAGTATTATCTGGATGAACTCGAAGTAGCCTCCAAAGACGAATATCAGCAAATCATCAAGACCGCAGAGGCCGAATTGTTCGATTACCATTTACGGCTGAAAAGCTTTTTAGATCATCTCGAATGTCATTCTAATGTCAACAAGGACTACAAGGACTACAAAGTTGATTGTCAACGTTGGAAAGAAACATTTAACAGCTTAATCAACAATTTTGCGGATACTGCTGAGGCGCTCATGCAGGAATATCCAGATTCTGCAATACAAATCTGCCGCCGAGAGCTACTACTGTAGTCCAGATAGAAAAGTTTCCAGATAGAGAAAGGTGAAACAAATGGAACAGCTGAAAAGCAAAGAATATACATCCATCGCCAAGCTGATGCGTGGATTCCTTGAGGAAATTGAACTAGTTCCCTACAGCGAGCTTCCTTCTCCGCAAGAAATCGTTAAAGAATTAAAGCGCCGACGCTATCTCGAAAACGGAATCACTGCACAGCAACTTGGCTGTGCAGAAGACGGTGATCAGGTCGTTTTCGCTCACTACTCCCCAAAGAAGCCTCCGGAAGAGGTGTTCAAAATCCTACAATCTCCCCTTCTTGAAGACGGCGACCCTGTGACCTGCCATATTGTCGTTCTTACAAACACGATCGCAGAAAACGCACAAGTCGAGGCCCAAAAAGCGCGGATTACTAAACTGGCCAAAGCAAGCCTTTCCAATCGCTTCAAGGACAAAAAAAGGTCAAAAATTTGCTTCTGCACGCTGCACACTCCAGCAAAAACTGAGCAGGTTTTTTCCATCGCAATTCAAAGCAGGATTCGCTCGCCCCACTATGATTCTGCCATGGAATTTAATGCTGATTCTTCAAAGGCAGGCACTTTAGAAAGCTATCATATTTCTTCAGATGTATATATTGCAAAGCTGTTCGACATTGTGAGCCTATACAATCACATCGGTGCTGAACTGTTTGCACGCAATGTCCGGTATCATATTCGAGATGCGTTGAATGTCGAGTCCCAAATCCAGAACACTTTAACCAAATGCCCGTCAAGCTTTTATAATTGCAATAACGGAATCGCCATGCAGATTAAAAGTCAAAAGAACCTGGATCGGCGAGCCGAAAGTGATATCCGTCTGACCTACTCCGAAATAGAGGACCTCTCGATCATCAACGGTGCGCAAACAATTTCGGCAGCTGCTAATTTTTTCTTTCAGCAAACGGATGATGCCTCACAAATTGAAAACATCCAGTGTGCAAAGAAAAAAGCATGGGTTCTGCTACGCGTTTTTTATCCGGATGACAAACCGCAAAAGAACTGTTCACAGGCCTTTGATCAAATCAGTATTTCGCTCAATCGTCAAAAGCCCATTACTCCCATGGACGTTGCATATACCTGTCCGCAGATCACGCTCATCAACTCTTTTTATGAAAACGGCACCTACCCCCTTTATTGCTTTAAGCTTCTGAAACGGGGGCAAAATGAGCCTGGCCGCTTCCATTATCAGCTTTCTGATTTTGGCCGCATCGTAACTGCCTACTATTACAACGCTCCCGGTGAAGCACGTTCCAGCCCCACACAGGTCATCGTTCGGTATAGTGATACCTCCAGCGAATATGACACAGTCGAATTTTCCGAGAGCGATCCTTCCAAACCGATATATGCTCCGTTCGATCTGTACGATGACAAGGCTGCTTTATTTCTATCCTGGTACAAGCCTGTCAACTTTGCCGTGAGCATCTCCGAAGTATACCGTTTGGTAGAAAAGCAGTATCGGAATGCGGCAACCCCCGATGCCAACACTCTGGCCGTTCTGGCAAATGGGCGGTACTTTTTTGTAGCATATGTTGTAAATGCATTAAACCACGCAGGCAAGCCTTTAACAGCAGAGCGTTCGTTTGCCAATTTCGATTACAGCGCCGACCATGTAAAGTGCGCCAAAGAATACATCATCGAATTGATCTTACAATATTCCACACTTGTGGCGCAATTTGCAGAAACATATCTTAAAAACGCCGGCTCCGGCAGAAACACACTGAACTCCAACGACTTTAAAATTCCAGCATTTTATCAGGCCTGGTGTGATAATACTCAAGGAAACGATCAAATCTCCAATTGGTTGAACTCGCTTATGGCCGCACTTGGCGGCACCGATGAAAAAGTTTCTGAGCCAGCGTAATAATATAGCAGGGCGATATTGTTCTGTCGGTTTATCTCCTTAATACCATAAGCGGGGCGCTAATGCGCCCCGCGTTTTTTATTCCCGTTCACCGAGGGCTTCCTCCAGCTTTTGCAGCGCGCGCTTTTCGATGCGCGATACATAGCTCCTCGAGATGCCGAGCTTTTTGGCGACCTCACGCTGTGTGCGGGGCATCCGGCCGCCGAGGCCGTAACGCGAGATGATGACCTCTTCCTCCCGCTCGGTCAGGCACTCGTGCACGAGCTTTCGCACGCGCAGGCAGTCGTCGCGGTCCTGAATGTCCAAATACATCGTGTCCTCGACGCCGACGACGTCCATGAGGTAGAGCGACTCGCCGTCGGCGTCGGAATCGAGCGAATCGTTGAGCGACACCTCGCCCTGTAACTTCTTCCGGCTGCGAAAGTACATCAAAATTTCATTCTCCACGCATTTGGCGGCGTAGGTCGCGAGCCTCGTACCCTTTTCCGGGCGGTAGCTCGAAACGCCCTTGATGAGACCGATGGTGCCGATGGAGATGAGATCGTCCTGCTCGTCAGACTGGGTGTAGTATTTTTTGGCGATGTGCGCAACAAGGCGCAGATTGTGCTCAACGAGCACGTTGCGCGCCTCAATGTCGCCCGCAAGCATGCGCTCGACGTATTTCTTTTCCTCCTGTGCCGAGAGCGGGCGCGGGAACGAGCCGCCCGACAGGTGGAGCGAGAGCAGCATGGCGTGCGTAAGCAAATAAAGTGCAATCGACAGCATAAAAACGCCTCCTCTTTTTCTCCATCCTATGGCCGCACGGGAAGTCCCTATGCAGTGCTTCTTTCCATGACATGAAGGAACCATTAGGATTCATTATGTCTTTTTAACAATGTCGAAAAGTGGGTATTTCCGTTTTTTGTGTACTCGTCCAATCTTGCATAATCAGTCGCTTTTCCCCCTTGCAGGGCGAAAAAATGTGTGTTAAGATGCGTTCATCTTCAGGAAAGGAGAAACGTCTGATGACTCAGTTCTTTGCCAATGCAGCTGCATCTCACTTCGCACAGGCCGCCTGTGCCGCTTTCTCCTGTTCTGATATGAACAGCATGATTATTCTGGACGCCAGCCTTATTCTGCTGGCGTCCTTTATTATTCTGCCTCTGGCAGTACTGGTAAGAAACAAAACTGAACAGCCCGTCCGAATCGCGACGCAACTTCGACTTCTCTCCCGATTCTCCGCACGAGATAGAGACTGATATCACGAAAGAGGCTCCGTCGATTCGACGGAGCCTCTTCCTCTTAGCTTTTTCACTTTTTCTCGTTCGGCCGGCGAAAAAAGCGGAAATAGATCCCCCCATTCCACATTTTTCAGAAAGAGAGATCCCTCCAATGGACTTTTTAAACTTCCTCATGGCGCTCAGCCCAATTGTCGTCGTGCTTGTCGGCATCCTGGGCTTCAAAAAATCCGCAAAAACCGTCTCTCCCATCGCCCTTGCCTGGACGCTTATCCTTGCCTTTACCTATTTCAACCTTGACGGCCTCACGTTTGCTGAAAACGTCAAGGTGCTTGACCCCCTGGTCTGGAAGGGCATCAAGGAAGGCCTCAAAATCGTGCTGATGGTCTTCGGCGCGTTCACCATTTTGAACCTGCTGCGCGAGACCGGCGCCATTGAGGATGTGAAAGCCACCATTGCGCAGATCAGCGACGACCGCCGCGTGCAGGTCGTCATCATCGGCATGATGCTGCCGATCTTCCTTGAGGGTGCAGCGGGCGCGGGTGCTCCTGCCGCCATCGCCGCCCCGTTCCTTGTGGCCCTCGGCTTTAACCCCACCACCTCCATCGCCATCGCGCTGCTCGGCGACGCGACGCCCGCCTCGTTCGGCGGCGCGGGCCTGACGACCATCAACGGCGGTGCGGCCCTCGTTGACGCGGGCCTTGCCACCGTCGCGCAGAACGCCGCGATGGTCGGCCGCTTCCACATGTTCGGCGTGCTCGTCATCCCGTTCGTCATGGTCGGCATGGCGTTCGGCAAAAAGGGCTACAAGGGCATCCTCCCTTACCTCACCTTCGCGGGCGTGAGCACGTGCCTCACGATGTTCGTTCTTTCCAACTTTGTCGGCGCGGAAGTCACCTCCATGGGCACCGGTCTCATCTCCATCCTTCTCTCCGTTGCGTATGTCAAGCTCGTCGGCGTGAAGACTCCGGACGAATTCCGCAATGAAAGCGCCAACCATCAGCGCAAGTACAGCTCGTTCAAGGCCATGTCGCCTTACGTCTACATGCTCGTGCTGCTCCCGCTCATCCGCTATGGCTTCCCCGCCGTCGTCGAAAATGGCTTTGCCATCATGTGCACATTCGGCTACATCTTCTGGGTCGACCTTGTCATCCTCGTGTGCGGCATCCTCGGCGCACTCACGCTGGGCGTGGACTTCAAGACCTATAAAGCCGTCTGCAAGCGCACCGCGAGCGGCGTGCTGCCGGTGCTCGTCACGATGGGCAGCCTCCTTATCGTCGCCTACATCATGCAGTCCTCCTCCACGGGCATGATGAACCTCCTCGCCTCTGACATCGCCGCCGTCGTCGGCCGCTTCTATCCCGCGGCAGCCGTCCTCATCGGTTCGAGCGGTGCGTTCATCACCGGCACGGGCCTTGGCTCCAACATCATGTTCGCCCAGATGCACATCGACGCCGCGGCATCGCTCGGTATGAACCCCATCACGATCTTCGCCGGTCAGAACGCGGGCGCTTCGCTCGGCAACCTGATCTGCCCGAACAACACAGTCGCCGCCTGCGCAACGGTCGATCAGGTGGGCAACGAGAGCGAGGTCATGAAGAAGACCTTCAAGGCCTTCGCCATCATCCTTGTTTTGTACATGGTTCTCGCCATGCTTTATACCTGCGTGCTCTTCCCCAACTTCGGCATGTAAGGGCCGCACAAACGATCAGTTAACTACACGGGCACACCGTTTTTGAGAAAGGAAGTATTCTTATGGCAAAGAAAAGAGTTCTCGGCGTGGTCGGCATGGGTCATGTCGGCGCACATGTGGCTTACGCTCTGGCGATCCAGGGCATCGCGGACGAGCTGGTGCTCGTCGACCAGAACGAGCAGAAGCTCGCAAGCGAAGTGCAGGATCTGCGCGACGCAGTCGCGTACATGCCCCACCGCGTGACGGTGCGCGGCGGCGACTTCTCCGACCTTGGCGTGTGCGACGTCATCGTCAACAGCGTCGGCAAGATCGACCTGCTGCGCGGCACGCATGACCGCGTGACCGAGATGGACTTCACCATCCCCGCTGTGCGCAGCTATGCCGACAAGATCAAGGCCAGCGGCTTTGACGGCGTGCTCATCAACATCACCAACCCCTGCGACATCGTCACGCGCGAACTGGCCCTGCATCTGGGTCTCCCCCGCGGCCGCGTGTTCGGCACCGGCACAGGCCTCGACACCTCCCGTCTTCTGAGCGCGCTGGCGCGCCAGACCGGCCTTGACCACAAGTCCATCACCTGCTACATGATGGGTGAGCACGGCAACCAGCAGTTCGCGCCCTGGTCCTGCGTCAGCTTCCGCGGCGTGCCGCTGGATGAGTGGGCCAAGACCGACGAGCGCTTCCGCTTCGACCGCGACGCGCTGCAGAAGGAGTCCATCGAGGGCGGCTGGGTCACGTTCTCCGGCAAGTTCTGCACCGAGTACGGCATCGCCACCACCGCCGCGCGCATGGCCTACGCCGTGCTGCACGACGAGAAGGTCATCCTGCCCGCCAGCACGGAGCTGTGCGGCGAGTACGGCGAAGAGGGCCTGTTCGCGGGTGTTCCCTGCGTCATCGGTGAAAACGGCGTCGAGCAGGTCGTCGAGCTGCCGCTGACCGCCGACGAGAAGGCCACCTTCCACGCCTGCTGCGAGGGCATCCGCCACAACATGGAGCATCTCAAGGAAATCTAAAGAGCAAACAAATTTCGACAGGAGGTCATCCTTATGAATATCACGATCACTAAGACTACCCATCCCGGCACGCTGCCCCCGTCCGACCAGCTCGGCTTCGGCACCGTGTTCACCGATCATATGTTCCTGATGGACTACAGCGCCGACAAGGGTTGGCATGACGCGCGCGTCGTGCCCTACGGCCCCATCACAATGTCCCCGGCCGCGAGCGTTCTGCACTACGGCACCGAGGTCTTCGAGGGCATGAAGGCTTACCGCCGTCCCGACGGCGGCGTGCAGCTCTTCCGCCCCTGGGAGAACGTCGCCCGTCTGAACCGCTCCTGCGAGCGTCTGGGCCTGCCCCAGCTTGATCCCGACGATGCGCTGCAGGCCATCAAGGCCGTCGTCAAGGTCGACGAGAACTGGGTCCCGAGCGATCCCGGCACGTCCCTCTACATCCGTCCGTTCCTGTACGGCACTGACCCGACGCTTGCCCTGCACGGCGTGCATGAGGCCACGTTTGCTATCATCCTCTCCCCCTCCGGCAGCTACTTCAAAAACGGCTTACAGCCCGTTCCCATCATGGTCGAGACCGAGGACGTCCGCGCGGTGCGCGGCGGCACGGGCGAGGCCAAGTGCGGCGGCAACTATGGCGCGGCCAACCGCGCGGGCGACCGCGCCATCGAAAAGGGCTTCTCTCAAGTCCTGTGGCTCGACGGCGTGGAGCGCAAGTACGTCGAAGAAGGCGGCGGCATGAACGTCATGTTCAAGATCAATGGCACCGTCGTCACCCCCGCGCTGACTGGCTCCATCCTGCGCGGTGTGACGCGCAAGTCCGCCATTGAGCTCTTAAAGAGCTGGGGCGTGCCCGTCGAGGAGCGTCTGCTGAGCGTGGACGAGCTCTTTGACGCCGCGGCGTCCGGCGCGCTGGAGGAGGCGTGGTGCATCGGCACCGCCGCCGTCATCTCCCCGATCGGCGAGCTGAGCTGGGGCGACAGAGACTACAAGGTCAACGACAACAAGATCGGTGCGCTGTCTCAGAAGCTCTACGACGAGCTGACTGGCATCCAGTGGGGCACGAAGCCCGACCCGTTCGGCTGGGTCTGCCCGATCGACTAATTTTGCTATTCTCTCATCTCTCGATCTCTCTCATATAGGGAAAAGGCGGTGCGCTTGCACCGCCTTTTCCCTATTTTATCGTTTTGTTATCGTTTAGATTCATGCAAATTGCAAAATAACGCTCAGCTTATTTTGATAGATTTTAAGAATTTGTCTCATTTTATATGTCTGACTATTGATTTTTTAAAATTAAATGATATACTAACCTCATCAACCAAAAGGAAAAGGAGGAGCTTTCCATGCCTACGCAAAAAAGCACCGCACGGCTGTCGAAAAAGCCGCCGCTGTCGCCCGAGGAGCTCAAACAGATCGACGCTTACTGGCGCGCAGCAAACTATCTGACCGCCTGCCAGCTCTATCTTCTCGATAATCCTCTGCTCGAGCGCCCGCTGCGCGAGAGCGACTTAAAGCAGACCATCGTCGGCCATTGGGGCACCTGCCCGGGCCAGAACTTCATCTACACGCACTTAGACCGCGTCATTAAGCGCGATGACCTCGATATGATCTACCTTTCCGGCCCCGGTCACGGCGGCAACGCCATGGTCGCGCAGGACTGGCTGGACGGCAGCTATACGGAGGTCTACCCCAACATCACGCGCGATAAGGAGGGTATGCAGAAGCTCTTCAAGCGCTTCTCCTTCCCCGGCGGCATCCCGAGCCATGTCGCGCCCGAAACGCCGGGCTCTATCCACGAAGGCGGCGAGCTGGGCTACTCCCTCTCCCACGCCTTCGGCGCGGTGGCGGATAACCCCGACCTGATCGCGGCCTGCGTCGTCGGCGACGGCGAGGCCGAGACCGGCCCGCTCGCAACGTCCTGGCACGGCAACAAGTTCATGAACCCGATCACCGACGGCGCAGTCCTGCCGATCCTGCACTTAAACGGCTTCAAGATCGCAAATCCGACCATCTTCTCCCGCATGAGCCACGAGGAGGTCGAGTGCTTCTTCCGCGGCTGCGGCTGGGAGCCGCGCTTTGTCGAGGGTGACGAGCCCGAGACGATGCACCAGCAGATGGCCGCCGCGGTCGACTGGGCCATCCGCGAGATCAAGCGCATCCAGCGCACCGCGCGAGAGAGCGGCAAGGCGAGCCGCCCTCGCTGGCCGATGCTCGTGCTGCGCACCCCGAAGGGCTGGACCGGTCCGAAGGAGGTCGACGGCAACGCGATCGAAGGCAGCTGGCGTGCCCATCAGGTGCCCATCTCCATGGGCGCGGATGAAAGCAAGCACCTGCCGCTGCTCGAACAATGGCTGCGCTCCTACAAGCCCGAAGAGCTCTTCAACGAGGACGGTACGCCGGTCGAGCTGATCGCGTCCTTCCCGCCCAAGGGCGAGCACCGCATGGGCGCAAACCCGCACGCCAACGGCGGTCTTCTCCTGCGCGACCTGCGCACGCCCGACTTCCGCGACTACGCGGTCGATATCCCCGCCCCCGGCGAGGTCGAGGCGCAGGACATGTACGTCCTTGGCACCTATGTCCGCGATGTGATGAAGCTCAACATGGAGTCGCGCAACTTCCGCATCTTCGCGCCCGACGAGACGGCGTCCAACCGTTTGCAGGCCGTGTTTGACGTCACGGGCCGCCGCTTCCTCGACAAGCAGATCGATGGCATCGACGAGCACCTTGACCCCGACGGCCGCGTGATGGACTCCATGCTCTCCGAGCACTTCTGCGAGGGCTTCCTCGAAGGTTACCTGCTGACAGGCCGCCACGGCTTCTTTGACAGCTACGAGGCCTTCATCCGCATTGTCGACTCGATGTTTTCCCAGCACGCCAAGTGGCTCAAGATGTGCAATGAGCTCCCCTGGCGCCACGATATCGCCTCCCTCAACTATATTCTCGCCTCCAACGTCTGGCAGCAGGACCACAACGGCTTCACGCATCAGGACCCCGGCTTCCTCGACCACGTCGCCAACAAGAAGGCCGACGTCGTGCGCATGTATCTGCCGCCCGATGCCAACTGCCTGCTCTCCTGCTTCGACCACTGCATCAAGAGCCGTAACTATGTGAACGTCATCGTCGCGAGCAAACACCCGCGCCAGCAATGGCTGACGATGGAGCAGGCCGTCAAGCACTGCACGCAGGGCATCGGCATCTGGGAGTGGGCCTCGAACGATCAGGGCCAGGAGCCCGACGTCGTCATGGCCTGCTGCGGCGACACGCCAACGCTTGAGACTCTCGCCGCTGTGACGATCCTGCGCCGCGAGCTGCCGGAGCTCAAGATCCGCGTCGTGAACGTCGTCGACCTGATGAAGCTCCAGCCGCACACCGAGCATCCCCACGGCCTGACCGACGCAGAGTACGACACGCTCTTTACCAAGGACAAGCCCATCATCTTTGCCTACCACGGCTATCCCACGCTGATCCACGAGCTGACCTACCGCCGCCACAACCGCAACCTGCACGTGCGCGGCTATAAGGAAGAAGGCACGATCACGACCCCGTTCGACATGCGCGTGCTCAACGATATCGACCGCTTCGATCTCGTCATCGACACGGTGCAGCGCCTGCCGCAGCTCGGCAACCGCGGTGCTTACCTCATCCAGAAGATGAACGACAAGCTCGTTGAGCACCGCCAGTATATCAAGGACAACGGCGTGGATCTGCCCGAGGTCCGCGCGTGGAAGTGGAACGACGGCAAGGGCGTTGAGGTGTAAAAGGAGGAAAGCAATGCGTATTGCGATCCCTGTTGTGAGTGGGGAGGTTTTCTCCCCGCTCGCCAATGCTGAAGCCTTCCATTTTTATGAGGACGACCACGGAAAGATCGTGCGCGAGTTCCTCGAGCCGATGGAAGAAAGCAGCACCGACGCTGCCGTCGGCCTTTTGGAGCGTTACGGCATCGACGCGCTGCTCTGCGGCACGATCGACGACACCGAGCGCACCGCTGTCGGCATGGCAGGCATCATGCTCTTCCCCGGCTATTCCGGCAAGGCAGACGATGCCGCGCTGCGCTTTCTGAGCGGCAGCGTCGTGTCCGACCCGAACAACCACTGCAACGCCTGCGGCTTCAAAGGAGCATGCTCCCTGAAGGATAAAGGCGGCTGCGGCGGCAACTGAACAGCAAAAAGGAGCAAGCTTTCGGCTTGCTCCTTTTTTGCTTGATATTGTTACGATGCGGGGCGCGTGGTGGAGAGGAAGTCCGAGTTGATCCAGCCAAACTTACCGTCCACGCTGACGAACGTCCACCCATCCTGCTTGGCCGCAGCCTGTACCTCGCTGCCGAGCGACACGGTCGTGACCTTGTCATAGCTCGTGCCCGGGCCGCTGCGCAGATTCACGCCGCCGGTGGTGTAGTAAATGTAATACTTGTCATACACAGAACTCGGCCTGACGGAGACCTCGTCATGGCCTGTGAGATCGAGCCAGTCGATCGTGTCGCCGCCCGTCTGATTATCGCCGGTCGTGTTATCGCCCTGCGTGGGGTCGCTCACATCGTTCTCGCCGGTGATCGAGCCATCTTCGCCGGTCACAGTCTGGCCGTCCTCGCCGGTCTGCTGGCCGCCGCGCAGCTGCTCGATCTTCGTCTGCGCCGCGGCAAGATCGCTGCGCGCGCTCTTGAGCTTGAAGCCCAGCACGACCACCGTAATCAGGAGCACCAGCGAAAGCGCCAGCAGTCCCATAAAAAGCACATAAAGCGGATTGCGCCGCGGTTTGCGGCGGCTGACCCGACGTCCTTCCATAATGATTCCCCCTTATCGGTTTGTTCGCCTTTATTGTACATAATTTTCACAAGTTATGTCAAGTGCCTTTCCTCTTTAGACGCGCAAATTCACAAAAAGTTCCCACCCGGTGCAAAAAAAGGAGATGACCAAGGCCATCTCCTTTCAGCGGATTTACTTTTTGTTTGCGCGCTCCTTGCGGCGCTCGAGAAGTTCCTTGGGCTCGGCCTCGGCGAGCTTGCGCTCGCGGCGCTCGAGGACTTCCCTGGGCTTTTCGGTGATCGCGCCGGCGGCCTTGAGAGATTCCTTTGTCGCCAGCGGGCCGACCAGCTCGTAGATCAGCACGGAGAAGAGGATGATGTTGCGGATCAGCTCGCCATCCGCGCCGAGCGCCTGCGCGCTCACGCACATACCGAGCGCCACCCCCTCCTGCGGCAGCAGCATGATGCCAAGGTACTTCTGCACCGTGTGGTCACAGCCCACCGCCTTGGCCGACCAGCGCGCGCCGCAATACTTACCGGCCGAGCGCGCGATGATGTACACAACGCCGATGAGCACGAGCACGCCCTGAGAAAAGACGCTCAAGCGCAGGTTTGCGCCGCTCACGACAAAGAACACCGCCAGCATTGGCGTGCTCCACTTGTCCGCGCGGTTCATCAAATCGTCCGACAGCGGGCAGATGTTGCAGAACACCGTGCCGAGCATCATGCACACGAGCAGCGGCGAAAAGCCGCAGTCCACGCCCGCGACGGTGAAGTCCACTGCGGACAGGCCGACCATCAGAAAGATGAACGCGATGCTCAGCGACAGGCGGTTCGAGTTCGAGCGGAACATCGTCTCAAGCTTCGTGAGCACGAAACCCGCAAGCGCGCCGAGCAGCAGCGAGCCGACGATCTCAATGAGCGGGGAGAGCAGAATGCTTGCGAGGCTGAACTGTGCGCTGTCCATCGCGCGGGCAATACCGAAGGATACGGCAAATGCGATGAGGCCCACCGCGTCGTCGAGCGCGACGATCGGCAGCAGCAGATCCGTCAACTCGCCCTTGGCCTTGTACTGGCGCACGACCATCAGCGTCGTCGCAGGTGCGGTGGCCGTGGCGATCGCGCCGAGCGTGATGGCCGCAGGGACGGACAGCACGTCGGGGCGCAGGAAGTGGAAGATCACGAGCGCAATATCGACAAAGGCCAGCGCGGCCAGCGCCTGCAAAACACCGATGACCATCGCCTGCTTGCCGGTCTTTTTGAGCTGGCTCAGGCGGAATTCATTGCCGATGGAAAAGGCGATGAAGCCCATCGCCACATCGGAGATCATGCTCAGCGCCTCGACCTGGTCGTAGCTTGCAAAGCCGAGGCCCGGAATGCCGAGCCGGCCCAGCACGAACGGCCCGATCAGAACGCCCGTCACAAGAAACGCCGTGACATCGGGCAGGTGCCAGCGGCTAAAAATACGGGTCATCAAAAGCCCTGCGAGCAGCGCAACGGCCAGATTCAAAATCGCAGTCATGGTTACACCTTCACAACAGAAAAAGTACGGGCGAACAGAGCCGCCCAAGTCTCATATTGTAGTCTGTTTGTTCGCAAAAAGCAAGCACTATTTTGCAAGTTTCCTGTCAAAGTAAGAAAAAATGGCAGCTTTTTGGGCAAAAGCTGCCATTTTGTTTCATTTCACACAATTCAGTCTGTGTTCGCGCGCACACCGGCGAAGTAGCTGTTGCCAAAGCCGTCGGTGTAGACGCCGCGCAGCGTGTCGCGCAGCATGTGCGCTGTGCCGTCAAAATACACGGGCGAGAGCGCCGTCTCACCGAGCAGCATCGTCTCCGCATCGTGCAGGAACGCTGTGCGCGCCACAGGATTTTCCGACGTTCTGGCGACGCCCATCAGCACGTCGTAGGTGCCGTTTTCATAGCTGATCAGGTTCTGCTCATCCTCGCTGCACCAGCAGTCGAGGAAGCCCATCGCGTCGTCGTAGAGCGCGGTGACCTTTTGCAGCGCGAGCTCGTAGTTCCCCGCTTCCATGCGCGTGTTGTACTCTGCCTGCGTCACGCCGCGCAGCATCACGTTCACGCCGAGCGTCGTGCTCCACATGTTTTGCAGCGCGCTCGCCACGGCATCATTCTCCGTGCCGGTCACGTACAGAAGCTCGACCGGTGGGAACATGCTCGTGCTGTAATAGCCCGCGTAGGTCAGCTCCTCCTGCGCTTGCGTTGCCCGCGCGCTCATGCCCTCTTCATCGATGGCGCAGAGCTCACCGCCCGTCGTGCGGAAATCGTCCTCCGTCTCGCCGGAATCTGGAATGCCGTAGGGGACAAGGCCCGTTGCGGGGCTGTTTTCCGCGCCGCACGCCGCCGTGGCGGCCGCGCGGTCGATGGCAAGGTCAAAGGCCTTGCGAATGTGCTCGTTCGAGAACGTGTCGCTCTCGTTGTTGTAAAGGACGCTCGCCGTCGCGTACACCGCCGTCGGCTTCCAGCTCTCGTCCTGCGAGAGCTCGGCGATCACGCTGTTGGGCAGGTGGGCGATGTAGTCGATCTCGCCCGCTTCGTAGAGCTGCCACGCCTCGTCCGCGTTGGCGGTGAAGATAAAGTTCAGCTCGTCGGGCCCGACGAGACGTGCCTCGTAATACTCGTCGCTGCGCGCCGCCGTCAGCTCACTGCTCTTCGTCCACGCGCTCACATGGTACGCGCCGTTACTCACAAGGTCCGGCGTGTCAAAGCCTCCGCCGTTCTCTGTCAGATCGCGGCGCAGCGGCATCGTGGCGACCGCCGTGCAGATGCCCTCGATAAAATAGGCGCACGGCGCGCTCAGCGTGACGACAAACGTGGATTCATCCTTGGCCGAGACCTGGAGCTTCGTCTTGTCGCCCGTCTCGCGCACCTCGTCATAGCCCGCCACCACGCTCATCAGCGCGTGGTTCGGTGAATCCGTCGCGGGGTCGGCCAGGCGCTGCCAAGCGTAGACAAAGTCATCCGCCGTCACCTTTTCCCCGTCCGACCAGCGCGCAGTGGAGCGCAGCGTGAAGCGGTAGGTCACGCTGCCGTCGTAGTTCGTCTCCTCGGCGTACTCCTTGGCCATGCCGTTCGTCAGCGTCACCTCGCCGCTGCCGTCGTCGCTCTCGCGCATCAGGTTTTCATAGAGTGCGTAGAAAACGCTGTCTGCATCCGTGTCGGTGTTCATCGCGGGGTCGAGCGAGTCGATCACGTTGCAGACACTCGCGTTCAGGACAAATTTCTCGTCCCCCTGCTTCTTCTCCCCGCAGCCGGAGAGAAGGCCCAACAGCATCAGCGCACAGAGCGCCAGAGCTGTGATCCTCTTTATTGCTTTCATCATGCCTCCCATTGGCAAAACGCAGCGAAGGCTGCTTGGTTTTTTGTAATACGGAGATATTATAGCGAAAATCATTCGCCTTGTAAAGGTGAGGGGCATAAAAGTTACAGTTTGTTACCATTTTCATTTCCCCGAAAGGGGAAATACCGCTTTTTGCGCCCACAGGGCGCAGGGGGAAAAGCAGCGCCGGAGGCGCTGCACGGAGAAAGGGGGATATTCTCTCACGTGAGAGAATATCCCCCTTTCCCCCAAGAGAACGCGAGGGGAGGTCCCCTCGACCCCCGACATTGGCAGTTTGCAGCTTGAAGAACTGCAAACGCTGCG
>ERZ779861.1212-NODE-1212-length-30194-cov-6.968380_pt1 | contig 30194 bp, 30 predicted proteins | sample MGYA00511558_ERZ779861 | MGnify/ENA primary metagenome ERZ779861 (study PRJEB29588, sample SAMEA2163432) | human gut metagenome | biome: human gut; feature: human-associated habitat; material: faeces | place: Denmark | collected 2008/2010 ...
TATAGAAAAAATTATTAATTTTAATTTAAACTATACAATTTAATTGTATCTTAGTTTTACAATGTTGTCAAGCAAATTTTAATTGTAACAAAAAGAAAAAAGAGTTTTAAATACTCTTAATCATCACTGAAAAAATCATCAAAGAAATCATCATCATTAGTATTATCTTGATACATATTTGATATAGTTTCTGTTTTTACTGGTGTTTGCTCAACATTTGTTGGTGTTTGTTCAACAGCAGGTGCAGTAGGCACTTCTTTATGTACTTCTTCTGAAGGAACATCTACTACTTGATTTGTTTTATTTGAAACTAGTTCTTCAAATGGTGAATTTTTCTTTTCTTCTACTTCTTTAGTTTGTTCCTCTTCTTTTTCTATTTCTGCTATTTTAGCATCTATTTTCTTAACCAAGTCATCTATATTAAAACTTGTATCTGAAGCTTCTGAACTATCATTAGCACCCATAAATGGTTGCAATCCTCCACTAAATGGATTAGACATTCCCATAAATGGATTTGGTGCTCCAAATGGAGTTGCACCAGTTGCTCCTGGGAATGGGTTACCTCCCATGGCTTCCATCTTTTCTTTTTTCTTTTCCTTAACAAATTCTCTTATGTCGAATAATTCTAATTCTTTCTTTTGACGTACTGGTGGAACTGATTTAGGATATGTTCTACCCCAATCTACCTCAAAGTCTGTTTGGAATCTAGTTTTATATGGAAACATTCTTCTTCTTAAAACTATGATTTCAAATTTATTTAATCTTTGTAAATCACTTACTGTAACAAGTGGTGTCGAAGCAGTCTTTTCTTTTTCTTTAGACTTTACTTCACCACACATTTTACTTATTTCTTCTAGGGCTGCTATTTCACTACTTATTAAATATACTAAGTTACAGTTACCACGAATGGTATCACCATTTTCTTTACCATATACTTGAGTTAATTGAGCAAAGTTCTGAATTATAAATGTAAATCTTATTAATCTACTTCTTGCTGCTGTTACCATAGTAGTTACATCTTTTAAAGGTGGCATGTTAGCAAACTCATCTAGAATGAAATTAGTTCTAAATGGTAACTTTCCACCACTTTCTTGAGCAACATCTATTAGTGTTTCATAACATTGTTTGATAAATATAGTAGCAAGTGGATGTAATGTTTTCTTTTCATCCTGAACAATTAAAAAAACAGCAGTTTTATTTCTTCCAATATTTCGCATATCAAAATCACTATAAGATAACATTTCAGATAAGTTTTCTCTAGAAGAGAATAATTTAATTTTTTGTTTAAATGTAGCTATAATACCTTGCTTTGTTTCGTCAGCAGTAAATACTGTACCAGAAGCATTTATATATGCTGGTTTTGATGGATCTTTACCATTAAAGTATTCTTTAATGTAATTGTTGTTTGGCCCACCAAATCTTTCTTCTCCTAAACTACACATTAAATTCAAACTATTTAAGTTTACTTGTTCTGGAGTTCCGTCTTCAAATAAACCTAGGGCTAATCCTGTAAAGTAATCGGCAGCGGTTTTTTCCCAGAATGGGTCTCCGCTATTTTTTTCTTCATATAATATATTTAACGCTAAGTCATCTAATAATTCTATTGCTTTATCAGTATTTCCTTCTTTATATAATTGATATGGTAAACTCATTGGATTCCATGCATTACCATGCTGTGGATCTCTAAAGTTTAATGTTATTATATTATATCCTTCAGCTTTTAAAAGCTCTGCTGTCTCCTCATATAGTTCACCCTTAGGGTCAGTTAAAATCATTGATTCATTATGTTTAGCTAATAACTTTATCATTGGTTTTGCTACTATTACAGTTTTACCTGAACCAGTAGCACCCATTACTAAATAATGATCTTCACCATTATCTACCCACATTTTGCCTTTCTTACTATGCAGAGCTATACCAGCGGCATCTATTTTTTCATCTTTAATGTTTACTTCTACTAAACCATTTTTGAATTCTCTATCAGTTGCCCATCTTGAATAACCTTTCTCTTTTTTTCCACCTATCGTAATACCAAAGCCTTTATCACGATCAAAGATATAGGATTTTACGGCCATAAAAATTCCTATTAGGGCTGCTAAAAATAAGAAAAATGTCATTCCTATATATCTTGGAGTAAAGGCTTTAAATGGTAAAAAGCCATAAAACTTTCCTTCAGTTGCTATACTAGAGGCATTTAATACACCTATTGCACATAAATATAATAAAAATACACAAAAGGCTATAAATATTATTAAATCTTTCTTTTCTACTTTTATTTTCATACACTTATCGTCCTCCAAAATTACTAACCTTATTATAGCATTAATAGTTTGAATTGTAAATGTTTTAGAATAAAAAAGAACATCTATTTTTCAAGATATTCTTTTATTTACTTAAGATTCACTTTCTTCATCATTCAAATAAAAATTAACCTTATAATTCATAATACTATTTTCTCTAAAAACATATCTATTACCATTCTTATCAATAACAGTATATATTCTCTTATCACCAACAGTCTCAAATAAACATTTATCTGCATCAGTTGTAATCTTATCAAAATTATTATTAATATAACTTTTAAATTTTTCTAAAGAATAATTTTTCTTAGTAGTATCATCAAGTAAATTATAGGCTTCCTCTATATCATAATTTAACTTATTAACATAATCAGATAAATATAATACACAAATCTTCTCCTTAGTAATTAAATCAGACTTAACAGTTCTATTATTACTATTACTATCTATATTAATTTTCTTAATACTATCAATAATCTTCTTGTAATCATCTTTATCAGAAAGAGGATATACAGCATAAGTAGAATTATCAAAATCCACTATTACAATTATTCTAAAATCATTATCAATAACATTAGTGGTATCAAAAGTCATTTCATTAAGTTTACCTTGAATATAATAAATATAATTATTTTTAACACTAACATATTCAATCTTATTTACTTCAACTGAAGTATCAATAGAATATTCTTTTAAATAATCAAATAAATTATTAGTAGTTATTCCTTTGCTATCAATATAATCAGAATATAAAACATCATATAATTTACTAGCATTATAAGTAGAAGAATATTCCAAATAGTTATTAACATAATTAGTTATTGTAAAAAAATTATTATATTCATCAACAACTTCTAATTTATCACTATTACTTTTCCTATTTAAAAACAAAACTAATCCTGTTATCAAAGTACAAATTATAATTATTACTACAAAAGTTCTAATATCATCTTTTTTCATCTTATCTCCTTAATTACAACCATTATTAATATAAGTTATTAATTCATTAGCAAATTTTTGTCTATTACCAGCCTTACATGGTCCCTCTCCAGGTCTCTCAAAATTCATGCAAAAATAATAAGTCGTATCATCAATAGTATGATTTTCCATTAAATAATTTCTTATTGTTGGATATCTATCATTTAATTCATATAATAAGTATTCAACTTGTGAATTAATCTTATTCCAATCATTACCATAAGTAGATTTTAAATTATCTTTTCTTCCAAAACACCACTGTGCAATACCAACACAATCAATTTCATTAACTAAACTAGGATTAAATGCTGAATTTTCACCCTTAAGATTACCCATAATACCCGCTATTGAATTATTAGAGTAACCAGCATTCTTTAAAGATAAACAAACAGCTTGTTGATTATCATTACCTCCAACATAGCCCTTATTATCTTTAGGTCTAGGATTCTCTTCAGAAACATAGTTAAGTCCATCTACTCTCTGACCATTTTTTCTTATTTCAAAATGTAAATGTGTTCCAGTAGAACGACCACTGCTTCCCATTTTTCCTATAACTTGTCCTTGACCAACTTGATCACCAGCACTAACCGTAATACTATTTTCATATAAATGTGCATATAAAGAAATATTACCATCAGCATGTTGAATCATGACATAATTACCATATCCACCACCGCAAGATAAATCATTTCCCGATGATGAACAATTAACTTTATCATTCTTAGTAGGATAAATAACTGTACCACTTTGAACTGCTATAATATTTAAATTAGCCCCACCGTAAGAAGCAATATCCGTACCAGTATGATCTCCCTTTTTCCCAGTAATGGGATGGATTCTACCGCCAAAATAAGAAGTAATAACAGTATCAACTGGATCTCCTCCAGCAAATAAGGCTCCACCTACATTAGTAGTTTCACTACTACCTATAGGCCACCAATAACTAGTTGAAGAACTAATATAAGAATAATTACTACTATCACTTCCTGTAGTTCCTTCAGCTATTTCAATAATTCCTAAACTCATAAGAGGAGTTACTAAAACAATTAAAAAAATTATTAAGAAAAAGAAACCAATAGCAATTCCTATTATTATGAGTTTTACTTTTAATGGTAAAATATTCCATGCTAATTTCATTTTACTATTTTTAGTTTCTTTTTCATCCATAATTCTCACCACCTAATAGTAGTTATAAACCACCACCTGAGCCAAATGACTCTAATTCATCTTCAGTTACTATTACATTGATTTGCATTCTTCTATTACCACATACAAATAATGCTTCACCTTGACTAAATCTCTTTATTGATTCTTTTTCATTATCATTTAAATCTATTAGCATAGCTAAGTCTTCTACTGCTTGTTTCTTTAATCCCATTACTAAATAATAAGATGAGTTGTCAAATATTGCTTTACCATGCATTAATATTCCATCTGCTACAAAGTCTGATGGTTGCTGTGTTATTATTATTGTACCAGTATTGTATTTTCTGGCTCTTCTTTGTACTTGAGCTAAGAATTCAGCACCTAATTCATTTTTTGCCCCTAATAAAACGTGGGCTTCATCTACTGATAAAACGGTATTTACATTAGGATTTAAACATAATCCCCAAGCAAACTTTAATACATTAAATAATAAAGCATTTCTTATATTAGCATCAGAATTCATTAATTCTTTAATATTAAATACTAGAAAATCACTTTCTGTATTTATTGATGTATGTCCATTAAAGTAGTATTTTAATTCTCTAACTAATGGTCTTAATTTTAATTCTAATCTTTCCATTACATCTCTTTCATGAGTTTTCTCAGTCATAGATGTTAATTTACTAGTTACTGTTATATAGACATCACTAAATGTTGGATAATCTTTTGATGTAAACTTAGAAAAGTCTGATGTAAATGTTATTCCAAATCTAGCATATGTATCTTGTACTACACCACTAAATAGGGCTAGTACATCTTCTTCTATATCAGGAGAATAGTATTTCATAAATGCTTTTAATGATTGCAATGTTTTATTTAAAACAGTATATCCTAAACCATTTTTAATTTCGTTTTCATCAGCATCCATGATTACTTCAAGTGGATTTACCATTCCGTATTCTCCACCTTTACCAAGATCTACAACATCACCGCCATACATCCTAGTCATTTCACTTATTTCACCTTCAGGATCTACTGCTACTATTTGGTAGCCATTTCGGATATGACTTCTAAGAATTAATTTAGCTGCTGTAGATTTACCACTACCTGATGTACCTAAAATAATCATATTAGCATTATTTCTATTGCTTTCTTTTTTTAATTGATACAAGAATTGATTAAATAATACTACACCACCAGAGAAATCTACACCAAGTAATGTTGATAATCCATCATCTTTAATACTATCAAAGATAAAAGGATACATAGCAGCCATTGTTGGAGATGGCATAGGAGTTCCTATTCTATCTTCAATTGGTTGCTTTTCAAATATAGGAAGTATTGATTTTAATACTCTTTCTTGTTCAAATCTTAATGGTACTGCTCTTAATTCCATAGCATCCATATAATTTTTTATATTTACTTTCTTCATTTCAAGTTCTTCTCTAGTATTAGCAGTAACCATAATATGCATTTGAAAATCAAAAGTCTTAGCTTGTGAAGCAGTAAACTGTTGGATAAAATATTCTAATGAATCAACATCTTGTCTTATTCTTTCTTGAATTGTTCTATCTTTTTCTTGTTGATATCTACTTCTTAAATCAGATATCTCTTTATTAAGCATCTTAGCAAGTACAGTAAATGGTACTGGAATATGTTTAATAACTAATTTAACACCAGACATATTTGTTAAATTAGATAGATATCCTGGACCTATAAATCTAGGATAAGATATTACAGTAAGTATAGTTGCATACTTATCACTTATTACAAAATCAGAAGGATTAAATTGCAATCCTTTAGGAGCTAGTTCACTTTTAAAACTCATTACGAAATCACCGTCCCAAAATTAGTAGTCATTCCACTATTAAGAAAATTATCTAATATTATTCTTAAATCATCATTTGATACTTGAGTAGATTCAAGTCCAGCATTAGCTAGTCCAGTAACTAATGTTCTAAGTCTTTTTTGAATCAAATCATCATTCTTTTCTTTAAATAAAATATAATACTCAGTATCAGTAATATTATTATTCATGAAATCATTAGCCTTATCAATATCCTGATTAATTAATTTTCTAACGGCAGGATTAGGAGTCTGATTATAAAGTAATTGTAATCTAGCTAAGTAATTATTTAAATCTACTGGACGATCTGCTGATATAAGCCAAAACTCAAAATCAATCATATTATAAAAGTTTTTTAATGCTATTAATACATTATCTTGTGTGCCTTGATCTAGAATAAAGATATTTCTAGGTCTTATTTTAACACCAGTTACTTTCTTTTTATTATCTAATACTATCATACCATTAGAAATATTTCTAATAGGTATCCAATCTTCAGTATATTTAGAATTACTTTTTGTTTTTGTCTTCGCTTCCAAATTCGCCATAAAAACACCAACCTCTCCATATATAATTTCTTCTTTCATTGTAGAATCTTAATATGCTTTGTATAGCACAAAGTACATTATGATAATTTGGTATCGGTACTACTAGTAAACCAGTTATAGCTACTGGTAAACAAGATAGTATTACAACTAATGTACTTGATGACTGAGTTATCATTAATAACAATAATGATAACCCAGCACCAACACTAAACATTATTAAGTCTACTGGTCTAAATATATTAAATATCAATGTACCTCTTTTAGCATTAGCAGGTACTAAATATCCATTCACTATATATCACACTCCTTTTTATTTTAATGTCTTCTTTCGAAGTCTTCAATTTGTTTTTTAATAGCAGCTTTTTTACTAGAATCAGTTTCATTATTATATTGATCAATTAACCTAGAATACTCATTTTGTAGAGTTTCTTGACTGATTGTTTCTTGTCTTGGTTGGGATGGAAAATGCTCTTCAACAATTATTCTATTATTTTCGTTTTGACCATTTTCTGTATTTGTATCTGTGTTTGTTATATTTCCTATACCAGCTTCAGATAATATCTCTGCATCCGTTTTATACACTTCTGGAGTTCCGTGCGTTTTCTTGTATCGAGTATATCTATCTTCGATTTCTCTATCTTTGGCATAAATTGCTCTATTCTTATCGTGAAATTCTTGTGCTTTTTCAACAGCACCACTTGCAACTTTCAAATTTTTTTCTGCTGTAGCAACTCTTGATTTTGCTATAGCAATTTCTCGCTGATCACCGCTATTAAAAGCTGCTTGATATCTTGCATTTTCTGCTTTTAATTCTTCATTTGCTAAGTCTTCAGCATCTTTTGCATCTTTTAAAGTTCGCCAACTTTTTCTAAATTCTTGACTTTTGAAAAATGTTTCATCAATTTTATGGTCAGGTCTCCTATTAAATAATTCTTCTCCTTTTTTCTCTTGCTTTTCAAATAATTTTCTTGCGGCAACTGCTTCCTCTCTTTCTTTTCTAGCAGCTGCTTGCTCGGGTAGTATTTCATCAATTTTCTTTCTCAATCTACCAGGTCCAAAGAATTTTTTTCCATGAACCTTTCTGTCTATGCCCTGTGCTGTCCATTTTGCCGCATGTAATCCCCAGCCAAGTGGTGAATTATAAGCAGATTTTAAAGGTTCAACAACTTGCTTTTTAAAACTTAAACCATAATCAAATGCAGCAGCACCACCAAGTGAAGGGAATATTTCTTTAATTAAATTAGGAACTTTCTTAGCAAAAGCAAGCAAGCCAATAATTAAAACTCCTAAAATATAGCCCTTACCTGCAGCATTATTACCAGTTTGCCAAATACTTGATAATGAACTACTATCAAAATTACTAATTATTTCCTGTATAAGATACAAAACGAAATATATTATAGCAGTTCTTAAAAAATAATCCAAAAATGTTGTCAAACATTGACTTCCCCACTTTTTTAATTTTTCATCACCTTTAGGTGTTATATACATCATTATAGGTATTGGTGCTATTACCTGCAAATATGCTAATTGAAATAGCCTTACTGCTAATTGTATAGTAAATATAAATACTATATATAAAACAGCAATCCCTATAACTAAACAGCCAAGTCCACCAGCATCCAACTCATATATATAATCTTTCTTAGAACTATCATCATTAAGATTACATTTCTGATTGACAAAAGTACTTAATAAACTAAAATCAGCAGATTTTAAATCTTCTTCTATTGCATCCGTAGTTACAAGTGCAAGATCAGCATCACTATCCTTGCATGTTACATTTTCATTAATCCTAAAAAACGTATAAAATGTACTTTGTGCAAGCATGCCACCCATAGTAGCATTATTACTTTCGTCAGGAGAATAACCCATAATTATTCTTGGAATTATCTTATCTTCATTTATAGCATTTTGAAGTGAAAAAGCAAGTTTAAACATATAAGGTATACTACCTAGCAAAACTACCATCACAATCATTTTTGTCACTAAATTGCCTGCACCTTTATTTTTATCAGTCATTGTATCAGGATTTATTAAATATTGAATAAAAGCAAAGGTTAATCTAAATATCATAAATAATCCCAATATTAAACTAATTTTATTTGTAATATTTACTATTATATCAGTACTTAATATATCGTTAGCAGCACCTATTTTTTCAAATACATCAAAGCAAAAAACAATCAGTCTGTATATTAAACTGCAAAAAGTAATCATCAATGATCTAATGGCATCTACTATTGCAGTTGTTACATTTCCATCTAATATATACATAAGTCACCTCCCTATCTCACGCAAGTATCAGAATTAATATTACTCCAAGCCATATTTGCTAGATCTAAAATTAAATTTACAAATATTGGGACTAAAAATACTAATACTGCTGCAACGATTCTTTTAATAAATTTTTCTCTTGCTTTTTTCATATCATCATCTTTAGAAGAAAATACAGCTTTTGAAAAATCCATAATACCAAGTCCAATTAATAAAATAGGTACCGATATTCTTATCCATTTCATTACAGTATTGATTATTGATCTAGTATTTTCGCCAAACAGATCTTCACAAGATTTAATTTCTTCACTAGGCTTTTCAGTTGGAGTAGTATTTTTTTTTACAATAACTGTTGATTTTTTTAAATTAGCACTTTTACATTTAAAATTCGCAACAGCACCACATGCACCATTTTTAGTTACCGAAAACTTTTCCATTGTCTTGTCACCATAATGAAAAATAGTTGTAGGGCAATATTTTTTACTCTCATAGTATAAATCCATTTCATTTTTTGGCATTCCAATCCATTCTAAAGTATTTTTTGTATATGTTTTTATGTTTTTTTCACCATATAATATAGTAATATTATCTTCATACTCACATTTTACATATGTTTTATCATAGCATGCGTATACTTCAGAAAAATCATCACTCTTTATGTCAATGGATTTACCGCGTATTGAATTTTCTATTATATTACTACAACTCGAATCTTTACTATAACCAACAAACATTTCACTGCTCGTATCATCTAATTGTGGTAAATCAATAGTACATTTATCCCTTTTAAATTTACATGTTTCAATATTTTCTTCAGAGGAAGAATTGTTAACATTTTTAATTGTCATTTTACCCAAAGCATCTTTTGAATCTGCGGAACAAACATTTTGACTCCAAGAACCACCAGCACTTTTACAACTTTTTTTATCTTTTATACTCGTACTTTTACAAGTATAATAAGTTACTCCTTGAGTAACTCTAGGTACATAATAAAATTCATTTGGACAACACTGTAATTTTCCGGAATCATCTATTTTATCAGTCACATAATAATTTGAATCTGAACAAGTATACTCTATAGCCTCTACTTTACCAACATATAAAGCAAAACTAAATATAGCTATAATTAATAATAATATTTTATTCTTCATAATTTTTCACTCCGTTCATTAGACATAAGAATTCACTATAACTAAATTATAGCATATAAAACAAAAAAAAGAAATCATTTTTTTGTGATTTCCTTTATATGTTCATTATTTTCTTATTTGTTGCCAACATTTATCCCATGAACTAGTGTCTGAGCCTTTAATACCAATTTTAGTAATTGCTCCCATAACTATTTGGACAATCCATACTACGCAGAATACAAGTACGGCATATAGAAATCTGTTTAAAAGTGATTTTTTTGCTTTTTTTACTTCATCCTCTTTACTTGAAATAACTGCCTTACCTAAATCAATTGATCCTAAAACGATTAATAATATAGGTACTCCTATCCAAATAATATTGATTACTATTCCAACAACGTTCCATATTGGAGCGAATTCTGGATCTGTACAAATGTCTATCATAAACATATAGTTCCCTCCTTAAATATACTTATATAATACACTAAAATTCATTAAAAGTCAATTGTTTTGAATTCTCTTTACATAATTTTGGTTATCTTGATTTTGGTTTATCTCCTAATTCTTCACTTTGAATATTTAATAATCTATTTCTTTCTTCCAAAAGTGCTCTTTTCAATTCTTCTTTTTTGCTCGTATATACATTATGTCTATTATTATATATTTCTCTATCTAGAGCATTTTTGTATCTCATAATATTAGCCCTTATTTCAGCTTCTTCTTGCCTTCTTAATCTATATTCGGCTAATTTAGCTATTTGACTAGAAGTAAAATCAGTTATTCTTTCTTTACCTCTATTAACCATGGTTAATCCACTTCCCAAAACAGTTAATCCAACAATACCAACTTTATCAAAAGCATCCCTTAACTTAACATCAATATTTTTACTAGATAATGTTCTTAAAAAAGAATTTTTAACTTTACCTATCCTAGATTTTAAAGAACTAGTTTTCTGCTTTACTCCGTTTTTAAACTTTAAAACTCTTTCTTCCCTTTCTTGATTTTTAATTCTTCTTGCTTCCGCTTCCAATACTCTAGTATGCTCTCTATCTCTAGCCCTTATTTCAGCTTCTTCTTGCCTTCTTAATCTATATTCGGCTAATTTAGCTATTTGACTAGAAGTAAAATCAGTTATTCTTTCTTTACCTCTATTAACCATGGTTAATCCACTTCCCAAAACAGTTAATCCAACAATACCAACTTTATCAAAAGCATCCCTTAACTTAACATCAATATTTTTACTAGATAATGTTCTTAAAAAAGAATTTTTAACTTTACCTATCCTAGATTTTAAAGAACTAGTTTTCTGCTTTACTCCGTTTTTAAACTTTAAAACTCTTTCTTCCCTTTCTTGATTTTTAATTCTTCTTGCTTCCGCTTTCAATACTCTAGTATGCTCTCTATCTCTAGCCCTTCTATTTGCTTCTTCCAGAGCCTCCGCTCTTTTAATAGCAGCTTCTCTTTCTTTTTGATAACGAGCTATTTCTTTGTTTAATTTATGAATATATATATCACTTTGTAATTGCTTATAGGTATTTATTATATTATTACCTACATTTCTTAAAGCTGCTTTCTGACTACTAACTACTGCTTTACCAAATATTTTTAAATTTTTTTGTACAACTTTTATACTGCTTTTTAGTTCTTCTCTAGCTCTTTGTAGTTCTTCTCTTTCATTCATTACTATCACCTATCTTACGAAAATATTACATTAATTATTTCTAAAAGATTTTGTTTTGCTTTTTCATCTTCAATATCAATTAATTTATCATAACCTTCTTCATCTTTTATTATTTCTGAAGTAAATATATCAGAAGAATCATCTCCATTATCTACTGAGTATATTACATACTCTTTTCCATCGATGCTTAATACTTTTAGCACTTCTGCTACTTTATCTACCCCATCTATTTCAATATTAAATCTTTGATTTTCCACACTAATCACTTCCCTTTCTGTATTAATTATACTATATTTTTTTAATATTAGCAATTAAAAAAATAGTATTTCTACTATTTAAACTTTAAGAAATCAAATATACTTTTTTTCTTTTTTGTTTCTTCACTCTTCTTTATATATCCTAATTTTTCTAATAATGGTGATGTCTTGAAAAAGATTTCTTTCATTAATTTTAAGTTTGTATGAATACCATTTCCTAAATCTAAATACGCATCATCAGGGATTATTCTATCATTTGAGACTGTTCCAGAATAATCAGCCTTCTTTATTTTTTCAGCATATCCCATTAAATTAACAGGAGGCATAACAATATTATTAATTGCTGTCATCATTAATAAATAAAATAAATATAAATTATTTTCTAATTTATCTTCATGTGTAACCAATATGGTATTATCAGTAGGAACAATTTCAATTTCTTTAAAACCATGTCTATTTATACCAAAAATTAATCCTTTATCCAAAATGCATACAATGCTTAACCTATTTTTTATATCTATACTATTATTAAACTCATCAATTTTTTTAACAATGTTATTTAAACTGGTGTCACTAGTATATGCAAATATCATGCATATTGGTGGAATAATAGAAGAAATTATTAAAGGAGATGAGAAAGGTTTTGTTTTTTCTAACTTTTTTACACTTTCTATATTTTTAATACTTTTCTCTAGTTCATCAACTGTTAGTGTTGATTTTACTTCAATAGTAGCATAGACACTCTCAATAGGAATTACTTGTACACTTTCAGTTTCCATTAATTTAGGGCTATTAAAGTTATCATAAATTATAAAATCTTGTTGCCTACTTTGAGTTTCATTAGCATCAACAATAACTCCATTTCCTATAGCATATTTAGTTGGAAAAAGTTTAGATAAATATTCTTTTAATTTATCCTCTCTAATTGTTCCTTTTAATCCATTATGCTCAATTTTACTACTTAATTTTTGATAATCACTTTGTAAATTCTTTGACATTTCTTGTAAATTATAAATAAACATATTTATTCCTCCATACTATGAAATTTTCCTAATTATATCATATTTTCGTAAAAAATAAAATCAATAATAAATAGTCTATTACATCTAACATATCTAACAAAACATCTAACATTTTTTCAAAAAACTTGCAAAAAACATAAAAACTATGTTATAGTTAAACAAGTAAGAAAAACAAAGATGAGAGCTAGGAAATCCATAGTTTTGAGCTTTTTAAAAAGTAATATTTAATACTAAAAATAAGTAAGTATAAAATAGCTTAAAAGACTCAAAATCTGGCGGGAAACCATGTGGGTTCGAGTCCCACCATCGGTACCACAAATTAGTTTGATAAGGCTAATTAATTCTTAAGAATTTGAAGACTGCACTTCTTCATTTTCTTTTTTTATGCTTATAGCATTTGATAATGCTTGAACAGATAAATCTTTTGACTTGCTATCTAAATGTGCATATATATTTGCAGTAGTTGAAAAGTTAAAATGTCCAAGCCACTCCTGAATTGCTTTCATAGGAATTCCTTTTGCAAGTAATAAACTAGCACAAGAATGTCTTAAATCTTTCAAGCTATAAAATTTTAAATAACTATAAAACTTTCATTATCATTTCTATGACTTCTTTCTACTTTTCCATTATGTTGTGGTGTCCTGGGTTGGATTTTATGATGTTTTATTCCTAATCCTTTTTAACATCCATTTGCCCTTTTTCTCGTTTTAATTTAGCCCATAGTTCGCATAATGTTATTCTAGGATTTCTTCTTACATAATTTCTTATCCAACGTATTTCTTGATTTGTATGTGAATTTGGATGCTTACTATTTGGTCTATGAGATTTATCCATTACGCTTTCTTTTGTTCCATCATATTTTTTTTTATTCCATCTCCATAATGAAGTCCTTAAAATATGGTATTTTCTGCATACATAATCTATATCTCCACAATTTCTATACATCTCTACTGCATATTTTCTTGTATTAATTTCATGTGGAAGGTATCTTTTTTTATTTTTTTCTGTTATACTATTATTCATAAGTGATTTAAATCTCCTTTATATAATTTTTGTTTTGCAACTCAATTATATATGATTTAAATCACTTATTTAATTTTTATTTATTTTGTTTCACATCAATTGTAACACTACAAAAATATATAAATATGCTAAAATAGATAGAACATATACTTAATGTATATAATCTATCTATTTTTTAGTTTATTTTTTAAGTTCTTCTAAAAGCATTTTATTTAATAACTGAGGATTTGCTTTACCTTTAGTTTGCTTCATTGCTTGGCCAACTAAGAATCCTAATGCTCTATCTTTTCCTGCTTTATAATCAGCTATTGATTGTGGATTTGCTTCTAATACCTGCATAACTACTTCTTTTATAGCTCCCTCATCGGAAATTTGTATCCAACCTTTTTCCTTTATAATATCTTCTGGATCTCTAGGATTTTCAAATAACTCTTGCATTACTTTTTTACCAATGCTAGAACTTATTGTTCCTTTATCTATAAGAATTACTAATTTGGCAAGTTCTTCTGCTGTAAAAGGAATTTCATTTGGTTCTATTTCCTTTTCATTTAATATTCTTGATATATCTGAAATAATCCAATTGCTAACAGCTTTATGATTATTACAAATCTTAGATGCTTTTTCGAATAAATCTGATAAATATTTAGAAGCAACTATTATTCTTGCATCTTTTTCAGACATATTATATTCTTTTATATATCTATCATATCTTGTTTCCGGAAGTTCAGGCAAATTATTTTTAACATTTTTTATATACTCATCTGATAATTTTATTGCAACTAAATCAGGCTCTGGGAAATATCTATAATCTTGTGCATCTTCTTTATCTCTCATAGAAAATGTTCTGCCTGACACATCATCCCATCTTAAAGTTTCTTGTGTTACTTCTCCACCATCTTCTAATAAATCAATCTGTCTATCTATTTCATATTCAATACCTCTTGTAATACTTCTAAATGAGTTCATATTTTTCATTTCAGTACGAGTTCCTAATTTACTATCTGATTTCTTTTTTACAGAAACATTAACATCTGCTCTAAAAGATCCTTCTTGCATTTTGCAATCTGATACTTCTATATATTCAAGTATTGATTTTAATTTTTTCAAATATTTATCAACATCTTCTGCACTAGACATATCTGGCTCAGAAACTATTTCAATAAGTGGTACTCCAGCTCTGTTTAAATCTACTAAACTACCTCCACCAAATTCATCGTGATTTAATTTTCCAGCATCTTCTTCAATATGGATTCTTAAAATTCTAACATTCTTTTTATTTCCATTTTCATCATCAATCTCTATGTATCCATGATTGCATAAAGGTTTATCATATTGTGAAATTTGATATGATTTTGGTAAATCAGGATAATAATAATTTTTTCTATCATTTTTACTATCTTTTGATATTTCACAATTAGTAGCTAATCCTGCTTTTACAGCATATTCTACAACTTTTTCATTTAAAACTGGAAGTGTTCCAGGCATTGCCATACATATTGGGCATACATGAGTATTAGGTGCTGCTCCAAATGTAGTTGGGCATGAACAAAAGATTTTGGTTTTTGTTGAAAGCTCTGCATGCACTTCTAATCCTATTACTGCTTCATAATCTTCTCTTGACATTTAAATTGCACCTCCTTTTTTAAATTCTGGTTCATATTTCTCTCTAAATTTATATTCTTGTTCAAAACTATAAGCTGCATTTAATATAGTTTCTTCTTGGAATTTATTTCCAATTAACTGCATGCCAATTGGTAATCCATTGCTATCTACTCCACAAGGAATTGAAATTCCTGGTAATCCTGCAATATTTACAGAAACAGTACAAATATCTGCTAAATACATTTCTAATGGATTATCAGATTTTTCTCCAATTCCAAAAGCTACTGTTGGTGATGTTGGAGTAAGTATAACATCATATTTTTCAAAACCTTTATCAAATTCATTTTTTACTAATGTACGAACTTGTTGAGCTTTTTTGTAATATGCATCATAATATCCTGAAGATAACACATATGTTCCAAGTATAATTCTTCTTTTTACCTCTGCTCCAAATGCTTCACTTCTTGTTTTCTTATACAAATCTTTTAAATCCTTAAAATCATTTGCTCTATAAGTATATCTAATTCCATCAAATCTTCCTAAATTAGAACTAGCTTCTGCACAAGCAATTATATAATAAGTTGCTAAAGCATATTTTGCAATATCTAAAGAAAATTCTTCTATTTCAGCACCCAACTTTTTATATGTTTCTATTGCTTCTTCTAATTTTTCCTTAACTTCACTATTTATTCCTTCTCCAAAAAATTCTCTTGGAACACCTATTTTTAACCCTTTAACATTTCCTGTTAATGCTTTTTCATAATCCTTCCTAGGTTCATCAACTGATGTAGTATCTTTTCTATCATGTCCTGCTATAAGATTTAAAAGAATTGCACTATCTCTTACGTCTTTTGTTATTGGTCCTATTTGATCAAGTGAAGAAGCAAAAGCAACTAATCCATATCTTGAAACAAGTCCATATGTTGGCTTTAATCCAACCACTCCACAAAAAGATGCTGGTTGTCTAATACTTCCTCCTGTATCTGATCCTAAAGCCCAAGGTACCATTTTACTTGCAACTGCTGCTGCACTTCCTCCTGATGAACCTCCTGGTACTTTAGTTAAATCCCATGGATTTTTTGTTTTCTTAAAATATGATGTTTCTGTAGAACCTCCCATGGCAAATTCATCCATATTAAGTTTTCCTAAAGTGATTAATTTTTCATCATTTAATTTATTCATTACTGTTGCATCATATGGTGAAACAAAATCTTCTAACATTTTAGAACTACATGTAGTTTTTATTTCTTTTGTACAAATATTATCTTTGATACCTATTGGAATACCAGCTAAATTGTTTAAAATCTCACCATTTGCTCTTTTTTCATCAATAGTTTTAGCTTTGCTTATAGATTCTTCTTCAAGAAGTGTAACAAATGCTTCCACATCTTTTTCTTTATCATTTATTCTATCTATATATGCTTTTGTTATTTCTTGAGCAGTCACTTCTTTATTTTTTATTTTTTCTCTTAATTCGTGTACACTTAAATCTATAATATTCATTAATTAGCCTCCTTTTTACTCCTATTCGTAAGCTTTTTTAATTTATAACCTTTGGAATTTTGAACATATTTCTTTCTTTTTCTTTAGCATTTGCAAGTAAAGCTTCATTATCTTCAAATACTTCTACTTCATCTTTTCTAAATACATTTTTAGCTTCATTTGCTCCGATTGTAACATCTAAATTTTCTACAGGTGCGTTATTTACAATATTAGCAAAATTTAAAATATCTTGTAAATTAAGTATATAATTATCAATTTCGCTCTCATCAATTTCTAATCTTGCTAAATCTGCAATATGCTTGATTTCTTCTTTACTAACCTTCATACAATCACTCCTTATAAATTATTTTTCATCAATTTTTATATGCACTTCTCTTAATTGTTTGTTTGATACCTTTCCAGGTGCTCCCATCATTAAATCTTCTGCTTTACTGCTCAATGGAAAAGCTATAACTTCTCTTATATTTTCCGCTTCAGTAAGTAGCATAATCATTCTATCAACTCCAGGTGCTATACCTGCATGTGGTGGTGCCCCATATTGGAATGCAGTATATAATGCTCCAAATTTTGTCTTAACTTCCTCTTCCGTATAACCTGCCATTTCAAAAGCTTTAATCATAATTTCTATATCATGATTTCTTACCGCTCCTGATGAAAGCTCTATTCCATTACATACTAAATCATATTGATATGCAAGTATATCTAATGGATTTTCTTCATTTAAATCTTTTAATCCACCTTGTGGCATTGAAAAAGGATTATGACTGAAACTAAGTTTTCCTTGTTCATCTAGTTCGAACATTGGAAAATCTACTATCCAGCAAAATTTAAATACATCTTTTTCTATTAAGTCAAGTCTTTTAGCTAATTCTGTTCTTATTTGACCTGCAAGTTCTGTAGCTCTTTTTTCGTTATCAGCTATAAAGAAGATTGTATCTCCCTTTTCTAAGTTTCCTAACTCTAATAACTCTTTTTTATACTCTATAGGAATAAATTTATCAATAGGACCTTTAAAACTATAATCATCTTGTACTTCTAAATATCCAAGTCCTCCCATTCCTATACACATTGCATATGAAAGCATCTTTTCATGAAATCCTTTAGACATGTGTCCATTCACTTTTATAGCTCTTACTGTTCTTCCTATAAATGGTTTAAACGTACATTTATTAAAGAATTCTGATAAGTCAATTATTACTAATGGATTTCTTAAATCCGGTTTATCTGTTCCATATTTAATCATTGCTTCTCTGTATTTTATTCTTTCAAATGGATAGTCTGATATTTTCTTTTCAGAAAATTCTTTGAAGGTATTATATATTACTTCTTCTATAATTTCAAATACATCTTCTTGTGTCGCAAAAGACATTTCCATATCTAATTGATAAAACTCTCCTGGTGCTCTATCTGCTCTTGCATCTTCATCTCTAAAGCATGGTGCAATTTGAAAATATTTATCAATTCCAGATACCATTAATAATTGTTTAAATTGTTGTGGTGCTTGTGGAAGTGCATAAAATTTTCCTTTATGAATTCTACTTGGAACTAAATAGTCTCTTGCTCCTTCAGGAGATGATGAAGTAAGTATAGGTGTTTGAACTTCTAAGAAACCTTTTTCTATCATTTGATTTCTTAAATATTGTATGACTTTTGCTCTTAAAATTAAATTATTTTTTAACTTTTCTCCTCTTATATCTAAATATCTATATTTTAATCTCAAATCTTCTCTTACTTCTTGGTCTTTATTTACTTCAAAAGGTAAGTTTCTTGTTCTTTTTCCTAAAATCTCTATGTCTTCAATAAATACTTCTACCAAACCTGTTTTCAATTTAGTGTTTATAGTATCTTCTGATCTTTTTCTTACTTTTCCTAAAATTGTAACTGTTGATTCAATAGGAATGTGTGATGCTAAATCTACATCTTGAGAATCTGCTGATGTAACTGCTTGAGTTATACCATACATATCTCTAATATCTAAAAATACTACTCCTCCTAAATCTCGGATAGTTTCTACAAATCCTGCTATCCTTACTTCTTTTCCTACGTTTTCTAATGTTATTTCATCGCAACGTACTGTTCTAAATTCTTTCATAAAATTGCTCCTTTCTTTTGCAGAAACAATTTTTACATAAAAAATCGTCCCTGCTAAACTGCAGGGACGAATATATAATCCGCGGTACCACCCTAACTTGAAAGTTGTAACCTTAATTTTTAATTTAAACTTTCCACTTTATTTCATATTGCTCCAATGTGTTTCGATATCTACTTTAACCAAAAGGGCTTTCAGCCGGTGACCCTTATTCTCTAATAGCAATTACATAGATTCTTTCATTTTCAACGCAATCATTTATTCATAATATATTTTAATGTATTTTTTTTAATTTGTCAACTAGTTTCATTTTCTTTAAGTTCCTGTATAAGTGTCAATGATGTGAAACAAAAATATATAAAAATTTAATCTCGGATTTTAAACACTTTTAGATATGTGAAAACTTTGTAAGCATTATGAATGCTTAATTTTTTTGTCAAATTTCCGAAAAATGTCTTGCGTACACCCCCCCGTACAGTGGTATAATAATTGCATAATAAAATTTAGGAGAAGAACAAATGAGAATTAGAACCATAAAAACCACTAATACAGTGCAATACGCTATCATTAAAGATGTAAACAAAAACGGAAAAAGAACTACATGTTATATGATATAATTAAAGAAGGAGATGATATATATTTATGAAAAAAATAACTTATGTGACTGGAAATTGGTCTAAAATAATGAGTGCTAAAAACATATTGGAACCATTAGGAATTGAAGTTGACAATGTAAAAATGGAAACAACAGAGATTCAAGCTGATACTGTTGAAGAAGTTGCAATGCACTCTGCTAAAGAAGCAAGTGACAAATTAAAATGTGCGGTATTAAAAAACGATACAGGATTATATGTAGAAGCATTAGGTGGCTTCCCAGGACCATATACACATTATGTAGATGAAAGACTTGGCGAAGACGGACTATTAAAACTTCTTGAGGGAGTTGATAATAGAAATGCTTGTTTTATGGAAGCATTTGCATATTGTGAATACGGAAAAGATCCTATTGTATTTAAGTCTATTACCAAAGGAAAAATAGCAAAAGAAAAATCTGGTACGTATGGTTGGAGTTGGGATTTCATTTTCATACCAGACGGTTATGATAAAACAATGGGAAATTACCCAGATGAAGAAAGATGCCACGTTTGGAATACCGATGCTTATACAGAATTAGCTGATTACTTGAAAAACAAGGAAGATTAATAAAATGGAAGAAATAGGTTGTCATTTTAAATTTGAAAAAATAATTGGTAATATTTATCACGATACAAATTTACTACTAAGTTCTGGTAGAAATTGTCTAAAATATATTATTAATGAAAGAAATATAACAACATTATTTCTTCCATATTTCTTATGTGAATCATTAAGTGAAGTTGCTATATCTGAAAATGTAAAAATAGAATTTTACCATATTGATAATAATTTTATGCCATTAGATATAGATGAAAACAAACTAAATGACACAACCTAATATTTACTTTGTAAATTATTATGGATTATTTAAAGATAATATTCAAAAAATTATTGATAAATATAAATATGTAATAGTTGATAATACTCACGACTTTTTTAATAAAGACAATTACAGTGTAGATATCATATACAATTATAGAAAATATTTTGGAGTTCCTGATGGAGCTTGTATAGTTAGTAATGATTTAGTTCCTAATTCTAAATACTCTAAAGGTAAAAGTTTAGATAAAGTGGTTGAGATGTTATCAAGAGATGAAGCTTGTTTTTATTTGTATTAATAAGAGAATATGCTTGAAATTACAATTAATTCTATTAGATGATTTATTTTATCGAGGAACTCCACCTAATGGCTCATTTAATATATATAATTCTGCCTCTCTGCTCATAACTAATATTAGTTGTAATTTCTCTTGCATTCCTTTTGACATTTTATTTATTTTTAAATTTATATCTAAATCTAAATCTTTTAATAGCTTAATCGCTTTCTCTTCATTAAAATTATCATAAAATTCATTAAAAAAAGTTATTATTTGTGAAACATTCATATTTTTATCAAGATATGTTCTCTCTGGTAAATATGAAATAATTTTCTTAGAGTTTACACCTGGTTTTTCACCATTTATAAGCACCTCGCCACTTGTAGGAGTTAATAAATCATTAATCAATTTTATTAAAGTTGTTTTCCCCATTCCATTTTTCCCAAGTAAACCTATAATTTTTCCTTTTGGAATACTTAAATTTATATTGTTTAAAACTTGCTTGTCATCAAATTTTTTGCACAAATTATTACATTTAACTAATTCCATCTTTTCCTCCTTCTTGCAAGTATTTTACAGCTGAGTCATAATCTATGCCGATTTTTTTCATATTATTAAGATAATTATCAATTATTTCTTTTGCCAATTTTCTTTTTATTTTTTCAATCAATTCTTCATCTTCTGTTACATATTTTCCATTTGTTCTTTCTGTATAAATTAACTGTTCATTCTCAAGTTCAGCCAACGCTTTTTGCATTGTGTTTGGATTAACCTTCATTATAAGTGCTAGCTCTCTTACAGAAGGCATTCTTTGTCCTTTTTTGAATTTACCAGAAACTATTTCTATTCTTATTATCTCAACTAACTGAATATAAATTGGTCTTTCATTGTCAAATATGTAATTCATAATTACCTCCTTTCTGTATTGTATTACTTGCGTAATACAATAATGCTATTTTAAATTTAATTTGTCAATAAAAATGAGCAAATATTTTTTATTTGCTCACTATATTCTTTTTTTCTTTACATTATATTCTATTACTTTTATTTTTCTTATTTCATAATCGAACTCATTTATTTTAACATTATAATTAAATTCATTTTCATTAATTTTTTCCATTTCAAGTTGATTTAAATCTAATAATACCTCTGTAGATAAGTCCATCCCAATTGGTAGTGTTTTATTAAAATTTTCATAAAATATAATGTTCGAGTAAAATAATATTGGTACTCCTTCTTGAAGATTAAATTTGTGCAATGTAGTTGAGTCCTCTTTTATGTTTTCAAGTTCTTTTATGGGGCTTATATTAAATATCTCCAAACCGTTCATGTTTGCTTGCAAAAGTTTATACACAGCTATATTGTTTTGTAAAGTTATCTTACTAAATGCCTCTTCTACTAGTTTTGTATAATTCTTTAAATTTTCTTTAAACATATCTATTTCTGTGTTTGCATTTATGTTTAACACTTTATATTTATCTTTTGGTATTTCTCTATGCTTTTGATTATTTATTGTACTGATTTGTGTTTTGTCTTTATTCATGCTTCCAAATATATTAAAGTCTTTCATATTTATGTATTCCATGTTGTCTTCATATTCTTGTTTTAGTTTTTTAAACTCTTTTATATCTTCATACTCGTTCTCAAATGCCTTAACAAAATTTATAGCTTGTTTTACAGCAAATATAGCATCTGTTTCATTTTTAGATAGTTTCCTCCTTTGGAGTTCATCTGCTTTTTTTCCTAATTCTTCCATGTCTTCAATATAATCAAAACATTTTTCAATTTTTGTTTTTGGTAACTCTTCTTGTTCTCCTTGTGTCAAAGTTGATATTTCGTCTTTATTAGTAAATTTCCAAAATTCAAAAATACTCTTTTTATGCTTTTCTATCTCATTTATATATAATTCTGCATTTTCTATTTTTTTTGTTAAGTTAGTAATTTTTAGTTCCATAGCATTTATATCTAACTTCATGTTTTTGTTTATTTCATTTTTACTATTTAATCTTGTACAAAGTCCAATTAGATCCTCCAAAGTATACTGTTCTTTTTTTTCATATATTGTTTCCGGCTCTATATTTTCCCTTTCCACTTTTGTTTTCACATCATTTATTATTTGTTTTTTTATACTCTTATTCTTAAAATAGTATTTAATTTTTCCAAGAAAAGTTTTTTTACATTCTAGGAAGGTAGATATTTGCTTTTGTCTTTCTAAATACTCAGCCGTTGCACCATCATTCACCTTTTTAAGTCTTTGTAGCCTTTCTTTTTTTGTTGTTATTTCATTTTTAACTTTTTCTATTTCTTTTATCTTTTTATTTACTTCTGTATTTATAAAAATAGGTAAATATGAATATTCTATTTTCTCATTGTTATATAAAAAATAGAGACCTGCTTGTTCATTTATTTTTAAATCAATTTTATATTGTTCTTCTGCTCCAGTTGATAAGATAAATAATGCTTTTAATAATTTTAAAAATTCAGTTGCTTCTTCTTTATTTCTTATTTTAATTTTATATGTGCTTAAAACTTTTTCATAGACATCTACTTGCCCTAAAATTTGTACTTCTAAATTTTCATCGTTATCATATACTTCATATATATTTGGCCATTGTTTAGTAAAATACCACAAATAATTTTCTATATCGTTTATCTCTGTTTTTTTTAGATATCTTTCAGAGTACTCCATATTACTAATTGGGACAAAAATTTTTCTTTGACCTTTTTCTTTATTACATTGAATTTGTTGTTTTAATATATAAAATAGTTCTGGATTGTTAGCTTCCCTCGTTGGCACTAGCATAAAGTATTTATTGCAATAATCCGAATAATATATCTGCCATATAAAATTATTTTTATATTTAACTTCAAATGGTATTTTATCTTTTAATAATTCTTGCTCTGTTTCTATCTCTTCTATATCATCTATTTTCAAATTTTTTACCATTTCTAAAAATTTAGCAAACTTTTCTATGTCTTCCTCATTTTCAGAATCTAAGTACTCTAAAATTGGGTTTGCTAATTTATATTTTTCTTGTAGTGATGTTAGCCTGTCTGTTGGAGTTATTAAAATTTGAATATCACAAATGTTTATATATTTATAAATTTATGTGCGGAGTAATAGAATGGAGCATTATTTATATGAAAATTTTTCTGATTTATCTGCTTCTTATGAATATAGCAGGCTTTGCTGCGATGGGAATTGACAAGTGTAAGGCCAAGGCACACGCATGGCGCATCCCGGAGAAGACATTATTTGGGCTCAGCCTGCTGGGCGGAAGCGCCGGTACCTGGGCTGGGATGTATGCCTTCAGGCACAAGACAAAGCATTGGTATTTTGTAAAGGGGATGCCGCTTATTTTCTTTATCCATGTGGTTATTGCATGTGTTATCTACAGGAATTTCTATTAGAAATTTAATTATACAAGGTAACAAAATACTTAATGTAGGTAAAAAGTAACAAAAAAATGTAGCATATAAGTACATAATTGTGTATAATAGATAACAGGGACAAAACCACTACACAACTATCAAGGAGGGCAAAATAATGTGGGCATATGAAAGTGTATTTTATCAGATTTATCCGTTAGGCTTCTGTGGGGCACCATTTGAGAATGATGGTGTTTTGGAGCACAGAATTTTGAAAGTGAATGACTGGATACCTCATATCAAAAAGCTTGGGGCAGATGCAATCTATTTTTCACCGGTGTTTGAATCTGATACACACGGATATAATACAAGGGATTATACAAAAATAGACACAAGGCTTGGCACAAACGAGGACTTCGCACAGGTTTGTGACAATCTGCACAAGGACGGCATAAAGGTAGTGCTGGATGGTGTGTTCAATCATGTGGGAAGAGGCTTCTGGGCATTTCAGGATGTGCTTAAAAACAGAGAAAGCTCACCATATGTAAACTGGTTTGACCGTATAGCGTTCGATGGCAATTCAAACTATAATGATGGATTGTGGTACGAGGGCTGGGAAGGAAACTATGATCTGGTCAAGCTTAATCTGAGAAATGAGGATGTAATCCAGCATATCTTTTCAGCGATAAAGGGCTGGGTAGACGAGTTTGATATAGACGGGCTGAGACTTGATGTGGCATACTGCCTCGACCATGATTTCATCAGAAGACTAAGGGAGTTCTGCGACTCACTAAAGCCGGATTTCTTCCTGGTGGGAGAGACACTGCATGGTGACTACAACCAGATTATGAATGATGCAATGCTTCACTCGGTAACGAACTATGAGTGCTATAAGGGTCTGTACTCGAGCTTTAATTCCATGAATATGTTTGAGATAAATCATTCGCTTCTCAGACAGTTCGGACCGGAGCAGTGGACTCTCTACAAGGGTAAGCACCTCCTGTCATTTGTGGACAATCATGATGTGACAAGAGTGGCAAGCATACTGACCAATGAAAAGCATCTGCCACTAATCTATGCAATTGCATTTGGTATGCCGGGCATCCCTTGTGTGTACTATGGCAGTGAGTGGGGAGAGAAGGCAAAAAAAGAAGACGGTGACCCGGCTCTGAGGGCATGCTTTGAAGCGCCACAGTACAATGAGCTGACTGAATGGATTTCAAAGCTCGCAGAGGCAAAGAAGCAGTCAAAGGCACTCTGCTACGGTAATTTCTATTCGGTTGTGCTCACAAACGGACAGTGCGTTTTCGGTCGTGAATGTGATGACGAAAAGGTGTTTGTGTGCATCAATGCCGCAGACCAGCCGTTTTTCGCGGGCTTTGATATGGGAAAGGGTGATGCCACAGACCTGATTACAGGTGAGCAGGTTACATTAAACGGTGGCCTTGAGCTGCCACCTTACAGTGCATACTTTTTGAGATAACATTTGTATGGACAATAAAAGAAATAATAGAAGAAAAAATGAAAGAAAAGAGCTCATATGTGCTGTCACAGCCGTAGTGGTACTTTACACAGCTATGGAGTCGATAGGCATCACATGCCCAATTAAGTTCATCACCGGAATATCATGTGCAGGCTGTGGCATGTCGAGGGCATGGATGGCATTTTTACAGCTTGATATAGCAAAGGCATTTGCATACCATCCGCTTTTTTGGCTTGTGCCTATTGCGGTAATAGTGCTTTTGTGTAAATCTAAAATAAATATTAAAATTTATAAAATAATTATATTTACAATCATCATTATGTTTGCTATAGTTTATATATGCAGATTGATATGGTCAGGCGATGATGTAGTGGTTTTTGAGCCGCAAAACAACATCCTGTTTCGTATCATCCGTATAATAAATAGCAAATAAAAAGGAGAAAGAAGATGTTTTGTGAGAAATGTGGAAAAGAAATTCCTGATTCAACAAAATTCTGTCCATACTGTGGAGCACCTGTTTCCAAGGCACAGGATTTTGTCAACAAAGCAGGAGAGGCCTTCAATGCAGCAGAGCAGGAGCTTGGAAGTGCATTTGATGAGGTAAAGCAGTCTTTCACAGGAAACAGTGCAAACCAGCAGAATGCAGGTGGACAGTACAATGGAGGCTACCAGAACAACGGAGCCGGACAGTACAACGCAGGCTACCAGAATAACGGAGCCGGACAGTACAACGCAGGCTACCAGAACAATGGTGGTCAGACTCCTCCGCCATACAGGGGAGAGAAGTTAAAGGATGACAGAGGTCTTGCCTCATACATCATCCTGTCTATTATTACATGTGGTATTTATGGATATTATTTCATCTACAAGATGGCTCATGATGTCAATATAGCATGTGATGGAGATGGCGAGAATACATCAGGTCTCGTAGCATTTATCCTGCTTTCAATGATTACATGCGGTATTTATGCATGGTATTGGTACTATAAGCTGGGCAACAGACTGGCAAATAATGCAGGCAGATACGGACTTGGCATTCAGGAGAATGGAACCACTGTTTTGATGTGGTGCATATTTGGTACACTTATCTGTGGAATCGGACCATTCATCGCTATGTATATCCTTATCAAGAACTCAAATATGATCTGCAATGCTTACAACAGGACACATGGACTTATGTAATTTGAGTTTTGATTTAATTTAATTAAATAATTTGATTATATTATTTCTAAGGTGGGAGGCAGTTTGCATTAAGCAGACTGTCTCCTTAAATTTTGTACATTAAATTAAATGGTAAATATTATTGAAAAAGGTCATTCAGACATTGACAAAAATTTGTCAAAGTGTTACTATTTTTTTATAAATTACGACAGAAATGTCGGTTATACATAGGTTTTTTAAGGAGGATTTATACAATGAGCGAGTTCAAAAATTTAACACTTGACGTAGCAGATCAGATTGCAGTACTTGCAATTTCAAGACCGGCTGCTCTTAATGCATTAAACAGTGAGACTCTTGATGAGTTAAATGTAGCATTAACAGAGATAGAGGCAAGAGACGATGTTAAGGTGCTTATCCTTACAGGTGGTCCTGACAAGAAGGGCAACGAGTTCAAGTCATTCGTAGCAGGAGCAGACATCTCAGAGATGGTTAATTTCACAGCACCACAGGCAAGAGCATTCGGAATCAAGGCTTCAGAGCCATTCTTCAAGCTCATGAATATGCGTCAGGTAACAATCGCAGCTGTCAATGGATTCGCACTCGGTGGAGGATGCGAGATTTCTATGGCATGTGATATCAGAATCGCTTCTGAGAACGCAATTTTCGGACAGCCTGAAACAGGACTTGGAATCATCCCTGGCTTTGGCGGTACACAGAGACTTGCTCGTTTAGTAGGAATGGGACGTGCTAAGGAAATGATCTTCACATGCGACAATGTAGACGCTGCAGAAGCATACCGCATCGGTCTCGTTAATAAGGTAGTAGCAAAAGAGGAACTTATGCCAACAGCTAAGGCTATGGCTGCAAAGATCATCTCTAAGGGAAGCTACGCAATCTCAGTTGCAAAGGCTGCTATCAACAACGGATATGATATGGATATCAAGAACGCTGTTGAGATGGAAGCAAACCTCTTTGGTGTTGTAAATGATACAAACGACAAGAAAGAGGGAATGGGAGCATTCCTTGAGAAGAGAGCTGCAAACCTTACAGATTTCTAAATTATGATTTGAATTATTTATTGTATATGAATTAAAATAGCCGGTGTGTTAAGCACCGGCTATTTTGTATGAAACAGATTAGATTATTACTCTCACGATAAACATAGTATCAGATACACTGTACTGGCATTTGCCGCCCAGTCTCTCAGCAGTCTGTCTGATGCTTTTTGTACCAAGCCCATGCCCTCTTTCTGTTGCAACGGGCATATCGTTTATGAGCTTAGGCATTGTCGTTTTCATTGTTTTCGATGAAGGCAGCTATATTATTCAGAAAGTGTCTCATATCGTGGCGCAGCAGAGAAACATTTTTACCCCTTAAGTCTTTTTGACTTTATTATATAATCTTTTTTGTAAAGCGTAAACAACAGTCTTGAAAAAAGAATGAAACGTATCTATAATTAGAGTACTGTTCACATGGCAGTGTTAATATATAATTATAGATTTACAAGAGGGAAAAATGAAGTCAAGAGCAACACAGACCAAAGAACTGGATATGGTGAACGGACCACTCGCAAGGAAGATACTGATTTACTCCATACCGCTCATGTTCTCAAACCTGCTTCAGGTATTTTTCAATATGACGGATGTGGCAGTGGTGGGAAAATTTGCAGGTGCAAGAGCACTCGGCTCGGTCGGTTCCACGACAATCATCATCACACTCACAACAGGCATACTGCTTGGCATGGGAGGCGGTGTCAATGCTGTCACGGCACTGCACATGGGAGCAGAGGACTATCAGAGGGTGCATAAGACCGTCCACACATCGGTCATCCTGTGCTTTATAGCGGGACTTTTACTGTTAGTGGCAGGCCTGGCTTTTTCAAAGCCACTGCTTGAAGTGATGAATACAAAGCCTGAGCTTATAGACGGTGCTACAGCATATCTGATGATATATCTGTGCGGTTCGCCGGCGCTTGCGCTTTATAATTTCGGCAACGGTGTGCTGAGCGCAGTGGGAGATACAAAGAGGCCTCTCATATACCTGAGTATCTCAGGAATTATCAATATAGTGCTCAACCTGTTTTTTGTAATAGTGTGCAGACTCGGAGTGATAGGAGTTGCCATCGCAAGCATCATAGCACAGTATATCTCAGCGGCACTCATTATCAGGTTTCTCATGAAGACATACGGCAGCTACGGCCTGCGCATGAAGGATATAGCGATTGACAGGGATGCAGCTGCAGCAGTGCTTCGTATCGGAGTGCCGGCCGCGATACAGTACTCGCTCTTTGCCATAGCCAACATATGTATCCAGACATCCATCAACTCCTTCAGCCATGTGGTCGTGGAGGGCAATTCAGCCGCCACCAATGCGGATTCGCTCATCTATGACATGATGGCAGCATTTTACACTGCATGTACCAGCTTCATAGCGCAGAATCTGGGCGCGAGGAAAAAGGAAAGGGTGCTTAGGACATTTTTCATCACCCTGGCATACTCGTTTTTGATGGGACTGGTGCTTGGAGTGGCATTGTTTATATTCCAAAGACCGTTCCTTTTGCTCTTTACGAGTGATGATGCCGTGATACACTATGGACAGATCAGAATCGGTGTGATGGCATTCGTCTACTGTGTATCAGCCTTCATGGACAATGCCACAGCCGCCGCCAGGGGCATCGGAAAAAGTGTAGCACCTACCATCATAGTGGTTATGGGCTCTGTCGTATTCAGGATTATATGGCTGCTCACGGTGTTTGCGTATTTTAAGACACTGCAGTCCTTATATCTCATATACGTCATTTCGTGGACGCTCACCGCAATCGCCGGCAATATATACTTTGCGTACCACTATAGGAGAATTTAGCGGACAGCTACAATAAAACTGAATAGTAAGCGATAAAAAACAGTCAGACATATGTGAGAGATGTGCCCGGCTGTTTTTGCGGTTTCGCGGCTGTCTCTCTTTTATAATAGGATAATAGGAATTTGGCTAACTTGAAAAAGTAAATTCCAGTGCAGAAGTAAATTCCACACTCATTTAAAAGTTC
>ERZ779861.1225-NODE-1225-length-29928-cov-20.149131_pt1 | contig 29928 bp, 25 predicted proteins | sample MGYA00511558_ERZ779861 | MGnify/ENA primary metagenome ERZ779861 (study PRJEB29588, sample SAMEA2163432) | human gut metagenome | biome: human gut; feature: human-associated habitat; material: faeces | place: Denmark | collected 2008/2010 ...
TGCAGACAAGCAACACGGAAGAAATGGTGACCATTTCCCGTGCGGAATATGAGCGATTTCTTGCCCGCGAACGAGAGCAAACACAGGCCATTACCAGCCTTATGCTGCAGAATGAGTGGCTGCTGGAGCAGCTGAAGCTGTCCAAGAAAAAGCTGTTTGGCCGTTCTTCGGAACAGGCGGAGCAGATGGTCATGGACCAGCTGAGCCTGACCATGAACGAACTGGAGGCCTATGCCTTCGGGACCAAAGCCGCCACTGAGAAGCAGATCGCTGTGAAAGCGCATGAGCGCAAGCGGCAGTCCGGCAATGTGTTGGATGTCATTCCAAAGGGTACTCCCACCCAGGTAGTAGAGCACCGTCTGCCTGAGCATGAGCGGATCTGTGCTGCTTGCGGCAGCGAGTTGGTTGAGATCGGCAAGGATGTGCGCCGGACGCTGCAGATGAAGCCAGCAGAGTTCTGGGTTCGCGAGGACGTATACTACACCTACGCCTGTAAGAACTGTGAGCAGGAGACTGGCGAGGCCAACATTGTGAAGGCGGCGAAAGAACCTGTGCTGCTGCCCGGCAGCTTTGCCTCCGCGGAGGCGGTGGCGTATCTGGCAACGCAGAAATTTGTCATGTACTCTCCGCTGTACCGGCTGGAACAGGAATTCAATCGTCAGGGACTGAAGCTGTCCCGGCAGACCATGGCCAACTGGCTGCTGAACGTCTCGGAAAAATGGCTGAGGCCGGTCTACGATACACTGCATGAGCAGCTTTGCAGAGAGCCGGTGCTGCACGCAGATGAGACAACGCTGCAGGTGCTGAAAGAACCGGGGCGTTCCTCCACCAGCAAGTCCTACATGTGGCTGTACCGCACCAGCGGCTGCGCAGATCAGGCCATTGTGCTGTATGAGTACCAGCCCACGAGAAAAGCGGAGCACGCCGAGCGTTTCCTGCAAGGCTTCTCAGGCTGGCTGCACGCGGATGGCTACCAGGGATACCACAGACTGCCGGGCAGCATTCGTGTGGTGGGCTGTTGGGCGCATGCGAGACGAAAATTTGACGAGGCACTGAGCACTCTGCCGCAAGAGAAACGGAAGGATTCTCCCGCGGCCATGGGCGAGTGGTATTGCTCACAGCTTTTCAAGCTGGAGCAGGAATTCGCAGAACTGACGCCGGAGGAGCGATATGAAAAGCGGCTGGAACAGGAGAAACCTGTTTTAGACGCGCTGTTGTCATGGGCAAATGAGATGCAGGCGGGAACCGCGCCGAAATCTGCGCTGGGAAAGGCCATTCACTATCTGTTGGAGCAGTGGCCGTATCTGACAAGGTATCTGGAGGACGGTCGTCTGGAGCTGAGCAACAACCGTGCCGAGCGCAGCATTAAGCCATTTGTGATGGGCAGAAAGAACTGGCTGTTTGCCAATACGCCCGGTGGTGCGCAGGCCAGCGCCGTGATCTACAGCCTGATTGAAACGGCGAAGGAAAACAGCTTAGATCCGTACCGCTATCTGCTGTGGGTCCTGCAAAATGCGCCACAACTGAGCGAAGAGGATGCCGCATGGGCTGAAAAGCTGCTGCCTGGAAATGCCCCGGAAGAATGTTATATGCCGTAAAAAATAATTGACCGCCATCTCGGTGAGCAGCAGCTCGCTTTCAGATGGCGGCCTTTTATTCGCGGCTACGTTTGACGGTTACAATGTGTCCCTAAAAACAATTAGGAAACCCGTGAAAATCCGAGATATTAATCGGATTTTCACGGGTTTTTGTTAAGCTATTTAAGAGAATTTCTATCTAGCGGTAGTCATTTCGTTTTAAGCGCAATACACTGCTATTTCAAAGTGTTTCTGGTTTCTGCGATTGTCCGGCTTTTTTGCTGGTTCGTAACTGGAGGTTACCCACCTGAGCGATTCAATCAACAATTATAGGCACATTCATCGCAACCGAATTACCTTCATTTTATAGGATTCAAGTAGCAGCAAGAAACACTTGTCGCATCGCAAGCGCTAAAACAAGAAAATTAAAACGAAAAGTCTTTACTCTGACTTACATTTTCTTTACGTTCTTTCTCTTTTATGCTTACGCGAGATTTTAATTTTACGGCCGAAAAATATCAGCAAGAACAAGAGAATTACTTGGACAACAATTCCCGCAATTTTTATTGGTAAAATTTCACGGCCCATCACTTCATTATATCTGTCTATTGAAAGGATTTCTTGAGTAGGACTGCTCAATGCCACAATATTTCCCATTTCCGTTTCACGAAATTGGCTCGCTGCAGAAATGGTCATTCGAAAAGTAATTTGCTCGCCCTCCTGTAACCCACCTATTGCACTCAAATCAAGATTCTTTTCAACTACAGAAGAAATCTGTAGTTTCCCATTGGGCTGTTTTATATTAATTGTCCATGTGTTCTTTTCTCCCGCACTGGTGGACTCCACATCCGATACAGTAGCGGACATTTCAACTGTGTTAAACTCGCTCAGCTTATCTATTAAGATAAATGAAACGTTTTGCCCCAGCACTCCAAAAAACAACAACAATAATACAAATTCCAAAACTATTGTTTTTCTTGCGACCATATGTTACAAATTCCTTTCCTGAGTTTATTTAAGCAGCAGCTACAGCCAGTTCTGGCATAATCAATATTAGCATAGCTCCCCATCCGGCTTGAATCTCAAAGTTGTTGGACCACTCATCCAAGTCAAATGCTGTAAGAACACCAATTCCACTGAGGCCAACGGACACTTCCACATGCACCCACTTTGTTACCTGAACCTGTGCATACATATTTCCAGTATTGCTTGCCCCAATATCGACTCCGAGTTGACCTAAAATATTCATTCCTATCCCAATACTGTTTTCATCATTACCCAAATCTGTGTATGCATAGAATAGTCCCGGTGTCTTATCCTCTTTTGTCTCTGTCTGTGAGTAGCCGACTCTCCCTATAACAGGACCCAAGTCAAGCATAACAGTTGGAGTTGTAACATGACTACGTTGTACATAAGAAGATTTCCCACTCCAAGACGATGTCTTTTTTGCGGAAGTCTTGGGAGCTTTTTTTGGTGTTACTGCTGCGACAACCTTCTTAACAAACGATTTCACCGCACTTACAGCATTCTTTATGAATTTGGGCCAGTGTCCTGATTCATCCATCTTGTTTATTGGGCTATTCCCACAATACGCAAAAAGGTTGTATCCTTTGGCGCTTATTGTCGCAGCAGAAATTGCATTATCGGCATTAACAAAACGTCCCCAGTTGGGATTGTAGTATCTGCTGCTAAGGTAGTATAGCCCAGTCTCAGTATCAAAAAAGTATCCACGATACCGGAAAGGATTAGTATATCCCAAGCTATCTGCCATAGATTCTGTGGTAGACAAGGTGTTGCCCCATGCGTCATAAGTATAGGCCACCACCTGTGTGCCGCTGCTGTCCACGAGACCGCTCACGTCACCCTGTGCGTTCTTCAGGTAGAAATACTCAGAACCATTGAACGTCATAGACATGGGGCCGGTGGCATCATAGGTGAAGTGGAAGGAGCTCTCCGAACCGTCCAACTCGATCCACTGCATATCCGTCAATGTGTCGCCCAGATAGGTATACTTGGCCGAGCTTACGTTACGGTAGACCTCGCCATCGACCTCCACCACTGTCTCGTGCTCCTTGGCGATCCGGTGCCCCTGCGCGTCATAGGTGAAGTTGATATTCTCCGTGCCGCTACCGTTAGGCTTGGACATCTGGGCCAGCTGGCGTCCATGCTGCCAAGTATAGGACCATGTCCCGTCGCTGGTCAGGTTACCGATGGCATCGGTGGTCAAAGCCTGCCCGTCGTAGCTTGTGAGCAGATCCTTCCATGTGCTATCGCCATAGCCATAGGAGATGGTGTCCAGTGCCGTCCCCAGCGTGCCAGTTGTATAGGCATACTCCTTCTTTGTGAGGATATTGCCGCCGTTGTCGTAGGTATAGACCCACGTCCTGCCCGCTGCCTGATTATTCTCGCGTGTCAGTTGGTCAAGACTGTCGTAGACATATGTAGTGGTCTTATTGCCATCAGAAATTGCGGTAATATTTCCACGCGAATCATAGGCATAAGTATATGTCTTGCCTCCGGTTTTCCATGTTTTAACCTGTGCGCTGGTAGCATTTGAAGAAGAATCTGCATAGGTGATGTCGGATACAACAGCGGTTCCCATCTCGCTTTTAACTGTAATATTAGTCATACGACTGTAGCCATCATAGGAGTAGGCTACACTATTTGTGCCTGTTGCCGCTTGTTTCAGCCTGTCATCGTCATCATAAGAATAGCTTGTGCTATATGTGGCACCATTTATTGTTTGGGATCGAGATGACAAATTATTCCGGTCATCATATTTCCACTGAACAATATTACTGTAATCGGTACTACTTTCCTCATACTGCATCAGACGATTCTGGAAGTCATACGCGTACTTGGTTTTGCGCCCAGTAACATAATCTGTCAGAATGCCCAGATTGCCATTATTGTCGTAAGTATAGCCAATAGCGTTTGCGATATTCTCATAGCCGGTACTGGATATCCGTCCCATGCTATCGTAAGAATAAGTGATGTAGTCGCCGTTGCCATAGTCCGAACGAGTCAACCGGTGGTTAGCATCATTGGAATATGTATTGCTGATCAGCGTACGGTTACCAGCCTTGACGCTGCTTACCAGATCAAACACGCCGTAAGCAAAAGAGTAGTTAGTACCAGAAGCGGTAGAAATTGCCGTCAGCAAGTCACCATTATAAGTGTACCCTACAGAAGCGTCTCCTTTACACACACCCGTGGTACGATAACTGCCATCATGATTGTAATTGGTACGGGTAGCCGTCGTCTCTCCGGGTGCCTGTGTCCAATTCAAGATACCCGTCTGAACATCATAGCCATAGGACGTAGTCTGGCCCAGTGCATCTGTAACCGTAGAAAGCAGATTACCGTTGGCAGTATACGTTGAGGATGAGGTAATTTTCTTGGTACCGCTGCCGACAGTCACCTTCGTGTTATTGCCATAGGTATCATAGGTGAAATTAGATACCACGCCTTCCGGGCTGGTGGCAGACAAAACATTATGATAGCTGTCGTAAGTGTACTTCTGACTCGCACCAGAAGGCAGCGTCATTTTGGTCAGGTTGTTGTTACTGTATTCGTATGTTGTAGTCTGCTTCTGCAGATCCGTGACACTGGTCACATTGCCGTTGCTGTCATAAACATAGCTGTGACCAAACTCTTCTTTGAACAGTTGAATACCGTCAAAGTATACCACATTGGCGTTGTAGCTGTAAAGCAGTGAGATGGTGATCGAACTGTATGCTTTTTTTGCAACGATTCGGTCGGCCACATACTGCCAGTTCACAGAACTGTCCGCACCGGGATTGAACGCAACCAGTGTATCTGCCTCATCCGAGGAAGATGTCGTTGTATAGTTAAAGTGAGCAAGGATCGCAAAGCGACGATTTCCATCCTCAACCATCGGAACAGAGTCACCCTTTGCCCAGCCCGCCACAGCAAACACATCGCCCGCGCTGCCGGACACATTGACCGTCTGGGATACCTGCTTATCCTTGGTGGCCTCACCATAAACACGGTAAGCGTAGCTGTTCATCTCAGTAGCTGCCGTACCGCTGGAAGAAACACGCCGGTCATAGCTATCACAGGAGCTATTATTTGTCCAGCCGGAAGTGTAGCGGAAATCGCCGTTCTCGATCAGGTTATAGCGGCTGGCATTGGCAGATTTTTCAAACTGCACACAGTCAAAGTATGCCGTGCCGGAGGTGCCGTTTTGCAGGCACGGAATGATGGAAGCCGTAGATGCCGTTGCCGGATGGGTATAGGTGACTTCCAGCCGTGTCCAATCCTGCGTAGTGGTAATCGCCTCACTGGTGGCAACGGTTGCGCCAGAGAGCATCAATGCCAAACGAGCACCGGTGCCGCTGCCACTCATGCCGCTGGTTTTCACATAGGCAGACAATGTGTATGTCTTACCCGGCTCCACCGTGCAATAATAGCTGCTGGTGGGCTGGACGCCAAAGCTGCCGCTATTGGCGGTGCGTTTGATCATAAGGGCCTTGGAGCCCATATACCCCGACGAAGCGTAACTCCATGAGCCGGTACTTGCGTTTCCACTGCTGGTTGTCCACCCACTGCTCGACTCAAAGCTGCTGTTGTAGATTTGATTAACAACTGTATTTTGCAGTTTGGAAGACAATGCCAACTGGCTGGCCTTAGCTACGTCGCTGTTACCCTTATACCGGTAGAACTGGGCCATACCCTCATCGTCCTGAATGGAGACCGTACTGCCGTAGTTGTTGAACTGAATGATCTCCTGATTGCCGTTGTGGTCAACGAAGGTATTCTGATTATGCGCGTAGCTGATGTCCAGCGTTCCACCAACGTTACTTCCGCCGTATTCTTTGACCTGAACTACACGGTTCGGCTGGCTGCTGTTGGTGGTGTTATAGGCGTAGGTAAGCTTATATCCATTCGCATCGCTTACCTGAGACAGAAGATGGTTACTGGTATAGGAAAAGTTTGCCGAAGACCGCATCGAAGAGGTAATGCTTGTCAATTCGTTGCCGCTGTAGGTATAGTTTTCCGTCGCCAGAGCCGAACTGCCTGTCCCGAGGAACGTAATACTGCTTAACGCAGTTCCACTGTAGTTGAATTGGTATTTTCTACCAGCGCCATCCGTAATGCTGGCGATTCGCTTTCCAGAGGAATATGTGACTGTGATATTGCTGGTGGTGGCCTGATTGTTACTCATCTTTGTCAAACGGCCACTGGTATCGAAGTAACTCTTGTTGTTATTCTTATCAGTAATGCAATACTTTGTCGTACCACTGCCGGTCGTGGTCAGGATAAGTCCCGTGTTGACCTCGTCCTCATATGTACCAGAGGATTTATATTTGAAATAATGCCGGGTGGCATCTTCGTCTTCCCAAACATAGTAAGAGCTATTTGTAGACCACTGATACACCAACTGGTTGTAGTTACTGCGCCAACCATAGCCCATACCAAAATCATTGTTTGCTTTGTCATTGGCGTTGTAAACATGGTTGATGCTAACCGGTAAACGGTTGCCGGAAAAGCCCAAGCCACTATAAACCCAGACAAGATTGCCTGTATAGTCGTTGACATAGCCAGTACCTGCAGCCCCTGCACTGTGAGATGTATAATCCCAAATATTTTCCAAACCACAGTTGTTGATATATGCAATGCTCAGGAACGGCAAAGTGTCAGCTGTATAATCAGACGAACAAAACTCTCGATAAAGATCGGTAGCTGCCGCTTCCTGTGAGTCCTCCATTTTGAACATCATACCGGTGTTGTCGCCGGTATACCATTCCTGCGCAATATCCGTGACATCCCAATAGTACCAACCTTTTGTGCCGGCGATTTGATAGTCCTCAACGGTAGAATCATAACTGGGCTTATTGCTCCAATTGATGGTATTTGATTCCCAAGTCCCGTTAACTTTATGCACATCTATTTCGGAACTCGTACTGCTGGTCTGGATCTTATAAAGTGCCATCTGCGCTCCAACAATGACATCTGCAGAAGTCAGCGCAGGTAGATTCTTGTATTTCAGGAACGAACGACCAATACCATACTGTCCCTGACCGATACAGAGCATCGCCCAAGTATAGCTAAGTTGGGTCTTGGAAAAGACTGTCTGGTCTGCAATGTTGGTGAAGCTAAGTTCTGCATTAACGACAGGATCCAATACCACAGGATAAGCGCGGTCTTCTGCGGCCATCCACTCCTGCGGCAGTAAGTAGGTCAGCAGGTATCCATTATCCGTCTCTTTCAGGATAAGCTCAATATCATCACAGTAGGCTCTTTCCTGATCGAACAGATACGGCGCTGGCATTACAAACAGAGGCTCATCGCCCTCGGCATGATCCTCCGCATATGCGTAAATGCTGTTGTCTTCCTGCGGCTCCAAAACAAGATTTTTGACTTCCAGCAAATACTGATAACCTGCCCGGTTGGCCGGGGCAGAGGCAATAATAACAGACTCTTTCAGTGTATTGGATGTCAAATCGTAACGCACGCTGACACCATTGAAAACAGATGCATATTCTGCGGCACTGCTTAGTTTTTCAGAAAAAGTCTGCTGAAGAGTCTTATCTTTCTGAGAGAACGTGACCTCCGAATCCTTCAAAGAAAGCTGAGACGCTTGCATCGGGGTACGTCCAAAAATGGTATTTCCCATCTTTGTGGTCGTTGCCGTTTCCCACTGGTCATCCACCACAATGTCGATTTTATCATCTTTCACTGCGGGCGTAGCCGGTTCCTGCGGTTCGTCTGTATCCTCAGATTTTGGCTCCTCTGTTGCAGGAGTCTCGCCTTGATTCGGAGTATTATCATCTTCGGGAGCTTTAGATTCACTTTCCCCCTCGGCAGGTTCCACTACAGACGTATCCCCGGAGTTACCGCCCACATCAACGGTCAGAGTATCTAGGGCAGCAAATGTCTCCACAGCAGACTCCTCACCATCCTGCTGAGGCTCATCAGCAGAAGGCTCTTCAACCGTGGGAGTCTCTTCTGCCGGCGGTGTTACATCAGAAGGCTCCTCAGCACCTTCAGAAGGTGTGATGTCCTCATTCATTCGCGCCAGTTTTGCAGTCAGGACATCATCCTGCAGCAACTGGCCAGCAAAGCAGAAGCTCAAAACGCTGTCACCACGCGCGATAGAAACCGCATCAGACGCAGACAGGTTAGAAGGCAGAGTTACCTCTCAAATACCTGCTGTGTTTTGATAGACACGCTTTCCATCCAGCGACGCGGTTTGGAGCGTATTGTCAATCTCCTGCCACATACCCTCTTCGTCCATATAATGAACTGCAGTGGGGTAAACAGTCAGCAGCCGCTGACCATTCGACAGGATATACTCTTTTTGATACTCATCGCGGCTGGAGACAATCTCCGAAACCACGTCCGGAGTCTCTTCATCGACGAAATCTCTTGCATACTCGCTCTGCGAGATGCGGGAAGCTGATTCCAGTTCTGCCGCCAGTACCTCAGTCGGTACCAAGTATAGGCAGAACACAAGCGCCAGAAAGAATGACAGAATTCTTGTCATACGCGGTGCTTTCATATGTATTTTCCTCTCTTTTTATATTTTTCTTTGATTGGTCAAAACCCTCCAATTTTGCCATTGATATAGACAATGTTGCCATCACTTTGCAACAAGAAAAATGAAAAGCGCATTATTTCCAACATATGCCTTTCTTGCAGCCGTATGGTAAAACTAATTATATTGCACGGTAGCAGAAGATAACTATTGTATTTCTGTCGTTTTAAGCACTTTAACTTTTGCCATAATATAATTGGATGCATCAAAAACAGGGAGAACTATTATGGCAGAATTTGGTGACATGCTTTCTGAACTGCGTCACGACAGGAATCTAACTCAAGCGGAATTGGCGTTGGAAATTTATGTTACACCGGGAACAATTTCCAACTACGAGAGCAACGTTCATTACCCCGATGTCGAGAAGCTTAAGCAACTGGCGGATTTCTTTAATGTTACAACCGACTACTTATTAGGTCGTTCTAAGTGCAGTCTTTCGCCAGCTATTTTAGAGCAAGAGATTAGCGACGGAAGAAGCTGGAGTGAAATCATTAAGGATGTTCAATCGCTGTCCCCTAGTAGGCAGCGCACATTACTTCTTATGCTTAACGACATGAAAACGGCTACTATTATTGAGACTTTAAAAAAAGAGAAGGACTTATAGTAAATGCTCCCAATATGTATTCTAACAATTGAGGACGAACGCGATCGTGAATTTATGGCAAACATCTTCCGGAAATATCAATGGCTGATGTATAGTACGATTGACCAAGTCGTTCGAGACCATTGGATTTCCGAAGATATTGCACAGAGCACCCTAATCAAGCTGATCGACAAAATCGACAAACTTAAAGGTCTTGATGAACAGCACCTGATGAACTACATTATCACTTCTTGCAAGCATACAGCGCTAAACGAATTGCGCAATCGCTCTCGGCATCCTATGTTCAGCATCAATGAAAATTGGGATGCCGACTCTGGAACTCATACTATGCACAGTATGGAAATGAAGTATATTCACGAAGAAGATCTCCGTCATATGGCTAGGATCTGGAAAGACTTGGATTCTCGTAGCCAATATGTCCTTGAAGCCCGTTATATTCTCGGGAAAAATGATACCGAAATTGCAGCCGCTTTAGGACTTAAACCTAATAGTGTACGGATGGTGCTTACACGAGCACGCAAGAAAGCTTATGCCTTAATGGAATTATCCAATTAGTTTTACTGCTGTTTTTAACCTTGAATTGGTTGCTGTGATCATTAAGATGCAACAGCTTTCCTCGCACGTAAATATAGAGCGTGATGATATCGCTGACACTCACCACGAGATTGAGCATTCATATTGCAAGAAAACGCGCAAAACTCCGCCTGTAAAGCTGGAGTTTTGTGCGCTTTTAATTTTGGATTGTATTATATCGACGGTTTTGTTCTCATAATCTCACAATTGAGTTTGATGTAACGCCAAAAGGAGTTTTTTCGCTGACCTTACTGGGTTTTAGAAGACAACTTTATGGAAACCTCTGATTTATGCAAAATGCATCTTTTCCGCCCTGTGGAAGACGAGAGTTTCAGCTCTTAGAATGCGTGCTCACCGAATACAATTAGAAAAGGCATACCATCAAATAGATGGTATGCCTCAGTCTGTCGAAAAAGTCCAGCAACAGCTGGGCTTTTTCTCACATAGATGGTATAATGGAAGAGGGTGAGGAAAGATGCTGGAACGAGGAAAAAAGGATCGAGATCAGGTAGAGTTCGTGGTCATAGATGAACTGGTGCCAAGAGAGCACCTGCTTCGGAAAATAGATACAGCAGTAGAGTTTGACCGGCTGTATGAAATGGTGGAGCCGCTCTACAGTGAAGATAACGGACGACCCAGCATCGATCCGGTGGTGTTGTTCAAAATGGTCCTGATCCAGCATCTGTACGGCCTGCCTTCATTGCGGCGGACAGCAGATGATGTTAGCCTAAATGTAGCTTACCGCTGGTTTCTGGGATACACGCTGCAGGAAGAAACACCGCACTTTTCTACGGTAAGCTATAACTTTCGTCATCGCTTTACTGAGGAAACGGTAGACCGTGTATTTGCATGGATATTAAGTGAGGTGGCAGATGCGGGATACCTTTCTCCCAGAGCCGTCTTTATAGACGGCACCCACATCAAGGCCAATGCTAACACGAAGAAGCAGGTGAAGGAGCAGATCCCGGCAGCATCCAAACACTATGCGAAAGAGCTGATAGAAGAGGTCAACGCGGACAGAGAAGCGTACGGCAAGAAGCCTTTCGATGATGACAACGATTCTCCGGCGTCTCACGGAAAGCGCAGGGATAACACATCTAAGAAGAAGCTGGCGCGCAGGAAGAAAGAGAAGTTCCGTACTGTGACGAAGAGCATTACCGACCCGGACTGCGGTCTGTTCGTAAAGGGAGAGCATAAGCGGCAGTTCGCGTACGAAGCACATACTGCCTGTGATGAGAACGGCTTTATACTGGAGACGGTGGTAACGCCCGGCAATGTCCACGACAGCGTGGCCTTTGATGAGGTTTACGACAAGGTAACAGAGCATTTCCCTGAAACAAAAGTCGTTGTGGCCGATGCGGCGTATAAAACACCCCATATCTGCAAAAAAGTTTTCGGTGACAGCAGAGTTTTGTCCACAGCCTACAAGCGTCCGCAGACCATGAAAGGCGGGCACGAGTGGTGGAAGTATGTTTACGATGAATTCTATGACTGCGTGATATGTCCCGAATACCAGCCGTTAAAATACCGTACAACAAACCGGGATGGATACCGGGAATACAAGAGCGACCCAAGAATATGCACTGACTGCCCGACCAAAGCGCGGTGCACCCATTCCAAAGACTGTGTCAAAACGGTACAGCGGCATATCTGGAAGGACTATGAGGAACTGGCAGAAGATGCCAGATATACACCGGAGTACGAGAAGCTTTACGAGAAACGCAAAGAGACCATTGAACGGGTCTTTGCAGACGCCAAAGAGAAATACGCGATGCGCTATACACAATACAGAGGCTTGGCCCAGGTGACGAACTGGGTGAAGCTTAAATTTGCTGCCATGAACTTGAAAAAGTTGGCAACATGGAAATGGAATGACCATTTCCGCCTCTTGATTTTCCGCTTTTTCTCTTCTGAATACGAAAGATGCCCGGTTGCTGCTTAATCCATAACCGGGTTTCTCGACAAACTGAGGCATACCATCAAATAGATGGTATGCCTTTTCTATATCTAATAACGACCGTATTATCCATGTACTAATTTGTTGCAGTAATGCGTATTAAAGTCGTATAAACACAGTATAAACACAAAACGAGGAGTTGATTCTATGTTAGTCTGTATCGACCACGGAAATAAACAGGTCAAAACCACCAGCCGGACATTTACCTCCGGCCTGATGGAAAGCGATACCCGGCCGCCTTTTGGCGATAACATCATGTTTTTCAACGGGAAGTATTATACCCTTTCCGACCAGCGTATCCCTTATATTCGGGATAAGACGGAGGATGACCGGTTCTTCATCCTGACGCTATTTGCCATCGCCTATGAGATCAATGCCGCAGGCCGGTATGCGCCGGATCAGCTGATGGACATTCAGCTTGCTGTGGGGCTGCCGCCCGCACATTACGGTACGCAGTATAAACGCTTCGCCCAATACTTCCTTGACCGGGGTATGATCGGCTTCGAGTTCAACGGCAAGGTCTATTCCATCTGTATCACGGAGGCGATTTGCTTCCCGCAGGCACTGGCCGCCACGGCTCCCGTATTCAAGCAGCTCCAGCTCGGTACGGTTGCCAAGGCCATTGTGATCGATATTGGCGGCTTTACCGCCGACTACCTCTCCCTGCGTTATGGTGCGGCGGACTGGGCATCCTGTGATTCGCTGGAAAATGGCATTATCACGCTCTATAATCGGCTGCTGTCCAAGATCCGTGCCTACTATGATCTGCTGCTGGAGGAAACGGACATTGATGCTATCCTTACCGGCCGCAGTACAGAGTATGGAAGCGAGATCCAAGCGTTGGTAGAGCGCGGCGCAGAGTCCTTTGTGGCAGACCTTTTCCGCACCCTGCGTGAGCGGAAGATCGAGCTGCGTACCGGCAAGGTCATTTTCGTAGGCGGTGGCTCCTTGCTGCTCCGCAAGCAGATCGAAAACTCCGGCAAAGTTGGTACAGCCATCTTTGTGGAGGAGATCGGCGCCAACGCTGCCGGGTACGGGCTCCTATACGCGGCCACGAAAGCAAATAGGTGAACAGTATGGGCGAGAAGAAAGACGCCTTCCGATTCACGGTGCAATTCAATGCCGGCGACCCAAGCCACCAACAGGTAGCCGCTATCCTGAACGAACAGGGGCGGCGCAAGGCGCAGTTCCTTGTCAATGCCGTGATCCACTACATAAACTGTCCAGAGTCTCCGGAGGCCGCAGCTGCGCCCAAGATAGACCGGCAGACAGTGGAACAGTTGGTACGTGAGATACTGTCCAACATGCAGCTGGAAACCACCCCCACAGTGGAGGGGAATATGCCCGGAGATTTTCCGCCTGTCACGACATCAGAAAGCATTCCGTTCGATCCCGCCGCCATGCTGGGGGAAGATGGTTTCCATTCGCTCCTGAACTCCCTGACTGCGATACAGGAGCAATAAGAATAGTACATGACACGGGAAAGGTGAGGATGAACTATCCTCGCCTTTTTGTGTAAGGCGTAGAATTTTTCCTCACAGATACAGCCTTACCGCCAGCCTCTTTTTTATCAATACACAACCGCTGTAAACGCTGCGAATATACTCCTCCCATATTTTGTATTGTCAAAATGCCAGCGTTGTGCAGAGTATCCTCAATTTACCTCTTGTACATTTAGAACCTATGTTCTATTATGGAGACTGAGAAAACTGTGGGGAGGCACAATGGGTGGGGCAGCATATTCTGCATGTAGACATGAACGCATTTTACGCCTCCGTAGAATGCCAGCGTCGCCCTGAGCTGCGGCAAAAGCCGGTGGCTGTCTGTGGTGATCCAGAGGCCCGCCATGGGATCGTCCTTACTGCCAACTATGTAGCGAAGCCACGAGGCGTCAAGACAGGCATGGCCATCTGGCAGGCGAAACAGGTCTGTCCTGATCTGGTGGTGCTGCCTGCCGACATGAATGAATATATCCGGTTCAGTAAAATGGCCCGCGAGATCTACGAAAGATACACCGACCAAATCGAACCGTTCGGACTTGATGAAAGCTGGCTGGATGTAACCGGCAGTGTCGGCCTGTTCGGCTCGGCCATGAGTATTGCTGAAGAGATCCGCGAGCGGATCAAGTTTGAGCTGGGGATCACCGCCAGCATCGGCGTTTCAGATAATAAGATCACGGCGAAGCTGGGCAGCGACTACAAAAAGCCGGACGCCATCACCCGCATTGAGCGGGATAATTACCAAGAACTCGTCTATCCGTTGCCGGCAGCCGACCTTCTCTATGTTGGTCCGGCCACTGAACGCAAGCTGCGCGGTGTTGGGATATATACCATTGGGCAGCTTGCGGAGGCATCGCCGGAGCTTCTGGAATATAAGCTGGGAAAGATGGGACTTGTGCTGCACACCTTCGCCAACGGATTAGATATATCGCCTGTACAGCGCAGTGACCATATCCGTGCCATAAAATCGGTGGGCAACAGTGCCACCACACCGCGCGATTTGGTCAATGACGATGATGTGCGTCTCATGCTGTATCTGTTGGCCGAGAGCGTTGCCTGCAGAATGCGGGAACTGGCATCCAAGTGTACGGTGGTCGAAGTCAGTGTTCGGGACAAAGAGCTGCACTGGTATAGCAGACAACGAAAACTGGCAGTTCCGACCTGCTCCAGCGCGGAGATCGCAGAAGTGGCTTTTGATCTCTTTCACCGCAGCTATTCATGGACAGCGCCGATACGTAGCATCGGTGTGCGAGGGGCCGATCTGGTAGACGCGACCATTGGTATACAAACATCACTTTTTGATAACGATAGGCGTCGGAGTGCGTGGGAACAGATCGACGTGACTGTGGACAGGCTGCGGCAGCGATATGGCTATATGAGTGTGCGCCGCGCTATCACTATGTCCGATCCGGTACTGGGCCGTATCAATCCCAAGGATGACCACACAGTACATCCCGTGGGGTATTTCGCAGGATAGGGGGTATATGAATGGAGCTTGAAAAGCGGTATGTACCGGTGACGGTGCGATTTGATGCAGGCGGGAAAATGCGGCCCATTGAGATTGAATTCGACGATACACGAAGGTATCATATTGACAAGATACTGGATGTACGCCGTGCTGCCTGCCAAAGCGTGGGCGGTGTAGGAGACCGGTATACCTGTCGGATACGGGGACAGGAGAGTTATCTATGGTTTGAAAAAGGACGCTGGTTCGTGGCGGCGAAGGATGGCAAATAGAAATGAGAAAGATGCCAGCATTTCTGCAGACGTCTTTCTCCTGTTGAGATTAGTTGTTAATTGCACAATGTATCCATATAGCGTATAATTATGATAATACTAAGACTTAATTGACCAAGTGAGGTTATGCAGAAATGAAACATAAGTTGTTTGAGGATATCATAAAGAACAAAAAGTTATGCTCGATTACAACATGGCTTTTGAAAGAGATTATTGCCGGTCTTATGGTTGCCGCAGCAGTTGCAGGTGCTACACTGCTAATAGATGACTATCGCATAAATCAAAACGAAAAGGCACAATTGAAATCATTACATTTGGGGCTAAGCACACAGTATATTGACAGCGTTTTTGGCATACCAATGGTTCAGTTTTATGATGCAAGCTGCAGTGCAGATATTTCAATTTATAAACAGCGCAATAGCGTTGTGTGGTGTGCGTACGTTGAGGATCAAGCCGTTGCATATGTGATCATTGTAAAAGATAGAAGTAATATCTACAGCGTTAACGCCAAAAGGCTTAAAGGAGCCTTTCTCACCAAGTTCTCTTATGCCGATTTTTCCGCAAAAAGCCAAAATCCACAAATCAATGCAGCGGTAAATAACGATGACTATTCATATTATTCTGAAACCTACTATGGCGCAGGTCCTGCAGATTACAATTATTACATTCTTGGAAGCTATAAAAGCTATTTTAACAAGGATGATTATAACAAGTTGCTGCTGTGCTGCTGGTCTGACACACCTGACAGTGAGGTTGAGATCCTTCGCCGTAGTATTACCCCTAATGCATTTGGCATGATTAAAGCCGGCTACGAAGAAACTATCTCCCTCATTCCTATGGGGAATGATTTGCGCACCTATAATGATGCAATATTTGGTGACTGGTTCGATTGATCATTTGCGTTTCCGGTATGTCGGCATAGAAACACATCCAAGATTTAACATCTGGTAGTGTTTTAGTGACTCATGCAAAGGATATACCACGTCGCCCATTTATCTTCTCTTGTGCTGAAACCTCACTTCAAGTAATGAGAATAGCCCCCGTTATTCCAATCTTATGTCAGCACCCAACTAGTGTATACATACATGTAGGGAGGTGCAAATATGGATACATTCAAAAATAAAAGCCCGCGCTCTAATCTGAATCGTTTGAGTACACAGGAGTTGGAAGCGCTCCTACAAGAAGATATCGAAGATCCAGGTGGCGGCAACACAGATATGGTTATGTATATTCTTGAAACGCTTGAAAGACGGGCGGGCGGCATTAGTAAGTCCGACATGGAAGCTACCGCACGAGCGCTCAAGGAGTTCTTTAGCATTTATGCTATCCCAGAAGGTGAAGGCATCCAGCTTTATCCTTGTGCAGTCCCTGAATCTGAAGGACTTACAGCGAAAAAATTTTCTTGTGAATTTGTTGACCACAATTGAAACGCAATTTATTTTCTTAGGGGCTGGTACATTTTTAAAGATAATCTCTTATGCTATGCATAGATAGGCTAGGAAGTAACAGAGACACCTCGAACTCATGGCAAGAAGGACGCCGACCATCTGTCGACGTCCTTCTGTGCGCAAAGGAGAGGTATTTCACTTGAAATCGTTGCTGGGGTCATTCTGCCTGCCGTTTCGCCACCAAGGATACTTGGGCTTACCTCGCCGACACAGAACAGGCTCATTGGCCTTCGCTTGCTGAAACAGCTCACGTTGGATATCCGTAGGACAGGGATGGTACTGCGTCCATGCCACTGACCGTCAGTGCGGTGTGTCACCGTCAGACGAACCGGAAAGCGTCCATGCTCCGGGCAAACGATGGTGCTGTAAAACACCTGCTCGTCCAGCGGATACCAGCGGCAAACGCAGAATCGCTCCTGACAGATGGGGCAGTGGGCGAACCGCGCTTTTCTGCCGTTCATCACCTTTTCACGCGTGGGGAATATACCGACCTTATATCTCGGCTGAGCGGGATATTCCAATATGCTGAAGAACGCCTTACGCTTTTGTGGCTTCTTGTGTTTCGGCGGCGTCGGCAGCGCAGCAGGGTCGATCCAGCCGGTGACCATTGCCGCATACATGGCATCATAAAGCGCATTGTGGAAGGGAAACACTGCTGGGATCTGGCAATATGAGACTGCGGTTTCTAATGAGATCTGCCGGTCTGCATCCAGCGTGCGGCAAAAGGCTGCCTGAAGATTATAGAACTCCACCGCGGTAAATGTAGGCAGTTCCCAGTGCTTTGCGTTCTTTGCCAGGACGCCTATATCCTGACCGCCCCATGAAGCGAATACCGTGTCGTCGGCACACCAGTCCACAAAGGCTTGGTAGGCGTCAGGAAATACAATTTCTGAGTTCATCGAGAAGGCAACATCAGGCAGGCGCTTTACAATCGGTGACAGCTCCTGATAGACGGATGGCCTGGTGTATACGGTAAAGCTGTCCGTAATTGGGCCGCCAAGTTCATCTATTTTGACAGCGCCAATCTGAATGATCTCCTCCATGCTGTCTTGCCCAAACGGCTGTGTCCATTCCAAGTCAAAAACGATCATCGTATTACCCCATAATTTGATTATGCATTTTATGTTTATTCTGTAGTATAGCATATATCAACATAGGTTCCAATCCAAGGGTCACCCCAAAAATCATGTTTTCTTTATTAGAGCAATTCTGTATATAAACCGACTACTTAACCACTTCATGTAAAGAACGTACTATCTACATCCATTTTTAATAATTAAACCGTGTAGGCATTTGTGCCTACACAATCCATTTATATGCCGCCAAAATATCTGTAAAATACTAATACGATATTTGCTGGAGGTGGTATGTGCGTGGAAAAAAAGCAAGACTACCTGAACTATAAAGAAATTGGTAAGAATATTCGCTATTTTCGGCAAAGAGCAGGATTGAAACAAAATGAGCTTTCGGATATAATTGATATGTCGCCTCAGCATATCTCACACATTGAAAGCGGCGAGCCACTGAGCCTAAATACTCTTGTTCAAATTGCTAATGCTCTGGGGGTGGATGCTAATTGCCTCCTAGGACATAATTTGCTTGAAATTAAACCCGATGATCTTCAGGAAGCGCTTATACGACGAACACAAAATTTCTCCAAAGAGGACTTAAAAAAGTTGCTGCAAGTGTGTGATATTTTCTTCCCATAAATAGCACATAGCCAATGTTTACAAACAGAAAGGAGGGATGTCCTGCATGCCTGAGCAAAACCAATGGTTTATCGAACTCTATCGGGAACATTCCGCCCGCCTGTTTAAGCAGGCTTACTATGTATTACGGGATCAGCATTTAGCTGAAGACTTAATGGAAGAAGCGTTCTTGATATTACTATATAAGCAGAAAGACCTCCTTGCCCACCCCAATATTGGAGGATGGTTAAGTCAAACTCTCAAGTACTTAATTTTAGACGAAACGAAGTCAGCACGACATAGGCTTGAAACGCCTTTAATACACGATACATCCGCGTTTACTGTTGATACTTATCACGAGCCCTTAGAGGACTTGTTGCCAAAAGAATTGTCGCCTAAGGAGCGAGAAATTCTTGTCCTTCTTTTTGAAAAGCAACTGTCATACGAAGAAATTGCACAGCACCTTGGCATATCAATTTTGAATTGCCGAACAAGAGCCTTTCGCGCAAAAGCCCACTATAAGGAACTCATAACAAACGCCCCTGATGATTCATAAAATTTTAAGTCCTATGTAATATTTTTAAAAGTCCAGTCAATATAGGAGAGAGGAGGTGTACAAAGATGCCAGAGAATGGTTTTTCCTCGGTAAATCATAGTCCGAAAGAGGATGGCTCTCAAATCAACGAGCATCTTGATAACATGTCAATTGATGAACTGACTGATGCGTTGACGGATATGTGGGATGCTACAGATGACCTCACATATTCAGCAGCTTGGATGGATGAGTGTTTAAAGAAGATCGACCAAATTGAGGATGCTCCTGAATTTGATGTTGATGCATCTTTGAACAACTTTCTCAGTAAACATTCACGTCTGGTTGAATGCGCATCTCGCACATCTGAAAACAGCAGCCCCAAAACCTCTCGATGGAAGTCCCCTGTTGCTGCCGTTGTTGCTATCTTAGTTGTACTGGGTAGCATGGTAACCGCACAGGCTCTTGGTATTGATGTGTTTGGTGCCATAGCCCGCTGGACGAATGAAACCTTCCATTTTGCGACGTCTTCACAAAACGGTGATACGCTTAATACGGATATGCCGAATTCAAACAGCCATTCCCCTGACGGCGAATATGGCTCGCTTCAAGAAGCTTTAGATGCTTGCGGTATTGACCAAAATGTAAGCCCACAACAGTTACCGGATGGTTTTGAACTTACAAGAGTATCTGTATGCTCTTTGCCAAGTCAAGTCGTAATTGAGGCAATGTATACTTCTAATAATCGGATATTCACTCTTGCGATATTTCGGTACAATTCTCCAGAAGTTATTGGGCAAACTATTTTTGAAAAAGATTCTGAAGATATGATTCTTTATGATAAAAATGGCGTTACCTACTACATTATGTCCAACAACCAGCAATTAACTGCGGTATGGATGCCACAAGAACTTCTTACCTGTTCCATTACGGGTGACTTGTCAATAGAAGAGGTTGAATACTTAATTGATTCCATATAATGTAAAGGAGACACATTTAAATGAAAAGGGTATTGTCGTTTGCGCTAACCATTGCATTTGCTATTTCCCTTTGTGTTTGTACCGTTGAAGCTTTTCCACTAATGGACGAATCGATTGCACCTATGCGTGCGAGTGACTATTTTTCTTATTATTCAGCAGCTGCTACCGGTGGAACTGAAGGTGATGTTGCCATTTCCATCGGCATCCGTGCCACAAAAACGATGAGTTCAATCGGGGCAACAAAGATTGTAATTCAGGAAAAAGATGGAAATCGTTGGCAAGAAGCATATACTAAAACGGGTACTATCTATAACGGCTTATTAGATAGTGATGCAAGTAGTTACTGGGGTAGCTATACCTATTCGGGCACGTCTGGGAAGACATATCGAGCAATTGTGACGCTTTATGCCAAAGATGCTTTTGGCAGCGATTCAAGAACCGTTACGACGAATTCCATTGTTGCAAAGTAGTCATCCAATATATTAATTAACTTTATCGAAAAAGCTTCAGACTAATGTCTGGAGCTTTTTGTTTAATTGCCAGTTCGTATTTGAATATGACTTTGATCTACCTTGTCTATCGCTGCGACTTATTGGAGACAAGGTAAGATGCATAGTATTTTGCTTTTAATGAAAATTTTTATAATTCTCAGAAAGTTGGTTGTTCAATTTCTTGGTCTTTTATAGATATGCCAGCCAACGTAATGCACACGGATTTTGTTTTTTACAATCCGATATCAGATTAGCCAAAATAAAAAAGTAAATTGTTTTTCGGTGTAATGTTATTAATAGCAGAATCAATAGAAAAAGATAGAAGTGTGTATAAGTGTACGGATATACCTTGATAATCCCATTAACAGAAGCACATATGACACATTTCTTATAAGCGTAGGCAGGTGCAAAGCCGAAGGGGGTGAATTTTTGCCGTTCTGCTGATCTGTCATCATACGATGTCATACGATGCCACATGCTGTCGGCAGTTGCACGATCTATGTACTAAATCGCATAAATGTGCACAACGAATTATTTGAAACAAAGGGAGTCGAGTTTATGAAATCAAGAGTACAAAGAATTGCGAGTATACTATTAATATGTGTGCTTTGTTCGGGTCGGGCGGAGATAGCCACTGCGGGGCGGGAAAAATAAGCCAAATGTAGCCGGAAATAAAAAGCCACTACCACAGTTCTTGCAAACCTTGTACACTGGAAAGTGCCAACAGCCCAGTGGAAAGGAGCGTAATGAAAGAGACAAGTGGTAATGGCTATGTACCGATTATAGCACAGGCCATAGAAGAAATGAAAGCAGCACAGGGAGATTCCTTCTCTCTGGAGCAAATCAACTTAGCCGAGCTTGAACGCCGTACCGGCATCTCCCGTGGAAAGCTGCGTCGGCTCAAGAAGAACGGCTTTCGGGATAACCGCCGAAGCGATGAGGTCAGAAAACACAAGATCACTAAGCTCACCGGCTATAGCGGAATCATTGACACGCTGTTAAAGCAGGGTGTCGGCAACTCCACAGTCATCCTGAAGCGTCTGCAGGAGTCTGGCTTCGATGGTAAGCTGACCATTGTAAAGGACTACATCGCCGCCCATAAGTATCTTCTTCCTGCCAAGCGGCAGCAGGCTGCACCGCAGGGCAACCGGGGTCGCCGTTATTCCACAGATCCCGGTGAGACTTACCAGATGGACTGGGGCTTTACCGATGTGCTGGACTACAATGGACAGACCTACCGCGCAGCTTGCTTCGCTATGATCTGCCACCATTGCGGAGAGCGCTATATTGAGTTCTTTCCCAATGTCAAGCAGAAAAACCTCTTTATAGGAATGATCCACACATTTCAGTACATGTCTCAGCGAGAAGAAGCAGCAGACCACAGTGCACACCCTGCTCAGGCTCAGCCGTTTACCCACAAAGGCACCCAGAACATTTGAAAACTTCGATTTCTCATTGCTGAAGGGTCGTGATGTGGAGCGTCTAAAGGCGCTGCCATCCCTCAGTGCCATCCATTCACACAGAAATCTGGCATTTATTGGCCCTGCCGGAACGGGTAAGACCCATCTGGCACAGGCCTTTGGCTACGCCTGCTGCCAGCATGGTATGAAGACCTATTTCATTAAAGCCTCGGAATTACGGGACAGATTCCTCGCAGCCAAGCGTAGTGGTAAGGCGGACTCCTGTCTCAACGCTCTGGTGCGTCCAAGCTGTCTTATTATTGATGAGATTGGGCACTGCGAGTTCGACAAGGAATGTACCCGTATGTTCTTTGACCTGATTGACCGCCGCTACAACAAGGAAGGCAACTTCAACATGATTTTCACCAGCAACAAAAATCCAGCGCTGTGGCGCGAGGATTTCAACGAGGACGCCACCTTGCTCTGCGCATTGGACCGCATCTTTGATGATGCTACGGTGTTCAAGCTGCGCGGCGAAAGCTTCCGTGGGAAGAAATTGGAGACGATCTCCCTGCAGACCGGCAAGGTAAAAGCCGTTGAGCCTGCGGCGGAAATGAAAGAATAATTCAAGTGCCATACTGGGCTGTTGGCTGCACATTTTAAACCCAGTTCGCTTGTTTTAGGTGAAACCAAAATGGCAGGAAACTGAATGCATCCTCAAAAGGATTGGCTCACCGTTCCGGCTTAAATTGGCTGTTTTTTCCCGACCCAAATCGGTTGTGCGCTCCCGGCGCTAACAGCTTTTTTGTTTACAAAATACAAGTTGTATTGCATACGCTGATGCAAATATAGAACACAACGCAATCGGATCTCAAAAGTATGAGCAAGCTGATGTAGCGATAATACACTTCAACCCGAAGATAAATGAAAAAGAAGATAATATTGCTCGGTTAACTAAATTAATCGATGATGCTTTTGCTTCTGGAGCAGAAATAGTTCTTGCTCCGGAGCTTTCAACAACAGGATATTTGATTAGCAAAGATGGTGTTCTTAATGGGCAAGGAATAGCAAATCCAGCACAAGAACTACAGGGAATCGCAGACTTAGCTAAAAAATACAATGGTTATGTTTGTATGGGCTATGCAGAAGTAACAGAAGATGACCATACATATAATTCTGCAGTGCTGTTTGGCCCCGAAGGCATAGAATTAAATCAGCGCAAGAGAACATTGCCTGGATGGAATGAGAGAGGAAATCTCGAATTAACTACGATTGAAACCAAATATGGCAATATCGGTGTAATCATTTGTGCAGATTCATATTCTCCGGATTACACAAGAATATTAGCACTTAACGGCGCCGATATCATCCTTCTACCGTGTACTTGGTGGGGAAATGAAGGACAACTATCCACTTGGAAGAGTAGAGCAAGAGAAAATGGTGTGTGGATGGTTATTGGAAATCGCTGGGGTAGTGAATATGACAGCTATTATGGTTACGATGTAGACATGAACGATGCTCCTTCGGCGGTTATTTCCCCATACGGAGAAGTGGAATTGTCATATACAAAATATGACGACACAGACTCAACCGACAAAATCTTAATGCATTCAATTTCCGTCGATACAAAGCGTGAAGTATACAGCCTTATGTATCGAAGTCCAAGTTCATACGCAGCAATTTCAAACGAGTTCTATCGTCCAACATTAGGGAATATTCCAGTCACAGGACTCCCTGAAATCGGAGAGTATGAGACTTTAGCCCTGAGCTATATTCCAAATAACTCCGCAACTCAAAACTTAAATATAATTGAAAATCTGTTGAGCAAAGAGGAGGGCGAAGCTGATATCGTTACACTCCCTGCATACGGATTAACAAAGAAGGCACTCAATCCCAGAAAGTTACTCCAATATAAATGCGTTCAAGAACTACAAGATATTGTTGAACATCGAAACATTGATCTCTTAATCACTCAAGTTAATATTAAAGAAAAAAATGAAACAACCTATGGTGTTTTGGTAATGCAGCAAGACAAAGCGCCAATCGTTGTAAAACAATTACATGATGAGATAACCAAAAACAAAACTGTTTTTGGTTCACACGCAGAACCATTCTACTTGGATCTGGAAAGAGCAAGGGTAGGCATCATTACAGGAAATGACTACATGTTCCCAGAAACAATCACTTCGCTTGCTAAGGTAGGTGTGGATATTGTTCTGATATCATCTGACATTATCGATAACGAAAAGTCCGTCGATAATTATAAGTATGTAAGTAGCGACTATATGGAGGATTCTATGTCCACATTAGTCAGTCATTGTATTCATATGGCCATTTCTGATAGTTCGGGTTATGCAGAGGTCATCGCAAGTCAGTGGGGCATAGCAATGGATGTAGCCATAACTAATAATGGTAACGGTTCCGCAAAGGCAACTTTAGATACCTCTTTAACCCGATACAAATACTTACAAGAGTATCTGCCAGTAGATATTGAAACATTGCTTTGTACTGACTATATGGTAATGAATAATGTAGCTTGAGTGGAGGTAACACTATGGCGTCATTCATGATTGTTGGAACGAATTCGTGTTGTGGCAAAAGTTTTACCTCATCTGCATTAATAAGATTTTTAAGAAGCAAGGGATACTCAGTAGCACCATTCAAAGCGCAGAACATTTCTTCCCAGGCTGTTGAGATCGGCAATGGAAAAGAAATCGCAGTTTCAACATTTATACAATCAAGTATGGCAGAAATAGAGCCCGATTCAGTCATGAATCCCGTGCTGATTAAACCAGATAAAGGAAATATGAAGATTTATCTCAATGGGATCTTTTATGCCTCTGATAATTACCGAGAGTATTCCCGATATATACCAGCTATAAAAGATACTGTTTTAACATGTTTCCATAGGTTAAAAGGTCAATATGATTTTATTATCATCGAAGGAGCTGGAAGTCCAGCAGAAATCAATTGCCTTGAAGAGGATATCTCTAATTCTTTTATGGCAAGTATGGCGGATTCAGCGATAGTTGTTGGTGATATTTCCCTTGGAGGATTCTTTGCGGCTATGCATGGCACTCTTGAGTTAATGCCCCAAAATCTGCGAAGCAAAGTATGCGCTTTCATTGTCAATAAATATCTTGGAGAAAAAAACAAACTCCTATGCGGAATAAGTGCAATCGAACGCTGGCATGACATAAAGTGTATAGGAATCATCCCATATATGTCACAACCTCGAGATTTAGCCGAATTGAAAGACCTATTAGATGCCGTCGTCTCTACCGAATACGATTTTGAGTTCCTTTTTGCTACACATTGACATTATCAAACTGAAAAGTTAATTATTCCATCAATAAAACACCTATACGGATCAAGCAATCATAAAATCACGGACGCTTGATCCGTATAAGTGTTTCTGAAAATTTTTAGTGGGAAAATGGTTTGTATTCCCATAATGCTATGTAAAATGCTTTCTCACGAGTATTACTACAAGCACCACAACTGCTACCGGCAGTAGATATACGGTGGCTCCGGCGTAGGGGGCGGCGAAGGCGTCGCGGGTCAGGAGAATGGACAGTGGCTGCTTGCTTTCGTCAGACAGCAGCACCAGCGGCAGTTCTACCATGCTCCACTGATCCAAAAAGGCTAACCCTGCCGCGATATAGGCGGTGTCCTTCACCTGGGGCAGATAGATGCGGCGGAAGAGCGTCCACTCTCCGGCACCATCCAGCGATGCGGCCTCGCTCTGCTCACGGCCGATGCGCTGCATGGCGCGGGCCAGCAGAAATACCGCCAGCGGGGAGAACACGCCCAGCAGCACGATAGCAAGGCGGGTGTTCAGCAGCCCAAACGCCCGGCACACCAGATAGTTGGGCAGCATCATCACCTGCACCGGCAGCAGCGTCAATAAACAGTACAGCAGGTAAGCGGCGTTTCGCAGCCGCCCTTGCCAGCGTGCCAGACCGTAGGCCGCCAGCAGTGCCACAGCCAACTGAAAGATCAGAACGACCGCTGTCAGTCCCAGCGAGGTGGCGTAGCCCCGCCAATAGGCGCGGTCATCCCACAGCAGCGGAAGCTGGGGAACGGCCAGCCAGAGCAATATACCCACCGGCAGCAGGGCAAGGAGAACAAGGATCGCTTTCGCCAGTGTTTTCATGCTTCCACATCCTTTCCCTGTGCGTTGGTCAGCAGAAACAGCAGTCCCGTTATGACCACTACCGCTACGACCACCACGATGGAGGCGGTGGCCAGCTTGCCGTATTGCAGGCGGCGGAACATGTGCATAAGGTAGTGCTGAATGAGATAAATGCTGTCGTAGGGGTAATCGCCAGTCAGGAGATAGACCTCCCGGAAGGCCCGCCAAGCGAAGAAAAGGTCGATCAGCGCGGCAAAAAACACGCTGCTGGCCAGATACGGCCACTTGACGCGGAAGAACAGCCTCAGTCCACCGGCCCCGTCCAGTTGGCCGCTCTCGATGACCTCGCCGGGGATCTTGTTATGGGCGGCGGTAAACAGCACGGCGTTGACACCAGTGATCTTCCAGACCAACAGCAGGATCAGCACCCACAAGCTCACCCACGGGATCAGCGCCCGCCAGATCACCGCCACGGCGGCGGAGGGGATCATCAGCGGCACCAGCAGCGCCAGCTTTACGGCAAAGCGCCGGGGCCGCAGCGCCAGCGCGATCCACATGCCCAGCAGCAGCGCGGTGCCGATGCCGCAAAACAGATAGACAGCGGTGTTCCGCGCACCCACCGCAAAGGCGTGGTTGCCGCCCAGCGCCGCCAGCCCACCGCCGCCGGAGAAGGCATAGAGCAGCATCACGAGGAACGGCGCTGTGTAAAACAGCGTCGTTCCCGTGCCGCTGGGGAGCAGATAGGGGAGAGATGTTCGGAAACGTCGTCTCTGCATAGCGGCCTCCTATTCGATCTCGGAGAGATACAGCGTTACCCGGTTCTGGATGCGCTCCGCCGCCTCCTCTACGGTGCGCTGACCATCGAAATAGGCATCACCCTCGTCAATGACAATCTGGGCAATATCTATATTTCTGCCAGCAAATCGCAGCGGCTTCTGAATCAGTTGACGGAACCGCTGGCGGTCACTGGCGTTTTCAACAACCGTCTCCAGTCTGTCGTCCAGCACATCCTGCCGGATGGGAAGTTGCCAGCTATCGCAAATCATTTCCTGATTCTTTTTCGTCAATGCCAGCCGGATAAACTCCCAGGCCAGATCCTTCTTGTCGCTATTGACGGAGATGGCAAAGTGGAGCTGATCCACGCCAAAGAGGCTCCTGTACATTCCTTCGCCAGGAAAGCCAATGTAGGTAAAATCTTCCTTGTAATTATTCCGGATACCATTAATGCGAACCAAATTCTGAATATATTCCGGCTCTATCAGGCATGACCATTCTGGAATTTCTCCATCGCCATACTCCTCATAGCTGTCTAACGTTTCGCAGAATTGTAATTGTCGGAGAAAACTTTCACTGTCATAGTAGGCAATTCCGTTTTCCCAGTCGATAAACTCTCCAGGACTAAGCATACCTATCCAAGCCAAATAATTGTGTCGATCCATCCAGTTGGGCATAAGATGAATATCATCTGTTCTCTGTGCCATAATGTCCTGCAGTTCTTCGATGGTCCAGTCGGTACGCTCACCGACGTCAGCCACGCGCGCGGTTACGGTGCCCACAATGAAAGCGGCAGGCAGGGAGCGAAGTTGGCCGTTTAATTCCAGTGCGGAGATTACCGTAGGCACAAACATATCACGCTCAAGATCCGAGTCAGCATCAATATACGGATACAAATCCACCAGATAGGAGGAATTCTGCGGAATGGAAAGATTGGCCAGATCCAGCACGTCCGGGCCGTCACCGGCCATCATCTCCGTACACAGGCGGTCATAGGCGTTTTCCGGGTAATAGTCGATCACGGCGACGCAGTCCCGATGCGCACGGTTGAACTGCTTCACAAGCTCATCCAGCTCCAGAGAGCCGTAAGCCGAGGCAATATGTAATGTCTTTTTGCCCTCTGCGATTGTATCACGCCGTATGTTCCAGATTCTCCCATCGACGTTGGAAGCACACAGCCAAGTGGCATCACTGCTCTGCACGATACTGGTCACAGTGGCATCAGCCATCGAGCAGTCATGCCAGTTGACAAGGGAGACGGCGGTGTTCTTCACTGGATGATACAAAGACAGGTTCTCATTGCCGTTCAGTAGGCATCCGTCATTCCTAGAAACCGTAGCTGTAAGAGATATCGGACACTCCTCTGGCTGTGTAAGGTCGCCCAGCGCGTTTTCAGCTGCGGTCAGGGGATAGAAGCCGAAGGTCTCACCCTGCTTTGCCCACAGCCACATACCCGATCGGCTTGTGGTGGGGGCGACGATCTCGCCGGACACCTGCTGCGGGTAGATACTGCCGCTCTCTGCCAGTGACACCACCCAGGCATCAGTGGCTGTCCAGCACAGCATATATTCATCGGACAGCGATAGCAGACCGGAGAGAACATCTCGTTCACTCAACTGGAACGGCACAGCCTCTGCCCGTGCTCCGCTGCGGTAGGCGATCACGGTGTATTTCCCGGAGAAGTCAGGATTCTCCCGGGGCTCCCCGTATTCCGTATATTGCGGACGCATCTCTCCCGTCAGCAGATACAGTATGTCGCCGTACCCGCTGGCACCATAGACCATAGCAGGCGCGTCGGTGGAGTAGATGGTGTCCAGCACGGTGATTTCGCCATTCTCATAGCGGCCCAACGCGGTGTGAGAGACCGCAAATACCTCATCCTCCGTGCTGGCCACGGTCAGCACATAGCCGAAGCCCGTTGGTGGGGTGATCTCCTCCGACGACCACAGCCATCGCTGGTCATCGGCCCTTTCGCCGCAGCCGCACAGCAGCAGCGCGGCCAGTAGGGTCAGCAGTATCGCAAATCGCTTTTTCATAAATTAGATACCTCTTAAACACACCCAATTATGGCAATAGCATTTTATAATTTTTATATTATTATCAGGAAAATGGTTTTAAGAGCCGCCTCAAAGTATAAGGCGGCTCTTTGACAAATGGGATGTAATGCTTATATCCCTTAAGCTTCCGGTAATAGGTTAATATCCAAGAGCAACATAGGTGCTCAGTACATAACCGGTCTTTCCGAACATCGGACCACTGGTCATCTTTACATGCGTATAACTGCCGGACGTGCCGAGCTTGTCACAATAATTCCCCTTGTGAACCAATCCCTTGCTGTCAGGGCCGCCAGCCTCATAATACAAAGGAGTATTGTCCTTTGTAATATGATAAGTAATCACGGGGCCGATGCCACCGCCGCCATTCGCGGAGTCGGGTTCCTTAACCGCCGCACTTGCGGATACCATCATCGCCAAAACCATGGCGAAAACCAGCATAAAAGCGCACATTCTTTTCTTCATGTTTTTCTCCTTTACTTGTCAGCCAAAGCACTTGTACTTTATCTTGCGGATTCACTTCGTTCGATGAGGCACGGGCTATCTGCTGTACATCGGGTGTCTCCTCCGTTTCATTTGAGTTTCTACTATTATGTTGATTCTGAACACATAAATATTACAAGAATTCTAAAAAAACTTTTACAAAGTAATCCATCTTGATATCCGCGCTTGTAAGAATCGCATCGTAACAAGAAATCGTGGTGAGTGTACACAACAGTTATATGCACTTCCTCCTGCCCTTCTGAATCACAAACGGAAGATATCTTTTTATTCGTAATAAAAGATAACACGCCGGCAGATCAAGGAAATCTACAGAGCTTTGATGCGCAGAAATCCAGTTCGCCCATAAGGGCGAACTGGATTTTCAGCCTGTCAAAGAACGCCAGTTCTCGTTATGCGAGAGCTGGCGTTTTAGTC
>ERZ779861.1237-NODE-1237-length-29737-cov-9.725625_pt1 | contig 29737 bp, 31 predicted proteins | sample MGYA00511558_ERZ779861 | MGnify/ENA primary metagenome ERZ779861 (study PRJEB29588, sample SAMEA2163432) | human gut metagenome | biome: human gut; feature: human-associated habitat; material: faeces | place: Denmark | collected 2008/2010 ...
GTAATTCTATTCTATCAGAACTCAATCACTTTTTCTATAGTTTTTTCGCTTTTGGTCTCACATCTATTGTAACACTACAATTTTGGACAGATTTGAACTTGCGAAAGGGTTGAAATATTTGTAAAATTGTGGTAAAATATAATTTAAGAAAAGAGGCACATCATGAACGGAGAATTTAAGCAATCATTTAGAAAATATATATTTTGTCTGTTTTTTATTTTTTTCGGATCTTTCATAGCCATTCGTTTTTCTTTGTGGGGTATTGAAGAAATTCAATCAAGCCATATATCGTCCTGCATTTTCTGTTTTACTTTTGCTGTTTTGGGACTATTGTTTGGCTTCCTTTCAATATTTATTTTTAGATTCAACCGAAAAGCGTTTTTGAAAATAGAAGATGGAAAAATTGATGCGGAGTTTGGGTGGGAGCAAGAATTACACATCGAACTTAACGATATTACAAATGCAGAAAATCAAGGAAAGCATTTGAAGTTGTTTCTTGATAGCAATGTCATTTGGATTTATGATTTAATCAACGCCAAAGATTTATGTCAATATATCTTATCGCGCATCTCAAAATCTTCTAATCCCGTCAATATTGAAGAAGTTAAACACAGACATCAAAAAAGCAAGAAAAGTTATATATGCTATTTAGTAGCGACCATCATTACAGGCGCATTTCTGTTCGTCAATATTGGATGGTGCGTTTTTTTAACTGAAGGAAAAGATTTGGCTTATTTTTCAAAATCAGATGATGTTATTTTTCTGGCGTTTGCTTTTGCAGAAATATTTACGGTAATACTTACCTTTTTATTAGCGAGCAAGTGTGGCAAAAAGCTTGAAATCTTCAACATATCCAAACTGCATATATTATCAGTTTCCGCATTGAAACACAAAAGTGATGCCCTTGATAAATATCCCAATGTAATCACAAAAAAATATTTCGATCACTATACTTATCGAATTGTTGTTTTCGCTCCAAAAGAAAATATATTCGCTTATATGCTTGAACGGTTTGATATGAAAACACATTCATGGGTGTTTTGCTATGAATCGGCTAAAGGATTTGGAATATTATCTGATTTGTATGAGGAATTGGATAGTTCTTTTGAAGATGTGATTTTAGAGGACTAATTACGCATTTACGGTGTGCGGTCAGTTTGGGAAGCATTTCACCCAGCGTGCCCTCCCGGAAGCGGCGCAGACACTCCGCAGTCAGTGCCTCGTCACATCCTGCATCTGCAAGACACCGCCGCAGGACTTCTTCTTTGTTCAAAGCGTTTGGCATTCTGTCCCTCCCTTCGGTATTTTCATTATAACACAAACCGCGTGAAATTACAAATATCTATATTTTATATCGTGATATGATTTACAGGAATATCAGATCGGTGTATAATAGAAGCAGATCATATCAGCGGAGGCGGTTATGGAAATCAGCGTGCTACGTTATTTTTTGGAAATTGCACGGAAGGGGAGCATGACTGCCGCCGCAGAGGTGCTTCATGTGTCGCAGTCGGCACTTTCCAAACAAATGAAGGAGCTGGAAGATGAGCTTGGCAAAAAGCTGTTCCGCCGCGGAAGCCGCAGTATGTCTCTGACGGAAGAAGGCATTCTGTTGCGCCGCCGCACCGAGGATACTGTCCGATGTGCATAAAGGGCAAAAACAGATCGACTGTCTCGACTATCTGACAAATAAGATCAAATCGAATGAATACAAAAAGGAGAATGAGTCATGTTAGGAAATTTTACTTATTGCAATCCAACCAAGCTTTATTTCGGCAAGGACGCGCTTGACGGACTGAACGCCGAGCTTCCGAAATACGGAAAGAACGTCCTGCTGGTTTACGGCGGCGGCTCCGTCAAAAAGAACGGAATCTATGACAAAGTGGTTTCCGTACTCAAAGCAAACGGTAAGGAAGTATTTGAAGATGCCGGAGTCATGCCGAACCCCACGGCAGACAAGCTGCGCGAGGGCGTTGCACGCGCCAGAGCGGCAAAAGCGGACTTCATCCTTGCGGTCGGCGGCGGTTCGGTCTGCGACTATGCGAAGGCGGTTTCGGTCTCGGTTCACTGCGACGAGGACCCGTGGGACAGGTATTTCGACCGCTTTGAGGAGGTATCCTGCGAAATCGTTCCGGCCGGGTGCGTGCTGACCATGGTCGGAACCGGCAGCGAGATGAACGGCGGTTCGGTCATCACCAACCGGGAAAAGAAGCTGAAAATCGGTCATGTGTTCGGTGAAAACGTCTACCCGAAGTTTTCGATCCTGAACCCCGAATTCACCTTCACCGTTCCGCACTATCAGATGATCTCCGGCATTTACGACATCCTGTCGCACATTCTGGAGCAGTATTTCTCCGGCGAGGATGATAACACCAGCGATTACATCGCCGAGGGACTTCTCCGTTCGCTGATTCACGCGGCGGAAATTGCAGCGGTCAACCCCACCGATTATGAAGCGAGAAGCAACATCATGTGGACGGCAACCTGGGCGCTCAACACCCTGATTGCCAAGGGTAAGACTGAGGACTGGATGGTACATATGCTCGGTCAGGCGGTCGGCGCGTATACAAACGCCACCCACGGCATGACGCTCTCGGCGGTTTCGATGCCGTATTACCGTCATATCCTCCCCTACGGTGCCGCGAAATTTGCACGCTATGCCGTGAATGTCTGGGGCGTTGACCAAAGCGGAAAAACCGAACGCGAGGTCGCCGAAGAAGGACTTTGCCGTATGGAGACATGGATGAAGAAGCTGGGACTTGTGATGAACCTGACCGAACTCGGCGTGACACCCGACATGATCGATGGCATCGCGTCCGCAACCCTTGTCATGGACGGCGGATACAAGGTGCTGAGTACAGACGAGATCAAAGAAATTCTCAAAGCGAGCCTTTGAAGGGAGCAATAACATGAGCAAGGTACTGATTATTTCAACCAGCCTGCGCGGAAACAGCAATTCGGAATATCTTGCGCACGAATGTGAAAAGGGCGCAATCGACGCCGGAAACGAAGTGGAATTTCTCACCCTGAAGGGCAAAAACATCGGCTACTGCATCGGCTGTCTTGCCTGCCAGCGCACGGGCAAGTGCGTGCTCCGCGATGATGCGGCAGAATTTTGTGAAAAAGTAAAAAACGCCGATGTGCTCGTCTTTGCCACGCCGATCTACTACTATGAAATGTGCGGACAGATGAAAACGCTGCTCGACCGTCTCAATCCGCTTTACACCTCGGATTACCGCTTCCGCAAGGTCTGTATGATCGCAACGGCGGCAGAAGACAGCGATTCTGCGTTTGAAAAAGCATATAACGGTCTGCTCGGCTGGGTGGACTGCTTTGAGAAGGCAGAGCTTTGCGGTCTTGTCGCAGGCGGCGGGATCGGTGACAGCGGGGACGCAAAACATCACGCCGAGGCGCTTTGCCGTGCCTACGAACTCGGAAAAGCACTATGAAAAGATATCTTCCTTTGTTTATCCTTCTTATGCTGCTTTGTTCATGGATTCTGTCCTCCTGCGGCACACGGAACAATGCTACTGCAGGTGCCTCAACAGCGGAAACCGTTCCGTCCGACAGTGGAACAGGCGAAATCACATCCGAAGAACCGAACGGCAGTGAAAAAAAGGAGGAACACATGGGTGTTTTGATTCTGCAGATCGGCGGACGGATCATACCGGTCACATGGGAAGAAAACGAGAGCACCACAGAACTGAGACGACAAGCCGCAAAGGGCAATATAACGATTCTGTTATCTCCATACGGCGGCTTTGAACAGGTCGGCTCTCTCGGCAGAGAATATCCTTCAAGCGATGTGCGGCAGACCGCCGAGAGCGGCGACATCATGCTCTACGCTTCAAGCAATGTGGTTCTGTATTACGGAAGCAATACCTGGGCCTATACCAAACTCGGACATATTGATCTGCCTGCAGATGAGATTACAGCGCTGCTCGGAGGGGATGCTGTAACAGTCAGTTTTATTCTGAATTTTCCGGATACATAAGCTCGTTTACAGGCATGGTTCTGCAAGCCCGGAAGATAGCGGTCACTTGCAAGCCCCTGCTTCACCAAGGGAGAAGTGTACCATCGCGCGGCATCTAAATTGGCTAACACAAAATCGGCATCTAAAATGACCTGTAAACACATCATGAGTGTCTGATTTAGATGCAGGCACGAAAAAACGAGAAAAGCGGAGATTTCGAGAAATTTCTCCTGCCCCAATCCGTCAAAGCGGATTGGGGCTATTTTCTGACTCTGAAGTTTTTCGAAATTTTGTAGATGCATTTCGGGGTTTTTTGACCCGTAGCCGGATTCGAACCAGCGAAATGCATTTTTTTAATATAGATTCCCCACAGAAGCAAAACCGTGGACAGATTCGAACCGCCACACACTTTCCGAAGCCTTTCAAAAATCCTTCCCGTTCAAAATTTATTTACAAAGCCATAGATGCAAAACATATTGACAAATTCAGACTATTGTGATAGTATACACTATAGCAATAGTCTGGAGGCAACAATTATGCAGAAATTATTCGACAGCGAATTAAAAGTAATGGAGTTAATTTGGGCGCATGAACCGATAAGTGCAAAAGAATTGAGTGTTCTTGCCGACCAAGAATTTGGATGGAATAAAAACACCACTTATACAGTTATCAAAAAAATTGAGGCAAAGGGGTACATCCGACGTAATGATCCCGGTTTTATTTGTGTTTCACTAATCTCCAAAAAGGATGTGTGTGAAAATGAAACGCAGGGATTGATCGACAAACTTTTTGGCGGTTCAAGAAAAGCACTTTTTTCGGCTTTGATAGAAGATGAAAAATTAACCAAGGATGAAATCGACGAACTTCGAAAATTGATCGACAAGAGGTGATACCATGCTTGGTGAGATATTTTATTGGATATTCAATATGAGTATCGCCGCAACTATTTGTATGGTGCCTGTATTGCTTCTCCGCTTAATCAAAAAAATCCCCCGTCGAATTTTCATTTGGCTGTGGCTTGTGCCGTTTATCCGGATGTGTATTCCTGTTGGAATTTCAAGCAAATACAGTATTATGGCTTTACTTTCCAAGTTTACGACTAAAACAGTTACACTCATCGAAATAGGCAATGATTCAGCACTCACAATGATGAATCACGTAATGGGTGCAAACAGTTATTTCCCAATCATTTATAAGGGCAATCTTCTTGATGATCTCTTTAATATTGCTTCTGTGGTATGGCTTATCGTAGCCTTGGCGGCGATTCTCACTTTGACGATCATTTATTTCATTACGCTTGGCGAAATGAAGGATGCCCAAAAATTAAAGGATAATATCTATATTTCAGACAAGGTTAAAACACCTGCGGTTTACGGAATCATCAAACCGAAAATCATTCTTCCGACCGAATACGATGCAAACAAACTGAACTTCATATTGATGCATGAAAAAGCCCATATAAAACGAAAAGATAACTTCATCCGTCTTTTGGCGCTCATCGTTGTGTGTTTTCATTGGTTTAATCCGTTTACATGGTTGATGTTAAAATTGCTTTATTCGGATATTGAGCTTGCTTGTGACGAATCAGTATTATCAAAATGCGACGAAGCTGAACGTAAGGAATACGCATATACGTTACTCTCCACGGCAGAAAAAACAAACTTATTTGTTGCGTCCTTTGGCGGATCTAAAATCAGAATAAGGATAGAAAATATCCTATCCTATAGTAAGATTTCCATCTTATCTATTGTTTCCTTCGCCGCACTTGTGATAGCAATATGTTATGTTCTTCTCACCAATGCATAGTGAAAGGAGTTTATTATGGAAAATAAAACATTTAGAAAATACTATCTATTCTCGCTTCTCGGTGTATTGCTTGCGTCATGCTATCCGATTTACATGGGAATATCCGTGATTGTCGATATGATACGTTACGGGACGGTATATGCGGAGAATTATCCGAAATATATCATTCCGTACACACCAATCGCACTCGCTCTCTTGGTCTGTGTTGCACTGATACCCGTCGCACTCAAATACTTTGAGAAATACGCATTACTGTTTGGAACTGTAATTTCAACTGTATTATTTTTTGTGTTTGAATTTATTTTGGAAAGGGCTGTAACGGTCACTCGCACCGTAACTGGTATTTTCTCCACATTGGAAGATTGGCAGATGTTTATGTGCTATGTTCCTCCGAACAGTTTTGAAGAAAGAACTTGGACAGAGGTCGACGTTTTGATGGGTGAATACAGCCCCGCATTCAAGCTTCATTTTTACATCATCTCAATTGTACTCATTATCTCCATTCTGAACTGCTTCTACGGCTTTGCCAAAATGATACATACCGGTGACAAGAGCCGCCGTAAGTCCCTTGTGATTCAATCGGTAGCAAGCGGCGCATTTCTCGGAATGTGCATTTGGGCATGCTTCACTGCCTTTTACAGAAACGGTGATATTCAAGTTTCGGCATTGTCGGCGGTATTGATGAGCGTATTTTTCGTTTTGTTCGGTGTAACAGTTGGCATATATATTGAATCTTTTACTCTGAACAAGAAACCGCTGCTTTCCGTGTGGCTGCCGAGTGTATCAGCGGCAGTCGTTACGCTGGTTATGTACATTGGCGAAATGATTTTGCTCAGCGGACATCTTTATCGCTTTGGCGATGGGTTCTTTTTCGCAGGAATACCCGGGATTGTACTTGCCCCGGTAGATATTGTTGTCATTCTTGGCTCTGGAGTCATGACGGCAATTATTGCAAGTTTTGTTCGCAATAAAAATACATAGATTTGTTTACAGGCATGGCATTGCGCCCCGGAAGATAGCGGTCATGTGCAACTCCCATCATCGCCAAGGGGATAGTCTACCCTCTGCAAAATCTGCGTGCATCTAAATTGGCCACACACGGTTTTGCATCTAAATCGGACACACATCACATGATGACAAGTCAATTTAGATCCGAGCGAGGAAAAACGAGAAAACGGGAGATTTCGAGAGATTTCTCCCGTTTTTTCGGCCCTGCATTTTTTTGGAGTTTCATAGATCCCTTTTGTCCTTTTCGATGCTGTGTCCGGACTCGGACTCACGAAAAGGGCTAAATTTGATTGTTATCAGTTTGTTGAGAGCCTTTCTCGCTCGGCGGTATTTCTTTCCAAGTTAATTGGTAATATAGATTGAAAAGTGGATAGATTTATGATATAATAAGTTATCAACAAATCGGAATTTGACGGAGGAGGTGTATGATTCTTGTATAATTTAGATACTCATTCCAGAATGTCGAAAGTATATACCATTTTACGTCTTGTAACAACCATTTTTTCCATATTTTGTCCCATAGCAATGATATGCTCTGCAATCGTTATAACATTGCGCGAAGGGGATTGGTGGCTCAATCTTTTTGCCGCCTATCTTGCCGGAATTTTAATGATTTTTGGCACAATCTATTTATCTCTGTTAACACTTATGAAAGAGGCAACTCGGTATATTGGAAATAAAAAAAGAGATTTTTCAGACACACCCATTACAAAGTGGATTCATCGTTTACTTATAGGAGCAGCTATTGCAGGAGTGATTTCCTTTATTCCCATCTTTTTAATTCTTTACGGTGTGTTAAGTGGAGGCTTTGCCATTATCCATTTTATCTGCGGTGGCGCTATCGTTGTATTGTATTTTACACTTGGAATAAATGTGGTGATACATCGTAAAAAACATTTAGAAAATTAACAAATTCCAGTTTGCCTAACTGAATAACCTATCTGCTCAGCCGAGCGTTTGGCTTATTTTTATGGAAAGGAAGGATGAACGCTTCCGAGCTGTGGGGGCTGAATGAAAGCACCCTCCGCAAGGCGATCTCATACGGCAAGCCGGTCAACGGCGTGGATGTCTGCAAATTCGGTAAGCAGTGGGTGGTGTCGATGGATTCCATGCAGAGAGAGTACGGCGCGAGACCGGATCGGGAGTAAAATACAAATCAAACATCAAAGAGTAGTCTCTCACAATACGATAAAGGATGGTAGTCATGGCTAACGAAGACAAATTTAACGGCAAAGCCGGATTCTACAACAGCCGACCGTTGTACCCGCAAGAATGCATCGACTATTTGGCACAAAAATTCAATTTGCGTGCAGACAGCGTTATTGCCGATATCGGTGCAGGAACAGGCATACTGACAAAGCCCTTTCTCACGGTTTGCGGCACTGTGTACGCCGTAGAACCGAATGCGGATATGTTTTTTGAGCTGTGTAAGAATCTTTCTCCATATCAAAACGCGATATGTCTGAAAGCCAGTGCCGAGGCAACCAGCATTCCTCCACTTTCCTGTGATGCGGCAGTTGTCGGCACCGCGTTTCATTGGTTTGACAAGGATGAATTCCGCATAGAATGTAAGCGCATATTGAGAAATAAAAAGCACGTAGCGATTTTAAGAATAGCGAACAACAACGAATCGGACAAACGAATTGACGAAGTCAAGCATTATTCCATGCAGGATCTGAACGATGCAAAGGCATTCTTCGGCACGGGATTCACAGAACACATCCGTTTTGAATATACGCAATCCTTTGATGAGGCAAGATATATCAATGATTTGCTTTCTTCTGCCACTGCGCCTTTGCCAAATGAGGCAAACTTCGATGAATATGTAAGCAGGTGCAAGAATGTTTTTTATAAATATTTTGGGAACGGGCACGCCGAGTTGCCTTTTGCAGTAAACTGTTATATAGGTAGGTTGGATACATAGTTTCCGTTTACACGCACGATTTTACAATCCCGGAAGACAGCGGTGATTTGCAAATCCGGTTCTTGCCACGGGGGAAGTCTGCCCTTCGGGTGCATCTGAATTGGCTGACATGACCTTACACATCTAAATCGGCGAATAGACACATGATGACAAGTCAATTTAGATCCGGACGAGGAAAAACGAGAAAACGGGAGATTTCGAGAGATTTCTCCCGTTTTTTCGACCCTGCATTTTTTCGGAGTTTCATAGATCCCTTTTGCCCTTTTCGATGCTGTGTCCGGACTCGGACTCACGAAAAGGGCTTTTTGCGTCTTCCCGAAAGCAATCGACTCTGTGGCTGGATTCGGACTTGCGAAAGCGCAAAATCTGTTTGTTATCAGTTTGTTGAGAGCCTTCCTCGCTCGGCGGTGTTCTTCTCAAAGTTAAATGCGCGCTATAGATTGAAAAATGGGAAGATTTATGATATAATATGATATCGACAAATCGGAATTTGTAGGAGATATATCTTTTCTAACAGATAATAAAAAATATGAAAACATTGATTATTATATGGTGCATAACACTCATTATGGACAATCTACTACCGCTGGTGCTTGCACAATTCTATCCAAATTATAGTCATAAAGAAATGGCACTTTCTGTCCTCGGTTCACGGCAAAGCCCGGTGAAATGTATATATAATATGTGGTGCATACTGTCGGGTTTTGTTTTCTGTATTGCTCCGTATGCGTTATATCAAGAAAACAGCGGTGGCTTGGCAATCGCAATATGGATATTACTTGCGATATACGGAATCGGTTGCGAAACCATATCGGGATTTTGTCCGCTTAATGAAAACAGACACGAAGAAGATGCTATAACAAAAATTCACGGGGGAACTTCTGCTATCGGATTTATGACATTGCTCGTTGTACCGTTGCTGTTGACAATAATGCAGTTCCAAGCGACAAATATAATTATGGGAACGATCTCGCTTTTGAGCTTTGTTGCAGCTTTCGTGTTCTTCTGTTTCTTCATTATGGGAGAGAAAGAAAAGTTTGCAAATACGGCTTTGCGATACGGCGGTCTTTGGCAAAGACTTGTATTGGTGAGTTGTTATGTTCCCTTATTCGTTTGGTGCGTTAATAAATGACAAATTCCTGTTTGTCCAACCGAACCCCATACATAGCCAAACGCTATTCAGCCGAGCGTTTGGCTTATTTTTATGGAAAGGGAGGATGAACGCTACCATCTCTCAATGCGAGCAACGGTCTTATGACTTTCCGAGCGCCCAGCTCCGGCTCTCGGTCTGAAGCCGGACCATATGAGCGAAGATGCCGCCGGCTTGGAGCAGCTCTGCGGGAGAGCCCTGCTCGGCTACCGCGCCGCCACTCAGCACCACGATCCTGTCCGCGCCCGAAACGGTACGCATCCGGTGGGCGATGATGAGGACGGTCTTGTTTTTGATGAGGCGGGAGAGCGCCTCCTGAATGGCGGTTTCGTTTTCCACATCCAGGCTGGCGGTGGCTTCGTCCAACAGAATGATGGGCGCGTCCTTCAGAAACGCACGGGCGATGGAAATGCGCTGACGCTCGCCGCCGGAAAGCTCGCAGCCGTTCTCACCGATGTTGGCGTTCCAGCCGTCGGGGAGCTTTTCGGCGAACCTGTCCACATTGGCGAGCTTTGCCGCCGCGATCACCTCTTCGTCCGTCGCGTCCTTGCGACCGATGCGGATATTCTCCAAAATCGTATTGTCGAACAGCGTGACATCCTGGAATACGATGGAATAGAGGCTCATCAGCTTTTCCGGATCGATTCCGGAGATATCCATGCCGCCAACGGTAATCCTGCCCCGGTCAATGTCCCAGAACCGCACCGCCAGGCGGGAAACGGTAGTCTTACCTCCGCCGGAGGGTCCGACCAGCGCCGTGACCTCTCCCTGCTTTGCCGTAAAGGACACATCCCGAAGCACCGTTTCGCCGCTCTGGTAAGAAAAGCCCACATGGTCGAACACAATGTCACAGTTCCGGTTGGTGAGTTGTTCGCTTCCGGTCTGCACGGGGCAGTCCAGAATCTCATTCATGCGCTCGATGTTGCTGTTGGTGCCGATGATGGCGGCAAGGTTCTGCAGGGTGCCCTCCAGCGGGTCATACAGGCGAGACACCACCAAAAGGAACATAAAGAAGGTCAGAACATCCAGCTCACCCTTCACCAGCAGAGCTGCGCCGGCAAGGGCGGTGGTGGCAATCCCGAGCCGCAGGACAAGTCCCGCGGAAACCACAAAGACAGCCGTTCCCAGTTCGCTCCGGACGAGGCGACTCTCTACGGCACGGATTTTCTTTTCCAGCCCCGAAAGGTATCTCTCCTCGGCGTTGTTGGCGCGCAGATCGGGCATCGCTTCCATACACTCCTGAATGCCGTCCTCGCAGGCGACCTTTGCCGCCGTTGCTTTGCGGGAGAGCTTTTTCTGCACGTCGGAGGCAAGCAAGACGATGGCAAACGCCACGGGCAGCGGCCAGACGGCGGCAAGCGCCATGCGCCAGTTGAAAAACAGCATCGACACGGCGATGACCGTAGTGGAGAGGATTGCGCCGTACAGTGGCGCGACAAAATGGGATTGGCTCTGCTCCAGCACGGCGCAGTCGTTCATGATGGAGGAGGTCAGGTCGGCAAGGTCTTTCTTCCCGAAAAAGGACAGCGGGATCTTTCTCAGCTTTTCGGCAAGCCCCACCCGGCGCACACCCGATTCCACATAGGTGACAAGATAGGTGTTGTCGTATTCCAGCCGTGTGCAGACAACAATGAACAGTGCCGCCGCGACACAGCCGATCACATAAAACGGAATTCTCCCTGTCGTCAGCGTGCCACTCATCATATCGCTCACCAGCCGGTACAAAAGCCCCACCGGCAGCATGAAGGAGATATTTTGCAGGGCACAGCACAGAATCCCTTTGATGTTGTCAATGGCTCCCTTTCGGGAAAGCGCGTAGCGTCTCTGTAAATATTTGATCATCGCTCATGCCTCCTTTTCCACTTTCCACCGGACGGACTGCTGATAGTCCTGCCACATCGTCCCGAACAGACTGTCTTTTTGCCCGGACAGCTCCGCAAAGCTGCCGCTTTCCGAAAGATGTCCCTCATTCAGCACAAAAATGCGGTCGGCGTTCACAATCGTGGACAGCCGATGTGCGATCATGATAACGGTGCGCCCCTTTGCAAGCTCGTTGAAGGCAGCCTGCACCTTCGTTTCGTTGTCGGGATCGGCAAAGGCGGTCGCTTCATCAAGAATCAGCACCGGTGCGTTTTTGAGCATGGCGCGCGCAATGGCAAGTCGCTGTGCTTCGCCGCCGGAGAGGTAGATGCCCTGCGAGCCGATGACCGTATGCACACCGTCCGGGAATTTTTCGATAATGTCCGTACACTGCGCCGCACGGAGCGCCGCCAGCACCTCCTCATCCGCGGCGTCCGGCTTACCCATACGCACATTGTCCAGAATGGTGCCTTTGACAAGATGGCTGTTCTGAAACACGAAGGAAACCGTGTTCATCAGCTCGTTTTTTTCAATGTCCTTCACATTGACCCCGCCGACGGTAATACTGCCGCTCTGCGGATCAAAGAAGCGGGCAATGAGCGCCGCCAGCGTGGATTTTCCGCCGCCGGAGGGTCCGACAAACGCCACCATCTGTCCCGCGCCGATGGAAAGAGAAATATTCTCCACGGCATTCTTTGTGCCGTCATAGCTGAATGTTACATTTTCCAATTTGACCGAGCTGTCCTTCGGATGCTTCGGTGCGCCCGGCTGAGAAAGCGAGGGGCTTTGCAGAACACGGTCAATGCGGGTGATGGCGTCCTGCACGATCATGCCGTTTTCGCTCATGAACATCAGTTTGGTGAGCGTCAGCGAGATGACCGGCGTGACGATGATGTAAAAGAGCAGGTTCAGCAGCACGCCGCTGTCCGCACCGCCGCGGGAGAACAGAAAGCCGCCTGCAATCAGAAACACAAACACGCTGTTGACCGCCAGTGTATAGAAGGTCATCGGCCAGCGCATCTGCTTTGTGTATGCGATGACCCACCGCTCGTAGTTGTCGATGGCGCCCTTGAACTTTTTGAAGGAAAACACCGTCTGACCGAAGGTTTTGACGACGGGAATCCCCCGCACGTACTCCACCGCCTCCCCCGACATATCCGCAAGCGCGTTCTGATACTGTGTCATCTTCTCCTGCATCCCCTTACCGGTCATGCTTGTCATCACGGCAAAGGCAAGCGCCACCGGCACAAGGCTCAGAAGCCCCAGCCGCCAGTCGAATACCAGAAGAAGCGTCAGAAGTCCCGCGATGGTCGCCACAGCCCTTGCCTTGTCGGGGAGCTGGTGGGCAAGATAGGTTTCTGTTGCGCCGGTCGTTTCCGAAATCGTGCGGCGCAGCTTGCCGCTGCCGAACTGCCCGATTTCCCCAAGCGGAAGCGTGGCAATGTGCTTCGTCATGGTAAGGCGCAGATTGGTGGCGATGCGGAACGCCGCAAGGTGCGAGCACATCAGCCCCGCGATGTAGGTAAGCACGGCGGCAAAGGCAAACACCACCGCCATCCAGCCGTAGTGCGTCACATGGACGGCATTTTCATAGTTCGGCGCGACCTCGATGACCTCCCGCAGGATGCACCAGATGTACCAAAACGGCACCAGCGCCAACAGTGCGCCGGCGGCGGCAAGCACCCACGAAAGATAGCTTAGGATTCGGTATGTCCCCGCGTAATCCAGCAGGCGGGACAGATTGGATTGCTTTTTCAAAACGGTTCCTCCTTGATTGTGCTTTTTGGTTAGCCGAGGCTAACCAATCGGCCTTTGAAAAGCCGCCAAAGCGGCGATTCCAAGCGCATGCTTTACTTTTTCAGAAATGAGAACAGCCCTTTCCTTTCATACGGAGCAGCACGGATTTCTCCCGCCGTGTAGCCGGTGGCGTCAATGGCTGCGCGCAGGGCGGCTTCGTCAAGCGGCTCACGTGAGAGGATAACGGTTTTTCCCTTCGTATGGGAGGAAGACACCTTTTCCACTGAAAATGCGCGGCGGATCGTGTCGTTGATGTGCGCCTCGCACATGGAGCATGTCATGCCGGAAATTCTGACTGTTGTCTGAATCATTTTCGTACCTTCTTTCAAAATTGAATCCTACCCCAGCGCCACATCCAGCGTCATCATAATGCTGAAGCCGACCGCAAAGAAAATTGTCCCGATGTTGGAGTGCCGCCCCTGCGACATTTCGGGAATCAGCTCCTCCACCACAACATAGAGCATTGCGCCTGCCGCAAAGCTCAGAAGATACGGCAAAGCCGGAATCACAAGCCGCGCCGCAAGAAGCGTCAGCACCGCTCCGACAGGCTCGACCACGCCGGAAAGAACGCCGCCTAAGAATGCCTTGCTTTTCTTTTGCCCCTCAGCCTTGAGCGGCATGGAGATAATCGCACCCTCGGGGAAATTCTGAATGGCAATGCCGAGAGACAGGGCAAGCGCGCTTGCCGCCGTGATCTGCGAGTTTCCCGCAAGAAAGCCCGCATACATCACGCCGACTGCCATTCCCTCCGGAATGTTATGTAAGGTCACCGCAAGCACCATCATCGTGGTACGCCCGAGCTTGCTTTTCGGCCCCTCAGCCTTATCGCTTCCGATATGAAGGTGAGGAATCAGACGGTCAGGCAGGAGCAAGAACAACACGCCGACCCAAAAACCGATAACGGCAGGAAGGAACGACAGCTTTCCCATATTCTCCGATTGCTCTATCGCCGGAATCAGCAGGCTCCAGATCGAAGCCGCCACCATCACTCCGGCGGCAAAGCCGGCAAGCGCACGCTGTACCAAATCGCCGAGAGATCTTTTCATAAAGAACACGCACGCCGAGCCGAGCGCTGTCCCGATAAAAGGAATCAATATTCCGAATAATACTTCCATTTGCTTCACCGCCTTTGCAATGTACTTTCGATAGTCCTCATTTTCGAGCCGTGACGCATAGCCAACTTTTCTTTTTGTGTATCTGAACATCGTGAAAGCCCGCCTGCTCCAGATACGCTTTCAGCTCTGTGTCTTTGTAGATGGTCATGCCGCCGATGATTTCCGTCCACTTCTCGTCCCTGTACGTGTCGCCGTTGCTCTCGTTGCAGATGAGAAGGGTTCCGCCGGTCTTCAGCACCCGTCCGACCTCGCAAAAGCAACGCGGCAGATCAGGCCAGAAGTAGACGGTTTCAAAAGCCGTGACCAGATCGAACTGCTCCGATTCAAACGGCAGCTCCGCCACGCTCGCGCACAGCACATCACAGCGTCCCCTCGCAACGGCGGCTTTGTTGACCCTTTTTGATTTTTCAACGCTGACAGGGGAATAGTCGATCCCCCGCACAGTGCCTTTCGGACACAACTTCAACAGCCTTTTGATATTCGCCCCGCCGCCACAGCCGCAGTCCAGCACTTTGGCATCCGAAGTAAGCTCCAAGAAGCGAAGTCCCCACCGTGCCACGGGGCTGTGACCGAGATTCATTAGGGCGACCATGATTTTTCCGCCAAGCCCCACGGGGTTGCGGGTGTTTTCAAAAAATGACATATCACACCTCCGATTTCACACATTCGGTATAAGTTAACGGGAAGGATGCTTTCAGAACAACGCTTTTTCGCACCGTCCAGCCGTTCTGCCGCAGGAAAGTCAGATATTCCTCGCTCGTCCACCTGCTGTGGAGAGGAAAGCCCGCCAGCTTCATGAAAAACGCTCTCACCTTGCCGGAAAACGAATTTTCAGAGTGGGTGAAGGTCGGCGCAATCAGCACGCCGTCGTCCTTCAGCACGCGCCTGATTTCCCGCAGGGCTTTTTCCGGCTGCGGCACAATGTGCAGGGCGTTTGACACGATCACCGCATCGAAGGATCCGTCCGCATATGGCAGACGGAACATATCCTGCACCGAAAAGTGCAGTTTCGCAGAACGATTATCCCGTTTGGCCTCGGCGATCATCTCTGCGGAGGCATCCGTCGCCTCGATATGTGCCGCCGCGTTCACGATATGTTTTGCGATCAATCCGGTGCCCGTCGCAAGCTCCAGCACCGTTTTGGCTTTCACGACCGGTCGGATCAGTGCATACATCTTTTCGTATGCCGCGCGGTCTTTGCGCATGAAACGGTTGTAAATACGCGCATTTCTGTCCCAGAAATTCTTCTTTTCTTTCATGGTTACGTTCCTCTGATATTCCCCCATAGCCGAAATACGGTTAGCACAGGCTAACTTATGCGGCTTTGAAAAACCGCATCTCTGCGGCTTTTCGCCTTATTCAAATAATTCTCTGCAGGCACCGTACACCAGCGTTTCCAGCACCTGCGGGTATAATTCTCCGATCTGCTCCCTGTGCGAGACGGTCAGAATCAGTCCGCGTACAGTCGCGGTGGCAAGAGAAGCGCCGTGCTGGGGCACAAGGTCATATTTTCCCAGAAGCTGACGGCGCAACGCCTTGTTTTCTTCAGCAGCACCTTGCGGAGCTGTTCGGTTTCAAAATCTGTAAAAGCCAAGGTTGCACCTACTGAAATATGACCGTTTCGGTTCTTTCGGTCATATTATATCATGCTTTTTTCCGCTTTGCAAGAGGTAAGTGAAAAAAATACGTTTTTTCTGCACCCGAAAAAGGCAAAGCGTCGATGCCGGAATTCCATCTTTCCCCGGTTCCCCTGTTCCGCTGTCGGCGCTTCTATATCTCCATGATATAAAAATATTGGTGAACTGCACCATGCAACGCAAGAAGCGAGGACATTCGGTGAGCAAAATCGAAATTTTTAGTTTGTTGCTAACAAGTGGTTGACAATTCAATTTTTTTGAGTATAATAACATGCGGTTCTTCTCGAAGAACTGAATTTTTTGCCCGGCAGTTAGCCTATGCTAACTTGATAACTGGACGAAGGAGTTACATGAGTTCATCGGAATTAAGGTATTTGATTACCGCAAACGAGCTTGCAGAACAAACAGAAAATGTAAAGCAAACGGATGTGGCGAATAAACTTCGGGTTTCAAAAGTCAGTACATACAACGCGATGGAACGGTTGCGGGATAAAGGGTTTATAGAGAAGAACGAAAGGAAAATCGTTCTGACAGATCGCGGGAAAGAAGTTCTGAACGAGTATATGACGATTATACGCTTTATGTCGGCGCATTTGTCACTGCATTGCGGCACGACTGAAAATCAGGCGTATGAAGATGCCCTTAACGCGGCCTGTGCGTTTTCGGACGCAACCCGTAACGGAGTGGCAAATTATATCAAGTCGGGTATGGCGGACGCACATCACGCACCGATTGATAAAGACAAGGAGCAAATAAATGATAGATAAAGAACTATTCAGACTGATCGGCGGCAATAAAAAATACATATTTATCGCCGTAGCGTTACAGGTACTCGGGCTCATCGCAAACGTTTCGATCACGGCAAGCGTATGTTATGCCGTGTATCTGTTATCGAAAAACGCGGAAGCGGTGCTATTTATTTATCCGCTGATCGGCGCGGTACTCGGAATCGCCGTAAGGTATACGTGTTCGCGCATTACGGGCGATATAAAAGATAAGTTGGGCAGAGGCGTGAAAAGGGACCTTCGGGAAAAAGTATATAATAAAATATTACGGCTCGGCGTAAAAACCACCGACGGAATGAGCATGGCGGGGCTGACGCAGGTATCCCTCGAAGGCGTGGAACAACTGGATATTTATTTTTCGAGTTATCTTCCGCAATTCTTCTTTGCGATGATTGCGCCCGTCATTCTGTTCCTGATATGCGTATGGATTGATTGGAGAACGGCTCTCGTACTGATTGCCTGCGTGCCGCTGATCCCCGTATCCATCGTAGCGGTCAGTAAGTACGCGAAGAAGATTTTTGCGAAATATTGGGGCAAATACACCTCAATGGGCGACAAGTTTCTCGACAGCGTGCAGGGACTTAAAGAACTCAAAATCTTTCAGGCAGACGCGGCTCAGCACGTTAAGATCAACGAAAGCGCGGAAGAGTTCAGAGTCATCACGATGAAAGTCCTTGTCATGCAGCTTGCAAGCACCACAATCATGGACTTGGTTGCATACGGAGGCGCGGGAGTCGGTGTCGCGCTTGCGATCAGTGGCGCGGCGTTTTGGGGACTGAACCCGATTGCTGCATTGTTCCTGTGCCTTGTGGCGGTTGAATTTTTCCTGCCGCTTCGTGCGTTCGGTTCGGCATTCCACGTTGCGATGAACGGCGCAAGCGCGGGTAAAAAGATTATTTCGCTGTTAAACGCACCCGACCCCGAATGGGGAACGGAAACCGTAGACGGCAAAGAGATAAAACTCAAAAACGTTACGTTCTCTTACGACGGCAAACGCGACGTTCTGAAAAACGTGAATATGACCTTCCCCGAAAAGGGAATGACTGCTATCGTGGGCGAAAGCGGTTGCGGAAAATCTACGGTCGTCAATATGCTGATCGGCGCGTTCCGTCCGCAAAAGGGCGACGTTACTGTCGGCGGCAAACAACTTGAAAAACTTTCAAGAGAAAATTGGTATTCGCACCTTTCGGCGGTCAGTTATAATACTTATATCTTCAACGAAAGCGTAAGAGATAACTTTAAGATGGCGAAAGAAAACGTTTCGGATGAAGAGATCCTCGCCGCGCTCGAAAAGGTGAACCTGAAAGAGTTTATCGAAGAAAACGGCGGTTTGGATAAAGTGATCACCGAGGACGCAAACAACATTTCGGGCGGGCAAAAACAACGCCTTGCGCTTGCGATTGCACTCGTGTCGGACAAAGATATTTACGTTTTCGACGAGGCTACAAGTAATATCGACATCGACAGCGAAGCCATTATTATGAAAAATATCAAGGCGATTTCGGAAGAAAAGAGCGTTATCGTGATTTCACACCGCCTTGCCAACGTCGTTCCGGCGGATAACATTTATTATATGGAAGACGGCGAGGTAAAAGAAACCGGTTCTCACGACGAATTGATGGCGGCAAAGCAAGGGTACGCACGCCTTTACACCGCGCAGAAAACGCTGGAACAGGCTTACGCGGAGGTGGTAGCATGAGTACGCAGAAAAAGTCTTTGAGAAGAAGCGGCGCGAAAATCATGGCAAGCCTGATTGCCCTTCTCGGCAGTTTGTCTTACATCATGGTTTTAGCTGTCATCAACGGAAGCGTGGGCTTTGTCTGCGCGATGGGCGTCACGGTATTCGGCGCGGTAGGCGTTGCGAAGGTACTCGGAGAAGCAATTGCGCTTTCTTACGGGTGGATTATCGGTCTTACGATAAGTTGCGGTGTTCTTCGCGGTCTGCTTCGCTATTTCGAGCAGTACAGCAATCACTATATCGCGTTCCGGCTTCTTGCGGTTCTCCGTGATAAAATTTTCGGTGCGTTAAGAGTTCTTTGCCCCGCAAAACTTGAAAGCAAACAAAAAGGCAGTATCATCGCGATGATCACTTCGGACATTGAAACGCTTGAAGTTTTCTATGCGCATACCATTTCGCCCATCTGCATTGCCGTGCTTGTATCTGCGGCGGTGTTTCTGTTCATAGGGGTCGTTTCGAGTTGGTATCTCGCGCTCGTGGCGCTTGTCGGTTTCCTGACGATCGGCATTGTCGTTCCGCTGATCTCTTCCGGCAGACTGAAGGAAAGCGGCGTAAAATACCGTGCGGAATTCGCTTCGTTCTCGGCATATTTCCTTGACAGCATCAAGGGTATCAAAGACATCGTTCTGAACAATGCGGGCGAGGAAAGAGAAAAAGAAGTCAACAAGCGTTCGGACGGACTCCTTGCGGAAACCAAGAAGATGAAGCACAACATCACCCGCGCGGGTTCGGCAATCGAACTCACGGTGTCGGTGTTCGTGCTGATCACGCTTGCGGTCGGAATACTGCTTGTGAAGAACGATATGCTGTCGCTCGGCAGAATGATTGTTGGTATGGTAACGGTGTTCTCGTCGTTCGGTCCGGTCATCGCGGTAGGTTCGCTTCCCGGCAACCTTACGCAGACCTTCGCAAGCGGCGACAGAGTGCTTAATCTTCTTGCGGAAAAGCCTGCGGTCGAAGCGGTTACAAACGGAAAAGATTTCGATTACGAAAATCTCGACGTAAAAGACCTGTCGTTCAGCTACGACGGGCAGACCGAGGTGCTGAAAGATGTTAAAATGCACGCCCAAAAGGGTGAAATTATCGGTATCGTGGGCGAAAGCGGTTGCGGCAAGTCAACTTTCTTAAAACTTCTTTTGAGATTTTGGGAGAGAAGCGGCGGCGAAATCAACTACGACAATACAGATATTGATAAAATCAACACCGATTCGCTGCTGAAAAATGTAACGATGGTGTCACAAAGCATCTACCTCTTTGAGGAGACGATAGAGGATAACCTTCGCATCGCAAAGCCCGACGCCACGCAGGAAGAAATCGAAAACGCCTGCAAAATGGCTTCGGTACACGACTTTATCATGACGCTTCCCGACGGATACAAAACGCAGGTCGGCGCGCTTGGGGATAACCTTTCCGCAGGTGAAAAACAGCGAATCGGCTTAGCGCGTGCGTTTTTGAGAGGGAGCGAACTGATTCTTCTTGACGAGCCGACGAGCAATGTTGACAGCATCAACGAGGGCATTATTTTAAGGGCGTTAAAAGAACAAAAGAACAAAAAGAGTATCATTCTCGTATCGCACAGAGAATCGACCATGGCGATTGCCGACAGAATCTATCAGGTTGTCGGCGGAGTGATGACAGAGGAGGTGTAAGGTGGAAGAACAGAAGAAGAGCAATGATATAGAAGAAGCGGCTTCCGCTCTGATTGCAAACGCAGAGAACGAAAACTCTGTGGATAAGCCTGAAACCGCGCCAAAGAAATCCGAAGCAATAGAAGAAAACGACAGCAAGATATTCAAGAAATACAAGATAAAAGACATCGTATTTCTTGCCATTATCACGGCTTGCACACTGGTTACGGGCGCGGTCATGCCCCTGCTTGTGAATATCCCGCTGTTCGGAATTGTGCAGCTCGGCTTGGGACTTCAGTTTTCGGTTTTCCCCGTCATCGGTTTGATGAAGGTCCGAAAACCGGGCGCACTGCTGTTTCAGTCGATATTTATATCTGTATTCCTGATTTTTATGTTCCCTCCCATGGCGCTCCTCACGGTCTGTGCCCTGATTGCAGAGGGAGTTGCCCTTCTCCCCTTTCGCGGGTATCAAAACGATTGGGCGTGCGTTGTCGCAGGAACCCTGTATATGCCGCTCACGCTTCCCTTGATGTGGTTGTATTACAACACATTTTATACGGTTACGGGCAGTGAAAAGGCGGCGACGAGTCTGTTTCTCGGCGGGGCTAATCCCGTGGTCGCAGTCGGTATTTCGGTTGCCGCCGTTGCGCTTAGCTTTGTCGGTTCGGTTGTTGGAATGCTGATTGCGAGAGAGCTGAAAAAAGCCGGGGTTCTGAAAAAATGAGATTTTGGTCTTTCAAAAAGAAGCGATATCCCCTATTCGTGTTTCTGTCAAGCCTGTTTTTAATCGTATTCGGGTTGTGCATGGCAAGAAGCGTAAAATGCTCTTTCTTCTTAGCTGGGTGCTTCGTGTGGCTGATGCTGTTCGGATGCAGGAGGCGTTGCCTCCGTATGCTGCCGGTGCTGATCCTCGCCGGCGGTTCCTTTGCAACCCTTGCATACTTTGCTTACGGAAAGGACGGAAAAGCCGCGATGGCGATGGCAAACCGTTTCGCCTCCGTATTCCTTGCCGCCGCGCTCGGCATGAGCGTAGAACCTGCGGATATGACGAGAAATCTTTCCACGCTCAAAATGCCGAGGGGCGTTACGCTCGGTATGCTGATTGCAACGTCTTTTCCGCCCGTGCTCGGCGCGGAGATAAAAAGGGTGAGAGAAGCGATGGAAATCCGCGGCGCGGGCAGCGTGTTAAACCCGAAAATCTTTTACAGAGCGTTTTTGGTGCCGTTCGTCATGCGACTGGTCAACATTTCGGACACGCTGTCGCTGTCGGTCGAAACGCGCGGATTTTCGCTTGAAAAGGTTCCGTATACGGTATATAAAAAGGAAATCGTTTGCATGTCCGACGTGCTGTTTATTTCAGGGCTTGCCGCAGGCGCGATAGTCACGGTGGTATTATGAACGCGATAGAACTGAAAAATGTCAGCTTTTCCTACGATGGAAACCTGCAGATACTCGAAAATGTGAATATCGCGCTGAATTACGGTGAAGTCAACCTTGTTTCGGGACATTCGGGCGAAGGCAAAAGCACGCTTTTGTATATCATCAGCGGCATTATACCGAATATCACGGACGGAAGCCTGTCGGGCGAAGTGCTGATAAACGGCGAAGAGATCAAGGGCAAGCGTCTTGGCGAGGTCTGCCGCAAAGTCGGTGTCGTTCTGCAAAATGTCGACGAACAGATTATTCAGAAAACGGTAGAGGACGAAATCGCGTTCGGTTGCGAGAATCTGGCGTTTTCACCGGAGAAAATCAGCAAACAGATCGACACGGTCTGCCGTCTCATGAAGCTCGAAAAGTCGTGGCAAAGCCGCAAACTTTCGGGCGGGCAGAAGCAAAGACTGATCACCGCTTCCACGCTTGCGATGGGACAGAAGATCGTCATTCTGGATGAACCGCTTGCCAATCTCGACACGGCGGGCGCGGAAATGCTGATGTCCACGCTCAAATCTCTTGCAAAAGCGGGTTATTGTATCATTGTCATCGAACACAGGCTCGATGTTGTTCTGCCGTTCGTGGATAAGGTTTTTCACGTTGGAAATAAGAGCGTAAGCGAGATAACGGACAGAGAAAATTACCTGAAAGAGCAGTCAACCGAAATAGAAGATATCTGTACGGCATTCAGCGGAACGCTACCCGTGTTCTCGCTTTCCGATGTTGCGTTTTCGGTGAAAGAACGGGGTATCCTGAACGGCGTTACTTTCGATGTGCTAAAAGGTTCGCGCACGGTGCTGCTCGGTGAAAACGGTTGCGGTAAAACAACCCTTTTAAGACTGATTTCCCGTCTTGAAAAGCCGACTCGCGGCGTGATTATGCAGAACATAGACGCTAATTTCGGGCAAAAAAGCAAGCAGAGCAAAAAATGGTATCATAAAATTGGCGTGGTTTATCAAAACCCCGACTATCAGCTTTTTATGCCGACGGTCGAAAAGGAGATAAAATTCGGCGCGAAGTCGGACGAATACGCCGACGAAATAGCCGAAAAATTCGGGATAAAGCATCTGTACGCCCGTCACCCGCAGTCGCTTTCCGAGGGGCAGAAACGCAGAGTTTCTATTGCGGCGGTGGTCGCGACAGATCCCGAGGTCCTGATTCTGGACGAACCGACGGTCGGGCAGGACTACCGGGGACTTTGCAAAATGGTGGAAGTGCTGAACCGCATTCACACGGATACAAAGAACACGATGATCACGGTTACGCACGATTGCCGCTGTGCCGCCGCTCTGTGCGACCGCGCCGTGTGGATCGAGAACGGAACAGTCCGTCATGCAGGCGGAAAAGAACAGATTTCGGCGTTTTTCCGTCTGGATGCGCAGTGTAAGGGGTAGTTCGCCCGGATGATTGCGGTTCCAAGCGGTGTCTCGGGATTTGAAGCGCACGGGGGTTAGCCTTGGCTAACTTTCGGTAATCGATAGCAGGAAGAAGGAGAAAAAACATTGCTGTTACAACTGAAGAACATAGGAAAAATATATGACAGCAACGATATTCTGACGATCGGTATCCGCGGAATCAACCTTGATTTCGACTATAATGAATTCGTAACGATCGAGGGCGAGAGCGGAAGCGGTATGCATGATTGAATGCTCGGGAGATTTGGAGGCGAGTTATTCAGCAGTTCCTTAGGCATTCCATGATCATAGTAGGCATAGCTTTCAGCACTACCGTCTCTAACCTCGACAACGGAGATATTATCGAAATAAGCCGTGCCAAGTGCCGACTGATAATCATAAACACAGCTTACCTTCAATGCGTTACTCTTGCAAAAAGTTTACAAAAAGCAAGGCGGACAGGGCAGGGAAAAGCCTTGATTTCCGGCGGCGTGTGTGGTATAATAATGCCAAATGTCCGCGGAGCCTGTGCGCCCGCGCGGGAGAATGTGAGAGACCGAATGGGTAAGCTGAAGGAATATAAGGGGAAGATACGTAAGCACCTGCGGGAGTGGGTGTGGCTGTCCCACTACATAAGAAAATACTGGGTGGGTGTGACGGCGTTTGTGGTCATCGGGCTGGTCGCCGTTGTCATGGGACTTTTGACTGCGGTCGCATCCAAGAACCTGATCGACGCGGTGACTGCCGAGGTGAAGGAGAGGGATCGGTTGTTTGCCGCGCTGGGAGTTATGGCTGGTCTGGCGGTCGGACAGCTCGCTTTCCGCGCCATCGCCTCGTGGATCACGGCGCAGGTTCGCGTCCGCGTGATGAACGAGGTGCGGCAGGAGGTCTTTGAGCGGATCATGCTGTCCCGCTGGGAGGCGCTGCGCGAATTCCATTCCGGCGAAATCCTCAACCGTCTGGAGGGCGATGTCGGCGGCGTTGTGTCCGGCATCATCAATTTTCTGCCCGGACTGCTCACGCAACTGGTGCAGTTTATCGGCGCGTTCGCCATTATCCTGTACTATGACTGGGTTATGGCGCTGTTTGCGCTGGCGTCTGCGCCTATCCTTGTCCTGTCTGCCAAGCCGCTGATGAAGATCATGCGCCGGTACAATGAGCAGACCCGTAAAATCAACGGCGAGATCCTGTCCTTTAACGAGGAGGCATTCCAGAATATCCAGCTCGTGAAGGCGTTCGACCTTGCCAAGCAGCGTTGCCGCCTGCTGAAGGAGTTGCTGGAGAAGTACAAGACTATCCAGCTTTCCTACGCCAAGATGTCTGTCGTGGTCAGCCTTGCTATGGGTGTTCTGGGACTTATCGCCGGGTACGGTTGCTATGGCTGGGCAATTTATCGGCTGTGGACGAATGTCATCTCCTACGGTCAGATGACCATGTTCCTGCAGCTGTCATCCAATCTGTCCTCCTCCTTCTCGGCGCTGACTTCCATGGTTCCTGCCGCCGTTTCCGTTGCCACAGCGGCGGGGCGTATCATGGAAGTTACCGAGAAGCCTGCGGAGACCGACGCGGATGCGCGTCCCGCCAAGAAAATGCTGGCGAAAACCAAGGAAACCGGTCTTGTGGTGGAGGCGCGGGATATGTCCTTCACTTACGAAGACGGCAAGGCTCCCGTGATGTCCCATGTCAGCTTTAAGGCACAGCCGGGCGAGATACTTGCCTTTGTCGGTCCCTCCGGCGGCGGCAAGACCACGATGCTCCGCCTGATGCTGGGGCTGCTCCGCCCGCAGGACGGCACCCTGACAGTCCGGCTGGAGGACGGTTCCTCCGAGCTGCCGGTCAGCGACAGCACGCGGCGTCTGTGCGCATACGTGCCGCAGGGAAACAGTGTGTTCTCCGGCACCATCCGGGACAATCTTCTTGCGGTTGCGCCGGAAGCGACCGACGGGCAGCTCCGCGCCGCGCTGGAAACGGCGGACGCGTGGGAATTCGTCTCCAAGCAAACGGAAGGGCTGGATACCGTGCTGGGTGAGCGCGGCGTGAACCTCTCCGAGGGACAGCTGCAACGGCTCGCCATCGCCCGCGCCCTCCTCCGTGAGGCGCCGATCCTGATTATGGATGAGGCGACCTCGGCACTGGATGTGGCTACCGAATCCCGCGTTCTGCACGCGGTCATGAAAGCCGACCCGCGGCGCATCTGCCTGCTGACTACGCACCGCGCCAGTATGCTTGCGTATGCCGACCACATCATTCAGGTGGACGGGGACGGAAGCTTCACGGAGATTGATCCCACGCCGTACCGGCAGCAGACAACGGTCTGACAAAAAAACGTTGCGCGATAAAATATATTAAAAACATAATTACATAATTACGGGAGGAAACTGCAATGACTTACAAACTGAAGGACGGATTCGTGTTGAGAAAGGTCGGTCCCATGTACATGGCGGTGCCGTTTGGCACCCGCGCTTCCGAGCTGAAGGGAATGGTATCGCTGTCCGAGACCGGTTACCTGCTCTGGAAAGCACTGGAAGCCGGGACGGATACGCTGGAGGGACTGGTCGCGGCACTGCGTGCTGAGTATGATGTCAGCGAGGAGCAGGCGACGGCGGATACGCAGGCGTTCCTCGACAGCCTGCGCGAGCAGGGAGTTCTGGAAGCATGAGACCCGAAGAGCATAAGCTGGAGGATTTCATCGGACCGTTCAATATTCAGTTCCTTGCCATGCGGAAATGGTGCAAGGAGACGCGCAGTCCGTTTTCGCTGACGCTGGAGATGACCCCGCTGTGCAATTTCAACTGCCCCATGTGCTACGTGCATCTGAGCCGCGCGGAAATGGAGAAGCGTGGCAAGCCTTTGAGCGCAGCGCAATGGCTGGAGATCACGCGGCAGTTCGCCGAAATGGGATTGGTCGCCGTCAATCTGAGTGGCGGCGAGCCTTTGACTCGCCCGGATTTCTGGGAGATATACGAGGGCATTTCCCGGCAGGGTATTTATCCGTCCCTGTTCACCAACGGCGCTTTGCTGGATGAACGCGCGGTCGAGCACCTGCTCCGCTTCCCGCCGCGGGGTGTCAAGCTGTCGCTGTACGGCGCCGATAATGAGACCTATGCCACCATGTGTGGCGACCCGCACGGCTTTGACAAGGTGAACCACGCCATCGACCTTCTGCGGGCGGCGGAAATTCCCTTGCAGGTGACGTCTACGCTGGTCAAGCAGAACAAGTCCGACCTTGATAAGCTGGAGGCGTACGCGCAGGAAAAGAAGCTCGGGCTGGAGATTACGACGGGCGTCAATGCTTCGGCACGCGTCACGGAGAATGATCCGCGGGAATCCCGGCTGGAGGATCGGATCGAGGACTGGGATCTGAAAAAGCTGTCTGGGTACAAGCACAAGCCGATCGAAACGCCCTTTTCAAATTGTTCCCCGTACGGCTGCAGCGGCGTCATCACGTGGCATGGGCACCTGCAGGTGTGCGCCTTCTTTGAGGGCGAATACGTGCAGCTGACCGAGCCGTATGACATACCCGCCGCGTGGCAGGAGCTGCTGCGGCGGGCGGATGCCCTGACTCTGCCGCCGGAGTGCGCCGACTGCCCGGACGCGGAATTCTGCCTGACCTGTCCCGGTGAACTTGCCTCGGAGACCGGACATCCGGGGCGCATCGCCAAGGCGGTCTGCGAGCGCGCCGCGCGCATCCATGCCGCTTACCTGCGCAGAAAAGCGGAGGAAACGGCGGAATCGGCTGCTCCGGAAGGGGCAGAGGGGAAGTAAAGTAAAAAAATTCATTTTATTTTTCTCAAAGCTATTGACAAATATGAAGAAAAGGTATATAATTACCACGCAGAGCCAAGAAACACTAAGAAAGGAGTTTCTGTTATGAAGGTCTATGTTGCACCCAAAGCGGCTGTTCTGTCGATGAACGTGAAGGAGAATATTGCTTCTTCTTCTCAGGTTACTTTCAATGGCACGTACTATTGGAATGCGGGCACCGGCAAGGTTCAGGCTTCTGACTTCGTTTACACCGGTTCCAGCTATGTGATGGACATGGTGAACTGGCTGATTGATTCCCTCACCACCCATAACGACCAGTACGTGAGAGATCAGCGGGCGTTGCTCGAGGGCTGCCTCGTTGCGCGGCCGGACGCGAACTAAGCGCGGTTTGATCTGACGTAATCAGAATCGGCAAAGTAACGCAATGATGGCAGAGATGTTCAGAATTGCGGGACAGAACATTCGGATTGCAGGCGGCAGTTTCTGCCGCCTGCTTTCCGGTTTTGAGGTTCCCGCAGAAAACCAGACAGATACCGATGTGTGCCGGGTGAGCCTGACAGAGGGGTACACGCAGTTTGACATCAGCAGTGTGACACCTGATCACCCGGTGGAGCACGTGTTCAGCATACATTCCTGTCCGGGACACTTCATGGTGTCGGACGGGGATTACACCAATTCCACTGCGCTGGTGGTCAAGCCGCGCGAAGAGGGCGTCATGGAGTTGTTTCTGGCGGCGCTGTACTCGCATATGGCGGGACGCGCGCGCACCGTGTTCGTCCATGCCTCCCTGGTGGAGATGCCGGGGCAGGGTGGCGTGATGTTCGTCGGCAGATCCGGCATTGGCAAGACTACGCAGGCACGCCTGTGGGAGCAGTTCCGCGGCGCGGAGATCATCAACGGCGACAAGGTGTTCCTGACGTTGGATGAGGACGGACGCGGCGTTACGGCGCATGGCAGTCCGTGGTGCGGCTCTTCACCCTACAAGCTGAATCGCGCCACGCCCCTGCGGGGCATCGTGGTGCTGGATCAGGCGCCGGAGAACAGTATCCGGCGGCTTTCCGAACACGAGATCATGACGCAGTACGTGTCGCATATTTTCCTCCCCATGTGGGATGCCCGCCTGACCGACTGCGTGATGGAGGCGATCGGCGGTATGATGCCGCTGGTGCCGGTCTTGCGCCTCAGCTGTCGCCCGGATCAGGAGGCGGTGGACATGACCTGGAGTGCCGTGTTCGGGGAGACGGCTCGATGAAGGATGCGCAGACCGGCGGGGAGAGCCACTCCCTGCAGATTGACCGGGAGGCGCTGGCGGCGTGCATTGCCGCTCTGCGTCCCGGCGAGGAACTGCCGCTTCTGGTGACGGGAAACAGCATGGTGCCGTTCCTGCTGAACCGGCGCTCCACCGTCTTTCTTGTCCGTGAGCCGGACTATGTCCCCCGCGTGGGGGATATAATCCTGTGCAGGCGTATAGACGGCGCATATATCCTGCACCGGATTCACAAGATCCGGAAGGATGGCGTGCTTATCCTGAATGGCGACGCGCAGAGATGGACGGAGTTGATCCTCCCGCAACAGGTATGCTGTCGGGTCGCGCACTTTGTCCGCACCAAGCGCGATATCCGCACCGATTCGCGGCCCTATCGCTTCTGTCGGTGGCTATGGCGCGGGCTTCGCCCGTTGCACGCCGTTGCGGCGTCCGGCTATTACTACTGGCACCGCATTCCCTACAAATTGGGCTTCAGGAAAGACCCGCAATAAAAAAGCAAGGCGCACGGATTCCGCGCGCCTTTTTGCCGCTTCCGGGCGGAAGGGGGCTTTCCGAAAGAAGCCTCAACCACCAAGAGCTTTTTCTGAGAGGATGCTGTGTGAGCCGATGTGCCCGGTTATCCGGATTATTCGGTATGCTCCACAGAGGTGACCCGGTAATCCTCCGCTTCCACGGCGGCGGAAAGTGCTCCGTCCGGGAGCGGCGCGTCCGTGAAGGTCACGCGCGCCGTACCTGCCGTGTGGCTGACCTCTGCGCCAGCCACGCCGGGCAGACGGCACAGCGCCTCCCGGACGGTTGCCTCGCAGTGCGCGCACATCATGCCCTCGATGTGCAGGAGCGTGGCGGGGGCGGAGGTTGCGGGAGCGGGTACGGATTGAGGGACAGCTGCCGGTTCGGGCTTTTCCTTGCCCCGGATGCGGCACAGATTGAGCCGCAGGGCGTTGGTCACGACGCAGAAACTGGACAGGCTCATGGCGGCGGCGCCGAACATGGGATCAAGCGTCACGCCGAACGGGATAAGCACGCCCGCCGCGATAGGGATGCAGATGACGTTGTAGAAAAATGCCCAGAACAGGTTTTCATGGATATTGCGCAGGGTTGCACGCCCCAGCCGCACGGCGGCAGGCACGTCCGAGAGGCGGCTGTTGACCAGCACGACATCGGCGGCATCTATGGCGACGTCGGTCCCGGCACCGATTGCCATGCCAAGATCGGCGCGGGTCAGGGCGGGCGCATCGTTGATGCCGTCACCGACCATGGCGACCTTGCCCCGGCGCGCCAAATCCCGCACGACCTGCTCCTTGCCGTCCGGCAGAACGCCGGCGATGACGTGTGCCTCATCCAGCCCCGCCTGTCTGCCGACAGCGCGGGCTGTGCGTGCAGTATCGCCGGTCAGCATGACTACCTCCAGTCCCATGTCGCGCAGGGCACGGATGGCGGCGGGGCTCTCGGGCTTGAT
>ERZ779861.1250-NODE-1250-length-29533-cov-8.348904_pt1 | contig 29533 bp, 20 predicted proteins | sample MGYA00511558_ERZ779861 | MGnify/ENA primary metagenome ERZ779861 (study PRJEB29588, sample SAMEA2163432) | human gut metagenome | biome: human gut; feature: human-associated habitat; material: faeces | place: Denmark | collected 2008/2010 ...
TTCAGCAGCTTTTCATGGTTCAGCGTATCAAAGTACTTGCTCAAATCGAGCTGTACTGCCCATTCATACCCTTCATCCGCATATCCCCGAATCTTGAAGATGGCATCCTGCGCACTTCTTCCTGGCCGGTAGCCATAGCTCCCTTCCGAAAACTTCGGTTCGTACAGTGGCATGAGCTGCTGAGCGATTGCCTGTTGCACAATCCGGTCTTTGACCATGGGAATCCCCAGCTTGCACACTCCTCCATCCGGCTTCGGAATCTCCTTCCGTCTCACCGCCGTTGGCTTGTACTTTCCGCTTCGGATTGCTTCGGTCATTTCTTTGCCGTGTTCCTTGAGCCATGAGAGCGCTTCTTCTACGGTCATCCCGTCCACTCCCGGCGCTCCCTTGTTTGCCTTTACCCGCTTGTAAGCCCTGTTCAGGTTATCTCTATACAGGATTGCTTCAAGCAGTTTCTGGCTTCTGCCTGCCGTTTCTTCGTTCCCCGGCTGAACGGCACTCTGCGCTCCTGCATACCCTTCGCATTCCGTGCTATCTCTTTGCAGGCAGCTTCTGACGTTTTCTGCTTTCTTCATGCCGTCCTCCTTCCTGCGGTTACTCCGGCGCGTATTGGTTCCGCCCTTCCCTTGAATTTTTTCCCCAAAGGTACTATGGCTTCGGCTGACTTCTGCGCGTTCAGCACAGCCTTGCGACTGTGGTTACGCCTTTCGGCGCATTCCGCGCAGACCTCCCCGGGTACCACACGTTTCTTTCCCTCCATCTACCTGCCGCATTTACCACATGCGATTCCGTGTAGCTATTGGGCTTCGACTTGTTGAGCAGCCTTACCCTCGCATATAGCCTTCTATACGGTTTCTGTTCGTCAGGCCAGAGGTTTGCCCGTGGTTAGTCTGTTCCCACATCCGGCTTCCTTCAGATTCCGCCTCACGACGGACACCCTTGCCTTCGGCTTTCTCCTTCCCGCTACCGGGCGGATTCGGGTCTTTCACCCTTTAGATACGTGCGCCGCCGGGCGGACCCAAAATCAGCCGCAGGATTCCTCGCTGCGGCTGAATAGGGATGATACTATTCCAAATTCGCGGTGCAAGCAGATAGCGCAGGTGAATGCAGGAAATAGTATAAATTACTTGGCAAGTTCCGCCTTGTAGTGCGCAAATTCCGCGTCGTTGCAGCGCACAAAGTGCCCCGGCTCCACTTCCCGCACGGAGGGCTTATCCACGGAATAATCGTGCGCTTTCAGCGGATCGTAGTGGATGCGCTGACGCTTCTGCTCGTATTCCGGGTCAGGAAGCGGAATGGCAGAGAGCAGCGCCTGCGTGTAGGGGTGCAGCGGATGGGCGAACAGCTCCTCGGACGTTGCCAGCTCGACCATGTTGCCGTAGTACATCACGCCGATGCGGTCGGAGAAATACTTGACGACAGACAGGTCGTGCGCGATGAAGAGGATGGTCAAGCCCAGCTGGTCGCGCAGGTCGTTCAGCAGGTTGATGACCTGCGCCTGAATCGACACGTCCAGTGCAGACACAGGTTCGTCGGCGATAATCAGTTCCGGATTCATGATGACCGCGCGGGCGACGCCGATGCGCTGGCGCTGACCGCCGGAGAATTCATGCGGATAGCGGCCCGCGTGTTCGCGAACCAGACCGACCATTTCCAGCACCTTGTAGACCTTTTCGTCCACAACCGCCTTGTTCGTTTCGCCGCGGATGGACAGACCTTCCGCAATGATTTCGTAGACCGTCATTCGGGGGTCGAGCGAAGCAATCGGGTCTTGGAAAATCATCTGAATCTGCGTCGTGAAGCGCTGGCGCTTGGCGATGTTCTTCTCGTAGGCGTATTCGCGCTTCACTTCGTCGAGCTTGTCCGCGGGTGTGGTTTTGAGGATTTCAGCGTACTTTGCGTCCACCTCGTCTGCCATCGCGTTGGCGTAGATTTTGTCGCACTTTTCGTGGTCGAATCGCGCCTTGCGGATTTCCTCGCGGTTCTGGGCGATGATGCGCTTCAGTTCTTCCTTGCGCGCAGGGTCGGCCTTCTTCATTTCCGCCTTCGCCGCGGCAATCGCGTCCTTGTAGCTCTTCACGCCCGCGGCGATGCGCTTGCCCTTGAAGTAGATGCTGCCGGACGTAATGTCATAGAGCTTGATGATGGAGCGGCCGGTCGTGGTCTTGCCGCAGCCGGATTCGCCGACCAGCCCGAAGACCTCGCCCTTCTTGATGTCGAAGGAAACGTCATCGACCGCCTTGTTCGTTCCGAAATACTGACAAAGATGCTCTACCTTCAGCAATACTTCCTGCTCAGCCATTGGACGTCACCTCCGCTCTCTGCTTCATTTTCTCAATGCGGTTGACGACGGCCTTGGGCGGGTCAACCTTGGGCGCCTTGGGATGCAGCAGCCACGTTGCCGCCCAGTGTGTCTCGCTGATGGGGAATTCCGGCGGCTGCTTCTCGAAGTCGATTTGCAGCGCGTACTGGTTGCGCTTGGCGAACGCGTCGCCCTTGGGCGGGAAGCGCATGTCCGGCGGCGTACCGGGAATCGCCTCCAAGCGATCCTTGCTGTCCAGATCGGGCATGGAGGAAAGCAGCGCCCACGTGTACGGATGCGCCGGCTCGTAGAAGATTTCGCGGCTCGTGCCGTATTCGACCACCTTGCCCGCGTACATCACCGCGATCCGATCGGCCATGTTCGCCACAACGCCAAGGTCATGGGTAATAAAGATGATGGAGAGATTGCGTTCCTTCTTCAGCTTGTTAATCAGCTCCAGAATCTGCGCCTGAATGGTCACGTCCAGCGCCGTCGTCGGCTCATCGCAGATCAGGATGTCCGGGTTTGCCGCCAGCGCGATAGCAATTACGATGCGCTGACGCATACCGCCGGAGAACTCGAACGGGTACTGGCGATAGCGCTTGCGCGGCTCGGAAATTCCGACCTCCGCCATCAGCTTGAGTGCCTTGTTCTTGGCGGCCTGCTTGGTGATGCGGCAAACCATGCCGGAAGCGTTTTCCTGAAGGTAATCGACGACCTTCTCCGTCTTGCGGCGCTTGTCTTCCTTCGGCTCCGTTGCCACGCGCTCCTCATAGTGCGCCTTGAGGCTGCGCATGAGGGTCAGCACGTTCTCCTTCACCAAATCGAAATCGACCGTCGTTTCCAGCGCAACCTTGTACGCCTTGCCCTTTGCCGCCTTGCGTTCGGCGCGGGCGAGCTCGCGGTTGTACTTGGCTTCCTTCTTGCCGTTTGTGCGCTTGCCCTCGTAGAAGGTGCGGTAGTACGCCTTCATGCTGCCGGTAAAGGTGCAGGCGGCGGAGTCCTTCACAATGTCCAGCGGGTCGATGGACGCGTCCACCGCCTTGCACAGGGCGTCCGCCGTCTCCTTGAAGGCTTCGATGGAGCTGTTTTCCAGCTTGTCAATGCCCTTCGTGAGCGCGTCAAGGGCTTCGCGGCGCTTCTGGGTGTACTTGGCATCCGCCTTGGTGATGCCCGTCGTCGCCAAATCGTTGAAGGCATTCAGGAAGTTCTTGTCCAGATATGCGCGATAGAACGCATTCTGCTGTGCCACCGTACCCGTCGGGGCAGCGCCCTGCCCGAAGGTCTTGAAGTAGCCCATCGCAAAGAAGTCAGGTTCTTCCTCCTTCCCGCGGTCAAGCGCCTTGGTCAGGATGCCCTGCAAATTCGTCAGCTTTTTGCGCAGGTCTTCCGTGTCGTTCATGCGGAAGTTCGTATTCTCCACGACCGCCGCCTGCTCCTCCGCCGGAACGACGAAGGGGTCAATGCTGTTGCGAGCGAAGTCGCGCACCTGACGGATGGTCGGCTTCTCGCTGTCTTTCAGCGCGTTCTTCTCAATCAGGAAGAGCAGATGCTCGATGTCGTCCTGCGCGTCCTGCGCATGCTCATGCGCGGCATTGTACGCCTGCTGCATCTTCGTGTGCGCCATTTCAAACTTGCGGAACTGCCCGACGCTTTCCTTGACCTGCGCCTGCTTCTCCGGGTTCGCATCCGTCATGTACTGTTCCAGTAGCTTCAACTTGCCGCTGAAATTCTGGCGGCAGGAGCGCTGACGAGCCTTGCCTTTGAGGAGCATGGCTTCCGTCAGTTGCTTGCCGATACGCATGATGGGGTTCAGGGATGACAGCGGGTCTTGGAAGATCATCGCGATTTTGTCGCCGCGCAGACGATAGAAGTCGTCTTCGCGAATCTTCAGCAAATCCTGACCGTCATAGAGGATTTCGCCGCCCTCGACGATGGCATTGCCTGCGAGGATGCCCAGAATCGCCTTGCTGGTGACAGACTTGCCGGAACCGGATTCACCGACGATCGCCAGCGTTTCGCCCTTGTGCAGGTCAAAGCTGATGTCACGGACAGCCTGCACCTTGCCGCCCGTGGTGCGGAAGGATACGCGCAGATTGCGCACTTGCAGCTTCTTTTCTTTCTGTTCCATGTTACTCAGCACCTCTCAAAGACGGGTTAAAGGCATCGCGCAGACCATTGCCGAACAGGTTGAAGGAAATTTCCAGCAGCGCGATAAACAGGGCAGGGAAGAGGATGATGTACGGGTCGGTGGACAGGTAATTCTTGCCGTTGGCGAGCATCGTGCCGACGCTGGTCATGGTCGAAGATTCGAGGTTGACGATGCCGAGGTACGTCAGGCTTGATTCGGAGAAGATGACACCCGGAATCACCAGCACGGAACCTGTGATAATCGTACCCAGCGAGTTCGGGAAGATGTGCTTGAACATCAAGCGATAGTCGCTTGCGCCCAGCGTGCGCGCAGCGAGGATGTACTCCTGTCCCTTGAAGCGGTAGAACTGCATACGCACGCGCTGCGCCATGCCAATCCAGCCCGTCAGGATGAAGGCGAATATCAGCGACCAGACCGGACCGACCGTCTTCGCCAAGTGCAGCTGGAACAGCGTCGTCACGACCATGAACGGCACGCCGCTCAGGACGTCGGCAATACGATCCATCGTCAGGTCAACCCAGCCGCCGTAGTAGCCCTGCATGGCGCCGTAGAACGTGCCGATGACGAGGTTGATGAGGGAGATGGAAATCGCCAGCAGGAAGGAGAACCGTGCGCCAGCCGCCAGACGGGTGAAGATGTCCTGACCCGTGGCATTCGTGCCGAAGACAAACGCCGGCTCAAAGCCGTAGCGATACTGGAAGTAATTGTACTTGTCCACGCGGACGACATACGACTTGCTCTCGGACGTACCGGTCACGCGGGCATACGCCAGCGGCTTTTCCGGGTCATTGTCCGCCGCGATGCGCAGCGAATGGTAGGACGTGTCCGACACGGTCGTCGTGCGATAGATGGGGTTCACCTCGCCGTTTTTGAGCTTCGGAACGCCCTTCTTCGACACCTCATACCAGATGTTGGCATTCGTCTGCTTTGCGTCGGTGATCGCAGGGAAAATCACCTGCACCTGATGCTCGTCCTGCCACGCCTGAATGTCTTCATACTGCGCGGGCGTCAGCGTCAGGTACATCATGCCCATGTTCTGATAAACATCAACCTTGACGTCATAATAGTTGACCTTGCTGTTGCTCTTGGGGTCAACATGGGCGTCGTTGATGATCTCCGCAATCGGCGTATGACCGGTTTCCTGCGCGGTCGCTTTCATCTTGATGTAGTCGGTTTCGTTGATCTTGCTGACCTTTGTGCCGCCCATTCCGAGCCATTCCAGCCCTTTGACCTTCGGCGGCAGCTTGATATACTGCAAATAGGTCGTGTCGCGCAGGGCGCGGCTGTAGTTCGTTTCGCACAGCCACGGCACCAGCAGCGCATACAGCAGCAGAATCACGATAATGCCCGCAGCGACGACGGAGCTTTTGTTGCGGCAGAAGCGGTTCAGCGCATCGCGGAATGAACCGATCGGCTTGCTTTCCAGCGCCTGATCGTGCAGCCGTCCTTCCATGGGGACGCGCTCGAAGGCAGAATCAGGCAAATCAGCGTAATTCATCTTCTCGTTCATCATTTCTTGCTCCCCATTCTGATTCTCGGATCAATGAAGCTGTAGCTGATATCGACCACGATGCCGGACACCAGACCAATCAGCGTATAGAACGCCGTCAGCAGCAGGAAGAAGTTATAGTCCGGCGGCGTGGAGTTAATCGAGGACACATACAGCGGACCGACGCCGGGAATGCCGAAAATCTGCTCGATGATCAGCGAACCGGACATGATGCCGATAAATTCGCCCAAAATCATGGGGAACACCGGCACCATCGCGTTGCGCAGGGCATGGCGAACCGTCGTCTGCGAGCGGCTCAGGCCCTTCGTGCGCGCCAGCAGCAGGAAGTCGCTCGTCAGCACCTCCGTCAGCTCTGCGCGGACATAGCGCGTCAGACCCGCAACCGTGCCAAAGCCCAGCGACAGCACCGCCGGCACAACCGACACGAACATGTCCCACGAAAAATAGTCGTAGCCGGACTTCATCTGGAAGGGGAACCATTGCAGCTTAAAGCACAATAGCCACTGCACCAAGAATGCATATACATAGCTTGGTACAGAAACGAAAATCATGACCGCCGTCGAAATGAAGTGGTCCTGCCACTTGTTCTTCTTGAGTGCGGCATAAATACCGAACAGCAGACCCAGCGGGACAGCGAAAATCATCGTATACACGTTGACCATGACCGTCGCGGGCATCTTGGACATGAACACTTCCCAGACGTCCTTGCCGGTATACAATGTCTCACTGACGCCCCAGTCGCCGCCAATCAGCGAGCGCTGGATGAAAATCCAATACTGCTCAATCAGGGGTTTGTTGTACCCCAGCGCCTCGCGGCGCATCTCAATCAGCTGCTGATCCTTGCCAAACTGCTCTGCCGGCTTGTCCGGCAGGAGCTTCACCAGCACAAAGCACATGGAGATGATAATCATAAACACCATCAACATGAGCAGGACACGCCGAATAACATACTTTACCATGCCGTAGCCCCTTTCCATTTTTTACGGCTGCATCCGTACTGACTTTTTCGTCAGCGATGTACCTTTTTCTTCCCCGGCGCAAGCGCACCCGCCACCGGGTGCAGCCGTAAGAAATGAAGATTTGCCTTTTTTGTCCGGGATTTTTGGATGCTGGATACAATCCTGCATCCCCTAATTGCGCGGAAAGCCTTGATTTTCCTGCATTTTCGTGCATCAGATTGCATACGTTTTTCCTAATGGGAAAAATCATCTGCATCCTGACTTTCCTTGCATTCAAGTGTAAACGCAAATGAATCCAAGGCAAGAACGCGTCCCGAAGGATGCTTCCCCACCTTGGCGACATTGTTTTCCCTATGATGCAATTTCTCCGGTGGGTCAACCCGGCGGCAGAAGAGGCCAGCTCCTCTGCCGCCGGGGACGTTTTCACCGTTTTCCGGATGACCGTCACCCGGAGGATTTTTCACCCGACTACCTGCCGAATTACTTGTAGTTCAGCACGCCGCCGTGTTCCGCCACGAAGGCGTCCCATTCCGCGTCGGTGTAGTTGTAGGTGATGTGCTTGATGTCGTTGCCGTAGGACATCGGGAAGATTTCTTCCTCGGTGTAGAAGTTAACCTTCATGCCCCTCAGAATCATAGACGCATCGTTCGTGGTGGGGATGAAGTCGTAGTTCTGCAGCAGCACGTTTTCCAGCGCGGCCAGCACCAGCAGACGATCCGCAGCCACGGTTTCGTCATAGCTGTAGGGCAGAACCAGTTCAACCTCTTCACCGGCCTCGTTCTTCACCTTGCAGGGCGTGCCGTTGGTGATGTTGAACCAGGACACCGCGTCGGTGGTCATCTTGCCCATGGACAGGTCAACCGTCACCATGGTATTGGAGTAGTCAACCGCCGCGTCGTACTGATACGCCGGATCCAGATAAGCCTGCATCAGGTTGTAGGGGTCGAACGTGGAACCGTTCCAGCCAACAAGGAACAGCATGTCAACCTGGTTGTTGCGCAGCGCGTCGCCGAAGCCGTTGCCAACCGTGTCGTCACGGACGAAGGTCAGCTTGCCTTCCAGCTTGGTGCCCTTGACAGCCTCGGTGTAGTTGTTCACGAGGAACTCGTAGCCGCGGTTGTAGGTGGTGGAAGACGCAGTGGGCAGACCGATGATGATCTGAACCACGTCGTCGTCGTCCATCAGACCCTTTTCGATCGCGATGTCATACGCCTTGTTGAAGTAGTCGCGAGCCATTTCGAGGTTGTAGCCGGTGATGGCGTCGATGGCGTCGTCGTTAGTGGCATACATCTTGCCTTCGCCAACTTCGTCGGACAGACCCCAGAAATCGACCAGAACCTGCTTGGCAGCATCGGTAGAGCGATAGAAGACAGCGTTTTCAACGTCGCCGACGATGGTGTCGCCGAACAGACCGAACGCAGGAGCGGAGCCGGGCACGCAGGCGATGTTAAACGCCGCACGATCCAGGGAGAAGGACAGCGCCTGACGGAATTCCTTCACGGTCAGGATGGTCTTGTTGATGTTTTCGCCCGCCGTCTTCTGGTTCGCGGTCAGCGCTTCCAGATTCGGGTTCAGGGTCATCGCGAAGACGGACGCGCCCTCAACGGTGTAGCAGTATTCGGAGTTCTCGTACTCTTCCGCGTAGTCCTTGGACAGGCCGACGCCGTCGAGCTTGCCGGCGAGGAACATTTCCATCTTGGTGGAGTCCTCAGCGACATAGGTCAGAACGCGGCGAGTCGTCTGATAGAAGTTCTCGTTTTCCGGCAGCGCATAGCCGTACCAGTTCGGGTTCTTCTCATAGACGATTTCCTTGTCCTGCTGGAAGGAGACCATCTTGTAGGGACCATAAGAAATGGTGGTATCGGCGGAAGTACCGTAGCTGTTGGTGTAAACACCATTCTCATACTTTTCGCACTTCTCGTACAGATCCTTGTTGACCAGGGTCATGCTCAGGTTGTACTTGAGCTGGAAGCCCTGCAACGGCTTGTCCAGAATGAAGACGAAGCTGTAGTCGTCCAGCGCCTGCACGCCGACTTCGTCAAAGGACATTGCGTCGTTGACCTTGCCAACGAACAGGAACTCTTCCCATTCCTGATAGGCGTAGTCGCCCTCAGCGGCGGCGTAGGCTTCCGCGCTCTCGTAGTTGTGCAGCACAGCGGTGATCTGCTGGAGCGTCTTCACCACGTCCGCGTTGACCTTAACGTAGCCGTCGGCGCCCTCGCCGCTCTTCAGCGCGTTGTAGAGGTCTTCAGAGAAGTAGCCCGCGCCGCAGTAGTCGGTCAGGCTGTTGGAAGACCACATGTTGCTGTTGGTCAGGGACAGGGCAACATCGGCGCCATTGTAGGTGTAGAAGCCGTCCTCACCCACGGTGAAGTCGGAATCCGCCAGATACTGCGGGTCGTCGGCGTTCAGCAGGCTGCTGTACGCATACACGCCGGACTTGGCATACGCTTCCGCGTTGTGAATGACCGTAGAGCCAGCGTAGAAGGAGTCGGCGCGGTAGTTCTGCGCCTGCGGGTTCAGCTGCTTCATCATAGAGTAGAGCACGTCTGCGGTGGTGATGGGCGTGCCGTCTTCCCACTTCAGGTCGTTGCGCAGGGTGTACTTCCACGCACGGGCGGTCGTGCCCTCGGGGATGCCCCACTTGTCGCCAACATAGTCAGCGGTAACGTCCTCAGGATCGCCCACGACCATGCTGGGCTTCATGGCATAGGAGTCCATCGTGTCGTTATAGTCAAACTCAAAGAATGAATCCGTGATGTAGGCCAGCACAGCGGTGTTTTCCGTTTCAGTCTTGTACTGGTGCGGATTCCAGTTGGTGGGGAAGGTCGTCAAACTGCCGTTGTAGGTGTAAGACGGTTCTTCCGCGGTTTCAGCCATCGCGCCAACGCCGAAGAGCATGCACGCAGCCAAAACCAGAGAGAGAAACTTCTTCATGGTCAAACCCCTCCTTGAAATTTCGTATCCTATCAAATGATACGTTGTATCTATTATAGGGGAATTGCCGCTTCCTTGTCAAGTGTCTGCCGCTTGCAATTTTTGACCAATCTTCCTGCAAAATTCCCCACTTTCACAGCAATTCCTTGATTCGACGATGTGAAATCGTTTTCGCGCCAAATTGTTTTTTTTTTGTTTTTTTCGTTCTTTGCCTTGATTTCTCTGCCTTTGCGCCATACTTGACGTTTCCCGTTTTTTCACCTATACTATCCTGTGCAGTGAAAGGAGAATTCCTTTATTATGAATGTTGACTTGACCCACGGTTCGATTTTCCGCGGACTGCTCCGTTTTTCTCTGCCGCTGATGGCGGGCAATCTGCTCCAGCAGCTTTATAACCTTGTGGATACCTTCGTCGTCGGGCGATACTGCGGTGAAATCGCCCTTGCCGCCGTCGGCAGCGCGTTTTCCGTCATGATTCTGCTCACGAGCATCGTCACCGGGCTGTGCATGGGCAGCGGCGTGGTTGTCAGCCAGCTTTTCGGGCAGAAAGACGATGCCGGCGTGCGCAAGGCGGTCGGCAATGCGTTTGTGCTGATTGCGGGCGTATCGGCGCTGCTGACCGTCCTGTCCTACGCGCTCCTGCCCGTCATGATGGCGCTCCTGCGCATTCCACCCGAAGCGCAGGGCGATCTCTCCTGCTACCTCTTGATTGTGTTCATCGGCATCATCCCGACGTTCCTGTATAACTTCGGGGCGTGTATGCTCCGCGCCGTCGGCAATTCAACCGCGCCGCTGGTTTTCCTGCTGATTTCGTCGCTGACGAACGTCGCGCTGGACTTTCTGTTCGTGGCGGTGCTGCCGTGGGGCGTGGCGGGCGCTGCCGTCGCGACGCTTATTTCGCAAGTACTGTCCGGTTTCCTGTGCTTAGGTTATGTGCTCTTCCGCGTTCCGGCGCTGACGCCCTCGCAGCACGACCTGCACCCCGACCGTGCGCTGTTCAGGCGCATCTTCTCCGTCTCTGCCATGACCAGCATTCAGCAGTCCATCATGAATTTCGGCCTCCTGTGTGTGCAGAGTCTCGTGAACAGCTTCGGTCTGGCGGCGATGGCGGCATTCACCGCCGGCGTGAAGATTGACTCGCTGGCGTACAGCCCCGCGCAGGACTTCGGCAACGGCTTCGCGACCTTCGTCGCCCAGAATCAGGGGGCGAATCAGCCGCAGCGCCTCCGTCACGGCATCCGCACAGCATTCCTGCTTTCCGGCGGCTTCTGCCTGATTGTTTCCACGCTCGTGGCGATTTTCGCCGAGCCGCTGCTGCTTGTGTTCCTCAAAAATGCATCGGCGGAGTCTCTTTCCATCGGCGTAACGTACCTGCGCACCGAGGGGCTGTGCTACATCGGCATCGGCTTCCTGTTCCTGCTTTATGCCATTTTCCGCGGTTTGGAGCAGGCGGGCATGAGCATCGTCCTGACGGTCCTTTCGCTTGGGCTGCGCGTTGTGCTGTCCTATGCCTTCGCGCCGCATTTCGGCATGATGGCGATTTGGCTGGCAATTCCGGCGGGCTGGCTGATTGCGGATATTGTCGGTTTCGTTGCCATGGGGCGGCGCGGACTAATACGTTCCGCTTCCAATAAAACGGGCAAAAGCGCCTGCTGACATCGGGATGGATTCGCCGCTTTGTGACAAGTTTGTAACACCTGCGCGCGCCCCTTGACGAATCCGACTCGGCGTTGTATGATGGGGATACTCAATAACGAAAGGATTGTGCGGAACGGGTATGAAGAAGGAAACGAATCCCAAGGCGAAGCGGAATGGCCTGTGGTGCAATGTGCTGATTGTGACAGCGCTGCTGCTGATTGTGGCGGTACTGATGGTTGTGCTGCGGAGGAACGCACCCGCGAATGTAGACGCCAATGCGCCTTTGCTGCCCCTGACCGCAACAGATGCGCCGACCGAGGCGCCGACAGAGCTTGCGACCAGCACACCGGAGGCAGCGGCAACCCCCGAAATCACCGCGGCACCGGAAGCGACTGCCGCGCCGGAAGTCACAGACGTCCCCGAAGCCACCGCCACCCCCGACCTGTCGCAGGTGGAAGCATTCCTCGTCGTCACCGTCGGTGACAAAACGTATCAGCCGATTCCGCTGACCGAAGAGGGCTATTATCGCCTCCGCCACGGCGACTGCATCAACATCGTCCATGTCACCCCGACAAGCATCGACATGCACGAGGCGAACTGCGACAATCAAGATTGCGTGGAGCAGGGCGAAGTGACGCTGGAAAACAAGGACACACGCATTCTGGGCAACATGATTATCTGTCTGCCAAATCAGGTGACGCTCCAGCTGTACAGCCGCGACGAATTGACGGACTGGCTGACGACCGTGCAGGAGGACGCAGCAAATGAATAAGCAGCGAATCACCACAAAGCAGCTTGCGCTGTGCAGTGTGCTGCTGACGCTGATGCTGGTGCTGGGCTGGGTGGAGAGCCTGTTTCCACCGCTAATGGGCGTACCGGGCATCAAGTTAGGCTTAAGCAACGGCGTGCTGATTTTCGCGGTCTACATGCTGTCCCTGCCGACGGCGTGGGTGCTGATGCTGCTGAAAGTGGTGCTGTCCTCCCTGTTTTTGGGCGGCGTGGCTGCGCTGCCGTACGCACTGGCCGGCGGCGTGCTGTCGCTGGCAAGCATGTGCCTCCTTTCGCGCATGAAGTGGATGCACCCGGTCACGGTCAGCATTGTCGGCGGCGTGATGCACAACGTCGGGCAAATCGTGATGGCGATGATTATCCTCCACACGTCGCAATTGGCGTACTACATGGCTGTCCTGATGCTCAGCGGCATTCTCTTCGGCGCGCTGACCGGCGTGAGCGCCACGCTGGTGATGAAGCACATGAAGCATATCAAGTGGGGGAAATAGCGAGGGGGGCAGGGGGGCGACCGCAGACTTCATCTGTTTTCATGCCTTCTTGTCGCCTCCACAGAGGTGAAGCCCCCTGCACGACAAAAATCAACTAACACAGAAAACAAAAAGCAGGACTACCTCCACGCCGGAGACAGCCCTGCTTTTTGTTGTGCGAATGAAACCATCAGAAGAAAAGGAAACGCTTCTTCTGATACGGCTCGCTTGACATGCCCTTGAAATCATAGCCCGTCGCGGCAATCGCAGCTTTCACCTGCGCTTCGTCCAGCGGATCTTCGGAAATGACCACCGTTTCACCCTTGCCATGGGAGGAAGTCACCTTCTTGACCGCCGGAAAAGCCTTGCGGATTGCGTCGTTGACATGGCTCTCGCACATGCCGCACATCATGCCGTCAATTTTCAGCGTCGTTTTTGTCATCAGCCCTCATCCTTTCGATGAATGCAATATACCCCATCGGGGTATCTGAATGATAGCACCAGCGCGGCGGATTGTCAAGCGGTTTCGTTCGATGTGACTAACTTTTTAAGGTAACACCGCACAAATGAGGTGGTCGGCTGGCGAATGGATTTTTCGTCAGATACAAATCTGGCGGTAAATCGAGGAATTTGCATGCCGCAGATGGCGGAAAAGACATCGCCAGACGCACCGCCGAATTGTGCAGTGGTGCCTTAGCGGATGCCCGACCAGAGCGCGTCATTTTCCGCTTGAAACGCTTCCCTCAGCGCATTTTCATCTTCAGTAGATACATCCTGCTCAAAAATCAGGATGCCGTCCATATCCGGATCATGCTCCCAGACCTGCAGGGTCAGCACATCATTGTAGTGCCGGACGGTATAACCATCCGCGTCGAACGTCCAGTCCTCCTTCTCCTCGCCAACCGCCCAGCGCAGCAGCACCGCCTCCGTCCCCTCAAAACGGTACAGCGTTTCTCTGTGAATGCCGCCCGCCAAGCCGCCGTTCACAGAACTCCTTACAATCTTGTGTTCCACATCAAGGTCGTAATTCGTGAACGTCAGCGGACAGAGAACATACTGTTCGCCATCAGAAATGAAAAACTGGTAGACGAAATTGCTCGCGCCGCGCTGTGTCAGTATCACCACATCGTTGATGCCGTCGAAGTTGACATCCGCATAGGAAAGGTACGGGTCTTTCTCGCCGGACACGAAGCAGAGTTCCTGCCCGTTGTCCGCAATCAGGCGGTGGATGTACTCGTTCTCCGTCGTCTGCCCGACAATTTCCGCGCGGACAGGGGCAATGGTCATCAGGAGAAGCAAGGCAAGCAGGCAGAAACGGGAAATACAGTTCTTCATAAAAAATACTCCTTTCGCATTGGTATGCTAATGAAAGAACGAATACGGGGCGGCAATTCATCCGCAGAAAAAAAAGGAAATTTCTTCATCATCCGAAATGGGAATGCTTGCAAATTGCTGATGTTTGCGTTATAATGAAAATGGTAATTTATGATTCAAGGTTTCTTGCCGGGGAAGTAGGGAAAGGGGTGTTTGCCACGGCGCACGAAGGAGCAGCGCAGTACTGCCGCAAAGTGGACAAGCGTGAAATTCCGGTCTGTCCGATTTTAGGAGTCAATATTGCTGTCATCAATATGAATTGGCTGCTGAAATATTTGGCGCAGAACATTCATCAATTGCAGGGAGATTACATCTGCGTATCGAATGTACATACAACCGTCGTCAGTTACGAGGATGCGGACTACCGTGCCGTGCAGAACGGCGGTTTGATGGCGATTCCGGATGGCAATCCGCTGGCGCAGGAGGCGCGGCGGCGCGGGTATCCGCAGATTCAGCGGACAACCGGGCCTGACCTGATGATGGAGGTCTTTCAGCAGTCGGCGGCACACGGCTGGCGGCATTATTTCTACGGCAGCACGCAGGAAGTGCAGGAGAAAATGATTGCGCGCCTGCAGAAGGAGTATCCGGGGCTGGTAATTGCGGGCACAGACGCGCCGCCCTTCCGTGAACTGACACCGGAGGAAGATGCGCTTGCCATGGCGCGCATCAATCAGGCGCAGCCGGATTTTGTGTGGGTCGGGCTGGGAGCGCCGAAGCAGGAGCGCTGGATGGCGGCGCACCAAGGGCGTGTGCATGGGCTGATGATTGGCGTCGGCGCGGGCTTTGATTTCTTTTCGGGCAACGTGAAGCGCGCCCCGTTATGGATGCAGAAGCATAGTCTGGAATGGCTCTATCGCCTGATGCAAGACCCGAAGCGGCTATTCCAGCGCTACTGGAGCACGAACCTGAAATTCATCTGGAACGCAACCATCAGGAGAAAGTAAATGCAGCAAGCGACAAAACAGCCCGCTGTACTGCTGGTACACGACTATTATCAGGTTCCCGGCGGCGAGGATGTCGTTGTGGCGAACGAGAAGCACCTGCTGGAAACGCACGGTCACGCTGCGGCGCTGTATGTGCGGCGGAACGAGGAGATTTCGCGCATGGGAGCGCTGGAGAAAATCCGCAGTGCGCTGGGGATGTTTTTCAGCATCCGTACATACCGCGAGGTTCGGCGAAGCATCCGCGAAAACCGGATTTCGCTGGTGCATGTGCACAACACGCTGCCGCTGATTGGCCCGGCAGTGTATTACGCGGCATTCCGCGAGGGCGTTCCCGTGGTGCAAACGGTGCACAACTTCCGCCTGCTCTGCCCGAACGCGCTTTTCTACCGCGACGGCCATATCTGCGAGGACTGCACGAAAAAGGGGCTGCACTGCGCGGTGAAGCACCGCTGCTATCGCAGCAGCCGCCTGCAGACGGTGCTCTGCGTGCTCAGCACACGTTTGCACCGTGCCCTCAAAACGTACAGCCGCCTGCACTATATCACCCTGACGGACTTCAACCGGCAGAAGCTGCTGGCGCTTAAGCAGATTCCGCCGGAAAACGTGTCCGTAAAGCCGAACTTTGTGGAACCGCCGGAGACGATTGTGCCATACGCGGCGCGCGAAAATCAGGTGGTGTACATCGGGCGGCTGGATGCGCTCAAGGGCATTCGGCTGCTGCTGGAAGCGTGGGCGCGCTACGAGCGTTCAGGCGGGGGCATGAAGCTGATCATCTGCGGTACAGGGCCGGAGGAAACATGGTGCCGCGAATATCTGACGCGGGAAAAGCTGAAGCAAGTGGAACTGCGCGGCTTTGTGCCAAATTCGGCGGCACGGGCGCTGATGGGGCAGTCCAAGGCGCTGATTCTGCCAACGCAGTGGTATGAAGGCTTCCCGATGACGATTGTGGAAGCCTTCAGCGTCGCCACGCCGGTGATTTGCTCGGATTTAGGCAACGCGGGTTCCCTGATTTCGGACGGCGTGACAGGCTTCAAGTTTCCGGCGGACTCGGCGGAGCAGCTGGCGCAGACGCTCAATCGGCTGCAGCACGCGGAATCCGTCAGCGAAGGCGCGCTGAAAACGTATCAGGAGAATTTCACGGCGGAAGCAAATTATCGTCAGCTGATGGCGATTTACAGCAAGGCGATGCAGAAAAGCGGCGAAAGGAGCAAACCACCATGCGGCTGATTGTGGCAGATGTACGGAGCACCAGCACGGACGGCATTGCCGCTGGGCATTATTTCACCGTCGCGCAGAATTATCTTGACCTGTTCGGCACGGAGATGGATGTGCGCATTGCGGGCGGCCCGGTGTACGGCGACCGCTTCGGGGACAAGCTGATTCGTCTGCCGCATGATTACATCGTGGGCAGTTCGGCAGTGCGCAACAAACGCGCCGTGTTCCAGAACGTGCGCGCGCTGCTGCGGGAAGCGCAGGATGACGTGATTGTCCTCCAGTGCAGCGCCGTCGCAACAGCGTATCTGGGCCTTGCGCTGTTCAAGAAGAAAGAAACGAAGATCTACGCCATCCAGTACAGCACCGACGGCGTAAATTCAGCCTTGAAACGTGGCTTATATGCGCTGTGCAGGCGGAAAATCAGCGGCGTTATCTGCCCCAATGCAGCCATTGGCGCGGCGTATGGGCGGCCGATGTGCGTCGTATCCGATTACATCAGCACAGGAACGATGCAGCCGCCTGTGCCGTATGCGCAGAAGCGCTATGATTTCGGCATGGTCGGGCTGATTACGTCGGACAAGGGCGTTGTTGAGGCGGCAAAGCGGCTGCGGAACACGCCGTATCGGGTGCTGATTGCGGGTCGGGTGCAGGAAGCGCCGCTGGAGGCGGAGCTGCGGGCAGTCTGCGCGGGGGCGAAGAACATCGAGCTGCGGCTGGAATACCTGTCCGAAGCGGCGTATGACGAGGCGATTCGCCAATGCCGTTACTGCATCCTAAACTATTCGGAGAATTATTCCCTGCACAGCAGCGGCGTTGTGTTCGATATTCTCTTCCGGGGCGTACCGATTGTGGGCAGCCGCTGCGGGACGCTGCAAATGGTGGAAGCAAACGAATTGGGTAAAACGGTATCCCGCATGGCGGATTTTGCGCCGGAAAGGCTGCTGGATGAAGCCGTGCATGACCGCTATGTGCGCAACATTGCGCGCTACTGCCAATCGCAGGCACAGGAGCGGGAAAAGCTGCGGGATTTTCTGACGCGGGGCGCGGCGGAATAACGGATACCCGCAGCACAGAGTGAAAGGAGGGGCTGAAGCGTGAAGGTCATGTGGATGGGGAATATTATCCTCCCTGCCATTGCGGAAAAAGAATCGCTTCCCCCGGTGTATATCGTGGGCTGGCTGGTCGGGCTGTCGCGGCGGCTGACGCAGCTGCCGGATGTGGCGCTGACGTATGTGTTTGACGCGCCGAAAGCGCTGACGGGCGAAGTGGACGGTTACCGCTATTATGGGCTTGTCAACCCCACACGCCCTACGCAGCGCTGCGGGGAAGCCTATACCCGGCAGCTGGAGGAAATCCTGCGCAAAGAGCAGCCGGATGTCATTCACCTCTGGGGCACGGAAAATCAGCACACGCTGGCTATGGTTGACGCGGCGGAACACCTGGGGATGCGCGAGCGGATTGTAATTTCCATTCAGGGGCTTCTGTCCATATACGCGGAGCATTATCGCGCTTATCTGCCGGAACACGTCTGCCACGGGCACACGCTGAAGGACTGTGTGAAGGGCAATATCGTCCGGCAGGAAGCAATCTACCGCCGCGTCGGGCAGTATGAGCAGGAAGCCCTGCGCAGGGTACAGCACGTCATCGGGCGCACCGACTGGGATGCCGCCTGCATGGCGGAGCTTGCCCCGCAGGCTGCCTATCATTTCAACAACGAAACGCTGCGAGACGAGTTCTACACCGGCGAATGGTCGCTGGACAGCTGCGAGCCGCACAGCATCTTCTGCAGTCAGGCGCATGTGCCGCTCAAGGGACTGCATCTGCTATTGCAGGCGCTGGCGATTGTCCGCAAGCGCTGTCCCGATGTCAAGCTCTATGTGGGGCGAAAGGACTATGGACGCATTCCGCCGCTTGCGCGCAATGCCTATGAGCGGTACATCCACCGCCTGCTGCGCGAAAACGGCCTCTACGACCATGTTGTTTTCACCGGCAGCCTGAATGCACAGCAGATGAAGGAGCGGTATCTAAAAAGTCAGGTGTTTGTGCTGCCGTCGAGCATTGAGAACTCCCCCAATTCGCTGGGCGAGGCGATGCTGCTTGGCGTGCCGTGCATCGCGTCGGATGTCGGCGGCGTGCGCTGCCTGATGACGCACGGCGCGGAAGGGCTGATTTATCCGGCAGACGACCCGCATTTGCTGGCGCATGATGTCTGCGAGATGTTCGCGCATCCGGAAAAAGCGGCGCGGATGGCACGCGCCGGACGGGAACACGCTGGAAAAACGCATGATGCGCAGAAGAATCTGGAGATACTGCATCAGATTTATACGGAGATTGCACGATGAAAATCCGAATCACAAAGAACCATGTGGATGCACTCTGTGTGCTGATTGGCGTGCTGGGCATGGGGTCGCTGTATTTTCAGGTGCTGCGGATGCCGCTGATGGCAGCCATGCTGATTGCGTCGATTCTGCTGCTGACGCGGGCGCACCATCCGAAAATCAGCGCCCAGAACATACGCCTGACGCTGCTGCTGACGGCGGCGCTGCTGCTGACGAGCTTTGTCAACCCGCAGAACGGCATCCACATCAACGATATTGTCATTTGGCTTTGCAACATCGGCTATGTGCTGGTGCTGCAAAGCTGCATCGGGTATCAGACGTATATGCGGCTGTATACCAAAGTCATGCTGGCAGAGGCGGCCATCAGCCTGCTTTCCTTCGTCATCGGCGATTTGCTGTCGCTGCCGCTGCCGCTGCTGCACTTTGAAGTTTCCAGCGTCAACGGATTTTATCTGACGCCTTATTTCACCTTAGGCTGGCTGAACATCCCGGTTTTCCACCGCAATGCTGGCATGTTCAACGAGCCGGGCAGCCACCAGATTTTCCTGAACTTCGCGCTGCTGTTCCTGATGAGCGACGAAACGCGCATGGGCATGAGCAAGAAGAAATACCGCTGGGCGATTGCGCTGCTGATTGTTACCATCCTCAGCACGCTGTCCACAACAGGCTTCATTTGTCTGGGCGTTGTGCTGCTGACGGTGGCCTTCCGCATAAAGGGCAGGAAAATGGCGCGCAGCATCAAGATGGCGGCGTTCATTGGGCTGATTCTGCTGTTTGTCATCGAGTCTGCCACGGGCGTGGTGGAAAGCAAGATTATCGGGCGAAATTCCGGCGGTTCGTTCTACACGCGATGGAACGACACCTTCAGCGGCTTTGAAATCGGGCTGGAATCCCCCATTGCGGGACAGGGCGTTTTCTCGGAGCGAAAGGCGGAAATCCTGCTGGAGCACAAGGTGCAGAATATTTCCAACGGCTTTGCCGCCTTCGTCATGGATACAGGCCTGATTCTCCCGGCAGTTTGGCTGTGGCTGATGTACCTCGGTATCCGCACCAAATTTGCCAAGGAGCGGCTGCTGTATGTGCTGGGCGTTTTCCTGCTGTATTTCCTGTGCATCAACACGGAGGGCGTTTTCCTGAACATACTGTTTTTGGGGCTGCTGGGCAAGTGGCAGCCGGACGCGGAGGACACGCCTGATCTGCCGGCAAATGCGCGCAGCCAGAAGAAGCGCAGGTGGCGATGCACTGTGCCGCCGGAAAAACTGCGCCTGACGTTTAACACGCAGCCGGAGGACGCGGCGCAGGAGCAGACAGGCGAAACAGGCGGAGAGGAATCATGAACACAGCATCAAGGAGCGAAAACACAGCGCGCAACATCGGTGTAGGCGCAGTACGGCAGGTGGTTACGCTGCTGTTGGCTTTTGCCGTGCGAACGGTGTTTGTGCGCCGGCTGGGCGCGGATTATACGGGTGTCAACGGGCTGTACAGCAACATTCTGGCCATGCTGTCACTGGCGGAACTGGGTGTGGGCAACGTGCTGGTGTACAGCTTGTACGCCCCGCTGCACCGGGGCGACACGGGCGAAATCCAGCACCTGCTGGGCTATTATCGTCGCATTTACCGCCTGATTGCGCTGGCGGTAGCGCTGCTGGGCGCGGCGGTAATCCCCTTCCTGCCGCTCATCATCAGCAGCGAGCTGCCGATGGCGCAGCTGATCGTCTACTATGTGCTATACCTGGCGAACTCCGTGGCATCCTATCTGGTCATCTACAAAACGACGCTGATTCAGGCTGACCAGAAGGCATATTTGCAAAACATGGTTTCCGCCGCGGCGCTGGTGTTGCAGTATGCGGCGCAGATCGCGTGCCTGCTGATTTGGGGCAGCTATCTGGGCTATTTGCTGATTCAGATTGCCTGCACCCTCCTGCAGAACGCGGTGCTGAGCCATTTAGCGGATAAGATGTACCCCTTCCTGCGGAAAAAGCAGAAACGTGCGCCGATGCACCGCAAGCAGGAACTGAACGACAACATCCGCTCCATGTTTCTCTACAAGCTGGCGACAATACTCATCAACAACACGGACAACATTCTGATTTCCGTCATGCTGGGCACGGTGTTCGTCGGCTACTACTCCAACTACGCGTCGCTGACGACGTATGTGACAACGTTCGTCTCCATCGTGATTACCGGCATTTCCGCCAGCTTGGGAAATCTGAATGCCGAGAAGAATTCGGAAAAGTCGTACGCCATGTTCCGCAACCTGATTGTCCTCTTCGGGGCGATTACAGGCTTCTGCGTCGCCGCATACGGCGCGGTTGTGCAGGACTTCATCCCCATCTGGGTGGGCGAAGAATACCTGATGGACACAGGGACAGTGGCGGCGGTGCTGTTCACGTTCTACCTGAGCACCATCGTCGCGCCCGTGTGGATGTACCGCGAAACGCTGGGGCTTTTTCGGCAAATGAAGTATGTTATGTTTATGACGGCGCTGGTCAACATCCTGCTGTCCATCCTGCTGGGGCATTTCTTCGGCGTGGCGGGCATCATCGGCGCAACCGGGCTGGCGCGGCTCTGCACCATCTTCTGGTATGAGCCGAAAGTGCTGTTCCATCGCACCTTCGGGCGCAGTGCTGCCGCGTATTTCAAGGTGCAGGGCGGCTTGCTGCTGCTCAACGGCGCGGTGATGTTGCTGTCGCTGCTGCTGTGCGCGCGGATGGGGCATACGCTGACGTGGATTATCCTCAAGGGCATCACCTGCGCGGCGGTGACGGCGCTCCTGTACACGCTGGCGCTGGGGCGGACAGCAGAATATCGCTGGATGCTTGAAAAAGGGCGGAGTTTCTTGCGCAAATGGAGGAAGAAGGCATGATCGATCAGGAAATGCAGCACTGCCGCAAAATTGTGCGTTTCGACCCTACTATCTCAACAGCGAATCAGGGAGATTTCATCATCCGCAACGCCTGTGAGCATGTGCTGCACGACTGCTTTCCTGTGCAGCTGTCCGTCGCCGTGCCGGTTCGGGACAGGCTGTCGAAGGTATCGATGAAGCACGTCGGCAGTGCGGATTTCGCATTTGTCTGCGGGACGAATCTGCTTTCCTCGGACATGCGCCGCCAAAGGATGTGGAATATCCGCCTGCGGGACGCGGTGATGATGCGCTGCGGCGATTTGCACAAGCGGGAGCTGCTGAATTTCCGCCTGATTCGTGAGAAATTTCAGCGCACGCATGTCATTTTGCTGGGCGCGGGGTGGTATCAATACCAGGACGAGCCGACAGGATACACGAAGCGGATTCTAAAAACGCTGCTGGATGGGCAGTACCTGCACGCGGTGCGCGACGAATACACGCGCCAGCGCCTGCTGAAGCTGGGCATCACGAACGTGCTGAATACGGCGTGTCCGACACTGTGGGGGCTGACAGACGACAAATGCGCGCAGATTCCGACGCACAAGGCGGAGCGCGTCGTGACAACGCTGACGGACTACCGCAGCAGCCCGGAGCAGGATGCGCAGATGCTGACCATGCTGCAAAAGCACTATCGCGAGGTGTATGTGTGGCTGCAAGCAGTTGAGGACTACGCCTGCCTGCGCCAAATGGATGCGCGCGTGACGCAGAATTTGCACCTGATTCAGCCGAATCTGCGAGATTACACGGCGCTTTTGGCATCAGGCGGGATTGACTACGTTGGCACGAGGCTGCACGGCGGCATCCACGCAATGAACATGGGCTGCCGAAGCCTGATTCTGGCGGTAGACAACCGCGCAAGTGAAATCGCGAAGGACACGAATCTGCCCGTCCTGCCCCGCGGCGGGAATTTGGATGTGCTGGAGGAGCGCATCTGTTCCGCATGGGAGACGCAAATTGATTTGCCGACCACGGCAATTCGGCAATGGAAAAATCAGTTCCGCGAGACAGATGCAGAGAAAGTGCCTTGATTTTCGTATAAAATGCGGCTTTCTGCGCGGTAAGTATTGACAGCCGACTTGTAATTTGTTACAATATAGCTGGAATTGGGAAAGAGATTGCTATATCCACCGGGAGCACTGCGGCTCGCCGCGAAAAGAAAGATGGAAAGCAGCAATCGCTTGCCATTGGCACAACCATACGTCGTGCCGGAAGATTGCACAGAACAAGGAGTGAGGACGATGAAGAACAAAAAGTGGATGCGAAAGGCATTGTCTTTCCTGCTGGCTGTATTCATGGTGACGGGCAGTATGGGAACAGTGCTGACGGCGGCTGCAGAAGAGCCGGAAACTCCGCCGACGGAAACGGTTGAGGTCGTGCCGACGGAAGCACCGGAAGCGACGGATGTTCCTGAAGCAACGGAAATCCCGGAAGCGACGGATGTTCCTGAAGCAACGGAAATCCCCGAAGCGACGGATGTTCCTGAAGCAACGGAAATCCCCGAAGCGACGGATGTTCCTGAAGCAACGGAAATCCCCGAAGCGACAGATGTTCCCGAAGCAACGGAAATCCCCGAAGCGACGGATGTTCCCGAAGCAACGGAAATCCCCGAAGCGACGGATGTTCCTGAAGCAACGGAAGCACCCGAAATCGTGGACGAAGCAGCCGTAGATTACAGCCGCTCCGTGCTGGATAACGAGTTCTTTGACTCCGGCTTTGCCGCGACGTTCAGCAGCGCACAGCTGTACCTGAATCCGACGGGCGATGAGCTGGTTGGCCGGGTAACCGGCGTGGTGTATGTGACGCATCGTCCGCAGAAGGGTCAGCTGAATGAACGGATTTCCGTCTGCGTGTATGACCAGACGGCTGGCGTTGCATATGGCTATCTGGCGGCGGATGCAGTGCATCCTGTGCCGGAAGAGGGCATTGAGAATCAGCGTCACACCGGTGTTTTCGCGAGCGGTGTGGAAATGCCCAGTGCCCTGCTGGTGCTTGCGGCTGCGACGGAAGAACCCGTGCCGACCCCTGCACCCACGCCCGTGCCGACCGAGGAACCCGCTGTTGAGCCGACCGAAGAACCTGTTGTCGTGCCGACCGAAGAGCCTGTTGTCGTGCCGACGGAGGGACCCGTTGTTGAGCCGACCGAAGAGCCCGCTGTCGTGCCGACCGAGGAACCTGTTGTCGAGCCGACCGAGGAACCTGTTGTCGTGCCGACCGTGGAACCTGTTGTCGTGCCGACCGTGGAACCTGTTGTCGTGCCGACCGTGGAACCCGCTGTCGTGCCGACCGAGGAACCCGCGTCGACCCCCGCGCCTACGGACGTGCCGGATGACCTCGAAAACATCGACCGCGCGGATGTGATTATTCCGGGCAAACCGACGTTCGAAATGGACAAGGCGACGGCGGAGCTGGGCGAGAATATCACCTTCACCATCCACACGAAGAACGCCACCAAAATTTTGATGTACATTGACGGCAGCGTCAACCGCTACATCTACGACGTGCCCACCGACACGTCGACGCTTACCATGTCCTTCTCCTCGATGGGGAGCAAGGGGGGCAAGCGCACCATCGCGTTCCAAGCCTACAACGGCAATACACCCGGCGAAAAGTCCGCTGAACAAACGATTACGCTGACGAAGCCGTCTGTCAAGCCGCAGGTAACGGTAAAGAATATCGACAAGACGACCGTGGGTCTGGGAGAGAACATCACCTTCACCCTGAGCGTCAAGAACGCCACGAAGGTGCTGATGTACATTGACGGCAGTGTCAACCGCCGCTTCGAGAATATCACCCCCGACATGACGGAATACACCTTCACCATGTCGTTCTCCTCGCTGGGGAACAATGGGGGCAAGCGCGCCATTGCGTTCCAAGCCTATAACGGCACGACGGCGGGTGAAAAGACCTCCGAACGTGTTGTGACTGTCGCAAACGAAAGCCCGAACAAGCCGACCGTGACCAGCTGGAGTTTGAACAAATCCACGGTTGATTTAAACGAAACCATCACCTTCACCATCAACACCAAGAGCACAACGAAGATGCGTGTCTACATTGATGGCAAGCTGAACCGCTACATCTACGACGTGAAGGACGGCGCGACGACATTCCAGATGTCCTTCTCGACGCTCGGCTCAAACGGCGGCGTGCGCACGGTGGCATTCCAGCCCTACAATGGCAACACGCCCGGCGCTATGTCCGACACCAAGACGATTACCATCAGCGTGGCGAACAAGCCGCGGGTTGAGCTGCTGAAAATCAGCAATCCGAACGCGACGCTGGGCGAAAATATCACCTTCACCCTGCGCATCAAGAACGCCACGAAGGTGCTGATGTACATCGACGGCAGTGTCAACCGCCGCTTCGAGAACATCACCCCTGATATGACGGAATACACCTTCACCATGGCGTTCTCTTCGCTGGGGAACAACGGGGGCAAGCGTACCATTGCGTTCCAAGCCTACAACGGCGCAGTCGGCGGCGACAAGACCACCGCAACCACCATTTCCCTGATGAGCGGTTCGTCTGCTGCCCCCGTGATTGCGAATGTCAAGATTGACAAGACGACCGCGGTGCTGGGCGAGCAGATTAAATTCACTGTTTATCTGGACAACGCAACGAAGCTGCTGATGTATGTCGACGGGCAGGTGAACCGCCGCTTTGAGGACGTAACGACCAGCATGTCGAAGTACGAGTTCACGATGTCGTTCTCGTCGCTGGGGAATAATGGCGGCGTCCGTACGATTCAGTTCCAGCCCTACAACGGCACGACGGCGGGCGAAAAGTTTAAGGCGTACACGATTACACTGACGACGACCGTGGTCAACAAGCCGGAAGTCGTCAACTTCACCATGAATCCCAGCCGCGTGAAGCTGAATGTGCCGGTGACGTTCACGGTCAACACCAAGAACGCGACGAAGGTCGTCCTGTATGTGGACGGCAAGGCAAATACCAGCTATCCGACGACTGGCGATGTGACGGTTATCGAGCGCGCCTTCGCTTCGCTGGGCAGCGGCAACGGTGTCCGTGCGATTCAGTTCAGGCCCTACTACGGAACGACCGCTGGCGAACTTTCCCCGGCGCAGTCCCTGACGCTGTATGTGACCGACGATCCGCTGACCGTGACCGTTCCTGCCGCGAAGCAGGGCGACGACCTGACGGTGACGTGGACGGCTGCTGGCGGCGCAACGAAGTATCAGCTGCTGCTGACCACGCCCGATGGCACGGCTGCGCTGCTGGGCGAAACGGCGGCGCTGAACTACACGGTGCCGGGTCTGAAGCTGCTGCAGCCGGGCGACTACACCATCACGATTAAGGCGCTGTCCGGCAATACGGAGCTCGAATCTGTCAACAAGGCATTCACCGTGACAGGCGACTTCGTGTTCGCGGTTCGTGACGACTCGACGGGCATTGTGGTCGTCAAGTACAACGGCACGGCATCGACGCTGACCGTTCCGAACACGGTGGCGGGTCTGCCGGTGGTGGAAATCGGCGCGCAGGCGTTTGAGGGCAACACGAAGCTCAAGAGCGTAACCCTGCCCGCGACGATTGAAATCATTGGCCGCCGCGCGTTCGCGGAATGCAAGAACCTGCTGGAAGTTAAGTAATACTATTTCCAGATTCACCTGCGCCATCTGCTTGCGCCTTTTACCTTCTGGCGTCCGCTCATTCCACTTAGCGTAGCGCTGCTACGCTGCGTTTCATTCACGTTAGCCAGAATGAAAAATTTGCGGCGCATCTTGGCGCATTCTTATCTGGAAATAGTATAAAAATTCATAGGAATTACGAAAGCCGGGGATTGCTGGTAAGGCAGTCCCCGGCTGTTTTGTGCTTCATACGATTCTTTCAATTCACCTGCGTTATCTGCTTGCTCTTTTTCCCTTCTCCATTTTCCACAATTCTTCCACCGAAAACTCCGCATGGCAGTTCGGGCAGGCAAAATACGGATTGCGGAAGTCAACTGTGCCAATCATCCTGCCGTCTTCCGTGGAAAAATCGTAGTTCTTTGCTTCTTCGGAACGGGAGTTCACCAAATGATGCGCCGTTTCCACTGTGAGTGCTGCCTTGCAGTGCGGGCAAAAATGCTTCTTCATGAACACAAAGATAGGATGCGTGACGGTGTACTTGATATTTTTCATCAAGGCAGCCTCCTTCCTCCTTGATTGTAGCAAAAGCAGCAGATTTTCTATTCCCCTGGAAATAATAACGCCAAAATCCCCCGGAAGCCCATACTTCTGGGGGACAAACTATCTTATTCCGCCTTTGCGCTCTCTCTTGTATAATTCAGCAGTCCGCCATAGAGGATGCAGCCCTGCTGGCGCGCGGTCAGCGGCATCAGCACAATGTAATCCTCGTCCTTTGTGTCGTTGTGCAGCACGAACGTGTCGCTGCCGCTTTCCACCGTCTCGCGGACGTTCGGCAGGCTCAGCGTGTCGCCCTGCGCGATGCGGTCGTAATCCGCCTCATTCTGGAACGTCAGCGGCAGAATGCCGTTGTTGATAAGGTTCGCCTGATGGATGCGGGCGAACGACTTCGCGACGACGGCGCGGATGCCCAGATACAGTGGGACAAGCGCGGCGTGTTCGCGGCTCGACCCTTGCCCGTAGTTCATGCCCGCAACGAGGATGCCGCCGCCTTCCTTCTTCGCGCGCGCCGGGAACGTCGCGTCCACGGGCGTCAGGCAGAAGTCCGACAAGTACGGCACGTTCGAGCGGAATGGCAGGAGCTTCGCGTCCGATGGCGCAATGTGGTCGGTGGTGATGTTGTCCTCCATCTTCAGCAGCACCTTGCCGGAAATGGCATCCGCCAGCGGCTTGCCCAGCGGGAAGGGCTGAATGTTCGGGCCGCGGACGACCTCCACCGTGTCCTCTTCGCCCGGCGCGACCGGGGGAATGACCAGATTGTCGTTGACGGTGTACGTCTCCGGCATCGGGATGTCGAGGTCAATGTCAAGGCAGCGCGGATCCGTCAGCACGCCAGTCAGCGCCGTGACAGCCGCCGTCTCGCAGGAGACAAGGTAAATGCCGGCGGACTTTGTTCCGCTGCGGCCGTAGAAATTGCGGTTGTTCGTGCGAACGGAGACGGCGTTCGTGCGCGGCGACTGTCCCATGCCGATGCACGGCCCGCAGGCGGATTCCAGAATGCGCGCGCCCGCCGCAATCATGTCCGCCAAAGCGCCGTTGCGTGCCAGCATCGTCAGCACCTGCTTCGATCCGGGGCCGATGACCAGGCTTACGTCCGGATGCACAGTCTTGCCCTTCAAAATCCGGGCGACGCGCATCATGTCGGTATAGGAAGAGTTCGTGCAGGAACCGATAAACACCTGATCGACCTTAATCGGGCCGCACTGCTTGACGGTTTCCACGATGTCAGGCATATGGGGCTTCGCGACGAGCGGCTCAAGCGCGGTCAAATCAATGTCGAGGATTTCGTCATACGCCGCATCCGGGTCTGCGGACAGCGGCACGAAGTCCTGCTCGCGCTGCTGCGCTTTGAGGAACGCATGGGTCACTTCATCCGACGGGAAGATGGAGGTCGTCGCGCCGAGTTCCGCGCCCATGTTCGTAATCGTCGCACGCTCCGGGACACTCAACGTTTTCACGCCGTCGCCGATGTACTCCATCACCTTGCCGACGCCGCCCTTGACGGTCAGCCGGCGCAGGACTTCCAGAATAATGTCCTTCGCCGCAACGCCGTAGGACAGCTTGCCATGCAGGCGCACGCCGACGACACGCGGGCACGCCAGATAATACGCGCCGCCGCCCATCGCGACCGCAACGTCCAGTCCGCCCGCGCCGATGGCAAGCATCCCAATGCCGCCACCCGTGGGCGTATGGCTGTCCGAGCCGAGCAGCGTGTAGCCCGGCACGCCGAAGCGCTCCAGCTGTACCTGATGGCAGATACCGTTGCCGGGCTTAGAGCAGTAAATGCCATGCTTTTTCGTCACCGTTTGGATGTAATAGTGGTCATCCGCATTTTCAAAGCCAGTTTGCAGCGTGTTATGGTCAATGTACGCCACGGACTTCTTTGTCTTGACGCGCTTAACGCCCATCGCCTCGAACTGCAGGTACGCCATCGTACCGGTGGAATCCTGCGTCAGCGTCTGGTCAATGCGGATGGAGATTTCCGAGCCGGGAATCAGCTCGCCGCTGAGCAGGTGCGCGGACAGGATTTTCTGGGTCAGATTCATCGCCATGAGGAAAGGACTCCTTTCATAATATGCACAATGCCCAAACGGGCGAAAACAGACGAATGAACAGCTTCATGATACAGGATTCGGCGCGGTGCGTCAATGCTTTCGGGCGGAAAGAACACAAAAAGCGCAGGCTATGAAAAACTCGCCGGATGTTTTAGACATACAGCCTCTTGACAACAAAGCTCCTATATGGTATTATTTGAAGCAAACTACTATATAGGAGCATTTGCATGAAAATGAACGGCGGATTTCTTGTTACCAAAATAAAACAGCTTGGAGACCGAATCTTTGAGAAGATTCTCAGCGAAAAGAATATTGATGCGTTCAATGGAGCCCAGGGGCGCATTCTTTATGTGCTGTGGCAGGAGGATGGAATCTCGATCAGGTCACTCTCGGTCAAATGCGGATTAGCGATAACATCTCTTACGACGATGCTGGAAAGAATGGAAAATCAAGGGCTGATAAGCCGTGTTCAGTCTGAAACGGACAAAAGGAAAACACTCCTGTTTCTGACTGAGAAAGCACATGCCTTAAAGGGCGAGTACGATTCTGTATCTGATGAGATGGGCAGCATTTACTACAAGGGTTTTTCAGAGGAAGAAATTACCCGGTTTGAGGAATGCCTCGACCGCATCAGAAAGAATCTTGAGGAGTGGCAGAAGTCATGAGTATTTGTATCAAAGATCAGATTCAGAACATGAATCTCGTCATCGGCTGCACAGTGGGGTGTGCATATTGCTATGCCCGCAACAATGTGAAGCGCTGGCATATGATTGATGACTTCACTGACCCTGAATTCTTTCCGGG
>ERZ779861.1255-NODE-1255-length-29451-cov-4.936080_pt1 | contig 29451 bp, 26 predicted proteins | sample MGYA00511558_ERZ779861 | MGnify/ENA primary metagenome ERZ779861 (study PRJEB29588, sample SAMEA2163432) | human gut metagenome | biome: human gut; feature: human-associated habitat; material: faeces | place: Denmark | collected 2008/2010 ...
CCGCCGTAAACGGCGTTTTTCAGGTGCGCGGGCACGGCGTCGTCCCGCAGCATGCGGGCGTCCTGCTCTGCCCGTTCGAGCGCGATTACGGTCGAGTTGGACTTTTCCGCCATGCAGACGTAAATCACCGCGTGAGCGAGCGGAATCCGCCCTTCGGGAAGGCCGATCTTTTCGAGCGCGGTCATTGCGGCGACCGAGACGACGAGCGCCTGCGGATCCGCCATGCCCACGTCTTCCGAGGAATGGACGACCAGCCGCCGCGCGAGCAGCATGGGATCGCAGCCGCCGGCGATCAGCCGTTCCATATAGTAGAGCGCGGCGTTTGCGTCGCTGCCCCTGAGGCTCTTGCAGAAGGCGGACAGCATATCGTAATAGAGCTGTTCGTCGAAGGACAGCGCCTTCTGCTGAATGGACTCTTCCGCGTCCTTCAGCGTGACGACGATTTCCCCCGTCGGAGCGGGCGGCGTTGTGAGAACGGCGAGTTCCAGCGCGTTGTACGCGATGCGCATATCGCCCGCGCTCATCCGCGCGATATGACGGAGCGCCTCTTCCGAGACGGCTGTTTTGTATTTTCCGAGTCCCCGCGTCTCGTCCGCGAGCGCGCGGCGGAGCGCCGTCATGATATTCTCCTCGGACAGGCGCTTCAACTCAAACACCCGGCAGCGGGAGACGATGGCGGGCGTCATGGAGGCATAGGGATTTTCGGTCGTGGAGCCGATGAAGATGATGTCTCCCCGCTCGGCTGGGACATACCTTGTACAACCGTTAAGCATGGAAATACCCCTGAGGGAACTTCACCCACAGCTTTATCGTTATCAATATCAAATTTTGCTCCTCCTCGGAGATAATTGCACTTAAACTTATATTTAACCGTTACTTTATCATCGAAAACGGTAATACGGTCAATCGCATTGATCAACATTGCTTTTTTTGCAGGAATATCTTGGATATCAAACCGCTCCGCCCAATTGTTCAGCTCCGAAAAATTAGCCTTTCTTTCCGCCAAATATGCGGACAGTTCTTTCAACTTAATTCCGACCTCTTCTTGCTTTTTTACGATATCGGATAACTCCTGCTCTTTTGAGTCTATCAGCTTTGAAAGTACGCTTTGCGACCATTGACTTTCGCCCATAATCACTTTACAAACTTCATCGCTAAGTTTATGCAATTCTTTTTCTAACTGTGTTTTTTCTTTCGAGATGCGTTTTAACTGCTCGGACAGCATAACTTCTCTTTCCTGTAGACAGTCATCGTCAGAGTGTAAAAGTTTCTCGAAGTCCGCCGTAGTGATGAAGTTCTTCGCATCGCGAACGACTAAGTTATCTAACATATCGGCTTTAATAGGCAACTTATTGCATTGCCCTATCTTGGGCGTTCTAAACGCGCCGCAACGATATGTATGGAGTTCGTAAAGCCAAGTCGTTCCGTCCTTCCGTTTATTCAGATGTCTATAAGATTGGCTAGTATATTTTCTTCCGCATTCACAATAAAGCAACCCGCTTAAAAGACTTGCGCCGCGAATCGTCGGTCGACCTCTGTTAGGGACCTTCGTATTTTTCTTAATCAGCTCTTGCACCTCGTAAAATTCCTCTTCGGAAATGATTACCAAGTGCGGCATTACCGGAGAAACTGCTCTTATCTTTTTGGCTTTTTTCCCCAACTCATAAATGCCGATATATAATTTATTATGCAAAATATCTTCTATTTGAGTCCACGACCAAAGAGCCCCGGTTGTCGTGGGAATCTCATTGTCATTGAGGTATTTAGCTATCCCCTTAAATGCGTAATGCTCTCGGTACAGCCTGAAAATAGTTCTAACCACCTCGGCTGCTTCGGAATCAATTTCTACGTCAAATATCGGACGACCTTTTCCGTTCAAAGTACCTTTACTGACCGTTCTATATCCGTAAGGCGGATGCCCACCCCGCCACTTTCCTTGTTCAACAGCCTGACCGTGAGCATCTTTAATTCTTTTCGAAGTTTTGATACTTTCGCCTTCAGCTTGCCAATAACGGATATATGTTCTGCTCTTTACTGCTTTTGGTTCCTTTATTTCTAATGCTTCTGACATAAATATTCTCCATTTTTAGTGGTTTTTAACTTATATCTTCTGTATGTTATTCCGAACGATTTAAATAATCCTTATTTCTCTCATAAAATTTTAATGTTCTACAAAAGTCAGACATATCTTGTTCATTCGGTATATGCTTTAATTTGAATCGCCAATTACCACTCGTCGTTGACGGTATATTCATACGCGATCGGCTATCAAGTAATAAAATATCCTGTATCGGCAATACGGCAAGAAACGCTTTGCTTTTCATCGTGAGATACAATATTGCTTGTGCCATTTCCTTTTTATTCTGCAATGGATAAGCTATATCCGCATCTTTTAGCGCTTCCTCTAAACTGTTTTTGAAATTTCGGAGTTCCCTGCCTTTTAACTTATTTATATAGCCCAATAAAGTATCGTTGTCGTGCGTTCCCGTGTAACAGACAGAATTTTCTTTTATATTCTTCGGTAAATACGGATTATTTTTATTTCCGTCAAATGCAAATTCCAACACTTTCATTCCGGGATACCCTGTTTCGTCCATAAGACGATAAACGCCTTTATCGAGAGAACCGAGATCTTCCGCTATGATATTTAATTTACCTAATTTGTTTTCCACGGTTTGAAACAGTTCATATTTCGGGCCTTGTTTCCATTTCCCTTTGATTGCTGTCTCTTCTCCCGCATCGATTTCATAATAACGATCAAAACCGCGGAAGTGATCCACTCTCACTACATCGTACCACTCAAATGCCTGACGGAATCGTTCTGTCCACCATATATAACCGTCTTTTTTATGGACTGACCAATTATAGACGGGATTTCCCCAAAGCTGTCCCGTTGCAGAAAAATAGTCGGGCGGAACTCCCGCTACCTTTTTCAAACCGCGGTCTGCGTTTAATTTGAACAATTTCGGATTCAACCAAACATCCGCACTGTCGTATGCGACATATAGCGGAATATCACCTATTATAAAAACGCCCTTTTGATTTGCATACGATTTCAATGCTTTCCATTGTTTGGAAAACTCATATTGCAGAAACTGCCAAAACAGATATTCCTGCTCATTTTCTCGCCTAAATTTTTCCAAGCTCCTCTTCTTGGCAAATTTAAATTCGTTCGGCCATTGATCAAAAGATACCCCTCCGAACTTTTCTTTAATCGCCATAAATAAAGCATAGCCGTCAAATCTCTCCGTCTTGACAAACGCCACGAAGTCCTCGCTGCTCACGTCAAAGCTCCCAAATGCTCGGCGTAAAACGGCGTATTTATTTTGATACAGAAACGCATAGTCAATTTTCGATTTTGTATTTCGGCAAGCCGACAATTCCGACTTTCTCAGTAAGCCTTCTTCAACTAAAAATTCAAGGTCTATAAAATACGGGTTGCCCGATCCGCTGTATGCAGACTGATACGGAGAATCCCCGTAACTTGTCTGAACGAGCGGCAATACCTGCCAATAACTTATTCCGCAATCAAATAAAAGATCCACAAACTCATAGGCTGACTTTCCGAATGTTCCGATACCATACTTGTTGGGCAAAGAAGATATGTGCAATAAAATTCCTGTGGCACGATTATTTTGATTTTTCATTATATTCCCCTTATAAAAAAAAGCGCAAAGCATATTGGCCTTGCGTCTTTTTTCACGTTATTAAAACAAATTCCAAATTTTTTCTGCATATTCAAGGATTGAACGGTCAGAAGAAAAATGAAACGAGTTCGCTACATTTTTAAACTGTTTTTGCGCAAAACCTTTCCTGTTTTTATAATCATAATTCGATTGTAATATGGTTTGATAATACTCCTCCAAATCTCTGAATATAAAGTAGTGATCGGGTTTATGCCAAGATGCACCTATCGTTAAAGCATTATATAGTTCCTGAAAACACCCAAATCCTTTATCCGAGAAAGTTCCGTCGATCAAAGTTTTTACGACCTTGTTCCATTCAGGGTGTTCTTTCAGATAGCTATTCGGATCATATCCGCCATTTCGGAGTTTTTCTATTTCTTCCACGCGCGCGCCGAAGATATAATTATTTTCTTCGCCCGCTTTTTCAACGATCTCTATGTTCGCTCCGTCCATCGTGCCGAGCGTGACCGCTCCGTTCATCATAAACTTCATATTGCCCGTTCCGCTCGCTTCCAGCCCTGCCGTCGAGACCTGCAACGATACGTCCGTAGCCGCTACGATTTTCTCCGCATACGACACGTTATATTCCGTCACGAATACTCCCGTCAGTCTGCCGTTCGTTTCGGGATCGGCATTGATCAGCTTTATGATCTCGTTTATGTATTTGATAATGCCTTTCGCGCGGAAATATGACGGCGCGCTCTTGGCTCCGAACAGAAATACCGAAGGCGTGAAATCTTTGAGCTTACCATCTTTCAAATCGTAATACAGGCGGAGCAAAGCGAATGCCGTCATCAGCTGCCGCTTATATTCGTGCAGGCGTTTAACCTGCGCGTATAATATCCTCTCTCCGTCGATTTTGACTCCTTCCGTTTTTTCGATGTATCGGAATAACTGCTCTTTTTTCTTTCCTTTGACTTGAATAAACTCCGAAAGCGTTTCTTCGTTGGCAGTATAGGCATTCAGTTTACCCAATTCCTCGAAATGCTCTCTCCAATCCCGCCCGATTTGTTTATCTATCAATTCCGACAATTCGGGATTGGCAAGTTCCAGCCAACGCCTCTGCGTTACGCCGTTCGTCACGTTCTCGAATTTTTCGGGATGATGCGCATATTCTGCAGCAAACAAATCCCGTTTGATGATTTCCGAATGGATCTCCGCCACGCCGTTTATCTTATTAGCGACGAATACGGCAGTATTCGCCATGGAAAAGGCTCGGCGGGAATGTATGTAGATCGACGTTGCCGCGCTCTCCTGCGGCGTATATCCCTCTTTTCTGTGACGCCAACGCGCAGAACTGTTTATCGACAGCAATATCTCCGATATTTCCGGCAATATCTTTTTCAGCAGCCGAACGGCCCAATGTTCTAATGCTTCAGGCAAAATCGTATGGTTCGTATAATTGAACACCTGTTTTGCGATCTTCAACGCCGAAAGATAAGATACCCCTTTCTCTTTCAATACCCGAATCAGTTCGGGAATAGCGAACACGGGATGCGTGTCGTTAAGCTGTATGCTGTTTTCCTCCGCAAAATACTTATAATCGTTTCCGTGCCGTCTTTCGTATTCGCGGACAATATCTCCCACTGCTGCCGCAGAAAGGAAATATTCCTGCCGTATGCGCAATAGCTTTCCTTCTTCCGTATCGTCGGGCGGGTATAAAACGCCGCTGATTTTTTCTGCCTCTTTGCTTCCCTCCGCTTGATACAGCCGTAAAACATTTACGCGTTTTCCGATAATCGGCATATCGTAGGGAACGGCATTGACTTCCATATCTGCAAAACGAACGATTTGCTTTTCTTCCTCTTTCCGGATGCTCCACGGATCGCCGAATCTCTGCCAATCGTCGGGGATTTCTTTCTGGAATCCGTCCTCGAACTTTTGGCGGAACAGACCGTACTTATAGCGGATGCCGTAACCGTACAGCGGGATACCGACCGCAGCACCCGAATCCATATAGCAGGCGGCGAGCCTGCCCAAGCCGCCGTTGCCGAGAGCCGCGTCTTCGATTTCCTCGAAAAGGGCGATGTTTACACCCTTTTCTTTGAGGATCTCCGATACTTCCTGCAATACGCCGAGTTCCAGCAAATTATTATAAAATACTCTGCCGATCAGAAACTCTATGGAAAGATACGACGCGCAACGATTCGGCTTTTCGCTTACCTGTATATATTTCATTGCGAGCAACGATATTGCGTTATATAACTGCGTTGTATCTTTCCTACCAGTTTCGATTTTCCGCAACTCTTCTAAAAACTTCTCTTTTTCCATCATTACTCCTTTACCGCTCCTGCTGCTCCGCCTTGAATAAGATATTTTGAAAGTGCAATATACAATGCAACTATAGGAACCGCAACAAATATAGCACCGGCCGCAAAAATTGAAAACTCGCTTTCATTTAGCTTATTCAATCCGACCGCAACCGTCCAAGATGACTTATCTATAAGTAACATACTCGGCAGCATAAAATCCGCCCACGGCCATACGAACGCCGTCAACGCCGTATATACGATCATCGGCTTTGCAAGAGGTATCGTAATTGAAATAAAAACCCGTAAATCGTTCGCCCCGTCCAACGTTGCCGCATCATATATCGTTCCGGGTATCGTATCGAAAAAGCCCTTTTGGACCAAAAATCCCATTGTAGCGCCGCTGCTGTATAACAAAATCAACCCCCAGAGATTGTTGATCAGTTGAAATTGCGTCATCAATACAAACAACGCCGTCATATTCATAAAGTTCGGAAAGATATTCAGAATAAGCGTCGCTTTCATCATTTGCTTACGGCTCTTAAAACGATAACGTGACATCGTATAGGAAATTGCAATGACAAGTATAGTAGAAATGATGCAACTGACTGCGGCGACAAAAAGGGTATTTGTGAACCAACGCACATAATCATATTTCTTTACTTCCGTAAAAAGTTTTTCAAAAGTATCAAAACTATACTTAGTAGGGAAGAACCCCTCCAAAGTCAGCAAATCCCCCTCCGCGTTAAAAGCCGATAATATCAACCAGATACAAGGAAAAGCAAATAAAAAACTGATCAATAAAATCAAAAGATAGATAATGATCGTTTTTACAGCCGATGAAGGCGTTATTTTAAGTTTTTTCGAGTTAATCGCTTTTATCATTTATATGTATCCTCCTTCTTATATGCAGGTGAACTTACATATACGATTAATGAAAAAATCGCCATGAACGCAAACAAAATTAAACTCAGCGCAGAACCGAGCGCATATAATTTTTTATCGACTGTCAATCTATACATCCAGTTAATGAGCAGATCGGCGCTGTTCGCATTAAAGTATCCCGAAACCAACGTTTCTTCCGGACGCAGGAAATAAAAGATACTGAAATTGTTGAAGTTCGCGATAAAGGTACTGATGATAATCGGGGTTGTCGCAAACAATACAAACGGTAACGTCAAATAAAGGAATTGCTGAAAACCGTTTGCCCCGTCCAACCTCGCGGCTTCATACATGTCATTGTTCGCGTTGGACAAAATCCCCGTACTCAGAAACATGATAGACGGAATACTGATCCACGCGCAGCAGAAGAATCCGAGAAGACGTATCGACCATTTCGAGTCAAATGATATGATGGTAAAATTGCTATCGACCCACTTCCATTCTTTTAAAAGACCTACAATCGGTCCCGCATCACAAAACATAAAGTTGAAAGCGCGCAGCGTTATAAAGCTCGGTATTGCATAAGCAAGCATGGGGAATATTCGCCAAACACGCTTCCACTTGACACATTTCGCGTTATACAACAACGCCAGCCCCAAACCTCCGAAATAGTTGATAAACGTCGAACCGAACGCCCACAAAAAGTTCCAAGCGAGGATTTTGCCCATCGTCGTGACATACTCGCTCATCGTAAAAATGATTTTAAAGCTGTTTAAGCCCGCCCAACTGATGAGTTCCGGAGGCACAGACAAATCATTATAATCGGTAAAAGCAATCGTAGCCGTAAAAACGATCGGCATGATATTAAATATCAGTACGAAAACCAGAGGAACCGTAAGCGTCAGAAAATAAAATTTTCCGTTGACCAGCGCGGAACAGCTCTCAAAAAATGTTTTAACCTTCTTTCCTTTTCTGATTTCCCCGGTAGTAAATATTATGTCTTTAATGTTAGCATAATAGGCCAGTACAAAGAGAAGGCATAAAAATATCGTAACTATCCCCCAAGTCAGCATTGCCACGGAATTATCGCCTTCAATCCCCATCATCGGAACCCCTTCTACCGTTCCTAAAGTAAAAAGACCGATTATATTACTAACCCCTGCTACGGCCAGGAAGAAAATAAACAGTCCTTCAAGTATCATAAGTAAAACGCCCTTGATATACTGTCTGCAAAATATCTGCCCTAGCCCCATAAAGATACAACTCAATTTTACTTGATAAGGAGAAAATTTACTCTCCTTCCGTCCCGGATCGCAGACTGTGATATTTTCTTCCATACATTCCCCTCTCCTTTTCAATTCTTTCCGAGCGCAATAGCCGATTTGATATCTTCGACCATTTTATTCAAGGCTCCCTTCAATGCCTCCGGAGATGTATAAATTGGTTTATCCCGCGTAGTGTTATCTGTTGCCACATCGTTAAATAATGAAGATAACGGCGACCAAATATAACTGATATCTCCCGTCGAAGGCATTACCTTGACTTTTTCGTTTTCGAATCTTTCGCTGATCATTGCGGAAACCCCTCCGAGTTCTTCCGCAAGATCGACACGGGCCGGAGCCGCCCCGAGAGCTTCCGAGCGCCACTTGATATTCTCATATTCCGCGACAAATTTTACAAACGCCAACGAAGCTTTCGGATATTCCGTATATGCGCTTATACTGAATGCATTGACGCCGCCCATAGTAATAGGTTCAAACGTCTCTGTTTCCATCTCGGCAATTTCTTTTTTGATATTACCGTCCTTCGGTAAACTCGGCGGCGCTACGACTACCAAATTCTCTTTGGCGGCCTTGTCTGCTTCCTCCTCGCTCATTCCGCCATTAACATAAGTGGCTGACAAGTTTTCCTGAAAAGTTGTCAGCCAATCGGGGGTCCCGATTGTGCAAAATACCGTGCCTTTACTATCCGTCAAATACGTTGCTACTTGCGTCGTTGCGTTTTGGGATATACATTTTGATCCTACTACGCCTGCCATATCGCGGAATACGTTCAAGCCCACTTCCGCTCCGTCTGCATTTAAGCCTATATCTTCGTAACTTTCCCCGAACACATATGCGCCGTAAGACAACAGATATTCGCTGTTGAAATACTGATCGACGAGCGACATATACAAACCGTATTTACTTCCGCCTGACTCTGTTGCAACCTGTTGACTGTATTTATACAAGTCATTCATATTTTCGACCATATCGGGAATTCCGTTTTTATTGTCGTCCCATTCAGTTTCCCAATTCTGAGGAAGTAAATCTTTTCTGTAAGTCAAAACGGTCGTCTGTTGCGCTACCGGTATACCGTAGACTAAATCCAAGCCATAAGTTTCCTTTGTATATGTTTCGAGCGCCAAAGGCGTCATTTGATCTATACCCAGCGTTTTATCCTGTTTCAGTTCTTCCATCGGCAAAGGCAGCAGATGCCCGCCTTCGGCGTATCCCATAAGGATATCGTTTGCCTGATATAAAACATCGGGACCATAACCGTCGGGACCGGCAGTTTCCAGATCCGTATAATCGTCAATATTCGCGTCTATTGCCGTAACTCCGTATTCTTTATACTTTTCATTGAACGCATCTACAATTTCATCGAAAAATCCGGTTTCCAAAGACATTTTATTATCAAGTACGCGAATAGTAGCGCCTCGTTCAATTTCGCCCTCAAATTTTTCCATCAACTCGTCATATGTAAAACTTGTTTGTCCCTGACGCCTCGGAGAACAAGCAAAAAACAATGATGCTACCAAAATGAGTACCAAACAAACGCTTAACTTTTTAATGACTTTCATTTTTACCCTCCTTCATTACAAAAGTATAATCGAGCGGCGATATTTTATATATTTTCCCGTTCCACCTTACTTCTCGTTCGATTTCGGTATTGTTGACGAATAAAACAACCTTTTCTCGTTCCAAAATAAACACATCATTTTTTGCGCTCAGCTTCAAACAGCCGAAAATTTTCTCTTTACGCAATTTTACAAGATTTTTTACTGTTGTAAGCAAATCCTTATCCCAATGGCTTTCATTCCAATCGAATGTACGACGCGAGTCAGGATCGTATCCGCCTATCATACCGATTTCCGTACCGTAATAGATACACGGCATACCTACAAAAGCAAACATAACAGCCAGCGCACTTTTCAATTTTGCCTTATTTTCTCCCGTGTTCGTGAGAAACCTTTCCGTATCGTGACTGTCTAATAGATTTAGCATCATTTCATTAACTTGATCCGTATTCCGCATCAATATCTCTGAAAGCCGATTGCAGAACTGCTGCGCCGTATATTTCCCGTATGCGAAATAATCGAGACAAGCCTTTGTAAACGAATAATTCATTATCGAATCGAATTGGTCGCCTTCGAGCCACGGGCGGGAATCGTGCCAATTTTCTCCGATGATCATCGCATCGGGTTTCACGGCTTTTACCGCCTTTCGGAAGTTACGCCAAAAATCGTGCGATACTTCATCCGCAACATCCAAACGCCAACCGTCGATACCGTAGTCTTCAATCCACTTTGTCGCTATATGCAATAAATATTTCTGCACTTCGGAATTATTTGTGTTCCATTTCGGCATATAATTGCACGCCGCGAAACATTCGTAATTCATTTTCTCTAAGTCGGGTTTGTCGCCGTAAATTATGAACCAATCATAATATTCCGATTGTCTGCCGTTTTCCATTACGTCTTGAAATTGTTTGCACAAATAGCTGCAATGGTTGAACACCGCATCCAACAGCAGCCTTATCCCCTTTTTGTGGGCTGCCTCTACCAATTCACGTAAATCCTCGTTTGCCCCGAACATCGAATCAACCGTGTCGTAATCTATTGTATCATACTTATGATTACTTGGCGATTGAAAAATAGGCGTTAAATAGATGCTGTTCACTCCTAAGTCGTTTAGGTAATCCAATTTTTCGGCTATGCCTTTCAAATCTCCGCCGTAAAACCCTTTAGGCTGCGGAAGCTCGCCCCATTTCTTATCTATATATTTTTTATCTTTTAAACTGCTTCCGATACAAAACCGGTCAACGAATATCTGATAAAAAACTGCTTGTTCACACCATTTTACTTTTTTATGAACGTCTATTTCATTGATATACGGATACTGAAAAAAGTTGTAATAACTCTTTTCGTGATTGTAATCTACCGTTAATCCTTCTTCAGAATAATAATATTGCTCTTCCCCGCTCTGCAATAAAAATATATAGCCTATCCGTGAGTCCGGCACGTCAAGCGACACCGTGTAATAATCGTAGAGCGCATCCGAATAGCTTTTTTGCATTTGTTTGATTTTTCTGTCTTTCAGCCAATCGTATTTGACCGCATATATAATTTCTGCTTTATCTAAATCGTTTCTTGCCGTTCTTAACCGAATTCGCAGCTCTCTATAATCATATGCAAAAGAATATTGACTTTTAGGAATATGTAATATAGCTGTCTTGTTCATGCCGTTCTCCTTTATCTATAACGGGGCGGCAATTTTGCCGCCCCGTTACAACAGTCTTTACGAATTGGCAACCGCCGTTACACTACATTCTCCGTCTGCACTAATCGTTAAGGTAAACGTATAAGTGCCGGCTGTTTTACATGCATAGTTACTTCCCCATACATTTGTGATTCCCGCGCATAAATCTTTGTCTTCCTTTGTAGGCGCTACTTTCGAATCATATCCTGCGGTGGCATAACTATAATTTTTATCAGGATTCTCAGGATCATATCTCCCTGTTTCCCAAACAGTAATCGGTATGCAGAAATAGAAATAATCGCCTACATCCATCTTCAACGTAATTTTGAAAACGGCTTTTCCGTCGGTAGATGCAGTCTCGTCTTTCGTAAACCGTTTAACATTCGTTCCCGCGCCGAAATTGTTTCCGTTCAAATCGGAATCGTATTTGGCATACTCCTCTTCCGTCATCGTAATACCGAGATGTCCGTTTTCCGTTCCGCCCGTTCCCGTGATCTGGTCGAGAGACAGACGATTTCCCAATACCTTCCAATCTCCGTTCTTTAATACATCCAAATTATCTTCGACTTCAATGGCTCCTTTCAGCAAATCCGTCTCAGAATCAAGCGTAACCGTCAAGGTAAACGTATAAGTACCCGCGACTTTAACCGCTATGTTTTTCCCGTCGCCCTTTTCTTCAAAATTTGCCTCCAAACCGTTAAATTCGGTTATTGCATCATATTTAAACAAAGTACCGGCTTCCGTTGCAAGCGCCTTGCCGTTTACACGCAATACAGAGAATAAGAACTCATCTCCGACGGCAAAGTCACCTGTCAAAACCCAAGTTCCCGTTCCGTCAGGTTTATTATTTGATATCTTCTTCATCGCGTAAGTGCTCATATTCGTTGCAAGCCCTTCGTCCGTATATCCGTTACCCCAATTCATATTCCCGACAATAGAATCGTCGTTCTGTTTGGTAGAGCTGCCATAGATATACCATGTGAAATCGGAACGATCAAGCACAACTTCAGGAGCGTCTCCGTTACGCACATACGTTATATCACTGATGTTCTGATCTACCGCATCCGTCAAAAGGGTAAACGTATAATTGCCGCTTTGATCAACCGTTATATTTTGCTGTCCGCCGCTCAAAGCGTCTTTCGCTATCGAGAAATATTCGTCATCCTCCATAAATCTGCCGCCGCGTGCCACCGACGAACCATCCGAATTTGTGGCCCATACGCCCTCTTCATCCTGTACGCAAAACTGAAACGAATCTCCCGCATATAAATTGATCGTTATTTTAAATTCGTTTTTCCCTTCGGCTTTGGCAAGAACGTTCTGCACTTCACCTTCGTCAATGATTCCGCCATTCCATCCAATCTCGCGGAGCGGGCCGCCGGAAGACGACTCACCCGCTATCGTCCATGTACGGGTATCCTCCTCATCAGAATACCAAGCGGAATAAACATTTTTATCTTTTGTTATCGCTTCTTCCCAATCCATTTCAAAAGTATAATTCTTGGTAGAAAACCAATCAAAGAAAGTAAAGCCTTCCCCCTTTTCATATCCGACATCCGCAGGAGTAAATTCTTCTAACGTACCATCTTTCTCCACCCATTTTTCCGTGATTACCTTATCCCCGTCGTAAAAGGTCACTTTAACCTCTCCATCATGCGAGGAACATGCAGCCAATGCTGCGCCCATTAAGGAAAGCGACAATATACAAGTCAATATTACGCCGAGCTTTCCCCTTTTTGATTTTAGCATAAAACAAATCCTCCTTAAAAATTTTAATTATTGCCGATTTAACTAATCGGTTATATAGATTATATCATAGATTTTTTATTTGTCAATACCCTTTTGAAAAAAAAATTGCCAAAATTTAAATTTTTTTATTTAATCGATTAAATCGTAAATTGATTTGACAACGGATTCATTTTAGGGTAATATTATGTTACTATGAAAAACGAAGAAGTTACTACAAATGGTATTATCACTATCAATACGATAGCAAAAATGGCGAATGTTTCTACCGCTACGGTATCGTATGTCATTAACGAACGCACCGATAAGAAAGTAGCGGAAGCAACAAGACAAAAGATATTAGATTTATGCCGTAAATATAATTATCAAAAAGGCGCTGCGAGAAAGCGGCCAAAAGACAAAAAGCCTGTTACTATTGATGATATTGCGAAAGAAGCCGGCGTTTCTACCGCAACCGTTTCTTATATTATCAATAACCATCAAGACGTCAAAATTCGGGAAGAAACACGAAGGAAAGTCTTACAAATCTGTAATTTGCGGCAGTTCTTCCCTTCTTCGACCGCGCGGGCATTACGTTCTGCGGACGCAGAAACCGATAAAAACAACACGATCGGCTTATGTTTCAACCGCCCGACTTCTACATTCTACCATAGTGAAGAATGTCTTGATTTAATATGCTCTTTACAGAAATTCTTATATGAGAGAGATTATAAAACTCTATTACTTCCCCCTGTTGAATCCGATTCCATATCCGTACAAAAAGATATAGACGGTATTATCTGCATCGACCTTTCTGAGCAACAGTTTTATACTTTGAAAGAAAGCTATTATGTGCCTATCGTGGCTATTGATATGACAATCAAAGACTCTTTGTTTTTCAAATCATATAATGACTTCAGCGCAATCATCAATTACGCTAAAACTCAACTAAAAACATCGCATCTGATTTTCGTTACGAGCAAATATCAAAATCAACCTTATATGAATAAATTGAAACGAGCTTTGGCTGATGATTTACTGTATGTAGTCAGCACTTATGCCGATCTGATAGAATTTTTACGGCAACATAAAGACGAGCATATCGTTTTTAGTGACATATCTCTTGCCATTTGCAGTTTCCCCTATATAGCGGCAGAAAAAACAGCGGTGATATGTAACAATGCAAAAATAACGTTGCCTTCGGATCAAATGGTCAAAATTTATTTACCTTCCGAGCTGAAAGTTAAAAATGCAGTAGAAATGTTAGAATATGCTATCCAACGGAAAGAAAGCGAACCTCATACTTTCAAACTATCACCTCAGTCTTTGTAAGAAAGGCAGAGAGCATAATGCTCCCTGCCTTTTCATTTTACTGCCAATTAACCGTTACTTCGCCGGTATTGCTGGCGGGCGTGGTATAAACGTGGTTCATACCGCTTTCCCAAACCACATTCCCTGCTCCGTCTATCTTGATAAATTTGTATTCTATCTGAGTATTTGCAGGCACACTGATATCATAGAACCAAGTCGGATATACGCCGATCGTCGGTGTATCGTTAAACAACGGCCCTATCGCTTTCGTCGTATCCCAGCTTCCGAGTTCAGGTACGCTGCCTACAATGTAAACGTTCGTTCCGTAATCCGTAGTTGCATTATTCACCTTAAAGCGAACCGATACTTGAGCACCCGACAAAACATCGAATCCTGCAAATGCTTCACTCGATGTGCCGTTTGCATTTGTTACCACTACGTCAACTTCTCCCGCAACGCCGCCGGGGACGATGGCCTTAATCATACTGTCTGACCAAGACACTATCTGCGCATTCGCCGTACCGAAAGCCACGCTTCCCGTCGTATCGCCAAAACCGCGCCCCGTAATCGTAACCGTATTACCGGGTTTGCTCATCTTCGGATTGATATTGCCGATAATCGGAGTGCCTTCATCGTCCGCCGTATATTGCCATACCGCGCATTGGCCTGCTCCGAGATAATAGTCGGATACACTGCCGTTCGTAACGGTTATATTGCCACCACCAAGAAGATTTCCCAAAACGTCATAATAAGTGCCGTTCGGAAGGCTGGACATCAGATTTTCAAGCTGATAACCGCTGCTCTGATTCCTGTTGATTGCCGTCATAACAACGCTGTCGCCAAATACTCTTTCAAATACATAAACATCGTTGTTCAACCATCTCTGCTGCGTAGAACCGTATGCAAGCGCAGGATTGGTTTTGCGTAAAGGAGCCAACTTCGATATAATACTTGCCTTGCGACATATGTAGTTCATAGGCAATGTAATTATAATTTCCGCGTTCTCTATACCGAGCTTTTATAATATCTTCATACTCAGTTCCTTCAAAAAATTCATATACACGTTTCTTTGTATTTTTTAAGAAAATCAGTTGTTCTGCCGTGCTTATGTATTCCATCGCGTCTTCATGAAATCTTCCCTGTTTTACCTGCGTATTATGAATTTTTATCAATTTGTTAATTCGTTTGATCAAAAGCTCCCTCGATAAATTACTGTTCAACAGAAAGAAATCAATAATTGTTCGTATTTTTATCAATTTAGCACTCATCTTTTTCCTCCTATACCTTAAGTTTACCAGATTTTAAACACCGATTTTTTTAAAAAATCGGTAAATCTATGTTTTTTCGATCTGTAAAAATTATAAAAGCCGATTGCTTTTACGGCAAACGGCTTGCTTCTTAAATATATTTTAATCCCTATAACCCTGCTATCAAATATTTTATCGTTTGCCTTTTTTATTATAAATAAAAGTCTATGTGCATATCAATACTCCTTAAAAAAATGCGGCCGCATTTCTTAATGCGACCGCTCCTTTTTTAACTTATACCCATATTCCCAAAATATCATATCTAATATTTTAGCGACAGGGTAATTCAACTCCTTGTTACCACTTTCGATATGCACTTTTTCATTTACTGAACCCATAATTTTTTCCAAAGCGTCTTTATGATCGCGACTGTAATTAACAAGTTTTTTCAAACTTCTTTTTCCAAGCGTAGCGCATAATTTTTCATTTTTCATCCCATCAACGACATATTCATCGTATGCCGGAATACACCCCAAAGTCGCCATCAATATTTTTCCTATTACCGTGTCATGTACCTTCTTATTTTTATCCTTTGAATTTTTATTGATTCGATAAAACTACAAACATAATACCCGCTTGGTTGATCGTTGTTCTTGCCATCTTATCCGTGAGTCTTCTTTTTTGTTTATCTTATTGGATATATACCTTTGTAAAAGATACTCGTAAAAAATAATTAACCTAGCAAGAGGCACCATTCAAATATGAATAGTGCCTCTTACTCTCTATAATATTCCCTATTACTTTTTATCTTTCGAAAAGTAATCCCTGTCTTTCAGAGAATCCGGAAGATATTGTTGGTCTACCCATCCGCCATAATCATGTGGATACTTATATTTCTTACTCGCTTCCGTATGATTCTTCAAATAGTCAGGTATATTATCGTCGGGATGATTCCGAGCATCATCGATCGCCCGTTCCATTGCGACGATCACACGGTTGTTTTTAGGAGCCTCGCAGACTTCGATAATGGCGTGCGATAGGATAATATTCCCTTCCGGCATTCCTAAATTATTAAGCGCATACAAGGCGTTGCACGCCGTATTCAATGCTTTTGCCGAACAACAATCCTCGCTCGCGTGCGCTATCGTCCGCCTTGCCAAAAGCTGTGGCTCGCAACCCGCCTCGATTAACCGATTTGCATAATATAAAGCCGCTGTTGCATCGCTGCCGCGAAGGCTCTTGCAGAACGCGCTCAATATATGATAGAAGACGTCGTCGTTTAGACTCAAGGCCTTTTTTTGAAGGCATTCTACGGCGATCTCTTTCGTGATCACCATTTCCCCGTTTTGGTTCGGTTTGGTAGTCAATGCGCCTATCTCAAGACCGTTCAATGCGCTGCGTACGTCTCCTCCGCTGGCTGTTGCAAAATAAGTCAAGGCCTCGTCGTCAATCTTGATATTAAACGACTTTAATCCGTTGGGAGCATCTATCGCTCTTTTCAGGGCGCTTTTTATGTCCTCTATTCCGATCGGTTTAAACTCAAACAACGAACAACGGCTTATAATTGCCCTCGTCATATTGAACTGAGGCGTTTCTGTAGTAGCTCCTATGAACAGAATTTGGCCGGATTCCAAACCACCTAACAACGTATCACTTTGAGATTTGCTCCATCTGTGGCATTCGTCCAGGATCAAATAGGTTCTTTTTCCGTACATCTCGAAATTTTTCTTCGCCTCGTCTATGACGCCCTTTACTTCCGCCACTCCGCTCGAAATCGCGTTCAGCATAACAAAATTCGCATTGGCGTTCTCTGCTATTATCCTTGCGAGCGTGGTTTTTCCGGTACCGGGCGGGCCGTAAAAAATTACGCTCGGCACTCTCTTTGCCTCTATTAGACGCCGCAACAACTTCCCTTTTCCTAAGATATGTTGCTGTCCGACAAAATCATCTAAACTTGTGGGACGCATCTTTTCGGCCAACGGTTTAAGATTGTCGTGCATATGTGTAAACAAGTTATCCATTTTTCAAAAACTTCCTATAATACCCTTTTCCTTTTTCCGTATTTATTAATCTTTCGTCATTTATCAACTTTTTAACAATTTTTTCAAACAAAGTATTGCTCAAGTGAAATTCTTTTTTTATTTCGTATGCATACCGAGGTACGTTACAAAACGATATAATATCTTCGTCAGTTACATTTTCCTTGATTACGGTATCATCGGTCAACCCCTTTGCTTTAATTTTTCTGTACCAGCTTCTTGCTTTTTCGGTATAAACCAATTCTCCCGCGGCAAACAATCTATCTAAACGTTTCTTACATTCGTAATTGGTAATGCCAAAATTATTTACAATCTCTTGTATTAACCTCGGCTTCCGACAATATGTGATGAGATCTTCGTCTTTCAGTTTTGTATCGTTTAGCATTTTCATCAATACAGGATCATTTTTTAATACTTTTCTCTTATAACTTTTTATATCCTCCGTATATACCAATCTACCGTCCTCAATTAGTCTGTCAACAATTTTTTGACAAGTTCGAGTAGATATTTCAAATTCTTCCCATAACTCACGATGATGACGCGGAATTTTGCAGAACTCTATAATGTCCTCATCCGTAATTTTTCGTTTCTTGATTATTACTTTTTGAGGATTTTCGTTCTTCACCAATTTTCCGTGTATTATATTCTTTCCAATCCTTACGCTTTTCGTATAAGTCAACTTTCCTTGTTCTATAATCGGATTCAAGAATTTGTAAAGCAAGTCTTGCCCAATTGCAAAATGCTTTTTAATTTCTTCTTTGGTCCGAGGGGTTGAACAAAATAAAATTATATTCTCTTCCGTAAGCTCAGGAAAATCAATCGTGGCTTCCGCTATGACATATTTTTGCTTAACATAAAACGGATCATGCGGATACAGCATCTTGAGTTTACCTTGGTCTATTAACGGTTGAACTGCTCGTTTTCTTACAATGCCGTAACCAGCTAGTCCTATATGATCTTTAATTTCTCCTAAACTACGCGGAATTTTGCAAAACTTTAATGTCTTCCGTTCCAGTTCTAAATGCTTTTCCGTCTTAGCCAGTTGAACCATTGTCTCTTGCATTTCCGGCGTAATATCCACTTCGGCACTCAGATATCTTTGCCAAACAATTTTGGGAGACTCCGGATATATAAACTTTAACTTCCCTTGTTGCATTAAGGGTTTCGTAAATCTCGCCTGTATACTCTTTTTACTCTTGATATCTAAAAATCCCTGTAAGTCTATAATGCTTCTGGGAGATCTGCAATAATCCAACAACTCCTCTTCAATTGTCAATCCAGTCCGTTTATTGACTGTTTTTAGCGTTTTATAGAGTTTTAGTGGTATTTCACGGGTAACATAAATAAATTTATGTTTGTACAAGGTAGGCGCCAATGTCTACGGCGGGCAGAAGAGAATCGGACTGCGTCTTGGAAAAGCGGTGGCATTCGTCCAGCAGCAGATACGTCTTTTTTCCGTAAAGTTTATAGTCGTTCTTTGCCCGATCCACCGCCGCCTTGACGTCCGCAACGCCGGAATTGACTGCGTTTAAGCGGATAACGCTGCCGTCCGTCCCGTTGGCGATGATATTGGCGAGCGTGGTTTTGCCGCTCCCCGGCGGACCCCAGAAAATACAGCTTCCCAGACGGTCCAGTCTGATCGCGCGGTTTAAAAGGCTGCTCTCGGAGACGATGTGCTCCTGCCCCAGAAATTCTTTCAGCGTATTCGCGCGCATGCGCTCGGCGAGCGGCTTGATCTCCGCGCCGTCCCGTATCGTATCGAATAAATCCATGTTGTTCCCTCAGATTCAGTGTACCACAAAAGAGCGCTCTTTGCAAGGGCATGAACGGATTTTTTCCCGCATACCTTAGAATATGAACACCTTTCGCCGTATCCTGCCTCTTCTGCTTTCCGCGCTGTGCCTCGCCGCCATGTTTCTCTTCGCCGCGTTCTCCGACCGCTATCTCTCCGTCGTGGCGGAAGGGATCGCGCTGTGGGCGGCAGTCGTTCTGCCCTCCCTGTTTCCCTTCTTCTTTCTCACCGCACTGCTCACGGGGCTGAACGCCGTTTCCGGGCTCGCCGCGCGGATGACGCCCGTCACGAAAAGGCTCTTCCGCACGCCCGGGCAGACCGCGTACGCCTTTGCGATGAGCGCGGTTTCCGGCTACCCCGTGGGGGCGAAGATCCTCGCCACGCTCGCAGGGGACAAGCAGCTTTCCCCGGACGACGCCACCCGCGCCGCCTGCTTCTGCACCACCGTGTCCCCCATGTTCGCGATCGGGAGCATCGGCGCGCGGCTTTTGTCCGATCAGGCCGCGGGCGTAGCCATCTACCTGTGCCATATCGCCGCGACGCTCGTCACAGGAATGCTCTTCCGCTTCTACGGAAAGCCCCCCGAGATCACCGCCGCCCGCCCCGCCGGGCGTACGGACAACCTCTTAAACGAGGCGATGGCCTCTTCCGTCTCGTCCGTGCTGGCGGTCGGCGGGTTCATCGCCTTTTTCTACACCGTCGCGGCGATGGCGGCGGACTTTTCCCTGCTGGAATTTCTCATCCGCCCCCTGTCCTCCCTCCTGGGCGAACGGGAGCTGGCGGAGGGGCTCGTGTACGGGCTGCTGGAATGCACGACGGGCAGCAAAATCCTCGCCGCCTCCGAAAGCGCGCTCGTCCCCGCGCTGATCGGCTTTCTCGTCAGCTTCGGGGGCGTCTCCGTCTTCTGCCAGAACCTCGTTTTCCTGAAAAAGGCAAACGTAAAGACCGCCGTTTACCTTCTTTCAAAGATAACGCAGGCGGTCCTCAGCTTTCTCTTTCTCTGGCTCTATACGCTTTTATGACGTCCTCCCGGACGGCGGCGGGAAGATATTGCGACACGTCCTCCCCCTGTTTTAGTCCGCGCTTTACCCGCGTGGAACTCACCGCCTCCAATCCCCCCGCGGCGGGGACGAAGAGGGTAAAAAGCCCGGGATCCATCGTTAAGCTTCGGCGGTAATTCTCCATTTCATAGCAAAAATCCCGCTCGTCCCGCACGCCCCGCACGTATGCGGAAGCGCCCGTTTCCCTCATAAAATCCACCAGGAGGCCGTGAAAGACGCGCGTCTTTACCGCGGGAAAGGCGGCAAACGCCTTTTTCAGAAAACCGAACCGCTCTTCTTCGGTAAAAAAACAGGTCTTGTCCGGATTGACCAGCAGCCCCACGTAAACCTCGTCAAAAATTTCGAGGCAGCGCTTCACCGTCTCATAGTGGCCGGCGGTGACGGGGTCGAACGTGCCGGCGAACACGCAGCTTCTCATACGCCCTCCCGCCCGAAAAAACTGAGATACACGCGGCCGTACTTCCGCTCGTCCGTCTTCCGCAGCCCGGGGATCTCCCCCGCAAACGGCTCCTCGTGTTCAAAAACGGCGACCCCGTCCTCCGTCAGAAGCGCGTTCTCTGCGATCACGCGGAGCGCCGCTTCGCCCAGCGCGCCCGCATAGGGCGGATCGATAAAGATCACGTCGAAGGGCTCTGCGCGGCGGAGATAGGCGATCGCATCCGATAAAACGACCTCCGCTTCTTCCTTTAAAAGCGCGAGGTTTTTCTTCACGAGCGCAACGCTTTCCCTGCGCTGGTCGACGAAAACGACCTCCGCCGCCCCGCGGGAAATGGCCTCGATGCCGATGCCGCCCGTCCCCGCGAACAGATCCAGATACCGCCGCCCGACCACTTTGTTTCTCAAAATGTTGAAGAGGCTTTCCTTCACGCGGTCCGCCGTGGGGCGGATTTCATCCCCCCGAAAGGTAGCCAGCGGACGGGAGCGGTGAACGCCTGCGATCACTCTCATTGCTTGTCCCCGTAAATCTGTTTATGAATACTGCCCACCCGCTCGTGCTGTTTCTCGACGCGCTTCGCCCCCACGAAGTAGCCGAACGAGGTCGCGCCGCAGATGATAAAAATTGCATACAGCGAGCAGAAATAGTTGAGCACGCGGATGGAGAGATCCTCGCTTACGATGGAGAGCGGCATGGTAAACGTGCCGTAGAGGATATTGGTGATCACCACGATGGTATTCTGAGCGACGTCCGCCAGGGTGAAGACGAGAAAAAACACGACCAGCAGCAAAAGGGGAATACAGGTGATGAGCCCGGTGAAAAAACCGTTCAGAGGGCGGTATTCCTCCCGTTCGTTGATGTTGACATAGTCCCCTGTCTCCGCGACGTGGCGGCGCTCGATGTCGTTCGCATACTCCTGCTTTTTTTCCTTTTCCCCCTGCGCGCGGGAGGAAAAGAACACGATGGTGGCGTACAGCGCGATGTTCAGGACGAACAGCACCATCTTCAGCCAGGTAATCTCGATGAGCGAGATCGCCGCGGCGGTCATCATCGTCAGGATGAGATAGGCAAAATTAAAGAGACTTTGTTTTAGCAGATAGGAAACCCGACTCATAGCGCCTCACCTTTTCATTCTTCATAGATCCTCTCCGCGCGTTTTGCGGCGCCGACGAGGACCTCATAGCTTATTGTATCATACTTTGCCGCGATTTCGTTAGCGTTTTTATTTAAAATATCCGTAAAAGAACCGATTTTCATGCGTTTTTCCGCCGCGGAAACGTCCATACAGCGGAAAATGCCGTCTTTGCGCGGGAGTCCGTCTGCATACCCGAACCGGACGACGGAAAGATACCCGCTCTCTTTTTTTTGCTGGCGGCCGTAAAATACCCGCTCGCCCTCCTCCACATAGCGGCACGCCGAAACGGGCGCCGAGACGTGCATCGCCGGGCGTACGGCAAACGCGGCGGGAAAGGGCGCGTATCCGTAGAGAAGGATGCCGATGCGCACCATGTCGTAAAACAGCCCCTTGAGAAACCCGCCCGAAGCGGAGAGATGCCGCGTCAGTCCGGGACAGCGCTCTGCAAGTTTTTCCGTCATGCGGTCGAACCGCTCCCGCTGCAGCGCGGTGAAGGCTTCGTCCTCCGGCGCGGCGAGGTGTGAAAAAACGCCCGTCGGACGGACGAGCGGGGCGGCCTCGAAAGCGGAAAACAGGGCGGAAAAATCGCGCTCTTCCGCGCCGAAACGGTTCATGCCCGTATTCAGCTTGACGTGGACGGAGATTCCTCTCCCCGCCCGTTCGCAGGCGGCCTGCAGGCGGCAGATCTCTTCCGCACGGGAAACCGACGCCGTCAGGCCGTGGCGCACGGCGACGGCTTCGTCGCCCGGCTGCAGCGGCGTGAGAACGAGGATCTCCCGCGCTTCCCCCGCAAAGCGCAGTTCCCTCCCCTCTTCGGGAAGCGCGACGGCGAGACAGTCCGCGAGCCCGTACAGCGCGCGCGCCGTACGGACGGCGCCGTGCCCGTAACCGTCCGCCTTGACGACGGCGCAGAGCTTTACCCCTTCGGGCAGTTTTTTCCGGATCGCGGCGGCGTTGCCGCGGATGGCTTTCAGATCGATATAAGCGCGGTTTCTCATACCGTTATTATATGAAGCGGCTCTGCGCTTCGTTCAGGCGCGCTCTTTCAGCCGCCAGCGCTCTCCCTCGCGCACGAGGATCCTGCGCCGCGCGCCCTCGTACAACAGCTCGTCCGCCTCTGCCGTCGAACAGTGCAGATCCCCCGCGAGCTCCGCCGCCGTGGCGGATGCCCGCCGCGTGAGATAATCCAGAAGCAGGCGGAACAGCGCGGCGCGGCCCAGCGTGCAGGGTTTGCCGTCGTCTTTCGTCAGCCACAGCGTCACCGAGACCGACGGGGGCGAAACCGTCTCTTCCATCGTGGGCAGCTTCAGCCCGCGCTCCTTCCAGGTCTCGTACAGCCGCAGGAGCCCCCCGCCCGCGCGGCTTCCCCACCCCATCGCGGAAAAGAGGTCGGACAGCTTTTCGTTGCGCGGCTCGGAAAAGCCGCCGACGGCGCGCTCGGGCGAAGGGGAGAACGAGCCCGCATTCACCGTCTCCGCGCCCTCCTCAAAGAGCGAAACGGATACGCCGCCGCGCTCGTAATCGGCGTTGACGAGCGCATTGGTCAGAACCTCTTTCAGCCCCGCGCGGACGGCGCGGTCGCGGGAAAAGCCCGTCAGTTCGCCCTCTACCGCGCGCGCATAGCGATATAAATTCCAGATATTTTCCCCTTTGGGCGAAAATATCTTTCCGTTTCCCTGAAATGCAAGCGTAAGGTTCGGAAACCGCCTTGCAAGCGCTTCTCCCCTGCCGAAGAAAAGCAGCCCCGCGTACGTGGGAAACACGCCGCGGCTGTCGCCCGCCAGCGCGCCCAACGACAGGAGGATGCGCTCCGCCGAGCCCTCCCGCCCGAGAGAGCGGCAGTAATCGGAGATATCCTCCTCTCTCAGATCGGACAGCGTATAACCGTACAGCAAAGCGCCGTCCGGGCTCTCGCGTTTCTGTTCTTCGAGCATCCGCAGAACGACCTCCCGCGGACAGCGGTAATCCCCTTCTCCGTCGCGCAGATAGGTCCCCGTCAGCGGATCCGAACCGATATAGACCGGCCGCTCCCGCCGGTCGGCGCGCGGGACGAATACGGCGACGATCTCGTTCCCGTCCGCCGGGCAGACGGCGACGTCTTCCTCTTTCAGAAGATTGACGCTCGCAATCTTACCCTCTTTCAGCTGAGAAACGAGCTCTTTTTTCAGGCCGGCGGCGTCGACGGGCACGGAATAAAACCGATGATCCGATCCCTCCATGACACCGAGCAGAATTACGCCGCCCAGGGTGTTCGCAAACGCGGAATACGTTTCCCACAGAGAATGCGGCAGCCCTCCCTGCGCCTTTTTCGCCTCGATGCGGTTATTTTCGCGATAGCGGGCGATATGTAAAAAATCCAACAATTCGTTCATACCGACATTGTACCACAAAACGCACGCACGCGCAAGGGGGATTTTCCCGAAATTTGCCGAATCAGCCTTGCAGGCGGTCTCTTTTCCCGAACCGCACCAGCATCCGCAGGGCGAGCAGGCAGGAGACGGCGCCGACCAGAATGCCCATCGCGGCGTTGCCCTGTAAGACCGCGGGGGAAACGCCCTCTTCCCCCGAGAATGAGAGCAGCGCCGCCTGCGTCAGCGCGATCGCCGCGAGCGCTCCCGAAAAGTTGACCGTTTTCAGTCCGGACAGCAGCAGATCTTTCCGCCTGCCCGAACGGACCAGCCCCGCGATCGCCAGCCCCAGATCCAGAAAGGCGAACGCCGCAATGGAGATCCCCACGATCGTATCATAGCGCACGACGTCCGGCGAGAAGAAATAGCGGACCATGGAAACGCCGTAAAAGAGACCGGACAGCAACAGCCCGACGGCGATATTCCGATAATACTTCCATTCCTCTTCCCGGTCGGCCGCCCGCGCGGCACCGCGGTAAAAAATCTGTTTACAGGCGCCCACTCCGGCGGAATAAGCGCCCGAAATCAGCACGAAGAAGGAGGAAGAAACAATCCCGATTGCGACTTTTCCCGCCGCCGTGACGAAATTCGCAATCATGGTGAAGACCGCGATCAGACGGCTTCTCGCGCGCAGATCCGCTTCCCGATACGCCCGCCACAGCTCTCCCGGCTTTTTCACGCCTTAAAGGAGTTCGCCGTTCGCGGCGAGTTCGTGCGCCTGCTCGCAGACGACCGCCAGCTTCTCGCCGTTTTCCTCTTCCAGCGGCAGGAGCTTCTCCGTCTTTTTCGCGGCGAGGCGGCGATAAAATAGATAGTTTAACGCGCAGAGCGCGATGCCGGCAATCCCCAGTGCGATCCCCCCGATCATGGCAGGCAGGCTGTCCGTCACGAGCATCGTGAGGCTCATCCCCCCGCCCAGCAGCAGCGCGGAACAGCTGCCGAACGTCCACGCAAAGACCGACGCGCCCCTGGTTCTCTCTTTCTTCAGCTTTGCCCCGTTTTCTCTCAGCCCCTCCGCCTTTTTCTCCAGGCGCACGAGCTCCGCCTTGTGTTCCGCTTTGCGGTCGCGGCGGAACGTGATCGTCACGCTCCCGGGCATCGCGGGCGAAATATCCGCCGGCTCCCAGCCGAACGCCCCGTAAAAATCCGTCTCGGCGGTTTGTTCGCTCTGTTTCACCGTTTTGTTCTTGTAATCGTACAATTTAAAATTCTTTTCCATCCTGAACCTCCTTTTATTTGACTTTTTTCTGAAACAGTTGTATCATATTGAGAGACAGCTGTTTCGCTTTTGTCGGTCTGATTATAGCACTGAGCGGCAGAGGCAGGCAACCGAAAGCCCCCCCGTTGAGACAAACGGGCGGAAAACGACCGCCGAAATGAAACAAAAAGGAGAAATTGTATCGTGCAGGAAACCGATTACACGCGGCATTATATCGCGGAAGCGCTTCTGAAACTGATGAAGGCAAAGGACTTTCGGGACATCACCGTCACCGAGATCGTAAAGCGCGCAGGCGTCGGCAGGGCGACCTTTTATCGCTACTTTACGGATAAAGAATCGGTGATCGTCTACTATTTCAACCGCCTGAACGAAAAGTTCAACGAAAACATCCGCTACATTCCCCGCTGCGACGAGGACTATTACGACGTCATCCGTTCGGTCCTGAAAATGCTGCACGCCTATCAGGACTTCGTCCTGCTGCTGCAGGCTTCGCACCTCGAGTATCTCTATCTGGAGTATCTCAACAGGAGTTTTCAACGGGACTTTGCCTACAGCGACAAACCGCAGGCCGCTTATCTCTCCTACGCTTACGCGGGCATGGTTTACAACGTCTCCATACAATGGGTGAAGGACTGCTGTGCGGAGCCCCTTGAAGCCGTCGCGGACACGCTCTTTATCGCCTGCTTCAACTACGACCGGTTCCGAACGCTGAAAGAGAAAAAAAACTGATCCCGTACGATTCATTCGGAATCTGCCGGCTTGCCCCTTGTTTTTTCCCGAGGGGCGGACGGAGAACAAATCCCCCGCGCGCCGGACGGGCGCGCGGGGGATTTGTTTGCTCTTCTGTTAATTCTGATATTTCGCGTCAGCCGATATTTCGCACTTAAAAGGCGATATGGCGGGCATTCTCCTTTTCCGAGCGGTACAGGATGATCTTTCTGCCGATCACCGCCACGACTTCCGCCGACAGCGCTTCCGCCAATCGGACGGAAAACGCCTTTGCATCCGCCTCCGCATTTTCCAGAACGGAGATCTTGATCAGTTCCCGCTTATCCAGCGCGTCCGAGAGCGACTGCACCAGATGATCGGAAATCCCGTTTTTGCCCACCTGCATGATGGTATCTTCCTTTGCCGCGAGACTCCTTAAATTGCTCCTCTGCTTTGAAGTAAACATATCTTCTCCTCAATCCATGAATTCAAATTCGATGCCGCCGATCACGATCGCCGTGCCGTTCTTCGCGCCCTTTGCGCGCAGTTCTTTGAAAATCCCCCGATCCTTCAGCACCTTCTGCATATAGGCGAAGGAGTGCATGTCGGAGATCACCACGTTGCGCGACAGCACGTCCACCAGCGTGCCGACGATCTCGAACGACCCGTCGTCGTTTTCCAGAATCTCGTACGTCAGCCGCTCCGGCTTTTCGTAGACGAAGGGCTCGTATTCCAGCGGCGCGGGCGGGGGAAGCTCCTTCAGCAGTTTCACCGTCGCGTCCAGCAGCGCTTTCGTTCCCGCTCCGCTGACCGCCTCGATGGAAAACACCGGCGCGGCGCCTTTCAGCTTTTCCGTAAAGGCCTTTGCGTTTTCCTCCGCGCCGAATACGTCGCACTTGTTGAGCGCCACGATCTGCGGCAGGCGGGAAAGCACTTCGCTGTACTCCGCCAGCTCCGCGTTGATCTTTCGGTAGTCTTCATAGGGATCCCGCCCTTCCATGCCCGAAACGTCCACCACGTGAATCAGCATGCGCGTGCGCTCGATGTGGCGCAGAAAATCGTGCCCCAGCCCGGCGCCTTCCGCCGCGCCCTCGATCAGCCCGGGGATATCCGCCAGGACAAAGGAGTCGTCGTAGTAATTTACGACGCCGAGGTTGGGCGACAGCGTGGTAAAGTGATAGTTTGCGATCTTGGGGCGCGCCTTGGTCACTTTGGAGAGGAGCGTGGATTTCCCCACGTTGGGGAAGCCGATCAGCCCGACGTCCGCAATGGTCTTCAGCTCCAGCAGAACGCGCTTTTTCTCCGTCTTTTCGCCGGTCTGGGAAAAGTGCGGCGCGTGGCGGCGGCTGTTGGAAAAGCGCGCGTTGCCCTTTCCCCCGTCTCCGCCCGTCAGAACGGTGACCTCCTGCCCCTCGTAATAGAGATCGGCGATGATGTTTTCGGTCTCCGCATCCCGGATCACCGTGCCGAGGGGGACGTTTAAGACGAGATTTTTTCCCGCCTTGCCGAACATGTTTTTGGGTTCGCCGCGGCTTCCGTCCTCCGCGAAATATTTATTTTTATAGTAATAATCGGCGAGATTGTTGACGTGACGGTCGGCGCGGAAGACGATGTCGCCCCCCTTTCCCCCGTCTCCGCCGTCAGGGCCGCCGTTGACGACGCCCTTGTAGTGGAGAAAGGAAGTGATGCCGTCGCCTCCGTTTCCCGCCTTGATCTCAATTTGCGCTCTGTCGATAAACATCTATAAATTCCTCTCGCAATACTCGTAAACGGGGCACGCCCCGCAATTCGCGCCCTTCCCCGCCTTGCAGACGTTTCTGCCCAGATAGATGAGGTAGTGGTGCGTGCGGGACCAGTCCTTCTGCGGCAGAATCGCCATCAGCTGCTTTTCGGTGTTCAGGACGTCTTTCGCGTGCGCCAGCCCGATCCGGTTGGATACGCGGAAGACGTGGGTGTCGACCGCGATCGCGTCTCCCCCCATCGCCACAGAATAGACGACGTTGGCCGTCTTTCTTCCCACGCCCGCGAGCGTGCGCAGTTCTTCCAGCGTGCGCGGCACTTCTCCGTGAAAGCGCGTGACGATATCGCTGCAAGCGCTCAAAATATGCTCCGCCTTGCTGTTGTAGAGCCCGCAGGAAAAGATCTTTTTGCCCAATTCCTCCTTGGTCAGCGTAAGCATTTTTTCAGGCGTGCCGTATTCCGGGAAGAGTTCCGCCGTGACGCGGTTGACGCGCTCGTCCGTGCACTGCGCGGACAGGATTACGGCGATCAGCAGCTGAAACTCCGTTTCGTATCTGAGCGCGGGCTTGTCCGGATAGACGCCGGAAAGCGCCTCTACGATTTTTTCTGCGGTTTGTTTTTCCATCGTAAGTTCCTCTTTTCAGAATATTTTAGCACGTTTCGGGTATTTTTGCAATGATTTCCGCGCGGCTTTTCCGCAACCGTTTGACAAATGCGCTCCGTTTGGTTACAATAAGTACAGAATCTGTAAGGATACGGTGTTTTATTTGAAATTTTCTCATCTTCCGACCGCATGCAGCCGGGCGGAATTCGTGGGGACGGCAGTCCTCGATACCATCGCTCTGGTCATCGCCGGGGCAGACGAACAGCTGATCCGGGAAATGGCTCTCGGCACCTCCTGCCGCGCGCTGGGGGTCTTTTCCTCGCGCACCGGCGCTGCGGGACAGCTGACCGCGATCGACGACGCTGTCAAAGCGACGAACACCGAAGTGCTCTCCGTCGAGCTCCCGCGGGACACCAAGGGCTGGGGCGGACACGGGAATTACGTCGTCGTGGGAGGAAAAAACGTATCCGACGTGCGCCGCTGCATGGAAATCGCCCTCGAACGGACGAACTTCTATGCCGGAGAACTCTATATCAGCGCGGCGGGGCACCTTGAATTTACGTACACCGCAAACGCGGGAGACGCGCTCGTTAAGGCGTTCGGCGCAAAAAAGGGAGAAGCCTTCGGCTTTCTCGCCGGTTCTCCCGCGGCGATCGGTCTGGTAATGGCGGATACCGCGCTGAAAGCGG
>ERZ779861.1279-NODE-1279-length-29069-cov-4.395154_pt1 | contig 29069 bp, 25 predicted proteins | sample MGYA00511558_ERZ779861 | MGnify/ENA primary metagenome ERZ779861 (study PRJEB29588, sample SAMEA2163432) | human gut metagenome | biome: human gut; feature: human-associated habitat; material: faeces | place: Denmark | collected 2008/2010 ...
TTACCTTGAATTTTTTATTTAAAATCCGATAGCGTTTTTGCTTTTTTATACCCTGTATCTCTGTATTATTTTCTTCATTTGAAGCTTTATTTTTAGGTAAGATAATATCAATTTTTACATTCCTGTCAATAAAATCAATTATTATTTTTGCTTCTACTTTTTGACTCGGTTTTGTAAGTTTATGTGTACCGTCATCATTAAATGTTTCATCATTATAAGAAGTTAGGACGATAACGACCAGCCTTCTTTCTGCCATTGTCATCCAGTGCTTATTTACAATTTTATTTTCTTCAAATTCGATAAATACATAGTTGGGTTTAAGCTTTTTTATTTTATTGTTTGTCTTCGCTAGTGTTTGAAACTTATCTATATACAGTCCCCACCTGCAAATATCATGCATTGCTTTTACAAGATATTTGTAATCTTCTATTGTAAGGTTATTATCAAGATTTACACACGCATGCATTAACAACAATTTTGGGACTAAGTATTCTTTTGTTAGTGAGTCCAAAAGGCACAGGCAATTTAAGCCGTTTACACAGGACTGATAGAGTAAATCAAGCATTGCTTCTCTGTTTTTCAATATTATTAACTGCCCTTCTTTTAAATTTTCATGTTCGTTCATTTTTATCTCCTTTTTGCTTTACAAAAAAGATAATAAATCTTTTTCAAAAAACACGCTCCCAAATTCTTGACTTCGATTGGTATGAGAGGGTTTTAGGAGTGCAAGTTTACAAAAAAGGGATAGTCTTGCATTATTTTCATCAGTTTGGTATACTATAGGAGTGCTAGTTGGATAGCCTGTTCGTTAGTACAAAGATTTTATCATCCAACATTATTGATAGTACAACTTTTTACTGAGTTTATTATCTATGCAAGATTACTAACGCAAATATTATATAGATAATGACTTGGGCAGTAGAAAGGATGTATTTATGAATTACATTGAATTTTTCAAACTTCAGGCTAAAAATTTATTGAGAGATTACAAAACTCAAGAAGTTTATCAGGACGGAGAATTTGAACTTTTTAGGTATAAACCTAAGTATTTTGATGTCGAGGCAATTTTTGGTGATTTCGGCAATTTAAGAAGTATTTTTGCAGATTATTATTGTGATGAAATTGATTTCAAATTGGGTAATGCTCAACATATTATTGCCTTATTGGTTGGTTTTAATAAATGGTCAGATTTAATCAATGCTAAAGAGCAAGAGTTAGAACTTGCAAAATTTTTATTTGACAATCAGGATAAAATCTCTGTTGTAGAACTTAATGAAACTATGCAAGATTATGAAAATAATTATGGTTTCGATTGTAATACAGGTTTTAAGTTAGAATGGCTAAATACATTAGATAAACACTTTTTTTCTTGGTTTCCTGTCTATTCAATTCCACATTTAAAAAAATATGGTTGGGAATCAACATATCAAAGGAATGCGGAATTACCTAATTTAATCAAGAGACAAGACCAGAGAGAACGCAGGGAATATAAAAAGCGGTTAAAACAACAGCGTGAACATATTTTATCAAAAGAGGACATAGGTAATAATATCGTATGTTTGCATTGTGGTAATATTTGCCCTGCTGATGAAGAATTTATACATAAAATTGGTTGTGATGGCGAAGTTTGGGATTTAATTCCAACAAAAGAACCTATTAAGATTGAAATTTAAGAGTATGGGAAAGCGTGAATTATGTTTGTAATTCACGCTTTTTGTTTATAATTAAAGCATTTACTAGATATACTACAGGTGGTATATCTGAAATCTATGTATTACTTGGGATTGACCACATTTACCGCAAAAACCGTTATGTAATATTGAATTTTGCCTGATTGCAGAAATCCTCTAAAATCAATAAATTTTTTCAGCAGTCCCTTTTTAGTCCCTTTTGGGTCTATTTTGGCTCATTTTTGCTGTTCGGAAACAGGACGAAAACGTACTAAAAAAGAGCCTTTTCAGGCTCTTTTAAAATGGAGGAGGAGGTGGGATTCGAACCCACGGTACGCTCGCACGTACGACGGTTTTCAAGACCGCTCCAATCAACCACTCTGGCACTCCTCCAAAGATATTTAATTGGTAACAAATCTATACTACACAAAACAAAATTTATTGTAAAGGGGGTAAAATAATTTTGTAGCAATGATGCCCATCTACTCCGCCGATTGTAAAGGTGAATCTCGATTTGATTGTTTGTTATATAATTATTTATAAAAGGAGCGGGGTATGTTTGATTATTTTAAGGGGGTTATTTCTGATAAAAGAAAAACTTCTAAAGGGACTTTTATAACTATTGATGTTTCGGGTATAGGATATCTATTAGAAGTTACTGAGATTGATTTTAACTGTACAAAAGTTGATGAGAGTGAAATACAAAAGGTCTATGTGTTATTAACACATAGAGAAGATGCAATGTCTTTATATGGTTTTTCTAATAAAGAAACCAGAGATATTTTTCAGATACTTTTATCTGTATCCGGCGTTGGTGCAAAAATGGCAATTGCACTGTTAAATGAGTTTGATGCTTGTGATTTAATTTCATTGGTTATTGATGGAAATTTCAAGGAACTTACAAGAGCCAAAGGAGTCGGTCCAAAGCTGGCACAAAAAATTATTCTTGAGCTTAAAGATAAATTGATGAAAACGGAACTGCCAAGAACTTCCTGCAAACTTCCAAAATCTCAGGCTTTTGACGATACGCAAGCTGTATTACTTTCTCTCGGGTATGAAGAAAATGAGATAGAAGATGTTCTTGAAAAAATTATGCCTACTATTCAAGATCATTCAAATTCAGAGGAGGTGATAAGAAAAGCTTTAACATGTCTATCTATGTAAATTATTGTAAAGTTTTTAAAATTTTTAGCAAATTTAATTTTTACAAGACTTACTATAGTAGAGTAGAAGGTTTTATATATGAATTTCAATATCCAACCAATTAATTTTAATATCGCCAACGTCCGCTTTAAAAGTAATTCTAATATTAGCCAGCCAAAAGGTTCAGATTTAGAGCGAAATCCTAAAATGGACTCCTTTGAAATGTCTATAGGATATGTAAACGATGCCCACGGACAAACTAATAACATGATGAGAATATTGTCTGGTATAAAGGGGGATTTGAAGCTTTCAGCCGGAGATAATGACATTGGTGATGAAAAGAATGATGCTATACATCAAGCGACAACAAAATTTTTAAACATTGCAGACATAAAAGCCTCAGCATTAGGTAACCACGAAATTGATATGTCACAGAAAGATTGTATTGATGCTATAAATAGATTTAATGGCTTAATGCTTTCTATAAATTTTGAACAAATTCCGTTAGAAGAACAAGACCCTGAAGATATCCAAAAATATGGACGTGCAGATTTAAAGAACCATCTCACAAAATCTGCAGTTGTAGAAGTTAAAGGAGAAAAAATCGGCTTAATCGGAGCTTCTCCAATTGATATGATGAGCCGTTTAACACATCCTAATTATTACACAGATTGTTCTGTCGATGACTTGGATGATACAATAGAACTAATTCAAAATGAGATTGATAAGTTTAAAGAACAAAATATAAACAAAGTTATTCTTGTATCGCACTTAGGGCATAAAGCAGATAAATTTGTCGCTGAAAATATTGATGGAATCGACGTAATTGTCGGTGGTCACACCCATGAACTGATAAAAGATATTAAAGAAGGGGAAAATTTATTATATTCAAAAACAGGTGAGCCAATAATAATGACAGAAGCAGGTAGAGATGGAAATTATTTTGGAAAACTAAACCTGACTTTTGATAAAAATGGTGTTATTACTAAAGCTCAGAATAATTTAGGTGAAACAAGATTATTCCATAAAAACATGATTAACCAGTATGTATTTGACAATATTTTAGGCGTTCCGGAAAAAGTAGGTTATATAAAACAGGCACCACCGCCGCCTAAAAATTTAGCAGAAGAAAATCCGCATGCAAATTTTGTATGTGATGTAATGAGAGAAAAAACAAATTCGGATATTGCACTATGGCACCATAGCGGGGTCAGAAGCTTCTTCCATGAAGGTGAGATTGATTCCCGTGATGTAAAAGAAATGGCACCGTTTTTAGATTATGTCGTAACGGCTCAAGTTTCTGAAAAAACTCTGGTAGATGCATTCAAGAAAGCTGTAGATATGACATTTGAAACTTCGGCTCACAAACCTGGGCTGATAGCAGTTTCTGGTCTGAATTATACAGTTGACCCTGAAGAAGGGGAGCTTCTTGCTATGAATTTCATAGATAAGGAAGGAAAAGAACATAAAATTGATGTAGAAAATCCTAGTGAAGATAAAATGTACAAAGTGGTAACTGATGAATTTTTGATGTCAGCTGGGGCTGATTACGATATTCTGGCTCCAGAAGAAGTTTATGTGGAGAAATTCCCATATGATAAAGATGTGCTGACTTGTGAATATATAAAGGAAATGAATGAACCTGTTGTGATTAATCAAGTTGGCAGAATTAAGTTTGTACATGAAGAAGATTAAAAGCAAAATTTATTTTTAGAAGTTTTAATATTCAAAAAGCAGGAAAATATGAATATAAAAGTAGCATTATCTAATATCAACCCATATACATTTACATTTAGAAAATCTCAGGATACATCTAAACATAATAACCTTGAAAAGACTCCTGAAAAAGATGTATTTGAAATGTCTGTTGGTTATGTGAATGATCTTCACGGGCAGACAAATAATATGACAAGAATTTTATCAGGTATCAAAGGTGATTTAAAACTTTCTGCCGGTGATAACGACATCGGAGATGAAAAGAACAAAGCTGTAAACAGAGCTGTAATGAAATTCATGAATTTGGCAGGCATTTCCGGCTCTGCCCTGGGAAATCATGAACTTGATACAAAGCAAAAAGATTTTGTAGATACGATTAATGGATTCAATGGAGATTATTTTGCAGTTAATCTAAAACAATCTCCTATAGAAACTCAAGATCCGGATGATGTTGAAGAGCAGGAACATATAGAGTTAAATAAGTTTATAAAAAAATCTTCAATTATAGAGGTGAAAGGGGAAAAAATAGGTTTAATAGGCGCTGCTCCAATTGATTTAACAGCAAGGGTTACTCATCCATCATACCATATGGATTGTTCTGTTGAAGATTTAGACGATACTATAGAAGATATTCAGGAGCAAGTTCAAGAACTAAAAGAACAAGGGGTGAACAAAATATTCCTGTTGTCGCATATGGGAAATCAAACAGATAAAATAGTTGCACAAAAGACACAAGGAATAGATGTTATTATTGGCGGTCATACACATGAGTTAATAAAAGATGTTAAAGAAGGAGAAAATCTCCTCTATTCTCTGACAGGAGAACCTGTTGTTATAACAGAAGCCGGAAAAAACGGAAATTATTTTGGCAGACTTAATCTTACTTTTGACAAAGACGGAGTGATTACAAAGATACAGAATAATTTGGGTGAAACAAGACTCTTCCAGAAAAATATGATTAACCAGTATATAATTAATGAAATTTTAGGACAGCCGGAAGAAGTCGGATACATTAAATCAGTTACGCCTCCTCCAACTACATTGATTGAAGAAAATGCTCATGCAAATTTCATGTGCGATGCCATGCGCGCGGAATTAGCCACAGATATTGCGATTTGGAATAACAGCGGAACAAGGAGTTTTTTCCAGCCAGGTGTAATTGATTCCCGTGATATTAAAGATATTGCTCCTTTTGAAGACAGAGTTTCCGTAGCAGATGTTTCGGAAAGAAAACTTGTTGACTTCTTTAAGCATGCAATTGAAGATACTTACAGAACTCAGGGGAATAAACCTGGATTGATGGCTGTTTCGGGTATGACATATTCTGTAAATCCTGAAAAAGGAATTTTAACAGGCATGAGCATTATTGATAAAGACGGTAATGAAATCAAAATAGATGTTGATAATCCAAGTGATGATAAATTTTATAAAGTAGCAATGGATTCATTTATGATGTTTGATGGAGCTGATTTTGATATTTTGGCACCAAAAGAAGAATGTATAAATTATCCATTTAACAAAGATTTTCTGGCATGCGAATATATTAAGCATTTGAATGAACCTGTTGTTATTAATCAAACAGGACGTATTAAATTTGAATCATAATAATTCTTTTATGGCTAATGGCAAGTATTTTGGAAGTTCTGATGCAAGGACAGAGTATTCTGTAAGTTCTTCCGAAGCTATTTCACCGGTGCGCGAGTGGAGGTAAACTCCAAGTCTTGCCGCTTCGTAAAGCGGTATCTTCTGTGCTAACAAGCCTGCAATAATTCCCGCAAGTACATCTCCAGAACCTGCTTTTGCAAGTGCCGAGTTTCCATGCTGGTTAACAAAATAATTCTCTTTGTCTGTAATAATTGTTCTGTGTGTTTTTAGAACAACAGTGCAATTATATTTCTCTACTAATTTTTTAGCAGAATTATCTAAGTCGGCCAGAACTGCATCTAGACTAATTCCTAAAAGCCTTGCTGCTTCAAGTGGATGCGGCGTGATAATCGTTTCTTCCGGTAGTTTAATGTCTGTTTCAGCAAGAATATTCAGACCGTCAGCATCAATAACAATTGGAGAAGATGTGTGTTTTATTACTTTTTTAAATAATGTTTTATTTTTACCCAAACCGCAGCCAATTAAAACGACAGAACAATCTTTTATTGACCTTAAGCCTTCTTGTGTTGAAAGATAAACAGCCTCCGGAAGCAGAGCCGATACAGAATGTATTATATCTTTTTCCGTTGCGAGAGCTGCAAACCCGCCGCCGCATTTTAAGATTGAAACCGTCGATAAATATGCCGCGCCGATATAGTTTTTAGAGCCGGCAAAATTCAAAACTTTACCAAAAGTCCCTTTATTAGAATTTTGTGCTCTGATTGGCATTTTATAAGTTGAGTTGTCGTATGATTTCATAAGCTACTATTGCAACAGAATTTGATAAGTTTAAACTGCGCTGTCCTTCTACCATCGGTATTGTAATTGCATTTTCTTGAGTTACATATTCCAGCGGAAGACCTCTTGATTCAGGACCAAAAACAATAAAATCTCCGTCTTGGAATTTAATATCTGTATATTTCCTTTTTGATTTTGTTGTCAAGTAGAAAAATCTTCCATCAGGAAACTGGCTATATAAATCGTCCATCGAATTAACTTTATGTAAATCTACACTTTCCCAGTAATCCATTCCAGCACGTTTAGTGTATTTATCTGTTAGTGCAAAACCAAGTTTTCCAACAAGATATAGAGATGCACCTGTACAGGCGCATAATCTTGCAATATTTCCGGTATTTTGCGGGATTTCCGGTTCATATAAAACAATATTAATCATTCTTTTTCTCAAACAAATATTTAGCTTCTATTACAACCGGCAGTCCTCTTACCACACAGAATACAATCGCAAATACAGCTGCCCAGAAACCAATTGTCCAGATAATTTCTCTATTCGGACAAACCGGAATTTTAGCTGCAATAATTAAAACAAATGCTAGAACTTTTGCAACAGCATAGCTTATTCTCATAAACTTAGAACCTGTAATAAATTTGCATACCGGGTTAACCTGCATTGCAAAAGGAGTTAAACCTTGTTCCATTGCTGCACTTCTTATTGTATCTGTAATAAAACCTCTTGTAATTGCAATCAACGGGAATAAAATATTGAGCCATCCCATAACAGCAAATAAAATCCAGTATGTGTTTTCAACAATTCTGTCGCCCATAATATCAAGAAGTGCACCGAATTTTGATTCTTCATGAAATTTTCTTGCAACATAACCGTCTAAACCGTCTAGAGCAAAAGCAATAATAGTTAAAGCCAGTGCCCAGAGATATGCAGCTGTGTTACCCTGGCAGGAGTATATTAGATACACTGCTGCGAACATTACGAATATTCTAAATATAGATATAAAATTAGCCATTTTTTTCAACCTTTTGGCGGGAGACATTCCGTATAACTACCAGCTTAAACTTTACCTACTCCGTCTCCCTTTGGAACAGACTACCGGCTGGATGAGCTCGTCAAATCTTCATTCTGGAAAGTGCAAAGTCTTTTTTGTTCAAATCTTCAACTTTAGAGCCTAGCATAATTTTTTCTGCTTCTTCAAGTACGCTTACAACTGCATAGCCATTGGCACCGTCCGAGCGGGCTTTTTGACCTGAAGCGCAGCAATTAACAAAGTGCTGGCAGGCAAGTTTCAATGGTTCGATTTCGAGATAATCAAGTGCATAATTTTGTGAATTAGCAGGTTTGAAGTTATCATAAACTTTAAGTTTGTCAGTTGGAGCTGTATCATCGAAAATAGCAGTTGCTTTTGTACCTCTAACAAGCAGGGTTACATGTTTTTGAGGTGTAATCCAGCTGTCTGAAATATGTGCAATCATACCGCCTTCAAATTCAACACCGATATGAGTGATGTCCATGATGTCATTTCTGTCGGAAGAACATCCGATTGCAGAAATCACTTTTACAGGGCTTTTACCTGTTACATAAGCAATCATTGAAACATCATGCGGTGCCAAATCCCACATAACGCTTCTATCATTTTTATGATAATTAACATTCAATCTATCACTTTGAGCATAAACTAATTCGCCCAGCACACCCTCTTCAATAAGCATTTTTAATCTGTTTACAGCAGGATGATATAAAAGCAGATGGTCAACCATAAGAACAAGTCCTTTTTCTTCTGCAAGTTCGGTTAAAACTCTGGCTTCTTCTGCAACTGTAGAAATAGGTTTTTCTACGTAGACATTTTTACCGGCTTCAAGCATAGCTTTTACCATTTTGAAATGTGTGTGGCTTGGAGTTACAACGGCAACTCCTGTAATAGATTCATTATTAATAATATCTTTAAAATCTCTGGTTACATTAACGCCTGGGAATTGTTCCTGGACTGTTTTAAGAGATTCTTCATCTAAATCACAAACAGTGTCTAATACATTAAGATTATAAAAATTACGGACAATATTTTTGCCCCACATCCCCATTCCGATTACTGCAATTTTTTGTTCTTTCATACCTTCTCACTCTTTCATTAACTTATTAATAATAATTATATTACAACAGTAGTTTCCCGTAAATACATTAATAAAAATTTAATCTGTAAATTTTTGTAAAACATCTGTTATAAAGACATAAAATGTGGAGTATTTTTATATTGGAAAATATTTTTAAAATTCCCTCTTGAAATAAAATTTTGTTAGCAATATAACGGTATTTGGTAAAATTACAATTTTGGGAATATAAGTAGTTATGGAAATTTATTTTTTAGCATTAGGAATGCTGCTTATTGGAGCTTTGCTTTCAATAGTGGTGAAAGAGCAATGGAAATTTAAAGTTTGCTCTATTTTTTCTTTTTTATCAGCCCTGACAATGATGTTACCGGCTGTTGCAGTTTTGATTAAAGGTATTCCGCTTATCAAAACTGTTGAATTATCTCCTATTACAGGAAATGTAGATTTCATTATAGATCCCCTTTCAGCTTTCTTTTTGATTGTAATTTCAATCATGAGCTTTCTCGGGGTTCTTTATGCAAACGGGTATATGAAACCTTACCTTAATAAAGGTATGAATGTTTCATCACACTGTTTCTTTTTAATGATGTTAATCGCGTCAATGACTATGGTTGTTACGGTTCAAAATGCATTATTCTTCCTTATTGTTTGGGAGATAATGTCATTATCTTCTTTCTTCCTTGTTATATTTGAAGGAGAAAAGAAAGAAGTTTTGAAAGCCGGTATTAAATATTTAGTTTACATGCACTTATCAGTCATATTTATTATGGCAGCATTTATTCTATTAAATATAAAAACCAGCAGCTTGAATTTTGGAGCATATGCTTATTATCTGCATAATGATGCTTCAATGGCAAATTTAATATTCCTGCTTGCATTTGTCGGCTTCGGCATCAAAGCAGGTTTTGTACCGTTTCATAACTGGCTTCCGGATGCGCACCCTGCTGCACCGAGCCATGTATCCGGTATTATGTCCGGTGTTATGATTAAAACCGGTATTTATGGTATTTTGAGATTTCTTTTATTTGTCGGTACGCCGTCAAAAATGATTTCTTATACAGTATTAACAATAGCTGTTATTTCTGCTTTGTACGGAGTTTTGTACGCAGTAACACAGCAGGATTTAAAAAGGCTTCTTGCATATTCAAGTATTGAAAATATTGCCATTATTGGTATTGGTATCGGTGTTGGTATGCTCGGCTTAACATACGGAAATCCTTACGTGGCTGTTTTAGGCTTTGCCGGCGGTATTCTCCATATATTAAACCACTCAATATTCAAAGAATTAATGTTCTTTGCAGCAGGAAGTGTTTATTTAAAGACTCATACAAGAAATATGGAGCTTTTAGGCGGATTGATGAAAAAAATGCCTTATACTGGTCTATTATTTATTGTTGGGTCTATCGCAATCTGCGGATTACCTCCATTTAATGGATTTATTGGTGAATTTCTAATTTATGCCGGTATGATAATGGGTATTCCTGCTTCGGAAATCAGCCTGTTTCTGGTGTTGATTCTTTCAATTGCTGCACTGGGTATGGTTGGTACAATGGCAATGTTGTGCTTTACAAAGGCGGCTGGTATTACTTTCCTTGGTAATCCTAGAACTGAATGCGTTGAACATGTAAATGAAGATGTACCGAGGGTTATGCTTATTCCTATGGTAATACTTGCCTTTCTGGCATTCTTTATCGGAATGTTCCCTCAGTACTTTATATCAATAGTAATGTGGCCTGTATCAATGTTGGTTAATGTTGATAAATATGCAGCTAATCCGGCTCTGGATGAAGTATTTAAGAATACATTCGGCTTGATTCTATCTGATTTCAGCTGGTTCTTCTTAATATTCTTTGCAGTTGTAGCTGTTATGTTCATTGTAAAACTTATCGTGAACAGAAAAGCTAGAATTAGCAATACCTGGGGCTGCGGATACAACAGGCTTAATAACCACGTACAATACACAGGTTCTTCTTATGCAAATTTATTTATTTCAACATTGAAACCTTTATTCAAAAGAGTTTCACATATTAAGAAACCAAAGGAACTATTCCCTAAGGAAGCTTATTATGAACTTGAAATAGAGGACATAGAAGAAGCTTATATTGTAAAACCTCTTGTAATGTGGGATGAAAAATTTCTTACCAAGTTCGAGAGAATTCAGAATGGTAATATCCAGCAGTACATTCTGTTCGGTTTAATCTTTCTGATATTGGCAATAATCGGTATGATTTATTTTGGGGGTTAGAAATGACTATCTTTTGTATAAATATAATAATACTCTTGTTTGTACCATTTTTGATGATTGGTGTAATCAAGAAAACAAAAGCCTTCTGGGCAGGCAGAAAGGGTGTAAGCATCTGGCAGCCGCTATGGGACTTTATAAGATTGATGAAGAAACAGGCAGTTATAAGTGAAACAACTTCTTGGGTATTTAAATTTGCGCCGGTAGTTGGGTTTGCATCTGTAATTTTTGCATCACTCTTTGTGCCATTGACTTTCGGAAGTCCTATAATTAATGTTCCGTTTGCATTTATAATATTCTCGTATGTTCTCGGACTTGGCAAATTCTTTTCTCTGCTTTCAGCATTAGATACAGGAAGCAGTTTTGAAGGAATGGGGGCTTCCAGAGAAGCATGTTTCTCTACAATAGTTGAGCCGGCATTCTTTATTGCCCTGGGTTCTATTGCAGCCTTGACTCAAAACTATACATTTGAAAGCTTCAAGCTCATTCTTCAAAATGCAGGCGGTTATGGAATATTAATTATTATTCTGGCTGCGGTAACTCTGTTTATAATGCTGCTTATTGAAGGATGCAGGGTGCCAGTTGATGATCCTACTACTCACCTTGAGCTGACTATGATTCACGAAGTTATGATTTTGGACAACTCCGGAAAAGATTTAGGACTTATTACCTGGGCTTCTGCAATTAAAATGTTTATTTTTGAGGCTTTGATTGCAAATCTTATAATTCCGGCTTCCCTCGGAGGTTGGGGAACTTTACTCGCTTTCTTAGCTATTATATTTGTTCTTTCTATCGTAATCGGTACGGTAGAATCTTCAATGGCAAGATTTAGAATGACACATGTGTTTGAATTTATATTTATAATGTCAATCACTGCGTTAATTATATTAGCTCTGGTAACATATAGAGTTTACGGCGGCTAGGAGGCAGGGGTAAATGAAGGGGTAAATATACTCAGTTGAATTTGTCACTACAGGTATATAACATATAGGAAAAACATCATGGAAAATATATTTATAATTTTATTAGGTTTATCAATGATATACATAGCTTCAACAAGCCGCTTGGCAGCTCACGTCAATATGCTTATTATTCAAGGCTGGCTGTTGTTCTTTGTATGCTTGTCCGGTATTGCTAAAGAACCGTCCGGATTGGAATCTATTATGGCAAGTATGCCTCATATAATCGGTTTTTTATTTGTCATAATAGAAACTTTAATAGTAAAAGCATTGGTTATTCCGATATTTTTGAAAAAGGTGGTTAAAAAGACTCACGCTCATAGAGATACGGATGCAAATATTCCTCACTTTTACTGTTTAGTTATATCAAGCGTAATTTTGTTTGCAGGATTTTTGATTGCTAATATTAATACTCCGGCATTTAAGCTTGTTTCTCCAATGTATTTTGGCGTTTCAAGCGCAATGATTATAATAAGCCTTTGGCTGATTACAATTAAACATAAAGTTTTATCAAATGTAATTGGTTTTATAACAATGGAAAACGGAATATTTCTTTTATCATTATCAGTGGCTAAAGAAATGCCGATTATTGTTAACCTTGGCGTATTGCTTGATATATTTATTGCCGTATTCATTTTAGGTATGCTTGTCAAAGAGATTAATAATGAATTCGACGACTTGGAAGTTTCACAATTATCAGATTTGAAGGATTACGAGTACAATGATTAATTTAATTTTATTATTTCCGCTAATTGCGTGTTTGATACTGTTTATATTTAAGAACAAGTTTTTAAATAATTTGATGATTAATATATATGCAGTTATGCATTTTATCGTATCATTGGCTTTTTGTATGGGATGGGATTTGCTGCCAATGATAAACCCCTGCAAGTTCTTTGCAGTAGATGATACAAATAAAATATTTTTAATGGTTATGTCAATTGTTTTTCTGGCTGTTGCTGTTTATAATAACGGATATCTTAAAAACGACAGTTCTTTAACCAGAAAATTAAGACATTATACATATATGGTTTTGTTCTTTGTATTTTCAATGACCGGTGCAATATTAAGCTCAAATCTTGGTGCAGCATGGGTATTTATTGAAGGTACAACTCTGGCCAGCGCATATTTGATATATTTCCACAAAACCAAACATTCTATTGAAGCTGCTTGGAAATATGTATTTATTTGCTCAATCGGTATTGCTCTTGCTTTTGTTGGAATTATTCTTCTCACAATTGCAACAGGGAATTTAAACTCTTTATTCTATAACCAACTGTATGACAATGCAGCTTTGTTTAATCAGTTCTGGTTAAAGCTTTCATTTGTGTTCATTTTGTTTGGTATCGGTACAAAAATGGGGCTGGCTCCTGTTCATTTCTGGCTTCCGGATGCACACGCAGAAGCACCTTCGCCGATATCAGCTCTCTTATCTGCAACACTTTTGAACTCAGCATTTTTAATGATAGTAAATGTATTTAGAGTAATGGTTCTGGCAGGATGTGCTGATTACGCAAGGATTATGCTTCTGGTAATGGGGTTTATCTCATTATTTGTAACCGCTGTATTTGTTTATCATATAAATAATTACAAAAGAATGCTCGCTTATTCTTCAATCGAAAATATGGGTATTCTTGCTATCGGTACTGCGTTAGGCGGTGTCGGTATGCTTGCTGCTATGATTCATTTAGTCGGACATTCTCTGATTAAAGCTTCTTTTTTCCTTACTTCCGGAAACATATTGGAACTTTATGGAACAAAGAAAATAAAATCAGTAACAGGAATTATGAAATGTGACAGGAAAACTGGATGGCTGTGGGTTGCTTCATTCCTTGGCATAGCGGCATTTCCTCCGTCAGTGTTATTCATAAGCGAATTTTTAATGGTTAAGACAATGTTTATAAAAGAACACTATGTTTTATGCGCATTATTCTTGCTACTGTTAACAATTATTCTTTTCGGACTTGGAAAGGCTGTTATCAAAATGGCATTTTCATCCGGTAAAAACGAGCATTCTGCGGAAGCCGAGAATAAAAAACTTTCTTGGACAATGTATGCTCCTCAAATAATAATGCTTATATTAGCATTTGTTATCGGTATTTATATGCCGCAAGGGCTTATAAAAATGATAATTTTTGCTGTAAAAGGTTTTTAGTGCTGCGCACGTAGACATTTTTTAAAAAGAAGGTAACTATGAATTGGATAATAACTGAAAACAATAAGAAAATAAATGCTTTTGATATTCCGACAATTTCAATCGAAGAGATAAAAGCGGATGTTGAAAAAATGAAAATGCGTGTAGTTGGTTTCTTCGGAAAACAAGAATTTAATAATGTAAGACTATACGTTGTTATGGCTGATGATAAGATAGGTAAACTTTATGTGACATCATCTCTGTTTACACCGGATGTAAAATCATATGAATCGTTTACTCAGAAATTTCCGGCATTTCATATCTTTGAAAGAGAGTTCTATGAAGAGTTTAGAATAGAACCTCTTAATCACCCCTGGCTGAAACCGGTTCGAAACAATCAGGATGCTTACCCGTTTTTTGAAATGGAGGGAGAAGATATCCATCAGGTTGCTGTAGGACCAATTCACGCAGGTGTAATTGAACCGGGGCACTTCAGATTTATGTGTCAGGGTGAAAAAGTGTATGATTTGGAGATTATGCTTGGCTATCAGCATAGAGGAGTGGAAGAACTTTTCTTAAAAGGTAAAGGGTATAACAATCGCCTTGCAGAATCTGTTTGCGGTGACTCCGTAATTGGTTATAATATGGCGTATTCACAGGCAATGGAAACTTTATCTGATATTGCGGTTTCATCTAAGGCTCAAATTATAAGACGAGTAGCTTTAGAAATGGAAAGAATTGCAATACATATTGGTGATATGGGCGCAATTGCCGGAGATATGGCTTATTTAATGGGTGCTTCAATTTTTGGTATAACAAGAACACTTGTTATTAATACAATGCTTGAAATCTCAGGAAGTCGTTTTGGCAGAGGGTTAATTAATGTCGGCGGTGTAAACTTCGATATTGATGAGGCTTTGTCTAAAAAGATTATAGATATGCTTGACGGGGTTGCAAAAACTGTTGACAGAACTACAAAAGTTATGCTGAAAACTCCTTCCTGTATATCAAGAATGGAAAGAACCGGTGTTGTATCAACAGAAACAGCACAGGCTCTCGGTGCAGTAGGTATGGCAGCGCGTTCATCAGGGGTTGATATTGATACAAGATTTGATTTCAATGACAAATGGTATACCTCACTGGATGTTGTAAAACCGTTTAAAGCAACAGGTGATGTGCATTCAAGATTTAAGCTTCGTTACAAAGAAATTAAACAGTCTATGCAGATTGTAAAAAAACTTTTAGAAAAGCTTAAAGAGTTCAGCAATGAGCCGATTTTAACAAATCCAAACAAAACTCTTGCTCCAAATGCTTTTGCTATTTCAATGACTGAAGGATGGAGGGGCGAGATTGTTCATATTGCTTTAACAGGTGCTAATGGGGAACTTTTAAGATACAAGATGAAAGATCCATCATTCAACAACTGGTATATGCTTGCAATGGCTGTTAGAAATAATGGAGTCTCTGACTTCCCGCTCTGTAACAAGAGTTTTAACTTGTCATATTGTGGTAATGATTTATAAAAAGGAAGATAAAAATGTTTGATATAATTAAATTAAAATATTTTCAGGGAAATCAATTTATACCGGATATTCCAAATGCGCCGATGCGCAGTCAATTTAGAGGTTTCCCAATCTTAAAACAATGCGGTGATGTTGACGAAAGTGTCTGCCCTACAGGTGCATTAAAAGCCAATCCTTTGTCTATTGATATGGGCAAATGTACGCTTTGCGGTGCTTGTAAATGTCAGTCTGTACAATTCAGCAACTATTATAAATTGTCGTCAACAGACAGAAATAAACTTGTTATTACAGAAAATATGACGCCGGAAGAATTCGAAAAAGCTGCAATAACAGCAAGAAAAGAGATTCGAAGAGTTTTTTCAAAATCATTAAAGCTCAGACAGGTTTCAGCTGCAGGATGCAACGGATGTGAAATGGAACTCAATGCCTGCTCAAACTGTAACTTTGATATGGGAAGGTTTGGTATTGATTTTGTAGCTTCTCCTCGTCACGCTGATGGAATTGTAATAACAGGACCTATTTCAGAGAATATGGCTTATGCTCTTGAAGACTGCTATAAATCTACTCCTGACCCTAAAATAGTAATACTGGCAGGAGCTTGCGCAATTTCTGGCGGTGTTTTCCAAAATTCTTCTAAACTAAATAGAGAATTTTTGGAAAAATATCCGATAGATTTGTACATACCAGGGTGCCCTGTTCACCCGCTTACATTTATAAACGGGGTTTTAGATTTTATTACAAAGAAATAACCAAAAGAGCTCTGAAAATCAGAGCTCTTTTTATAATCCAAAATAAAGTCTGTTTAACTCTGCAATAGTTGTTGCTCCGGGTCTTAGTTCTTCCAGCTGTGCTCTTTGGGTATCTTTGGTAGCTTCCAAAGGCTGAACCTGCAAATTCTGTTTTTGTTCTTCCTCCTGTCTTGTTTGAATTTTTTGAATTAATTCTGCCTTCGCCTGTTCAAGCTTAGTTTTGTCAATGCTTTTATTCCCACTCGGAGCAATTCCAAGTTTCATTAATTCCTGAAGTATTCTTAAATACTCAGGATCAGAATAGGCTGAATGTATTGCTTGAACGGCTGCTACCAATTTAGAACTCCTTTTAGCTGCTAATTATATAATTCCACCATTAGAGTTATTTATAACTTTCATACGCTAATATCTTTACAAAAATTCATAAACGAGTTAAAATATATAATGTTACGTTAATATTTTGTTACAAACTGGCAATAAAATTTGTTTTGGGTTTTTAATTAAAATATAATGTCAGGTGTACTAATATTACAACCCAATAATATAACTTAGGAATACGGAAATTATGAAGAAACAAATAAGCTATTTGCTCACCGTTTTATGCCTTTTGTCTGTAAATAAGGCATTTGCAGACCCTATGGCTGGAACAGTTTTGCCGGCTCAAGTTCAATCAGAACTCGGCGGATATAACCCCGGAGCATATAATACTACTGAATTGCAAAATATTAACCATTATCAAATTGATAGAAGTTATATTCAGTCATTTGATGATGTAAGTAAAGATGAACAGATTTATGATGCTTCAATAGAAGAAAATCAAGCTAGAGAGGGTGTATTATACAATCCTCACTTTTTACTTCAAAAAATAAATTTTGAAGGTAATACAAAAATACCTTCAGAAGAACTAGAAAAACTAGGTCTTGAAGTTCTAGGAGAAGATGTTTTCTTTGATGAGCTGCTGGAAGTATGTCAGAAAGTAACAAATTATTATAGAGCGAAAGGCTACCTTACATCTTATGCAACAGTTCCTCCTCAGAGAATTGTTGATGGTGTTGCGACAATAAGAATTGTTGAAAGTAAAGTCGGCGAAATGAATATTGAAGGCGAAAAATGGACCAGAGAATGGTACTTGCGCCACATTATTATGGGTAAAGCAGGGCTTAGAGAAGGTGATGTGTTCAATGCTAAAAACCTTCAAAGAGCAATGAAAGAAATTAACAAGGAAGATTATGTTCAAGTGCAGACTGAAGTTGAAAGACAGGCAGAAGGCGATGAGAACACTACAATTACATTGAATGTAAGAGATAGATTCCCTGTTAATCTTAATTTCTCATATGATGACTACGGCCGTTCTTATACCGGCTCTCAAAGAGTTTCATTCCTTGTAGGTATGGACAACCTTACAGGTTTAGGTGATAAAATCTACGGCGGTACTATTCTTTCATCCGGTGCAACAGGCTGGATGGCTGGATACTCATTACCGGTATCTTCATATGGAACAAGATTGTCTTTCGATTTTTCTGACTCTCATGTTAGACTGGGCGGGCCTTACAAAAACTTAAATGTTAAAGGTAACGCACAAAGCTATTTCTTTAAATTAACGCAGCCTATTATACAAACTGCTAAATCAGATTTGATATTCTATACAGGTTATGACTATGTAAATGCAAATACATCAGCAAATATTGCAGGCAATCCTTTAAGATTATCAAATTATAACTTGAATGTATGGCGTTCCGGATTATATGGTATGACTGATGATAACTACGGACGTTGGTTAGGAAATTTAGGCGTTGACTTTGGTATGGGCGGTGACGGACACGGCGCAATACAGGATACTACATTCTTCAAAGTTACAGCAGGTGCAACCCGTGTTCAAAGACTATTTGGCAGAAGTATGGGGATTGTAAGAGTAAACGGTCAGTACTCTCCAAATAAACTGTTTGCAGCTGAACAAATGCAGATGGGCGGTCCTTATACATTAAGAGGTTACCAGCCGGCTGAATTAATCGGTGATTACGGTGTGACCGGTACTGTTGAATATAGATTCCCTGTTCCTTTCCTTGATAGAATTCTTCCAAAGGTAGATGAAAGATTGAAACTTGCAGTATTCTATGATTGGGGCTGGTTAGGTGAAAACGGCGGTATTTATAATTATCCTCAACAGTTCTTGCATTCAGTAGGTTTTGGTACATACGTAAACTTTACAGACTGGCTTACAGCACAGATTGGTGTAGGTTTCCCTCTCGGAAGAGATTATAACGAAAACACCGCAAGGTTCTACTTCAGTGTTAACTCTGACTTAGACAGATTAATTCCTTTGAGAAACCCTGAAAAATTATAAGATAAAAAATAACCGGATAATAAATCCGGTTATTTTTTATCTGAATATTGTCTGCTCTCTATCAGGACCGACGCTTATAATTCCTATTGGGGCTCCGATTAAATCTTCTACCTTTTCAATGTATTTTTTTGCATTCTCCGGCAAATCTTCATATTTTCTAATGCTGCTGATTGGAGTTTTCCAGCCGGGCACTGTTTCATAGATAGGTTCTAAATACTTATGAATAAATATATCTGTAGGATAAGTCGTATACACCTTATCATTTCTACAGTCTTTATAAGCAGTGCAGATTTTAATCTCATCAAAAGTGTCAAATACATCAATTTTGGTAAGTGCAACTTTAGTTATGCCGCCGACTAAAACAGCATATTTCATAATAACAGAGTCAAACCAGCCACATCTTCTAGGGCGGCCTGTCGTAACACCGAATTCGTGACCAATATCCTGAAGCATTTTTCCTGTTTCGTCAGTTAATTCTGTAACAAAAGGTCCTTCACCAACTCTAGTTACATATGCTTTTGAAACCCCTACGACTTCCTTTATCATTGCAGGACCGTAGCCGCTTCCAACGGCAGCTCCGCCTCCAATGGGGTTTGAACTTGTTACAAATGGATAAGTACCATAATCAACATCAAGCATAACACCTTGAGCGCCTTCAAAAAGGATTTTCTTGTCTTTATAGCGGTTTAATAAATCCTGCCAATCAAAGCATACATAAGGCTTAAAGAGTTCGGCATACTTTTCGCATAATGAAAGAATGCAATCACGCGTATATTCTTCTAATCCATAAACATTTTTCAGCATCTTATTTTTTATCGGAAGAATCATGTCTATTTTTTCATTAAGTGCCTCAAAAGAATATAAATCTTGAATTTTAAAACCAATTCTAGCGGCCTTATCTGTATATGTCGGTCCTATGCCTTTCTTGGTTGTTCCAATTTTACCCTTACCCGAGTGAGCTTCGCTGTAACCGTCAATTTCTATATGATAAGGCATTGTAATAGAGGCCAGAGGTGATATTTTTAGATTTTTGAAATCAACTCCCTCAGCCTTAAGCTCATTAAGCTCCCTTTCAAAAGATTCCGGATGTATAACCGTTCCAGCTCCAATAAAACAGATTGTTTTATCATATAATATTCCAGAAGGTATCATGTGAAATTTATATGTTTTCCCCCCCGCTACAACTGTATGACCGGCATTACATCCGCCTTGATATCTAATGATTAAATCTGCTTTCTCCGCAAGCAAGTCTGTAATCTTCGCTTTCCCCTCGTCACCCCATTGGGCGCCGATAACGACAGTATTTTCCATTAATTTTCTCTCCTAATATAAAAAGCCGGTATAAATCCGGCTTTGCTAATTTCTATCCATTGTTACTCTGCGCTTGTTTCGCCTTTGCTTGTTTGGCTTGAACATCAAGCATAGAATTATGTGCCATCATATAAACCGAGCATATCTTATAGTTTTTCAGATACCATGCGCAGTTTTCTTGCATACAAACAATTTCTACCTGTGAGCCAACGCTCATTAGAGGACATAAAGGTATTGCTTTTTCTTGATCACGAGGTGCCATTAATTATCTCCTATATTATTACTTCGCCATTTTTAATAAATTGCAGTTTTCACTGCGTTTTTTTTCTTGATCTTTATAAATCTTTGTTCTATTAATAACTTCGTCAAAGTCTATTTCATGTGCATTAAAATCCGGTCCATCAACGCAGGCAAATTTAGTTTTTCCGCCAACCGTCACCCTGCAAGCTCCGCACATACCTGTGCCGTCAACCATGATAGGGTTCATGCTTGCTTCTGTATAAATTCCTTTATCTCTGGTTAAATCAGCGACTGCACGCATCATTGGCATTGGTCCAACTGCAATGGCATAATCAATCTTTTCAGATTTAATAAGCCTATCTAAAACTTGTGTGACAAATCCTTTTTCACCTAAAGATCCGTCATCTGTCGTTATAAATAATTCTGTGCATGCATCTTTCATTTTATCCTGCCAGAATATCAATTCTTTATTTCTGGCACCCATAATCATATAAACCTTGTTACCAGCTTCTTTAAAAGCTTTGGCAATAAGATAGCAGGGTGCAGCGCCATAGCCTCCGGCCAGACAAACAACAGTGCCATACTTTTCAATATGTGTAGGCTGTCCAAGAGGACCTACTATATCAACGAGTTCATCGCCTTCATTAAGAGCAGCAAGTTTTTTAGTTGAGTAGCCTACTGCCATAAAAACAAGTGTAAGCTCTCCGGTTTCTTTATTAGCATCAGCGATTGTTAGCGGTACTCTTTCCCCATTCTCTTCTGCTCTAAAAATAATAAACTGGCCAGCTTTGGCGTTACGTACGACAAAAGGCGCATCAATAGTTATTTCATACTGATTAGGACATAATTCTCTCTTTGATAATATTTTGTAGCCCATCTAACTAAGCTCCTCTTTCACATAGTATATTACCACAAATATGCTGTTCACTCAATAGACTAAAAAAAAACCTTTCTTCAAAAGAAAGGTTTTGGAATCTTTTTTAATTAATTCCTCATGTGTAGAAGGTTAGTGTGTAGGTTGTATGAAAGGTTTATATTATGAATTCGTTTTGTATATATATAAAGTATAAAACTTATGTAAAATTTCATAAACTATTAAATATTGTTACATAACTTTACAAATTACATGTTAAAAAAGCCGCAATAATATATCTCGGCCTTTTTTTATTATTTCTATGGTATATATACTAAATTAGACAATTTATCATGCAGCATTCTTAATTTATAATCATTATTATTTGCTTTCTTTAAAGCTTTTTTTAGTGTTTTATTAGATTTAGCTTTGGTTGCAGGCTCTCTTCGAAGTAACACATCTATGTAATTATTAATATTGTCTAATATTCCAAACAAATCCCTAGAATCAATCGAGCTTTTCAGTTCATCGCCGGCTTGATGGATTTTGCTTCTACGGACAGTTTTACATGTATGTATATCCATAAATCCATTATCAATGAACCCTGGTAAGGTATATGGATCATAGGCTAAATCTTTTACAACAACAGGTTTATTCTTGTTATTACTTAAACTTTTGATAAATCTTACTATTGCGTTAGCTTCATTTTGATTTTTTACATTTTTCTTTTCTAGATTGACAGTAAGAACATCAGGATTGCTGCGACAGTGAATTTCTTGTAAATTAAATAATTTTTTTATTAGTTGAGTTCCTTTATAGTCACGGTCAAACTTTAGATTTATAGCATCTGTTAATGTTTTTTTCCCAATATTTAAATCAAAAGTGTGTGAGATAGCAGTCGGCTTTGTTGTGAACATTCGATATCCTTTATTGTTAGGAAGTTTGTAAAATAGGTATTCTGGTAGTTGCTTAGCAACAGGGGATAAATTTGTTGGTATCATATTTTTCTCCTTTCACACGAGGCGTTTTTATTCCGATAAAAAACGTGAAGGTTCTGAATTGATTAATTTTTACAATATTGTTACATTTGTTAACAAAACTTTTTGGTAATTCAAGGGGTTGATTTTTGTTTTTTAGCATTTAATAATAGAGTGTAAGAAAATTTATCGCGGGATGGAGCAGTTTGGTAGCTCGTCGGGCTCATAAGACTCATTTTAGATTTACTTCCTTGCTTGATAAAATAAGTGTTATTGGTAGTTATAGGCTACTTAATTTTTTGATGTAAATTGTAGGGAAGACCTACAATAGTTGTAGGTCTTTTTTCCCCGCAACTTACTTTCATTTTATGCACCCCAGTCGTCTTGTTCAGGTAGCATTTCATCAGGAATATCTTTTTCATTGCTATTAAAGATTTTCTTAAATCTGTTACTTTGCATTTCTGCAAGTTCTTCAAGATGATGAGTTTGAGCGTGTGTATAAGTATCTAAAGTAGTGCCTATATTGCTATGTCCAAGCCACTTTGACACTTTCTTAATATCAGCTTTTTGTTCAAAGAAATTTGTAGCACAAGAATGGCGGAATGAATGTATTTTATGATGTTCAATTCCTGCCTCGGCTAATCGTTTATTAACAAAAGCCCTGAAAGTTGTATCACAAATAAAATAACCGTCCTCACGTGCAAACACAAGGTCTAAATCTCTATGATATTTTGCCCCCTGTGCCATTTTATTTTCAGCTTGCAACTTTTTAACATGGCGCAGTATCCGTTCAACATCACTTGACATTGGCAATGTTCTGTTAGAACTTTTTGTCTTTGTGGAATCTATAATTTTCTTTGTGTATTTGTATTTTGAGTTTTTGTCTTTGTTCGGTACTGATTGCATTTGCTGGTCAATTCTAATAGTATGTTTTTCAAAGTTAATCTTTGACCATTGCAATCCCAGTCCTTCACCTAATCTTGCACCGATAAATAAGAAGAAAATGATTAACATATCCCATTGAGTAGCCTGTTCAATACAATGTTTTATGAGCTTGTCGTAATCTTCCGAACTCAAAATTTCGGTTTCTTTCTTTGTACATTTCGGATAAAGAGCCAAAGCATTCGGATTATCTTTTAAAATGCCAATTCTGCAAGCACATTTGAGCATTCTGTTCATAACTGCCCGAATGTTCTTAACAGTTTTCGGTTCAAGTGTTCCGCCTTTGCCGTTGCTCTTTTTTAAGCAAGCGTTATAAAATTTTGTTAATAAGTGAGGAGTTAGCTTTTTTAGTAATAAATGCCCTAAATCAGGAATAATGTGCCTATCTAAAATACTTCTATCATCACTGATGGTAGTTTCTTTGACATGATTTACAACATATTCATCAAACCAACAGTTTGCCCACTGTGCAACTGTTATATTCTCGCTTACTTCATCAGGACATTTTCCTTCTTGCTCTGCTTTCCATTCTTTGTATGCCTGTAAACATTCTTCTTTTGTCTTGCGAGAGAATGTTTTTGACTTGCGTTCACCGAGTTCATTATAATATGTAATCCGATATTCAATGTACTTACCGCAAGTGCTTGGCTGAAAACAGCCTTCACCGTTTTTGCGTTTCGGTCTTTTAGGAGTTGTATCTTTAGCCATTTGCATTCTCCTCCTTAACAAATTTGTAGAATGCGTATTCGCTAATATTCAACTCACGAATGGCAGCAACAGATTTAATCTGACGGTTAAGCCATTTTTGATAAACCTCGCTAAAATTAGCAGGCTTATCAACTTTCTTTCGCCCTTTATACTTGCCTTTTAGCTTGGCAACTGCAATACCGTCTTTTTGTCTTTCTAAAAGATTTGCACGCTCAAATTCATAAATGGCAGCGAGGAATGTAATCATCAACTTACCGAAATTGCTTGAAGTATCAATATTTTCTTTAATACTTTTTAGTGTAACGCCTTTATTAGTAAGATATTCCACTATATCTAACAAGTCTTTCGTGTTGCGAGCGAGCCTAGAAAGGTCTTTGATATAAACCGTGTCGCCCTCTCTTACATACTCCAACATAGCCTGCAATTGCGGACGGTCGGCATTTTTACCGCTGATTTTTTCTTCAAACCATTTGTTGATAGTGCATTTTTGTAATAGTTCTTTTTGGCTTTCCAAATTTTGGTCAACGGCACTTACTCTAATGTACGCAATTCTTTGTCCTGTCATCGTTTCCCCCTTTTTATTTTGTTGTAGGATAACGATTGTTAGATGTAAAGACTTCATCACGGAGTTGAGTGAAAAAGCAAAAACCAACCCTAAACAAAGGCTTTTTAAATGCCATGAGAGTGCGTGATTAGAGTATACCCTATCACTTGACAGAACTTTATCAAGTTTTGTCAAGTTGACCGGAAATTTGTAAATCGCTGAAATTTCTCTTAGGTAGTGTCCCTTCTGTTTTGTGTCTTTAACTAAATTCTTTTGCAACGGTCGTATAAGATGCGTCAATCTGATACAGTTGTGCGATTTGTCGGTATTACTACCGAGTTTGATTTTTGATGAGAACATAAGCTGTTTCATGATAATCTCCTTAAATTATCTAATACTTATGTATCTCTGACGCCGTTACCTCCTTTACTAAATTAAAAAGTCCTTACCTTTGAGCCTAGATATTATAACCATAGCGGAGGCTCACGCTGGGGACGAGAAAAAAGGTGTTCGTCACTACCTATTAAATTTTATGCTTTCATGATACAAAACTTTTCACGACTTGTCAAATAAAAATCCCTGTAAACACTTATTATACTTGGATTTTGTTATACAATAAATTTTTTAGCAGGTCTAAAATAGCCATTATTATTGACTTTTTATTTTTGATAAATTGTGAAGATATGTAAACCGCATATAAATTTTTTACTTCCGCCTATCAACCTTGATAATTCTCTCCTTTAATCTCGGCTAAAATTTTACAGGTCTATGTACCTCAAAAGCTATCATGATAATAAGGTCGATGTAATCATCTGAACAAAAATTACTGCAAAAATTTGCCTGCCCCGACCAACCGTTCCATTTGAGCATTGCATATTTTTACATCTTAATACACTTGAAAATAAACTAACACTAAGTTTTCGATATTTTCACGCATAGATTTTAAAACTTATTACTTCTTATACTTCTATATGCAGGGATTTTATAATAACATTTGTTCTATTTTTTATCTTTATTCCCCCCGTCGGTAAAATTTTATTCATTATTGCTTAACTTTAAATAAGTCTTTTTTAATATATCCAATAACAGAGGATGTTCTTTATTATCATACTTGTACAATTTAGGTATATTTATTCCGTTTCTGAATTTCACTATAACAGTAAAGTCTTTTAAATCTTCATGAGAAAATTCTGTTTTTCCCTGCTCTATAAAATCTTTTACAAATTCTTTTGCTAAATCTTTAATTTTTTCTAGTGCTTGTTGTTCAAGTTCATACTTTGTTGGATATTTTGTATAAGCTACTCCATTTCGCCAATTTTTAATTAATAATCTTTCTTTCCGTTCCTCTGGAGTTTCTGTAAACTCAATCAATAAATCTAATAAATAATTTCCAAGATAATAAATTATTGTTATTACAATAGCAACAAGTATTACGAACCCCAAAAAGGTTTCATATAATAAATATATTAGACCTGCCAATATAATAGAAATAAGCATTCCTTGAGGTGTAATTATAAATACTGGCATCATATTTCTCCTTTATAATTAAAACCCTCTATATCTTAGGTAATTTTGATATTCTTCTTCAAAATCTTTGGCTCTAAAATAATCTTCCTTTTCTTGCTTAGTCATTCCTCTTGTCATATCAACCACACAAGAACCGTTTTTCCAAACACCAATCATAGAACCCATTTTGCAAGGAGTTCCATTTTTAGGTGGAGGTGGATTTAAAGTTTTTGCTAGTTGTAACTCTTTATTATCTTTTACAATTTGATTAGGACTGTTATGCCATATAGAATAAACATTATATTTATTGAATACTAATTTATCAAAGTTAATCCATGTTTCAGGCGGAATTTCAATATCATTCCCACTACTAGCATAAGTATATTCATCCCTGTAATTATCATATTCAATGGCTTTTCTACAATTTAGTTTCCTTATATATTGCGTACCGTTCTTTCTATAAACAACATCACAACTTAAATTTTGTCCTTGTGATTTCATTTTTACAGTATATCTATCATTATTTTTGAAAATTTGTACCGGTAGGTTTTTATCAATATCATAATTTCTTACAAGATTAAAGCTATATGGCACTGATTCGGTTTTCTTAAAACAAAAAAGATAATATTCTTCTTTGCGCATAACTTTTATAGACATATTGCTGTCTTTTTTCCCTATCATTTTTGATTGAATTTCTTTTAATGACAGATTTTCAACAGGTGTATCATCAATCTCTACAATAATATCCCCTATTTTTAACCCTTTCTCATTAGCTGAACTATGTGGCAGGACATTTCCAATACATACTTTATTTTCGCATTCTTGTAATACAACTCCTATGCCTGCATTTGGTATATCTGCATAGGCAACTAAAACGCTACTAATCAATAAACTACTAACCAATATAAATTTTTTCATAAGATACTTACCTTTTGTAGTATTTGTAACACAACGAGAAATGATTGCAATGCTCAATATTGACAAAACTCTCTGACAACACACTCTTCACACTTTGGTTTTGCTGTGCAAACTTCGCCATAACCCTTTGAGCAGTAATTCCATAACAAGTAATCAATTTTTACTTGACTGATTCCGATTTTCTCAGACAGCTTTTTGCATTCTGCTATAACTGCATAATCAGATTTGCTTTTAACTATGTTTAATCTTTCCGCTCCTAAAATTCTTTTTATGTGAACATCAGGCTTAATTACATCAATGCCGACATTTCTAAGATACTCGCACACAAGAGCAACGCCTGAATACTTTAATTTGTAGGTACTTTTACTCTCAGCAAGTAATTTGATAATGTTTACAGGCGTTGTATGGGTTACAAATTTTTCAAGACTTCCGAAATCTTGCTCAATTTTTTCAAAAGTTTCAATATTCGCCTTTAATGCGTGCATTTGATTTTTAGTTGTGTATGGACTATAACATTTGAGCTTTTTAATTTCATCGATTAAAAAATCTGCGGATTGTTCTTTTAATGCGTTGCGGTCAAAATTACAAAATAATTCATCAAACTTTGCTTGATTGTCTTTAATCTTTTTCCAAGATACCAATGCACTTAATTGAGCATAAATAAATCCTTTTAGATGTTCTTCAAAACTAAAAACTTTGCCGTTATTTCTGGCACTAACCGCCTCTAAAATAGTCAAGTCAATATCTTGAACTTTATCTTTCAAATAATTTTCCAAGATTGAAAACATTTTTTTATAGTCTTTTCCCATAGTACACCACTCCTACTATAAATTCTATAAATCAACTTACAATAGATTAACTCTGTTGTCAATGTGTGTAACTCCCATTCTAAATATATTAAGGTGATAATATGAGTATTAAGAAAAATTTAGGTAATCGTATTCGTGAAATTAGAGTAAGTCGTTCATTAACCCAAGAGGCTTTAGCTGAAAAGATAAATCTTTCTGCTAAAAGTTTAAGCCAGATTGAATTAGGTAACAACTTTGTTTCTGCTGAAACATTAGAAGAACTATGTACAGCACTAGAAATAAATCCTAATGTATTATTTGATTTTAAATATTCAGATGTGCCGGAAGATGTATCATTAGATGAAGTCATCAAACGATTAAAAAATAATCCAAACTTGCTGAAAACTGTATATAGAATAGTTATGGCTTTAGATTATTAAAATGTTTTTCGGCAACTCTTTGTACCCCGCCTCCGCAAATCTTTTCATCATTCGTCAGAGAATGCTCTCATCTGAATTTATCAAGGCGGGGTTTTTCAAACCGAGAAAAATCTCAGAATGGGAAAACTTATTTCTTCGACCAAGAAAGCTCACCACACAACGAGAGGGGCTGTATGGTATAAATAACTATTAAGTTAATAGACAAGCGACGATTATTAATGTATTATTACAAGTAAGATTAAGGAATAGAATGGAGTTATCTGAATTTAAGCAAATTAATCTTACAGATTATAACAAAACCTCTGAATGCGAGGTCTATATAGCACATGTAAAAATAAATAATATTAGACAGAGGGTTGAAGAAATTACAAAAGAAATAGCCGATGAAAGCTGGATAAGTAGTCTTACACCCTCTATTCAAATTGCATATAAAGCTCGAGCAAGAAAAACAATAAAGAAAATAGTTAATGATATATTGTTAAAAGTTAAAGATAAAGTAACAGAGGACTTTGGTGAATATTTAGTATCTATAACAGCAAAAGATATTTTAAGAGATTATAAGAAACATGGAGAAATACCTTTAGCAGAGCTTTTAGGAAAGAAAAAATCTGGAAATTCTGGTTTTGATTTTCATACTTTAACACATAATAATATTATTTCTTTTGGAGAAGCAAAGTACACTACTTATAAAAATCCATATTCGGATGCATTATCACAGATTTGTTCATTTATTGATGAGGAAAAAGATTTAGCTGATATTTTGCATCTTGAAAAATTTGTACCAGAAGATTGTATTAATAAACTTACTAATGGAGAAAAAGCATTTGTTGCTGCATTTTCATTAAATGCAAAAAAAACTATA
>ERZ779861.1298-NODE-1298-length-28778-cov-4.395850_pt1 | contig 28778 bp, 17 predicted proteins | sample MGYA00511558_ERZ779861 | MGnify/ENA primary metagenome ERZ779861 (study PRJEB29588, sample SAMEA2163432) | human gut metagenome | biome: human gut; feature: human-associated habitat; material: faeces | place: Denmark | collected 2008/2010 ...
GACGAGCTTTTCTCTCACAGCCACGCGGAAGCGGATCGGCTGGGACGAAAAAGTTCGAAAAAAAGTTTAAAAATATTCTTGACAAAGCGTATGCGGTTTGATATCTCATTTTCGACAGGTAGGAAATCAAAAGGAGACGTTAATGGTTGAAATACCAACGGTTGCGTCTCCTTCACGTCTTTTTGGAGTGTTGTATCAGCAGCACCTCTCAAAAATTTTTTAGACTTTTTTTCTGCAAATTGCGTTTAAGTTTTTTGGCAGGTAATACTTTCGATTTAACCCTAATTGAAAACAGGCTTCTAAGGCGTTCAGCACCTGTGAACCGGTATACTGTGCGGAATAATACAGGTCTCCGATATTCGCCACTTCCATGTTTTGCAGGGTCTCAATAATATTGCGCGTTGTAAAATGCTGATTCTTGTCATAACGATTGAGCTTCACTTCAAGCAGCCGATAAATCAGTAATGCGGTATAGCAGATCATAAAGTGCGCAATGATCCTTTTTCTGGTTCTGTGAAAATACGGCCTTGAAATAAAATCGGTTTTTAGGATGCGGAAGCATTCTTCAATCTTGTAGCGCTGCGCATTGATCGCAAGAATCTCTTTTGCTTCGTCATTCAAATTCGTTGCAATCGCATAGAAACCATCGTATTTCTCTTCTTCCGCAATTTTTTCATAATCGATTTCGTACTGTGCTTTAGAATCAGAAGCCTTTTTGATGAATCTCGTGACATCGTTGGGGCCTTTTTTGTATTCGTCCGGCTCCAGGTGTTCTAAGATCTTCTTGGCTCTTTCAATTTGACGATTCCGGATAAAACGCTGATATTCAAAACTTTTTCTGGAAAAGGTGATGATCACATGCTGTTTTAGGACCGCTTTTGATTTTACATTTCTTTTTTTGCCGTTCGCAAAGACCTTTTCTTCGGAAAGACCAACATCCATGAGCGTGTCCGCATCGATCACTTTGTAGGCTGTGTCCCTGTACAGGGCCAAATTCTTTGGATCCGCTTTATCAAACTGCTTCATGGCTTCAATGGAAACGGGAGTCTCATCGGAAAGAAGTTTGTATTCGAAATCATTGAAAACAGCCTCTTTGAGTTTGTCGGAAAGTTTCTTGATGGACTGCGTAACGATGAAAGCTCTGCCGCCCATCGCATTGTAGCTGCGGATGTGATAGGAACCAAGCCCGGCATCGGCACAGTAAATGAATTTGTTCTTTTTGTCACCGAACATGCGAATCAGTTCTTTTTCCAAGGGAAGCACGGTGGTCTGTTCGTTGGCGTTTCCGGGTGTGATACACATCGAAATCGGAATCCCGTTCGTATCCATGAACAGTCCCATTTCGACCAGAGGATTTGGCTTGTGATCTTTTGCAAGGCCATATTGTCTTAAACCGGTTAAAACTTCTCCGGTAATCGGGTCCGTGTAGTCTTCGTCCGCAGATTCGGCTTCACAGTAGTAGTTGGTGCAGTCATAGTAGCAGACTGCGGTATTGCGTTTGACGACTTTGTTGCTGGCGTGAAAAAGATATGCGATGTAATCATCATAGTTTTCAGCCATGAGATCCATGGTGCGCAAAATATGCTGATAATCGAAATCCGGTTCTTCAAAAAAATGATTCATTTTTTCAAGGCTGCCGAGTTTTGAATCCGGGTCGAGGATTCTGGCATAGGTCAGGAAGCGATTTACCAGATCCGGAGAAAATGTGAATTTTCGGTCTTTTGTTTTTTCCTGAAAGAACTGCTGGATTTCGAGCTTGCGGTAAAGATGCGCAAGATAAAAATATCCTACCGCTTTGCGTGTGCTTTCGGAGACGACTTTTTCGGACGATTTCACCTTTTCAGAGAAGTCAAGCAGAACCTCCATACTAACTTGATTTTTTTCCTCCATCGCTTCGTTGTATTTGGCGACCTGTGCTTTTGCGTAGGCAAGCGGATCATCGGTGATGGCTAAAAGTTCCGAATGCTTTCCGATCGTTGCAATATTTTTTGTTGTTGTTTTTTTTCCGTTGCGAATACCTAACTGAATGTAGTAGGTGGGATCTTTCGCTTTTGTATTGTAACCGAGTTTCATAGAGATATTATATCACATCAGAAACAAAAATACAACAGTTACAACAAATTATTTCCTTGAATTTGACAAAAAAATTCATAAAAAAAGCCCATGATTTCAATGGGTCGCAAGATTTTGGATTTAGATTTTAAGTGTAGCAAGTGTTGAACTCCCGTCAAAATCGACACCATAGCTGCTGTTTTTGCAGAATTTGCTCGTATTCTGTTGTAATTTCGGAGGCGTTATGGTAGAATGTATTCTGTAAAGTTATAAGCACTTTGGGAGATTTTATTTTCAACAGGAGGAACCCATGACGGTCCGTTATGACAAACTTTGGATTTTGCTAATCAAAAACAAAATGAAAAAAGGCGAGCTGGCCAAGGCTGCGCACCTGTCGTCCCATACCATGACCCAGTTGAACAATAACCGTCTCGTCTCCATGTCTGTCATGCTCCGATTGTGTAAGGTGTTCCATTGTGACATTGGAGACTTGATGGAAGTAGTAGAGGATGAAACAAACTAAGCGGTAATTCTACCATGTATGCGTGAGGTATAACCAATGGACAACAATGCAAAGCTCCGCCCGCTATATCTGGCGAAGATTCTATATGAGCGCACCGATGAAGACCACTATCTGACCACGATGCAGCTGGCGCAGATCCTCGAAGCAGAATATGGCATCCCGTCGCACCGGCAGACCATCAAGACGGACATTGAGCTTCTGCAGCAGTTCGGAATGGACATCCAAGAAGTAAAGTCCACTCAGAACCGCTATAACCTCATTAGCCGTCAATTTGAAATCGCTGAGCTGAAGCTGCTGATCGATGCTGTGCAGTCCTCCAAGTTCATCTCCAAAGAACGCAGCGAGCAGATGGTCTCCAAGATTGTCACACTGGCCGGACAGCACAAGGCCGAGGAACTGAAGCGCAACGCTTCCGTGGAGGGAAGGGTGAAGTCGGAAAATCGACAGGATTTGCTGATCGTGGATGCAATCAATGAGGCCATCAATGCCGGAAAGAAGATTACCTTCCAATACTTTGCCTACAACATCCGAAAGCAGAAGAAGCTGCGCCACGACGGCGAACGGTACATCTTCAGCCCCTATCGTCTAATCTGGAACGGCGATTATTACTATGTACTGGGCTATTCGGACAAGCATCAAGCCATCGGAAGCTTCCGTGTGGACCGTATCAGCGCCCGTCCTGACATTCTTTCGGAGGAAGCCGTACCGGTCCCGGCGGACTTCGGTGTCGATGATTTTCTTGCGACCACCTTCCGGATGTACAGCAGCGAGTGTCAGGAGGTAGAACTGATCTGTGACAACTCTGTGATCGATGCAATCATCGACCGCTTCGGGACAGATGTGACCATCTACGCCTGCGATATGAGCACCTTCCGCGTGATCGTCCGGGTGGCCATCAGCCATATCTTCTTCAGCTGGATTTTCGGCTTCGGCGGGAAGGTCAGAATCAAAGAACCTGAAGAAACTAAAAGACAATATGCAGCAATGATTCGTGATGCAGCTGCGGAATTAGAGTAGAACGAGAGGTTTGCGATATGGGACGCCTGATGGGATCTTCCAATTCGAACAACTATGGCGAACAGATTTTTATTAACAAGGCATCAGAATACCTGGATGATACCAATATCATATACTGGAACCGTCAGCTTTTCGGGAAAGAATTCGATGTCTGTATTCTTATGCCCGAAAAAGGAATCCTTGTAGTTGAACTTAAAGGATGGCGCGAGGAGAATATACTACGCATTGAAAATAATGATTCAGTGATTATTCAGACCAACGATGGTGAGGTATCTGCATCACCGCAGAAGCAAGCCCGAGGATATCGTTTTTCCATTGAGCGCCATATTCGTCAGAATATCGGCAAGTTCCCGCTTGTATATCAAATGGTCTGTTTGCCACAGGTATCCAAGGCGTTCTTCAAATCTCACCGGCTGGATGTGGTCATGGAAGAAAAGTTTACGATTCTCAAGGAGGATTTGAAAGACAACACATCCTTTTTCAATAAGCTGGATCAAGCACTCCGTGAGGTTTGTCATTGGAACAGAGATCCATTTGACCGGAGAACCATGTTGGAGGTCCGTAACCTGTTTGAGACAGATATCAATGTTGACGAAGATGGCGAATCCGAAATTGAAAAAGAACTTGCCTCATCCTATCATCGGCATGACTATTCGCGCTTTTACTATTTCAACGAATTCGATCAGATGTCCGGCAATACCATCAACGATATGGTGGCTCAATATTTGCACGGCTGCAAACTGTACTGCGTCTTCTCCAAGAAAGCACAGATGCTTGCTGTCATCAAAGCCCTTGATACTGCCCTTACGCAAAGGGGGTTAGTCCGTAATCGCGACAACATCGAAATTGCATTTGACGAGCAAAAAAGCCATACTCCTCTGGCTGAGTCTGTTGGGGATATGTTCATGGGATTCCATTGTTCCATGAGTGTATTGAGTGCGCCCTTTGATAAGAATACGACTTCCTTCGCAATCCCAAATGGCAGTTACAGTTCTGCCCAAAAACGCATACTCGAAAAGCTTAGTGAGCAGAGCCAGTTTAACTTTGAGCAGTACCAAGTTGAACATGCAACCCCCGAAAAGAATATTGTCATTCGTGCTGGTGCCGGTACTGGAAAAACCTATACCATGATTTCTCGCATTGGCTTTATCTGCTATACGCAAAATGTCCCGCTGCAGAAGATGGCCGACCGCATTGTGATGATTACATTCACCAATGAAGCTGCCGACCAAATGGAGGAAAAGCTCAAAGCATATTTCAAAAATTGCTACCTGGTAACCTCAAAACCCGCTTATCTGCAGATGATCTCGCAGATTGACCATATGCAGATAAGCACCATTCACTCCTACGCCAAGAACCTTATCGCTCAGATGGGTACTTCGTTTGGATATGGAATTGACTTAAGTATTACATCTAGCGAGTTTTATCGCCGTAAAAAGATCTCTGATTTGCTTGATGCCTATATTTATCAAAAAGAAATGGAGCAGGGCAAAAACTATACCGACAAGCTGGGTATGCCTGTTTATGCTATCCGTGACAGTATCCTTGATTTTATCGGAAAACTTCACAACAAGAGTGTAGACATTGGAGCTATTGAACCCCAAGACTTCGGGACCCTTCTGAACAATGAATCTCACGGCGAACTGCATGAGCTTCTTGCGAGTGTAATTCCTGCCGTGGAGCGTGAATACTTTGAGGAACTCATTGAGGACAACAAAATTCACCTTAGTTCCATGATGTCTGTTCTCAATCGTTTTATCAACAATCCAGAAAGCGAAAGCAGAATCAGGGAACTAAAAAAAGATAAACACGCCCAGCAGTTTATGTTCGTCGATGAGTTCCAGGACACCGATGACTCTCAAATCGAGTCTCTGCTGCGTATTTCACAGGTTCTTGATTATAAGCTGTTCCTTGTAGGCGATATTAAGCAGTGTATTTACCGTTTCCGTGGTGCAAAGGAAAAAGCCTTTGACCAATTAGGTATCGCAGAAAATCCCGATAAATGGTTGGAGTTCTCTCTGCAGCGGAACTACCGCACCGACAAGCATTTACTTGATATCTTTGATCGGTCCTTTACCAAATGGGGGAAACTGGACGAAGAACTTCTTACTTATGATGAAGATAAGGACAGGCTTATTGGAACACAGGATTATAACGGCAAGTATTTAACCGATGTAAATCGTTTCTATCGTAGACTTCCCACCACAAGCGAAGAGATGCGCATCCCGATTCTTGTAGAAGAAATCAAGCGCATTCAGAAGCGTATCCAGTATGAAGAGAGCCATGGCATGAAGCTCTCTCCAAAAGAAAAGAGCATTGCAATCCTTGTTCGCGAAAACTGGCAGGCTGACATGATTCGTACAGATTGTGCCCGTCTCGGAATTAGCGTACATACCAACACAGGCGGTGACTTGTATATGTCCCAGCCTGCCATTGATATGCTCACTTTGGTCAACGCACTAGTACATTTTGATGAGGCCGACTACCTGTACAACCTCGTGACATCGAACTTCTTTAATCTCGACATTCCTAAATCCAACCTGTACGAAATTCGCATGAAGATTCGCACCGGCGGCTGGAGAGCAAAGACGGACGAAAAGGAGCAAGTCAATTACCTTATCAACTTCATGAACCTGATGCTTGCGAACACCGTTGATAAGAATAACAAGTGGGAATATATTGTTGCCAGCCTCAGAACGCAGCCTATTCTGCAAGCAATCCGCAAGGTCTATAACACTCTCGAGCCTTGGAAGCATTTCAGCAATGACCCATGGAAACAACACTATTATCAGTTGAATGTCGACCTTCTATTTGAGCAGATTATCAACGCCTGCAATGTAGACAGACTCACCATCAATACGCTACAGGAACATCTTCATAATAGTATCGTTTCACAAGTATCTGTCGATAGCAGAACCCCAGCACAGAATGAGGAAGAATCTGCCATTCAGTGCATTACGGTTCACAAATCGAAAGGCCTTGAATATGGTCATGTAATCATGCCATTCTGCTCGGCATCTATGGACTTCATCAAAAGGACGCAGTTGCAGATCAGCGCTACCAAGTATCAAGGTAGATATCGTATTGGATATAGCATGAGTGTGAGCGATTTCGGCGAAACCGTCCAGAACGACTTCTACGATGAAATCATTGAAAAGTCTGAAAAGGCCCGCGAGGAAGCTCGTGTCCTCTATGTTGCTATGACAAGATCGATTCGCTCCTTCTCTTGGATTGAGATCCAAGGAAAGCAAAATCTGTCTTGGCAGAATCTCATAGAAACGGAGGTTTAAGAAATGCCGTTTAAAATCTACACATACGAAGACCCTTACAAATTAGATAAAGCGGATTTCTGGAGTGAGATTTCTGCCTTGCCCCACTTCTGCAGTGCACGAACCCTTGTCAATGGTCTCAAGGATGTATTGGGCGATAATATCAAGGGCTTAATCTGCCCATTGGATGAACTTGTCCAGCACGAAGAGGTCTACATGCAGTGGACCGACAATATTAGCCTCCGGGTGCAGCAGTACAGCGCTTTGTCCTCTGTCTTCAAGCAGCTGTTAGAGAAGCGCAGAATCAGCAAGCCTTTCCACATGGCTTTAGAGCAGAATCAGAATCATTTCCTCGAAGCTATACGCCTTTTTATTGAGCTTGATATCTCCGCATCTGCTATTGACGGAAGTAAGGGCAATACCGAGCAAAAGCTCTTTGTTCACATGCTCAAAAAGGCACAGGAAAGCTCTCTCTTCCGGTTTCCCCAAACACCTTCTCGCGAGAAACTAAAGGAGATTGTTGTTTCACTCGCCAAGAAGGAAGTTGAAGAATGTACTGGAACGCCGCAGGAAGTAAAGTGTTGTGAAAGAGCGGTTGGCGTAACCAAGGAGCTGCCGTTTAACAGCATCGTTGTTCATGGCGTGCATCAGTTTACGCCGGTGCAGCTTCGTCTCCTGCTTGCTATGGAAAAGATGGGTATGACCATCATTTTTCTATTCAATTATCAGAAGAAGTACTCCAAGATTTACTCCTCTTGGAACGATATCTATGGGTGCTTTGAAGTGCCCATCCATCACGATACCGTTGTTCACGAGTACACGCCTCCCACTATGCAGAATCCGAGTAACGCTCTGGCTTGCGCCCTTGGTGAGATATGTGAGGACAGAAATGCCGTAGGTAGTGGTATGCTCAGAAAGTGGTATAAGCTGTACAAGAGTGTTCAGCTTATGGAGTTCGCAAATATTACCGAGTACGCGCACTTTGTCTCCAACCACTTTGATGCTGCCATTCAGCGCTATTCCGAATCGCGTAGCGTCATGGAAAGGGGCAATGATGTGTGGAGCAATGCGGCAGTTCTGCGGTATTTGGATGAGCAGGTATATACTGCAAATCGCGATGTACATACGCTGTTGAAAATCTATTACCCCGAATATGCCAAGAACCGCCATTTTCTCTCTTATCCTATTGGCCAGTTCTTTTCCGCGATTTATCGCCTTTGGGATTATGAGAATGGCAAGATCATCTTTGATGTTAATGCGATCAAAGAGTGCTTGTCCTCTAATATTCTAAGCGTTGCCCCCGGCGAAGTACTGCTCCGAACTTTCTACAATGTTGAGATTCTCTTTGAGAATGTGACTACCTATGACGAGTTTCGGCGCGAGATTGTTGAGGGGTATGCAAAGAACTATGACAAACTGGCTGATACCCCTGGCAATGATGCTCTTTCTGAGCTCAAAAACCTGTCTATCTACAACAAGTACAAAGTCACCAAGAAGGATTTGCTTGCCCTTATTCGTGCTATCGAAGAGATCAACGAGATAGCCACGTACCTTTTCGCATTGGACAATTCTCGCGAGGACTTCATCAACTTTGGTAAGCACTTCCACAATCTTGAAGAGTTCCTCAAGCAGCGTGAATTGGCACTTGCAAATGAGCAGGAGCGAGCTTTGATTACAGCACTTCAGTTGCGTCTGGATAAGATCAAACCAGAACAGTCCACTTTCTCCGGAACATTCCGAGACTTAAAAGAGGGCCTCTACTACTATCTGAAACAGAAGAATGACGAAGATCAAGACGTTGACTGGATTGTAAAGAACTACGAACAGATTGATGGCGATATTCTGCAAAGCAAGCGCCAGTTTGAAAGAGAGCAGCACAAGGTCTACCACTTTGCCTGTGTATCTGACCGTGACATGAATATGACCGTCAACGATCAGCTACCGTGGCCGCTGACTGATGAGTTTATTCGTGCTGCTTATTCTCCTATTGACCTGCAGTTTCAGGTTTACTACACAGCGCTGGGCGAACGCAGTAACTTCCTCAGATACGCTCTTTTCTACGGCCTGTGCTACAACCGCTGTGATGCTCGTCTCAGCTATGTTAAGCAGTACGGAGATGAAACAACCGAGCCTTATGCATTGCTGACCATCTTGGGATTGAAGCCTAAAGCTGAACTTTTAGAAAGCGTCAACAAGCCTGCCCCGTTCTCTATTTCTGTTGGCCAAGAACTTACCAAAGGAATCAAGTATGATCGATTCCAAATGATGGACATGTTCCTATGCCCGTATCGTTTCTTTTTGGATTATGTAATGGAAAACAGCCCGGTCGTACAGGGCAACTTCCTGTATCAAAAGTATTTTGAGAATCTGCTGATCGAAGCGGTATGGAAACGGGTCGGCAAACGCAAGCGTTCTGACGCCATGAAATACCTGCCCAAGATTCTGGAACAGGAAGCACAAAAACTTGAGCCATTCTTCAAATTCTGGAAAGCGACCGAGATCTTCGACCTCAAAGCAAGAGCAAGAAACTACCTTGTTCATGAAGTTATTACAAATGGCAGTGGTTTGTTTGTCAAACCATATGACTCCGAGCACATGAATATGCGCAAGCACTTTGGTGCAGCATTGTTTGCGGTCGATGTTTCTGAAGTGGAAAGAAAGAATCCATATCAAGAATTTGAGGCACTTGTACGAAGAGATGGATGGAATAAAATCTATTCTCTCCACCGATTACCACTACCCGGAAATCAGGAAAAAACAGATATCCTTCGCAATGAAACAAAACTATATCTAAATCAAGCTTGCCGAAAAGACAAGACGGCAATTCCTTCCGATTGGTGTATCTATTGCGTTCATAGAGAGAATTGTATGGAATCTTTCCTACGCAGCGAGGTCGGCATGTCTAGCTCTAGAAATGAACCCTGCATCAATCGCTCTGTCAGAGCAAATGCTCCTGCCAAAACCACTTTGCCTCCTGTGTGTGAGCAGGAAATTATTGATGTGGAGGCAGTTCCCGCTGAACCTATTGTCCCTGCAACCGCAAGCATTATCGACACTGCACCTGCGGTAGAAGCTCCTATCGTGGAAACTCCTGTTGTGGATGTTCCCGCTGTAGAAGCTCCTGCTTCTGAAGTTGTCTTTGTGGAATCTCCTGCTGCAGAAGTACCGACTCATGTGGATACTCCCAAGTCTCCGGAATTGAGTATCTTCGAGCAGATGTTTCGGCAGATTCAAGAAATGGTGGAGGGAAACCGACAGGAAATTCAGAGTCTAAAGGGTGAACTTGCTGCAAGACAGTCTCGCCGCGAGGATACTACGCGTATTCAAGCTCGATTGGAAGACGAAGAGCACAGAAGCCAAGAGCTTCTGGACAAGCTTGCGGAAACTGAGAGTCGCCTTGCAACGAGTGAAGCACAAGTGAAGAAGCAAAGGGAACTTGAGTTTACAGAGAGCGAACTTGCCGAGCTGCGGAAGTATTCTACGATCATTGTGTTTGACACATGCTCCATTATGAACTGTCCCAATCTTCTCGATGGAGTAAACGATGGGGAGCTGGTTGTGGTCCCCAAGGATGTAAACAATGAGCTTGAGCACCACAAAACAAGATTTGGCGCGGATGATCGAAAATTCAAAGCGCAAAAAGCTATTACGGCAATCTTTAATTACAAGAGACGCTTCCCGCTTGCTTATGCAGATGGCCTGCCTAGTTTAGTTCCCGAAGCCTATCGTGCAAAAGCTGACGAAAAAGAGCAAAACGATAACAAGATTTTGGCTGTCGCACTCCGCTATAAGATCTATACGGACATTCCGGTGCTTTTCATCACCGATGACAGAAGCCTTTCTAACAAGGCATCTGGCGAGGGACTTGATGTGTGGACATCTAAAGACTTTCTTGCGCCTCCCGAAACTTCTTTCGATGATGAGAGTCCCACCGTCCCAGGAACGCCTGCGCCTATTCCTGAACTGGAAGCGCAGATCGCTGAGGCAACGGCAGCGGAAACCCCAGCTCTGGAAAGCAGCGAGGAAGAAGGACTTGATGCAGAGGCCGCAGAAACCAAAAGGCAAGCGAAAGCCAAAGAAGAATACCTTGCACAAAAGATCAGCACAAAATTGCTTCATTTAGAGGCAAGCCAAATTTCGCTTCTGCAGAATAACGGTATTAAAACCATAGCTGATTTCATGGCTCAGACAGAGAATAGCTTTGCCAGCATGAAGGTCAAAAAGGGCATTCCTTTTACAGCGCGATTTTTGAAAGAGCAAGAAACCATTCGATGCAAACTTGAGAATCTATAATATTGCAGGAAACCACCGATGCAGCCTTGGTTTCTTGTCAAGCTGAGAAAGGAGAGCTGCGTATGTTAGTAGGGTGTTATTATCGATGCCCCATAGTCATTGAAGAAGGTGACAAAGACCATCCCCGTTTCTATGTCCTTGCTCAGCTGGACGAGTACAACGAAATTGCCGATGCAATTAAGGTCAAAATGCACGACCTTTTGGGTAGTAGACAATACTATGAGGAAATCTTTCAGCATAATGTGTTCTTTGCTCAAGCAGTTGCTCGTTGTGAGGCTAGTCCTGGTGGTGTCGTTGATAGTCGATGGGGACGAGGCATAGTCGTGTCTCGTGCCTCCGAACCCTACGCAGAGGATAAGCCCTATTGGTATTGGATTAAGTTTCCCAACGGTAAGTATGCCAAGGAATGCGAGACCGAGCTGAAGTTTGACTATTCACAAATGAATTACGCGCCGGACAAGCAGCTTCGGGCCTATGAGTTTCAGCATCCCACATGGTTTATCAACCACCTCAAGGTAAGCAAGAACCTTCATCTTGTGAATAATGCCACTTATGGTTTCCGAGTTCTGGCCGGTTGTCGAGCCTTTTTGCTCCCACATCAGATTAGCACAGTTGCCCGATGCTTTGAAACTACTCCTGTCCGCTATATGTTGGCAGATGAGGTCGGCTTGGGCAAGACTGTAGAAGCGTGTTCTGTTCTCAGCATACTAGCAAGCGAGAATAAGGACCTCCGAGTGTTGATTCTTGTGCCGGGCGCCTTGGCAAGTCAATGGAAAAACGAGCTGCATTACAAGTATGGTTTAAATGCAGATATCAACTCTCCTCGTTCAAGGATATGTTTGCTTTCCATGGAGGATATCGGCAAGTCTTTGCTGACCCTCTCTACTCCGTGGGATCTCGCAATCGTAGACGAAACACATAGACTGCTTGCGAATGATGCTTGGTACAACCAAGTACAAAGTCTCAGTAGAAGAGTCAAACATATTCTGCTTTTGTCTGCCACTCCCATCCAGGATAGAAACGAAGAGTATCGCCGCCTCCTTGCGCTTCTTAATCCGGAGCAATATGAGAATATGTCTGCAGAACACTTTGCGTGGATGGTCAAGAGACAAAAGCGGATTCAAAAATCCGCCAACTTACTTTTGGGTTATCTGGAGCGTTATGATGAGTACACTGAAATCATTATTGATGATCTGAACAACATCGCGGAGACCTTGGAAGATGCTGCGTTTGAAAAAATGGTTCAAGAAATTGACCTGAACGCAGAAGATAAAGGCCTATCTAAAGTCAAGCAGGCATTGGCCTATATTTGCGAGAATTACCGAATTGAAAGAAAGGTAATCCGCAATCGCCGTCAACTGATTTTGGAAAAGATGGCGAAACGAACTTTACATGCTATTCCGTACACTCCATTGTCCCTTAATGAAAACTATAACGAAATCGGTGCAATTCAGAATACTCTCGCGTATCTTTCAGACAATGGTGAGGATGATGAGAATTATGTGACCGAAACTGCCATCCCGCTCCTTTCTGCTCTGTTCAGCAGCCCTTGGGCCTTTGAGGATGCTCTTCGCAGGCTCAAAATCGACGATGGCATATTATTGGAGAGCGCGGCCGCTTGGCGACGCCAAGCGGAAAACGAACACAGCTTAGTCAATATAGCTCTTGACGAAGATCCTGATTTGATTAAGGGCCGCTTGATGACCGCCATGGACTATATTGATCAGGAGACAGATATCCTTGACGATGAAAGCTGTAAATTGGTCGTGTTCACGGCTCATAACGCTACCCTCATGGAGTTCTTGAAGCTGTTCAATGCAAGGTATGCGGATATGGGCGTTCATGCCGTAGCTTTCGGCAATCACATGGAGCGCGAAGAGCTGGAAGACAGCGTGTATGCTTTCCAGAATGACCCGGAATGCCGTGTGATTATCTGCGACGAAACTGGTGGCGAGGGGCGAAACTTCCAAAATGCAGCTCAAGTCATTCATCTTGATATTCCTTGGAATGCCAATGCCCTTGAGCAGCGTATTGGTCGTTTGGACCGCCTTGGACGTAATCCGGATATGGATGTAAAGTCGGTCGTTATTTATGCAGATACCTCTGTTGAAGAGCAACTCTTCCATATTTGGAAAGACGGTATGAAGCTGTTTGAACAGTCTTTGAGTGGGTTGGAAATCATCACCGGCGAACTGAATGAGCTAATTATCGAAGCTCTGTTGGATGACTATTACACTGGACTTAACAATGCGTTTGATGACATTCTGGACCAAGCAGAAGAAATGCGAGAGAGCGTTGAAGACGAACAGGATTTTGACCTTGGGGCAACTTTGTATCGTCCACTGTCTCAAGGCATTGATAATGTTCTAAGTATATATGCATCCGAAGATGACAATCTGTTCGCTACCGCTATGATGGGGTGGGGAAAACAAGCTGGACTAAATCCGGAGAAGCCAACCAAGACCGGTTTGATTGAGTTCAGAGAAAGCAGCTTTAGCGTAAACGCAGCAAGGCAGTCTCTTTTTATTCCTCCAGACTGGAAACGATACAGCAATACGTCAATCATGCGAAGAGAAGGAAAGATTCTTGGTTCCTTTGATCGAGGAACTGCGGCTACACGGGAGGACATACTATTCTTTGCACCCGGCGATGCCGTATATGACTCAATTATTTCTAACGCTGTTGGCTGTAATCGCGGTAGATGCACCGGCATTGAAACGACCGGCACGTACAATTATGACGGCCTTGTTTACATCTACAACATCGCTCCCGAATTGGACGAACTGCTCGAAAATGAGATGCCCATGCAAACCTTGGCTCAATACAAGATGTATCTCCCGCTGAGGCAGATTTTCGTAGCAATACCCCTTAACATAAAGAGCAAAGAGATTCCTGAAAAAGAGGTTGTAAAAACGCTACTTACGTTGCGCCCCAACAATGCTGGGCATGTCGGTCGCAGAAGTGCCGGTAGATTGTCTATTTCTCCGTTGGAGCGTTTTATCAGCCGAACTCCTCCAAGCACATGGGAGCCGTTGGTAGATAAGTATTCTGCAGCTGCCTATGCCCGTGCCCGTGCAAGACTTGAAAAACGGTCTGATCTCGAAGCTGCCGAAAAGGAAATGCAGCGCGTCTTAAACGGATACAGAGCTGAGTGCATCTACTTTGAGCGCGACATGTCCGGCGTTGAAGAACGGGAGCGTTTGTTCGATATGACGCTCCGCGCACTTAAAAATGCGAAACCTGTATTGGATGCAGTATGTTTCTTGAGGGTGAGAACTAATGGACAGTAAAGAGGTATTACAGCAGTACATAGTCGGCGCGATGAAATCCGAGATCGCGATTGCGGAACTTGAAAAGAATCTCGTTGACACTTCTACGCTGTTGAAAATGCAAGAGGTCGCAAGATCGCGCTATGTGATTGGCTTCATTCGTCGCGTTATCCAGTTCGAGTGCGGTGAAGCATCTGCGAAAGATCTCTGCTTAAATATCCGTGACATTGCTTTGGTGCTTGGTCGTATAAGGTTGACTGAAAAGCTATTCAATGTCGTGCGCGAGTATGGTTCAGAGTTTGATCTCGTCAGTGAAAACGATCTACAGGTGTCTTGCTTGCATCACATTCCTGAATGGCTTGAGCCTCAGCGGTATGTTAAGGATGTTTATGCCCTTCGCCATAATGATGATATTGAACTGGAGAGCACTTCTTCCGGTGATGCAACATTAGCAAAGCACACTGGATTTAATGCATACAAAAGTTTTGAGCAGAAAATTGCGGTTCATACTGCATTGAATTTACCTAACGGTCACACGCTCCTTATCTCGCTGCCCACAGGCGGCGGTAAAAGTCTGGTAACTCAGCTGCTGGCAAGTGTTTCCGAGGGCTTAACTGTTGTTATCGTACCAACCATCGCCTTGGCCCTGGATCAGTATCATGCCGCACGGCACAACTTGACCGACGGAGCAGAGATCTATTGCTATCGTGGTGAACTGTCCGAGATAGAGCGGTCTACAATCATCAAGGCTTTGAAAGACAAAAAGGCTCGTATCCTTTTTACTTCTCCCGAAGCTATTTTGAAAAATCCGGAACTGCGCCGTATCTTGGACGCAGCAGCGGAAAACCACTACTTAGCCAATGTTGTAGTGGACGAAGCACATGTTGTTCCGGACTGGGGCGTGCTTTTCAGACCCGACTTTCAGATATTCTCTATCGTGCTCAAAAAGTGGAAGCGAGAGTCTGATGAGTTCATCCGCACATTCCTACTTTCGGCTACACTTTCTGATGATGTGGTAGACACATTGTTTGCCCTGTTTGGCTCTGAAGGAAAGAACGCACAGGTTCGTTGCGATGCGCTGAGGCAGGAACCTCGATTCTACTTCTACTCGGCTAAGTCTAAAAAGGAGCAGGATGACAAAACCATTGAGGCCATCAAGCTCCTGCCCAAACCTATGGTTGTATATGTCCTGGAACCGAGAGAAGCGAAAGATTTACAGAAAAAGCTGCGTCAAGCAGGCTATAAAAACATTCCAACTTTCACGGGTGAAACGAAAGAATCTGATCGAAACATAGTTTTGACTGGATGGAAAAACCACGATTTTGATATTGTGATTGCCACCTCCGCATTTGGTATTGGCGTTGACAAACCCGATGTAAGAACAATCATCCATGCTTGCTGCCCCGAAAATTTAAGTCGTTTCTATCAAGAGGTAGGGCGTGGCGGTCGAGATCAGTTCCCTTCGCTCAGCCTGTTCATCCCGTATCAGAGCAGATATGATAGCGAGGGCGATGTGCGTCGTGCACTTGGTCTCGTCAACAAACGCGTACTCACTGTTGAACGTGCTGTTATTCGTTGGAAAGGCATGCTGGCCAGTCCTGACGCGATGATTAATGCCGATGAGTGCGTTCTGAACACTTCTGCTACCCCTGCAACAATGACTGACGAGGAAGCGGAGTACGCAGGCAACCGAAATGTGGCATGGAATGTAAACTTGCTGCTGTTCCTGCACCGGACAGGCTTCATCGATCTACTGGACGCAAGCTATGTCTTCGACAAAAAATCCAATCCACCCAAAAAGTATTACACAGTCACAATCAAACTGCTGCAGCCAGATGTTCTCAGTGATGATGACAGCCTAGCAGCAGCGCTGACAGAGCCTCGTGCCCGAGAGTATGAGGCTCAGATGGTTGGATACAGAATTATGAGCGAGCTTGTATCTTCTCCAAAATCCTTGTGTTGGGGGCGTGTTTTCAGACACCTTTTCCCACTTTCTAGAGAGGTTTGCAATGGTTGTCCTGCAGATCCGGAAGGTCGCATCACAAGCGATGATACCTACAAACTGCGAATGAACCCTAATATTAAACTCCCTCCCGCACGGCCTTCTCGTCGTCTGGACAGGAATATGGGGTCTTTCAATGAAATGATAATCAGCAGGCCATCCAACGGACCTTGTAACGTGGGAGAGGTGGCTGTTATTGCGGAAAAGGCTTCCCAAAACGGAATTGGTGCACTGGTTGTTCCTAATCGTTTGGCAAGTCAGATTGTGTATGATGGTATTCTTTTGAATTACGACGAGTTCTATTATGCGGTTGCACATTGTCCGTATTTCTTCGCCAAAGGTGTTGTTTGCATCTTCGACGGCGATACAGGAACTAATTTCTCACTATATAAGAACCTCAGAAAACTGGATGCTTATGGCTATCGAAAGGTACTCTATTGTAACGAAAACATTATCGTTGCCAATGGGGTGAAAACTATACGAGAGTATAGCGACGCTTATCATATTTCAATTCAAAAATTTTAAGGAGGTATTCGTATGTTCAAAGTAAATCCCGATGGCATGCGAATGGAGCCTACACCGGAGCGTGTGATTTCAGTATGCCGCTTAATTGCCCATAAAAGCATGACCCGTGACGAAGTCCGTAGGGCAATGACTTTGGGCAGCAATGATGAAAAGGAGCTCGACCAGATCAACAAATCGGTCAATGTTGCGCTTAAAGAACTGTCCATCATCAAAGCGCAGGCCGATAACTTGGTATTGGCTGTTGATCCGGATGTAATTGCTTCGCCTGCAACCTTTCGTCGGTATGTAAGCTCCCGTGTTTTTGCTGCCAAGGATACAACCTTTCACATGTTTACCAAATGGCTGATTTCTCAAAATGAAAGAATCTTTTCTCTGAAGTCGTGGGAAGGGATGGCGAAAACTTGCGGTTCCGAAGTAAAGGAATTGTCTGCGTTAAACGAAAATGCCGTTCTTGGATGGCGCTTTTGGGCCGCTTTTTTGGGTCTTGGCTATTTGAGCGGAACCATGATTATCCCTAACATGAAACTACGGCTGGAAGATATATTGGCAACTACTTACACCGAGAAGTTCAGGTATGACGAGACAATTCTTGCACAAGATTTTATGCTATGGTTAAGTACAAAATTGCCCGAGGTTGAGATTGAAAGCAAACTCCCTCTGGCCCTCTCTGCAGGATTGCGTACCCTTCATGAACTTGGGCTTATCAAGCTTGAAATGTGGTCTGACTCCACACCAATCATGCTCTACTATGTTGACGGTGATCCCATCAATGGCTTCACACATATTTCTGTGAAGGAGGCGATTAACTCATGAAGTGGGAACAATATCGTTCTGTAATGGAGCGTTATGCGATAAAGACCGACGATATGGCAACCGAAGACGCCTATTTCATGTCTACCCATATGCCGTTTTCGTCTCTCGAACTCTTCCGCGGTGGTTATTACGAAGAAGGGAAAATGCCTGCTCCCACCAAGCTGATGAGTGAGGATGAGGTTTTTGAACAGCTAATTTATAACCCGGACAACGAACACCGTATGATCATTGTCCGGGGCAATCATGGTACTGGTAAATCACATCTTATCCGTTATCTGAAGGGTAGGTTCGAGAGGAGCCCCTCTACAGTATATAATCCTGCTACGGAGCAGTTGGTTTTTCTGCGGCGCCTTAATAACTCTGTCCGTGGAGCTTTCTCGCAGTTGTTGGAACAAGAAGCAATCAAAGATCCCGACATAGCAGAGAAGCTTCGTAAGTTTGTTGCATCTTCTGATTCAAAGGATGAGGACTCTTTCAAGACGGAGATTCTCTACGCCTATATCGCTGCTGTTCGAAACGATGTATCTGGTGAGAATTATAAGCCTGTAAAATGCCGCGATATCGCCAGTTACCTTGCCGATAGCCGTGTAAGTGAGTATCTTTTGCGTGAGGGTGGCGCAATCTCAAAGTGCTATAATGTCATTACTGCGCCGAGCAATCAGATCCTTCAAGATACTACAATCTTTACCGATGAAGATTTTAATGTATCTAAAATAATTCGCGCCGTTATGAAGCAGGGTGACCCGCAGGCATCTCTCTTTGCTTCTTCTTTGAAGGGTGATGACTTTGAAATCACCAAGCTTATCAACTATTTGAATGGCTTCACGAGAGAAGTCATTCAGCGTTGTGCTGATATTTCCAGTGAAAATGCTGAGACAATTTTTGCACAGCTGAGAAGAGATTTGAAGAAACAAGGCAAGAATCTTACGATCTTCATAGAGGACTTTACTGGTTTTACCGGTATCGACCAGGAGCTTATTACAGCACTCTCCTATGAGCATGGCGGCGACTACCAGGATTTGTGCCGCGTTACTTCTGTCATTGGTATTACAAACGACTACTACTATGCGTTCAGAGGTAATTTCAAAGACCGTGTAACCCATCAAATCGAAGTTACAGATCGGTCGTATGGAGCAGATGAATTTATCGTTCAGATGGCTGGCAGATACTTGAATGCCATTTATAGCGATCCGGCAGATCTTCGCAGTTGGTACGAGTCCGGAGCTGATCTGGATGACTTGCCGATTAGTGATTTTGCTCCCCCGTGTGATTGGGAAACCACGACTATCAAAGGAAAGCAAGTTACGCTGTATCCTTTTAACCGTCACTCACTGTTAGCTCTGTATGAAGCACTGGCAACCAAGAGCCCACGAATGTTCTTGAAGAATGTTATCCGTGCTCAGTTGAAAGAGTATTTTGACGGCAAGTTGTATGGTGACGGATGGTATTTCCCAATGAACCCCAGTAACGCTCAAATGGCGAATGACCCACACAGTTCCGCTATCGACCGTTTAGAGAATATCAGCACCGACGACAAAAATCGTTTGAAAGCAGTTTTTGCAATTTGGGGTGATGGTTCTGCAGCCGGTGTTAAAGAGACTGATGGCACCTTGTGGTTCGGCGGCTTGCGTCAGGCTTTTCTTGCAGATATTGGCTTGGAAGCGTTTTCTGGCATCGGCGAAATCGTAGACAAGACTACAGGAACAACTGTATCCTCAGATGTCCAGCCCAAGCCTGTTACGGATGGTGGGGAGAAACCTGATCAAAACCCCATTGTACCGGAGTCGCCGAAACCAAGACCTCCTGTTGATGCTGCAACAAAAAATTATTTGAAGTTTAAGAGCGACATCACAGCATGGTTTACGAAGAATGAACCGTTGAAATTCGATGCGGATTATCGCGGTTGGCTTCGTACCCTTGTTCGTGGCGATTCTAAGCAATGTGGCGCGATTAACTGGCAGGATATTGGTGTCCCGGCCTATATTGCAGAAGAGCGTCTGTCTGATTTGGGCTGCTACTACATCGACGATCAGAGTGCCCCTGCAAATGTCGATAAGGCTATTGTTTACATGGACAGGAGCTCCGAAAGCCGCGACGCTCTGATGGCCTTAAACGAGCTGAATTATGCGAAGGGATGGGACTTTGAGGACGCCGCCTATTATCAGCAGCGATTGATTACATGGCTAGAACGTAGAAGATCTCAAATTATCGAAAAGGTTACTGCGACTAAGCAGGGCGCAGAATCGCTCCCCGTCTTGGAATGGTGTCTTGCAATCCAGTATCTCAAAGCATGTATCTTGGGACAAAAAGTGGACACGAGCTCTCCTCATGCGGTGATTAAATCATTGTTCAAGGATTTTAAGAAGGATGACAACATAAAGCGCGATACCCGTGAGTGGAATGATATGATTCAGTTCGTTCTCAACCGCAAAGCAGATTTCGAAAGCGCTCTAATATTCTTGAAGCAGGCTTCCGCAACCACTATGGGTGCGGTCCATTTTGCCGTTGATCCGAACACCAAGTCCTGCTTTAGAGCTGACGAGCTTGTTGCAGCAGTTGAAAAGCTGATGGCAGTAGATTGGGATATTGAAGCAGAGTTGCCCAACAGTATTCCGCAAAAGCACCTTCTTTATAACCCCGCTACGCTGCTTAAAGCACTCTATCCCAGCGTCAAAAAAGCAATGGCTGCGGACGCACAGGAAGCTGCAACCGTTGTCGGCAAACTTGAAGGATACATTGGTAAACTCACACAGGAAAACCTGATTGCTGCATTCTCGGCCATCCAAAGCCTGTTCGCAGTATTTGCAGCAAACGGAATCATTGGTAGTGCTGAGTTGCGAGTGAAGTATGACAAGCCACCCATTGACACAGCAAAGGATATCTTAGCATATGTAAAGCTGATTAACGATGCTGCCGGTGCCTCTGCTGTAAAGCAACTGACTGTATACGCTGCAAATCCGCTTAATGCTCTATATGTTATCCTGCGAGATATCCAAGCAATTGCACAAAAGGCCGAGCAGGAAGAGGCAAAGGCACAAAAGGATATTGTAAATGCGGGCGGCTTTGCCGGTACGGATGCATTGTCCGAAGCTGCGTTAGCTTCTATGGATGCGCTGTGTACTCAGCTTGAGAATATGGAGGTGTACGAAAATGTTGCTAACTGAGACAATAAAAAACAGCACCTCCGCCATTAAGAAGCGCCGTGCAACAATCGAAAGTAAACAGCATGCAGAAACCTATGCAAGAGCATTGGCCCAACTTTCTCAATCAACCGGAAGCATCAAAGACACTCTTGATTGTGCCAAGGCTATAAAGGAAAGCGGAATAGTTGAAGCGCCCGTCATAGACGAAGCAACCCGTTCCGATTTGCTTGCTTGTATTAATGATTGTGGCAATGGAATCTCCGAGATGAGACTATCCATGGACGCAGTCAGACTTTTGAAGTCCAAGGGTGATGCGTTTGCCACTCAGATTAAGATTGTTTGGCGGGATGCCTCCGTAAAGTATTCAGATGGCTCCAAAGGCTACTTATCCATGATCGGTGGCCTGTCCAGCAACCCCAAACGAGCCACGGAACTTGCCGATAACATCACAAAAACTGTTGCCGGCGAACCGTCCATCAAGGCTGTGAAGAAATTGGTTGCTGACGTATCTGAAGCGAAAAAGATAGCTGATGAATTCTCTTTAAATCCAGAAATTGAAGTTTTCCTGAAGAAAGTTTCATCTCTGCAGGCAACTGTTGCCGATTTAACACCTGATATTTTAACATGGCTCAAAGGAAAAAATTTAACGAGTAAGTTAAAAATCAGATTCTAAGAGGTGTATACAATGATTAAGGTGAATTGGGATGTTGAAGAATTAGTTGCCTTGATTGATGTATATCGAAGAAGCGATGAAAAATCCGCTGAACAGATTGAGGTTGAGCTATTGGCTTTGTCAAAGGCTTTTGTTGAACGCGCCGAACGGCTTGGTATAGAACACGACGAAAAATACCGTAATTTGAATGGTATGAAAATGATGTTCCAAAATGTCGCGTATGTGGCTTCAAATGGTGATCATGGTATGTCTGCTGCAAGTTCCGCGATGAGAAAAGTATATGATATGTCAAACTCTTCCCCAGAAGTATTCGATTTGATTCTTAAGGAATTTACGAAGCGTTATCTAACCTGATATAAAGCAAAGGCCCTGTTCCGTAACGGTACAGGGTCCTCAGCATTTTCATGTGATTGATTTTATATAATCAACTAATGCAGAAAAATCAACTACTGTATTATGATTCCACGAAACACGGACTGCTTCGCTAATGCGTGCTTCATCCAGGCCCATTGCGGTCAAAACATAGCTTGGAGCATGGCTGCCGGAGTTGCAGGCTGAGCCATTTGAGAAAGCATAGTCTTCCTTTACTGCGAGGAAAATTCCCTCTGCATCTACGCCACGAAAACTAATGTTAACCGTGGATGGCAAACAATACTCTTGATCTCCGTTCAGAGTGTAGTTCAAACCCTGTATTGCCTCCATAAAGTTTTGCTTAATAGCTTTGCACTTTCCCATATGGTCAGATGCTTCCTTGTTACACAGCTCCGCTGCAAGGGCGAAGCCTGCAACCAAAGCGACCGGAGTGGTGCCAGGACGATAGCCGCGTTCCTGTTGGCCACCATACATAAGTTGCTTGACCGGAGGCCGTCTATATGTGCGGTCACGTCGTATAATTAATGCGCCAATGCCTTGCGGCCCGCCAAGCTTATGGGCCGTAATACTTAGCATGTTGTATTTGGCGTTTCGTAGGCTGCCGTTCAGCTTACCAAAGCCTTGCGTAGCGTCCACATGGAAATATGTTTTAGTTCCCGCCAGAGCCGCACCGACCTCTTCAATCGGTTGGATAACGCCAGTCTCGCTATTGACATGCATCATTGAGACAAGCAGCGTTTTGTCGGTCACAAGATCGAGGATTTGTTTAGGCTTAATTCTTCCAGAAGTATCCGGAGAAACAAAGTCTACAACGCAGCCTTTTTCCTGCAGATGCTTCATAGATTCAAGAACAGACTTGTGCTCAATAGAGGTCGTGATGAAATGATTACGTCCGCTCTCAAGGGCATAATCAAGCAGGCCTAAAATGGCCATGTTGTTGCTTTCGGTAGAGCCGCTGGTGAAGAACACATCGGTGCTATCAACAGCTAAGATCTCCGCAATGGTTTTTCTTGCCGAGGCAACAATCTCTTTTGCGTCTGTGCCGAAGATGTGAGTCCTGCTATCGGCGTTTCCGTAGTGCGAGCGATACACATCGACCATTCGCTCCAAGACTCTTTCGTCAATCGGAGCAGAAGCGTTGTAGTCAAGATATATGGCCATTATGCTTCCTCCTTCGGGAGAGCGGATTTGAGAAGATCGGAACAATTTTTCAGAACATCTCTTGTGCTGTAGTGATTGATACCTCTGTTTAAATGCAGTCTGAAATATTTTGCGAGAGTTTTTTCGTCATCACCAAGGCCATCGTTGACGCAACGCTGCCTGATGATTGCTTCATAAATTTCAGAATACTCACCGGCAAAAGTAGACCAATCCATTTCAACATTGCTGTCAGACAGCGGATCGATGCCCCCTGGAATAGAAGACTCAGCCAGTGACCAACACAGCGCCCAGCGGCACAGGACATTCCAGTTCTGAATACCTGTTTTTGCCTTAATGCGAATAAGCCTGTCTTTTTCAGGTTGTGATAGTTTGAAGTGTTTTACAATCATGGATTACACCTCCCCGAAGTAGCCATGAACAATAGAGGTACATTGCTCCTCTTCGCGGTAGAGGAGAGTATAGTAATCGACCACATTATCACGGACAAGATCGAGATATCTGCCATAAACTTCTTCGTCTGTGGACAAAACCATGACCTGTGAACTTGCTGCAGGCAGGTACTTCGTTACAAAGTTCGCTCTGTGGGAAGAGTCCAAACGCGCCATGGGCGTGTCGATGATGACAGGAGCTTTGTAACCAGAGGTCAATGCAAGTGCCCAAACGATGGCTACCGCAAACATCTGTTGTTCACCGGCAGAGAGCTGACTCTTCAAAAGCTCGTTACCATCCAAATCCAGAATGGTTACATCCAAGGTGGTTGGATCAATCTTGATCTCACTCACCAACGAATCCTTTTCAACAAGCTCGCGGAAGCATTTGGTTGCTGTGCTGGATAGTTTCGCCACCTTTTCGCGTTGTAGACGAACCTTGAACTCTCGAAGAACTTCAATAGACATAGCTGCGTACTTCACGATACGGGCATTGTCATCGTTCGCCTGTTCTTTCTCTGCAATGGCTTTAATTAACTGAATGCGCTTTGCAACAAGCATTTCACGCTGACGCTTCAAGCTCTCAATACTATCCAACTGCCGCTGATATTCTGCATCTGCAAGAGCCTTTTCGCCCTCAACGGATTTGAGCGCATCAAACAGTTGCATAGCTAAGGTTTTCTCATCTGCAGCTCCCAAATGTGCATCAAGACTCATCAGTTCACTCTCTTGAGCGTCAACATGGTTTACGAGAGAATCGATGCGTTGGGTGATGCTCTGGAACACTTCTGCGATCAGGCGCTGATAAAGCATCATGCTTGTTGCAGACATGTTCTTTATTGTTTCCTTGGCGGCACTTTCGGGAATGTGTCCAACCAAGACATCGTTGATAATGTCCTGAACAGCTCTGAGATCTGCCTGGCTTAGACCACAATTTACAAGCCTTTCAAGAATCTGCTGGTGGAGATTCACAATAATCTTGTCAGAGTAAAGCTTGGCTTCAGACTGCTGTGAAGAAAGTTCGTTATCATAGGATTGCGTAACCAAGTTGCGGCACATGAAAAGCGGTGTAGAAGCATCTACAGCCATCTGAAGAATTTCCTCATTCACTCTTTCAACTTCAGAGGAGATTTTTTGCATTTCCAGTTTAATGGCATCCCGGTTGCGGCTAAGATCACCACCGGATGACCAAAACTCTTTTTCTTTGGCTTCCAACTTGGCAGTCAAGGCCTCGCACTTGCGTTCCAATTCATTAGCTTGCGTGGTGGCATCTGCAAGTCGAATGTCAATGTCAGCAATCTGCTTTTCAATCTCTTGATAGCCCACATTCTCTTCGCTGTGTTCAAATGCGGCAAGTGCGTTTTTTTTGCGTCGAATAACCTCGTCAGTGTGCTCGATAGCTTTCTCGATGGTAGAAACACCAATCGCAGATTTGATCGAACTCTTAATCTGTTCAAATGAGGTATCATCAGCAAGCTGAGTGATCTTCTCGTTGTTAAAGAAGAAAAAGCGAGCAATGCCGAAGGGTAAAATCTCTTCGATGTAATAGCTCCAACTCTCACCAAGGTATTTATCGACTACGCCATCTTTTTCAACGATAGTCTGTTGCTCTACTTTTTTGCCTCTTGCTGTCCAGGAGCGTTTGACGCGCAGCACAGTACCATCGTCAAGGCACAGAGAAACTGCGACATATGTCTCTTCGTCAGTGGCGTGCTTATTGATATGGTCAAGCAGAAGCTTGTCGTATGAACGAGCCTTTTCCTGTATGTATTTCAATGCCTGTTTGCCATAAAGAGCAATCAAAATAGAGTCATGAAAGGTCGTTTTACCTCTGCCGTTCAGACCGCCAACAAGTGTAATGTTACGATTACCAATCTGATCGGTAAGACACATCTCGTGAGTGCCCTTGTATATACCGAAATTATGAAGTTCAACTTTAGTAAAATACATGTTCACTCACCTCAATCCATGAGATCATCCGGGCTTGCTTCGTCCGTAATGCCGGAGATTCTAAGGGCGCGAGTAGAAGCAATGCTCTCTGCATCTTCCTCGTCTCTGTAGAAAGCCTTTTTGATTTCTTTCTCGAAATTCAGAATAACATTGCGTTTGTTTGAAATAGCAGCAGCTTTCGCTTCTGTGTCCAATAGCGCCCTCTGCATTTCTGCAAGCAGTTGCTCGTTGGGGTACAGCTCAGCACAGACTTCTTTTAGAAGATCCGCTTCTGTAGCTCCAAAGTATTTGTTCTTGCTGATGGTTCCATCAGAATACTTCTTGCCGGTAACTTCCTCGTAGATCCTGGGCAAAGAATCATCAAACTCATGGAACTCGTCAAGCCACAACTGACGAATGAATTTGAGTTCTTCCATAGTAATCAGAGGAACATCTTTGATTTCATCCGGGCCAATTTCATGAACAAGGAGTTCAACCTCAAGCAATCTACGAAGGAAGTATTCACGGGTCATTTTGGTGTAGGGACCGTGAACAAGACGGTTGTTGTGCCACTGAAGGCGACCATCTCGCTTTCGGAAGTCCCGACGGTCACGGTCGGTCTGCCAGTCCCCATATCCGGCGATTTCGTTGCGGAATTCAAGCATGGGAAGCATCCATGCTTTTTCCTCATCGTTTTGAATCATGGCCGCCATAGACTTATCCTCTGTAACCATCGTACAAACCCAACAACCAAACCGGCTGGTGCCGCAGCTGGGGGTGGAGGAATCAATGACAAGGGGACATTCGCCGTCAGCCGATGCACCGCTATACATCGCCAAAAGATCTTTGTTGGAGTGTCCCCAAGGGTTCGGAACCTGAACGAGATATTGCCAGACATTGTCATTTAGCCAGTTCTCAATGGGCGTAAACACATATGAGTTCGGGAAGGAGCCATTTGGACTAAGATGCGCTCTATAACGCTTCTTTTCATATCCTTCAAGAACCGCCTTACGGACGGCACTCTCTGCTTTGCGGGAGCCAAGGACCATGATGGCTTCGCTCTCGGCATCGAGTATACTCTTGATGAAGCGATTAGAGGTATCGATTTTCATTCTATCTGTACACCAGCGAAAGTCGCGGCGGGGATAAGGGTATCCCCGGCCAATTAAGTTGACCCAAAAGGTGTTCGTAATTGCCGGTGTCAGTCTGTGGGGAACAATGGGCAAACCCTGTTCTTTTGCTGTCTGTTCCATTTTCTTGAGGGACTCTGTTGCCCATATTGCTACAACAGGAGACTCAACTAAAGTATCAGTGCTGATAACATGCACGGTCTTTTTGAGATTTTCCTTGGGCAACTCCTGGAGCGCATACCACACAAGCTGAACAACAGCTGTAGAGTCCTTTCCACCGCTGTACCCGCAAATCCAAGGAATCATGTCCTCTAAATACAATTCTTTAATTGTTTCGATAACCGACCGAATATCTTCTTTGGTAAGGTTAGCCATCTTCATTACCGTCCGTTTCTATTAAGACTTTTTTCATATAGCTTGACATAGCTTTTTGCGTTGATCTATTTGCAGCAACTCGACCATTTACAAACACGAGGTTATCCCACGCAGGATTTGTTTTTCTCCAGTCGATAATAGATAGCTTCTCGAGATGATTTTTCCAGGTTTCAGGGAAGTTTTGAATCAACGCATTTCCGGCGTGCCCCAGTGCAACAAGCGTGATACTGAGGGAACAAATATAGTCTTTTCGCACAGCGGATGATTTCATCTCTCCGGACTTGACCATATTCCATTCACTAATGTTCCTTCCGACAGCGCTCCAATATTCTTTGGCCAAATCAATTTTATTTTGTGTTGATATATTCGAACCGTTAAGGAGCTCGCTGGTCGCTGTGCATATCGCGCTGAGTGTAAATAGTGCCTTAGAGCGGTTGGAAATTGCGGTTCGCTCCTTTTCAACCAAGCCCTTGAATACATCAACTTCGTCGATAACTCGTTTTGCAATAATCGAGGATTCTTCGCGAGAATTGAAGAGAATATTGATCGATTTGGTCGGCTTAATAGCGTAACGATTCAAATCGGAAAACATCTGCTGCGAACGAAGCAATCCTTCATCTCGGTAAAAAACAACAGAAATATGCTCGTTCTTTAGGGATGGGTTCATTTTGATGGCCTCGGCTATGGCGGCCCGTCTATGCTGGCCATCATTGATAAGAAACCGAGAGGTCATTGATATACTGATTGCCCCAACTTGTAGCCTCGTCTCATCTGCAGGCGTGAATTCCATATTTCCGTCTACGGAAACGGTTAATGCAGAAAAAACATAGCTATCAGGATTGGACAATATGTAATCTCGAATTTCGGGAATGCGTGATTTGTTAAGGATGCGTTGAGCCCTGATTTCAGGCGGTAGCTCTTCGTCGGCAAACTGAAAAATCTTTGACATAACATCCAGGGGAACCATCGAGACATAATACTCACGCTGTGCTTGTGTCCCCCTAACTGCAGGGAATACATAAGAGGCGCAATCCATTTTACACATCCTTTCTGTATCGCGTTGATCACAGGAATGATATACCAAAAATAATTATACACTATAACGGAAGTCTTGTAAATGGGTTTTGTTTATTTTTTATTTGCCTTAAAGAGACAAACATACACCCGTCTTCCGTCGAAGTACTAGGAAACTTCCGACGTTTACATTTTTTTCTAGCGCTGATGTCGCATACTACATGACCTGCTATCCTTGATTTTTCAACGAAAATTTTATGCCCGTTTTGGGCATTTTTTATTGAAAAATTTTTTTCTTTATGATATAATACTGACAATAAAATTTAGCATACGAAAAGAGAGATTTATGTATAAAATAAATGAATTAAGCTCCCTTTTTGATGTATCTACAAATACTATAAGAAGATATGAAGATTATGGATATATTAGCCCTAGTAGAGATGACGAAAATAACTATCGCCACTATAGTGAAGAAGATATAGACAAACTTGTATATATAAGCAAAAGTCGAGGTTTTGGCTTTTCACATACTGACATATCCGATATGACAAAGGCAAGTATATACGACCTTGTAGATATATACGAAAAGAGAAATTTAGAATTTGATGAAGAAATAAAACTTCTTCAGGAAAAGAAAAATCGTCTTAAAAACCTTCATCTTTTCACTTCCTAACTTAAATAATGAGAACATGCATTCTTATCTCATTATACCAAGCTATTCATTTTTTCGCCACTCATTTATAAGAGAAAATTCATAATTACAACAATAATTTCTCTACTGTCATTTTCC
>ERZ779861.1315-NODE-1315-length-28527-cov-4.409841_pt1 | contig 28527 bp, 30 predicted proteins | sample MGYA00511558_ERZ779861 | MGnify/ENA primary metagenome ERZ779861 (study PRJEB29588, sample SAMEA2163432) | human gut metagenome | biome: human gut; feature: human-associated habitat; material: faeces | place: Denmark | collected 2008/2010 ...
ACAAAAAGGAAAACCGTCCGGCGCCTCCATATAGTTGGATTGTGCAGAAATCAAAATTCCATTGTGCATAGCTTGAAACGTTTTCTTAGCTATAAGCTGACAAAATAAAATTTGAAACCCAAAATCTTCCGATTTGGATCACGCATATGGCTTATAACCAAAACAAACGTTAAATAATTAGCGCCTGCCCGTCGAGTTTTTTGCGTTTTACAATTCCGGCCATATACCCGAGAAAATTGTCATATTCCAAATTCCAATGATAGATCTCATCCATTATATACGGTATTCTTAGCTCGTCGAGTTTGTATTTAGCAATTTGGACAGAGACTTTTTGCAGTTCACGCCAATTGAATATACCGGCACGCAGCCGCTTCGCAACACCGGTATCAACAACAGCCAGCCTAGTGTCGGAGTTGATGACCTTAAAATCACGCTCTACCTGTGGGAAATTTTGCAAATCTTCATGTTCCATTAGTTTTCGGTGCACACGGTTCAATCCATAGAGCGCGATCTCAACTTTAATAGATTGAGTTGTTTGTTCGGGCGAAATGGGAATATTTTGCTCCCAATACTCTTTTAGGACTATACCGGCATGTTTTAGAGCGGGATTGAGTTTCAGCATCCCATCTTCTGCGATGCAGAACGTCCACATTTCAGCCTTGTTATTGCCGCCTTCTCGGTTGACTCTTCCGGCCGCCTGCAGCAAGGAGGAAAGTGAACAAAGCTCATGGAACCCGGTTTTAAAGGACAAATCAACGCCCGCTTCTACACAGGAAGTGGCAACCAGCGTCCAATCCAAATCCGACGAATCATCCAGTCTCACTTTCACTCGATCCAGTGTGGACGCTCTGTCAAGCGGAGTAAGCGAAGTCGATAGGTGCTCCACCTTTCCTCTGCCATACTTTTGAGCGATATAATCTGCCAAGACAGCTGCGCTCTGAACCGTATTCAAAATGACGAGCCGCGGACCGGGAAATGAGGCGGTCCATTTGGCAAGCTCTTGTGTGGATTGTGGCGCAAGATTAAATCGATAGGTGATCCTACTACTTTCATATGACGACAGTTTACTGCGCACAGTAGCATCTACAATTTCAGGAACGTCGAGAGGGTCCGATTCTCCCGCAATTTCCCGAATGGTCCAAAACCGGCTGATCGATCCTGATGCCAAAACCCAGTAACAGGACCACTCGCTGGACATGATCTTCATCCACTTCCATGCGATGGGCAAAAGATTGACTGGAAGCGCGGCATGTGATTCATCGACAAAAATTGCGCTTCCGGGCAGTTCATGCAACCGTCGCAGAGTACCGGTAGAATTTGAAGCAAGCGTTTCAAAAAAAGCAACAGCAGTCGTCACAATGATAGGCGCACGCCAAAGCGATGTAAGATAACGAACATCCTCGCTTTCAAAATCGGCTCGATGGTGCAGCTCAGCCACCACTTCCTCCGGATTCTCGCCCGGCAGCGTCAACATTTTTCGGTAAGTCTCTACCGACTGCTGTATAATGTTTGTAAATGGCAGCACGACAAAAATTCGTCGTAAGCCTCGCTTTTGGGCCTGTGCAAGCAAATGCGCCATGACTGCGGTTGTTTTTCCCGATCCCACAGGACTGTCGCACGAACTAATAGCAGATTGTATGTCGGCATTCCGACAAGCCTGGTACATCTCGCTTCGCAACGCATTTCTTTCCGTGTCAGAGCCTTTATGCCGTAGTTCTTTCACACATTCATCCAGCCGAGCGAGTCGTTTTTCAGCGTTTAAAGGAATATGCACATCCGTTTGCGGATATTTTCCGTAATGCCGCGCCGTATCGGTATGATCCGCGTCGACAATACACGATAGGGCCATTCGTAGAAATACGCTGCGGTCTCCGTCGACGTTTTCCTCTATGTCTGTACAGCATCGCTGGCTAATTAGGCTATTGTGGATTTTCTCTAACTCTGTCAGCTCCTGATCCACATGGTCGGCAATTTGAGCGTCGCGAAAAGCACGGTCCTCTCTAATCAGCTCTGCTGAAATGTCAGGAAAACCCATATGATGAGCTTGGGCTACTACCGCAGAGAGAACGGAAGAACGCTGGTCGTTCAGCCAGAAAGCGGCACCGGCGTCCACATGATTCACCGGCAAAACTTTAGCGGGTACTTTACCGGAAAGCACTTTTTGATTTTCCGAATCCAGCTTTCCAAGGTCGTGATATTCTGCAGCTTTTTCTATTACCCTTTGCAGAAGCGCCCGATCGCGCTTTGCATATCGCCCTGATTCCATCGCATATCGTTTCGCAAGAGAACTTACGCCGCGTATATGATCCGTGTAAGTCTGGGCTTCTATTCCATCTCTTGGGCTGTGTGCAAAGTAGTTCATACTTGCATCAAATCAACGACTGAAGCAACTTTGTGAAGTAGCTCCTCTGGTAAAGCGGATTTGTCGCAATAATCCGTCCAGTTTGTGGAAGGGTCTCCGGCATTGCCGATCCGTGTAGGAGTCAACGCCTCAAAAAGCATGTAATCCGGGCAGCTTCCCAGCGCGTTGAGGTGCTCAATATACCAAGCATGCCGAATACGAATATCCGAGCGAATTGCAGAACGATTCAGTTCATATGCCCTGGGTATTAGAATTTTCAGCAATTCTATATCTTCTGCTGTACAGCCCGTCTTTCCGGCGAAGTTTGGATTGACGAAAAACGGCATGCAGTAGACGCCGTGTGTAACGACACGGAATGCAAGGGGAGCCATCCCCGCATTTTTCCCCTCTTGAACGCCAGATTTATTGGTATTCGTATGCCGAACAATCTCAACAGGGGAGATAGAGGTGCCCATACCGAATTGAACAACACCCGTTTTGATATAGCCCTTGTTCGCACCATCTTCGAGAAATGTATTGCCAAAAACTCTGGCATCCCAATATTTTCTGACAAAGGCGCTTTCTAAAAATTCTTTTTGATCGAAAGACGTGATGTCTTTCCCCATTTCCTTCTGAATGGTTTTTCTATCACGGCCGCGCCACTCTAAAATCCAGTAATTGTCTGCGTTTTCGGTATAGGTGTTAGGAAGGCTTTTGAAGAAAATACTGTCGTGATCCTCCAGCAAATCACGAAGTTTCCTTTTGAAAGATACCGGAGATATTTCCCCTATTCCATTGGGTCTCTGACGCGGGTCAGATTCTCTGTCCGGATCTCCGTTTGCATTTGAGTTTACAACTTCAATCACCAAAAGACCGGTTGCTCGCTTGATCTCGTTACGCATTTCCTTTTCCTCCCACTATTTTGTTTTGATCAGTCGCTTCTTTTTTGGGCAGCGATGCCATATATCCAATGAAAAGCTGGGCTTTTTCATAGTCGGTAAAACGCATCGATTTATCCATTTGCAAATGAACTTTGTCGGAAAGTTGTTCAAAAAGTCCTAAAAGCCATCTTGCACGCCAGCTTTCCTCACCTTGCGTATCAATATTTTTATATTGATACTGCTTTGCCCACGATATGTATGGATTGAGTCGTGTCGACAGCCGCGACAATGCCTGAAACGGCATTTCAGCAGCAGTCGTAAACAGAGCGCTGCCTGCCAGTTGAGGCGGGATATCCCCATCCCTTTTGGCTTTGCAGTACAGTGTATGGAGCTCATCGGAAACATGCAGCAGCTGACCCAGCAGATAAGCCATTTCTTCCATATACTTCTCCTTTCTTATGTCGCACTTATAGAGCAGCAGCCCCAGAACCGAAATGATTTGAGCCGCTGCATTTTTTTGGTTTTCTAAGCGTTTTAACTCGGTACTGTTCCCGCCTTTTTTGCCTTTGTGAAGTAAATTCCCCAGATAATGGATTAAACCCGATGCATTTTCAAGTGTTATATGTAAAAAGGAATGTACTGCGCCCTGCGGCAGGATGTCCAAAAGCAGTTCAATGCCCTGGTGGTACTTCATGCGTTTGACAGTAGTTTTTCCATCCGCCCGTTGGCCGTTTTGTTTCCATACGCCATTCACACTGGCCTCCACGTCAAGAGGAAACGGAATGATTAACGCCCCGATTTCCAAGCTGGGAATATTGCGGCAACCGTTCGCCCAATCGTCTGCTGCTTGAATGAGTTGTTCCGGCGTAGTGTTGTGCGTGAAGAGAATTTTTGAACGCGCTTTATCCAACTTTCGGATTGTAAATATCTGCAGATGATCCGGCTTTTGGTCGACAGGGAGCCCGCGAAAGGTTTTTATAAACTCTTTGGAAACATCTTCAAACTGCGCTTCTTCTCTTTTTGCCTGGTTAGCCGTTTTTTTAAATGTAGAAGCAAATTTCGGCAGTATCTCAGGCAGCTTGGAAGGATAGACAAACACAATCTCATCTTTATCAATCTTTTCCCAGGTAACCTGTCTGCGCGATGGATCTGCTATCCATTCCAGCGATTTCTTAATTTGCGAACGGTTTTCTGCCGTTATCGGATAGGAGCCGTCATCAATCCGATTATAACGATATTGGCATGGCTGGCCATTAAACATGGAGCGCAGAGTAACTTCAAATCCACTAAGTTTTACACTAGGCATAGGTTCGTTTGGATTCACAAGAGGAGAGCCAAAAGCGTCGAACGCGCTGCTCTCAGCAGGTATTTCTACCATGGCCATATTTTTCAGCAGCATCCTATTTAGCTCAACCGTAGTATGTTCACTGGCTACGGGATATCCATACCGTCTCCACGCCTTCACATCCAGAATAACGGATAACTTGTCTCCTACGTCCTTGCTGTGTTCCTTTTGGGCTGATCCCTTATGGAATAATAGTTTAAGGGCGAGTTTTTCGTCTTCCCGTTTTTGTAATTTTTTAAAAATACAGCGCTCAAGAGAGGCGCGAAATCCGCCGTCAATATTTATACAGAGTTTTTCGCACAATGAAATCAATTCGATTATAATATTGTCATCCATTTGCGCCTGTGTCCCGATCGCTTCCAAAAGTTCTTGAGGACAATCCTTTAAACTTCTTTGTATTTGCCCGGGAACTCCTTTAATCCAGTTGCTCTCTTCGCACCATGACTTAATTTTTTCTATATCGGGTTCGACTTGTCCTTTTTCAATTCTTTCGAGTTTGTCAATCGTATCCAAATCAGTCAGCCGGTATAGGGCACTCATATTGAATGCCGGAAAACTATTCTGGTTACTCCCGTATTTTCGCAATACGCTTGCTTGCTCCGCGGTTAGTTCCTCCAGCCCGCAAATAGAGCCGTCTTTATCAAGCCATATTCGAATACAAGGAGATTTCGCTGTAACCTTGGGAAGCGTCTTATATTTCCTATGCCACTCGTTTGATGAGATCCCCCTGCTTTCCAGTGTTTTCGCCAAATTGTACACTTCGTTAATCATTCTCCGTACCTCGCTTTGGATATTCCAGCGTCCCGTTCTTTATCACCAAGTCATTGTCATAGACATAGGAAACCGGCGAATTATAACCTTTAGAAAACACCTGTCTGAGCATGGAGGGGATGATAATGTCGGGTGAATCATATAGCACCTTCGTCGTATTGCGGAGTTCGCCAAAGTAGTTAGGGGTAAACTCACTCCAGCCAAGCGAAATGGTAGAAAAAGACTGGCCACGTTGCAGGCGACGCTGAAAAATGCTTTGGTAAGCGTGGCCGGGATTGGTGGTTTTTTTATCCCACTCCAGGGCTTTTTCCGGCAGGCCATCTTTGTTATGATTTGGGACAACCTGCGCGTATAGCTTGTAGCAGACATCGATTAATACCGTCGCATAGAGCTGAAAGCTGTTTCCTCGATTTATTGCAGATGCGCTTCGCAGCGGTCCACCGTAATTAGTACAATAGAAATGATATTGCACGGGTTTGCACAATTCAACCTTAGTCGGGATAATCTCTATATCCGGCCCCCACAAAACGGACTCGAATATCGCTTTGACCGCAGAATATGTAGGGGCGGGGTAACTGACCGGACAATCGCCCGTATCCGGCCGTGTCCACATCGCTGTGTTGCCGGATATCTCCATCTCAATGGGGTATGAAAGCTTGAGCAAGAGACTCTCCTCCTTTATTTTTAACGATGCAAGTTCTATCTAATGTCTTATACCGGACCCTGGCTTAGTAACGTGAATATACCTTCTATTTATTTGTACAATATCATTTATTTTAAACGTTGTCAATAGCATGTTGGCTATTTTTAGGAGTTGCCAATAGATAATTTATGTGTTATACTACATAAGTCGTCTGGCTTCAGACGTGGATTGTAATTATTTATTTGTTGCGTCAATTCGTTTCATTTTGACAAAGGCGCCGGATGAATTTTCCGGCGCCTTTGTCTGTTTCCATAGCTTAAACACAGTATCGTAGAAAAGCCCCATGCTAAAAGTATAACATGACAGTCAAAATTCTGTTTTATGACATAGAAAAAAGCTGTATTTTGAGAGATCAAAATGCAGCTTTTAACTTGGTGCGGGTGTTCATAAGGGATTTGATTAAAACAGTACATCCGGCACTGGGCACACATATTCAAAGCAAAATCCGCACATTCGATTTTCGTTGGCTTCTGATTTACAATGATTATAGAAAATCAAAGGAGGAAAACACGATGGAAAAATCATTATTTGAGCAAATGGACGGTACTTATACGCAAACTGGAGATTATATACTACCGGATCTCGTTCTCTCCGAGCAAGGACACAAATCTATCAGTATATGGGGACAGTGGCATGCAAGATATTTGAAGCAGTACCATAGGGTGCGATATTATAATCTGCTTACAAGCGGAAAGCTGAACAGCTACCTCGCCGATATTGATGAGCAGGCAGAAGAACTGTTTTCTCGGTTAGTAAAACAAATGGCAGAAAAGCAGGGCATAACTGAACAGTTAAAGGCAAGTGACCAAATGATGTGGGTAGGTAGAATGAACGCTGTTCGCAATGCCGCTATAGAAATCGTAAATAAAGAGCTAATTTACATATGAAGTCTATACAGCATCACTTTAACTCAATTATCCGAAAGAAGAACATTTGGTTGACGAAGTGAAAGTTACGATAACACACTTCCAAGCGGACGATAAGAAAGCCGGCGGTGCTTACTGCACCTATACCGGCGTTGTCAAGAAAATCGAGGAATTTTCCGGTGTTATTACGATGACATCCGGAGAAGAAATATATGAGTGATATAGTCAATGTTGATAACCCTTTTTTGGAGAATATTGAGCAGTAATGATGGCAAAAGGTCGCTACTCACTTTTGTGTATGTGCGTAGCGACCTCTTGTTTTCCATTCACCGGATAGAATATATTCCAAAAGCGGTGATTTTAGATGGTTTACTTTAATTCGTTAGACGAATTTTTCTATTCCTTTCTTCTGTCATCGAAACAATTTCTCCAGCAAGAGAAATGATTAGACTTGTATTGTTTGTTGAAACAGCAGATTCCAATTCAAACACCTTGTTATTAATCTGTTCTTCTAACGATTTTATAGTTGCAATAGAGCGTGTAGGGCTTGAATGAAGAAGATCGTATGCTTTTTCAATTTCTTTATTTGCCTTTTTTTCACCAGCCTTGCCAATAAGCGCCTTTACTCTTGATGCTGCATTTTTTATGTAGGCGACCTCATCTTCATGCCTTTCGATACTATCAGCGGTATGCTCATTGGCAATCATGTTTGATATGAGCAAAATTGCATATATTCCTGCTATAATAACTTGCACGACCAAAGCAGCTTTATATGACTCGCTTCGTACAAAAATGAAAACAAGGCCAACAATGAACTCAACTATGAAGTAGACCGATGAAACCGAATAGAGCGTAAACCCAAATACAGCGGCACTACTACTTTTTCGTGTAGCAATTGGGGTGATAAGAACCATCAAATAAGCAAAATGGATGAATCCATATGAAAGCCATGCAGAAGCAGGATGATTTGATCCTCCAACCACGAAGAACACCGTATTAAATACTGCCAAAAACACTAAGTCGAGCAAAATATATAGAATTGATTTTTTGTTCATCGTTTTGCACCTCACATTCTACTTAAGATTTCAGCCTTTTTAGCATCGTACTCGGATTGTTCAATAAGTCCGGCATCAAGGAACTGTTTCAGCCTGCTGAGCGTTTCCACCGGATCTTCCTTTGGAGCAGATGCAGAATCATTTGATGTAACGGTTGGTGCGGGCTGCTTTTGAGTAAAGCGTCCAGAAGGAACATTTTGTACTGGAGGTGTTGTTGGGTTGGGCGCAAACCCGTTTGTTGCAGGCGCAAACACTTGCTGCGCTATAGAACCAAAAGCACCAGCGGCACCTATGCCCATACCCATTCCAGCTCCAGCAGCAGCTATGCCACCAGCACCGGGATTGTTGGCGAGATCCTTGAGAACACCAACACCTTGAACACGAGCCCAATCATTACCCAAAATATCAAGTCCCGCTTTATCACCTTGGAAGCCTCTTGTACGGGTGATAAGTTCGATCTGCGATGCATCAAGCATATCGTACTTTGTGGTATCAATATCAAGTCCCGACAAAGAAAACTTTACACACTTCAGGCCGTAATCGTCCAAAGCCTCGTTGATAAAAGGCTCTACTTTTTTCGATAGTTCATCCAAGTAAGCATCGATTCCAATTAGCTCTTGCTCTAAGCTGTTTAGGAATTTGGATACAGCAGACTTGATTTTTCCTTGAAATTCATTTCGGAAATATTTATTCAAATCATCCTGAAACTGAAATGGAATGTTGTTTCCAATAAGTTTCTCCAAAAACTTTGCAGGATTTTCAATTCGGACTTTATATGCACCACGAGCTTTTGCATCAGTCCTAACGCCCCATGCCTTATCTCGCACCTGAATGGGAGAATCAGTACCCCAAATGATTTCGGCGCTATCTGCTTTTCGGACAAAATAGACAACACAGTTAAAGGTGCTGATACCACCGGTAAAGGCATTCCTGAGCCTGCTAATAAACGGATAGTTTTCTGTCGAAAGTTTATAAGTACCGTTTTCAAATGTCTGCTCTACAGCCCCACCCTTGATAAAAATAGCTTCTTCACCTGGCATGACTATTAGCGTAGAATTTGTGTTAAAATCTTCTTCAGGCTGACGCCAAATCAGCAGTTCCCCTGGACCTGTGTTTTTGATTACATCGACCCAATGTTTTTTACCTCCAGTGTACGCAACCTCATTAGGGTTTTTGTTAAAAAGTCCCATATTTTAACCTCCTAAATTTTTAGCATCATAAGATAGTCTGGGCAAATCCTGCGATACATTTCTAACGCATCGTCGGGGATCAATTTTTTGAATAGTTCTGAGACGGTTTCAACGAAAACTTGTCGGTCGCACGAATTATAGTGTTCAAATAAATCTTGTAAAGCACTATAGTATGCATTATACATTGCTTGGTGCTGTTCGACGGATACTGTTCTTGTATCATTGATTGTAATCAAATCGCTTTCGTTTTCAAATAAGTCTTTTTCTTCAGCTATGACATTATTTCCGTCATAGGACAAAAACTGACCATAACCATAAACGACAATAGGATGTTCATCCGAAGCGTAATAAGTAAACAAAGCAATTCTGATCGTATTGTCAACAGATACGATAAATGGACAGCTACAGTATTCGCCTTCCCGTACATACTCCATCAGTTTTTTTATTGTTTCAACAATCATAGCAATTTTTCCTTTCTACCTTTTAGTGACATATTGAACGGTGCAGTTTGGTGTCTTAGCCCATGTTGCATAATCATTTGCATTACAGTAGAATGCATTTCCCATGTTGCTACAAACGCCAGTATCATGTATCCACAATCCAATAGGATTTCCACATGCATCTTTTTCAATGCCTGTAATTGTCAATGCGTGGTCTGTACCTATAGGATTGAGAAGTGACACATCATTCTGCTTGTTCAGCACTCTATGATCAACATTTATTATTGCGCCTTTACCGTTTTCAAGTTGATTCGCAATATCGCTTAGGGATTGTCCTTGTCGATTATCGCAATCATAGCCAAAGGAGTCAAGAATTTTTCTTCGTCCAGCCACACTCGTTCCGCCATTGCTACCACGAATCTTATTTTTTATTTTTTCAGGCAAGAACTCAGGAATAGGCTTGTCTGTGCACGCTTTTAGGTCTCGTGCTCTTTGTACAACTTCTGATTCCGTCTTAGTATCGCCTAAAGCGTTCATTGTATTTGCTGCGGAACAATCTCCACAAGTTCCCCAAAAATCCGGTACAGCATTACCTTGTTGCTGTATCATATTTTTATGTATATCAGTAAAATCTTTTCCTCCAACACCTGCATAAGAAGTGCGCTTTGCCGGGTCTAAATCACGAGCAAGATCTTGGGACAATGTATCAGCATAGCGTGCCCTGGAGTTTATATCATTTATTTCAGAACTTAGTTCTCGACCTTTATTAGCAAGGTCTTCCAGTTTCGCAGCTTTTTCCATGCTATCAGGAAGTGCATTTGTAGCGAAATACTCATTTCTTAATTGATCGTACTCTGCTTGTTTAGCCACTTCCATACCTTTTAGCTTGTCCGAAGCAGATTGGTATTCGTCCGACAATCTTCCTCTAACAACATCCCAATCGTCTTTTCGTGCAGGATCATAGGATAATGCAGACGCAGCATCGTTTCTCATTTTATCAAGATATTGAATTTTATCCGACAAATCAGAATATTCCTTTTTATTATCGGCATTATCTACAGTATCATTGAAACTATCACTATCATCCTGATTATTTTTTTCATTTGCGTCATCCGGCTGCTCGCCTTGAGTATCATCTGCTGACTCGTCGGACTCGGCTTCTGTTGTAGCTATGTCAGCGTCCTCGGTTCCCTCAGCAGCAACATCAACCAGCCCGCCCTGTTTGTCCTTCATCTGCTCATCGGACTTGGCAGTATCTTCTGTCTCTGCTACCGTATCTTCGGCTACTTCTACCGCAGAATCATCAAGTTGCTCATCCTGAGTATCATCCAACTGCTCGTCAGATTCGGCGCTTTCGTCTGTGTCTGCTACCACATCTTCGTTTCCCTCAGCCGCAGAATCGTCAGGCTGCTCGTCCTGAGTATCATCCACTTGTTCGTTAGACTCAGTTTCTTCTGCATCCTCCTCAAAATCGTTTGATATGCCATCACTTTCAGAATCTTCGGAGTCAGAATAGTTTTCATCACCTATATCTTCAGGTATATCCTCAATCTCTTGCTCTGCTATTGCATCTTCTCCCGAATCATCACCATCTTCCGAGACGTTTTCTGTCGCATCCTCGACATCATCATAGTCCGCAACATTATCTTCAGGTATCTTGTTTAAGTCATTTTCTTCATCATCATCAAAATATTCTCCATCAGGCTCAGTGTCTTCCGGTATTTCCTCATCATCCTCCTCTGAATTGTCCTCTATATCATCATAGCTTTCATCTTCAGGAATCTCATCCGATATATCATCAGAATAATCATCGGAGTAATCATCATCGTAGCCGGTGTCTTCGGGAATATCTTCAGAAACATCTTCGGAAATATCCGCTGTATCAACATCTGCTGTATCTATATCTGATGTATCAACATCCGATGTATCGATACTCATGTCCATATCTTCAGCCATACACTTTTCTCCTATTGTAAAAATCTACGGGAATGTCTACTTCCTTAGAGAGTTTTCAATCTGAATATCTCTTACCGGGATTTTGGTTCCATATTTAATCCTTCTCCATAAATGAACCTTGACACATGACAGCAATTCAGGCGTGAACGGTTCGTCGTTCAATTCATCTCTGATTAGCTTGCTTATTTTTCCAAAAACTCGTTTGACAACTTCAAAATCTTTCATGTCAGCTTTGAAGTTCTTTATGAATATTCTTCGTGCAACCTCTCTCGCAAGGGCTCTTTGAGCATAGTCGCAGGTTTTGGAGCAACTCGCAATGAATTGACACTCAGGATACGGGCGCAGTTTATCTGCCTTATCATTCCAATATGTTGACAAACTCTTTATGCCATTATCCGAAAGAGTAATGCTAATATTGTTTTCCAGTCGATAGTCTGGCGTAATAACTTCCTCCGGTTCTTCAAGTTTATTAAAAAACAGGAACGCTTCGCCGGGTTTTAACTTCGCCATTCGTTGAATCTGCGCCTCAGTCATGTTGGTACTATCGCCAATAATCTGTTTGTCTGCACTTTCAACCAATCGGAAAATCATCTTCATATCCGTCAAAGCTACAACATCGGTAGAAACCTTTCGTGGCGATTGATCGGCTATTATGAGACCAACGCCATATGAGCGAATTTCTGCAAGCATTCGCTTTACAAGCCCTTGGGCAATGGCACTTGGGTTTGCGTCGCCTTGTCCAGCATTTGTATCCGCATCAAGAAGAACATGAGCCTCCTCAAGCAATATTACATTTTTTAATCCGCCTTCTCCAATATAGTTAGAATTCACATATGCAAGAATGGACAAAAGAACAAGCGCAATTATCAGGGCTTTCTGATCACTATTTTCAATAGCTGCTAATTCAATAATGGTCGGCTTACTAAGCAGATCCTCGATAGGGATAGAAAAGTAATTATCGAATAAATTCACGAGACTATTGAGTCTTACGACTCCAGCTCTACCTATGTTTTTGGCATCGCCGGTGTATCCAATCTCGTCGAAAGTTTGCTGGAAGCACTTGATAAAATCTGAAATATTAAAGGTTTTTCCCTTGTCAGCAACAGTATAAGTATCAAGCCACCTAAAATCTGAGTAGCAGTTGTTGATAGACTCATCGAATATTTTGTCAAGGGGCGTAGACATTGAAACAGCAGCGGCGAACGCTGTTTTCAAAGTGGATTTATATGTTTCCAATTTCACATTTTTGGGTGGAACAAAGGGGTTGAACACAAAAGGTGAAATGAAATTTTTGCCCGGAGTAAATACCTGTAGTTCAGGAATACTTTGAACCAAAGCCCGATACTCATTCTTCGCAGGTTCAATAACTAAAAAAGGGATTTTATGCTGTTTCCAAAGCCGGTCCAGCAGGCTAACCGAAAAGGTCGTTTTGCCTGAACCGGGAGTACCAACAACCAGCATATGTTTTGCTAAATCTTTTAAGGAAAAGCCGATCGTATCTCCATTTGAAGAAGAACGCAATCTGCCCACAGTTATGTCGCCTGCATTAATAATATTGGATGTATATGTTTTACTGGATTTCCCTGACTCATTTATTTTTAAGCCAGCAGAAATCCGGTCACTACCAATCGGAAGTCTAAAAAACTCAGCCGCTTCCTCGCTCGTGATGATAAACGGTAGTCTGTATAGTGCATTGGAGAACTGGTCGGAGTTCCAAATATTAAAATTTCTATCTGTCCCGGTCAATACTTCGTTTACAGCCCAGGGCAACGGATAAAAATTAGTGTCTTTACTTACGGCATCTCTGCTAAGGCTAACCATTTTAAGATCAGCAGAACCATCTTTCCCAGTCGATAATTGGCCAAACACCCTATTAGAGATATTAGAAACTGAAGCGTTATCTCCGTATATAATTACATTGAATGCAAATAACGCCGATGTTTTGTGGTCAGAATAGTACCTGTAAACATCAGCGTGTTTTTTAGCCAAAGCAAAACTAATATTGCCAATTCCTTGATCCATCACACCCTTACTCAGGGTGTCCAACGCCTGTGTAATTCGGTCAATTTCCGCAATTTCAGACGGGTCAAGAATAGTAGGAATAAGTTGCATAGAAACAGCACAATTGGGATAGTCAATTAGGGCATTGACTATCCTGCTTAAGTCGCTGTTTGAAATGGGAAATCTATCATACGCATAACAGAAAGGAAGAAGCTGATTCTGGAGGTTTTCTGCTTTTTCTTCCTTTACTATTGCTCTAATATTTGTGTCATTTATATGCGAAACAATAGCTGAAAGGGACGAATACGGAATCTCTTGGCATTCATACTTCTGAAGGGAAAACGCAGACTGGCAAAGTCTAACTAATGTTTCAACAGATTCTTTCGCTTTAGAAGGCTCCCCATCAATCGCTCTGACAATGATGTACAAATTGATTTGGGCATTATACGGCTGGTTTTGAACAGCCTTTGTCATCCACAACAGCTCAATCGACAAATCCTTTGCATAATTTGCAGAATAGCTGTATGTTTTATACGATTGATATATCTCATTTAACAGACTGATTATTTCATTTTTATACTTTTCGACGATTTCATCAATGACATTTGAGCGTTCATCGATAATGGAGATGTGGGGAATAGATGTTATTTCAATTATGTCAAGAGCAATTACTTCTCCATCTGTAAGGCTCTCAACTGAAATGTAATTCAATGGCATTTTGAGTCCTCCTATATATAAAGCTGACATAAAGCATTGTTTTCTTTTTTATGGATAATCGATCCCACCGGGGGGATGGCATCTAAGTAATCTTTGAAAGGTCTTTATTCCTCCTACTACTGCTCCGTATTTCTTAAAAGCAAGAATTGCGTATTCGGAACATGATGGCGTTATGCAACATCTTAGTCTTGTTTCAGACTTTGCGTATCTTTGGTAAACTCTTACAAACCAAATGCAAGTAAATCGCAAGGTAATTACATTGGATGCGGCAAATACTATCAGCATCTTCAAAAGAAAATCAGTAATTGACCCTGTCTCAGTTTGATTAGAGATTGCTGACCAAATAAGTGCAGTAATAACTGCAACAGCAATATGCAAAAAAACATACAAGCCTGCTTTTGCAAAGCTAATATGGGGTCTATATAACTTTAATTCCGGTGCCGTTGCAGCATTTGTGACCGGATCATTCTTATAGTGTGGAATACTCTCAGCCACGCTTTTTCCTCCTAATGAAAACAAAGACCTCCGTTGCCACAAAACAGAGGTCTTTGTAAAGAATCACATTTTCTTCTCTCTGAGCTTCTGCTTCATAGCCTGAATGATAGATTCAGAATCTGCCACACCATCCATAGAAACATAGAGCTTATCGCCCGGGACTACCATACAGAACTTGTTCGTTTCTACTTCAAATTTATTGTCGCCAAGACCGTGTGCAGTTTCTGTTTCGCTGCTTGTCGAGAAAGAAGTTACATCTTTATAGAAGAACTCATCGGTACTCTCGTTCTTCTTGTCCTCGTCCATGTTGAAAGTATGGCGATAGATGTAAACCTGAGTAGAACTAAAGAACACCCAAGATACCTGATAAGCAGAACTTACCCATTTACCATTAGCTCTCTTTTTTGCATAAGCGTTCTTGAACACAAAGCCTTCAAACATAGCCGGTGCAATCTCGCTTACCTCATCCTCATCTAAACCGATTTTGCTAAGAGCCTTGGCCTTAAAGTTCATAGAATCTCTTTTTCTGAGAACAAGCTGCATATACTCGTCATCTGTCATATTTTTGGAGAGACAGCCTTCCTGTTTGCAGAAATATTCGATAACTTTTTTCTGCTCCTCTGTTTTGCCTCTGCACACTTCTTTTATCAGTTGTGCATTCGGATCACTGCTGCCGAAACAACCCATAGTGATTACCTCCTAATTTTTATTTGGTTTTATATTCCGAACACACTTCTTTGTGGCAGAGGTGCATCCAAAACAAATTTATATTACAGGCATTCCGGGCGAGTAACGCCCAAAATACCATATAATTGCTCTACATCGAATGCAGACAGTCCTGCATCGGTAGCCATTGCAAGTGCTTCCCCATAGGTGGGGGAAGTCTTAAAATATTTTCTTGCAAAATAGTCATACTTTATATAAGCAAGGAAATAATAATAAATACCTTTAGGTTCAATCATCAAAGCTGCATTGATATACTCCAAAATCTTGTCGATTGTTGGTCTTTGGTGCAAGAATGCTTTTTTTCCCTGCAACAGGCAAATAGCTGCATAAAAGAATGCTTCTGAATTGTCAAAATTATCTTCTATTGCCTTTTCAAATGCCGCTTGTGCCTTGTCATAAATTTTCAGCTTTAGATAGCAAATGCCAATAGAATAATTGAGTTCTTTATCATCAGGATCATCTGCCAGTTCCTTACGATATGTATTAGCATATTTATTAACTAAAGGCATCGGCATATCGTAAACGCTATTGAATGTAGAAATGTTTACTGGATGTCCTGCGGGGCATTCCTTCATTCCCACCTCGATAGGGAATCCACAACAAGGGCAAGTCAATCGTTCCGTTTTGTAGGCCATTATAGGTCCTCCTCTTTCAGCCGTCTGTTAATGCTGAGCGTTTTTCGTAATGATGGCGGAAATGCGCCAATAGCTTCTACGAGATTAATCGTTTTTTCGTTGTAGCCGTAGAATAAAATCAGCGACAAAAAAGTGTTCCAAGACATCTTTCTCTTTTTGGTTTCTATGGCATTATATGTTTGTCTGGAAATTCCAATAATGTTTGATATATCATCCTGCGAGATTCCAATTTTTGCTCGCAAAACAGGAAGTTCATCTGTGAGTATTTCAATCAACTTATCTTTATCAAGCTCTGGTAATTCGTTAACTTCATAACTACCCATTTAATCATCCTTCCTATTTTCGTAAAGTATGCCACTCGACGAATAAGCAGCCGAAACCTCTTGAAATACAGGAGATTCCGGCTGCTTGTTGACGATAATTTTGACGGCTTATTAAATAAAAGCCAGCTTGCTCATATTGGATTGTTTAAGCTCAAAAGATGAGTGAACATATCTATTGAGTGTGATATTCACATTCGAGTGTCCGAGAACCTCGCTCAGACTTTTTATCTCAAAACCAACTTCGACGCACCTTGTAGCAAAAGTATGCCGTAGTGCGTGAAAATTGGTATCGCCTATACCGCTTTCTGAAACATAGCTTTTGAAACGGTTTTGCATTGTTCGTGGTTCCACATACTTGCTTCGTTCGCCCGATAATATATACGCTTTCGGGTGAGCTACAAACTGTCCAGCGATTTCAACCAAAAAAGGTGGTAGCGGTATATCTCTAATGGAGCAATCGCTTTTAGGCTCGGTTATGATTATTTTGGTCTTACTTGCCGCACCCACATTCGTTTCCTGTATTCGTTGCATTGTCTTTCTGATTTTGAGAGTTGAGCTTGCAATGTTCATATCTTCCCACTGTAAGGCGCACAGTTCTCCGATCCGAATCCCGGTATAAAGGGAAAGCAAAACACCAAACTTAAACAAATCCATATCCGATAACAGCACCCGTATTAGAGTTTCCTGCTCATATTGGCTTAAAACACGCATTTCTTTTTCCTTTTTCTTTACCGTCAGCTTGTTTAGATTACAAGACACAATAAAGTTGTGGTACTGTGCGTATTCCATTGTGCTTTTCACAATCGTGAGAATATCGGTTACTGTCTTTGCAGATAATCCGCCACTTTTATCAACCCTTCCGCTGCTCAGTTGCTTTTCTGTAAAGCCTTCAATAAGCTGTGTACTTATTTTTGATAACTGATACTTTCCCAATTGCGGGCGAATATGTGTATTGACCAGATGGCTATAGCGGGCATAGGTTGACTCCTTTATGCTTATCCTCGTAGATTGCAGCCACGCATCCAAAATATCGCTATACGAAGCTGAACATCTTGAAAGCATATCGGATTGGTCATTGGAAAGGGACTTCTTTTCAACGAGTCGTTTCTTAACATCACCATAGGTTTTTCCGTAAACATACCCATATTTTGCTTTGCCGTATTCGTCGTAAAGCCGGATATAACGCCCTTCCCATCTTCCATCTTTACGCTTGTAGATATTTTCGCCTTTCTTTGACATATGCCATTCCTCCGAATTGATTATTTAGTGGTGACGGAAAAATGACGGCTAATGCCAGTTTGTTTTCTTAAATGAAGCCCACTTTTTCTAACGGAGGGTACAAATCCTTTCCTTAAATGGGTTCCGTAAAGATTTTTTGCACGTTTATTCGACGGCATATTGACAAATCCGACAACACTATGTATAATGATTATAAACATTTTCGGATAAAATCGGATTCGTCGAGTGGCATACTTTACGAAACAAGAACTTGCAATCAGGTGTTTTTTCGCACCTGATTTTTTTATTTTTCTGCCACATTTACAAAATAAAATCCTTTTGCAGACGCATACTTGACGGTATATGCTGTTCCACCCGTATCTTCCGTAAGATAGCAAACACAAACGTTATAATTTGAATTGTCATCACAATTTTAGGTAAATATTTCACGCAATTCGAATGTGCCGATTTCAGATATAAAGACAGCCCCGTTAGGTTAGCAGTTAATTCTGCTTTCCTAACGGGGCTTATCTTTAGCGAGGTAACATCCCGATGTTATTGGATGTTAAGTTCTTTTTTTGAAATAATAAAACTAGCTTTCTCAAAAGTTTTATTATTGTAATACTCAACTTCTTGTTGATCCATTTGTTTTATCTTATATGCATTTGGTTCTAGGGGATCTTTTTTTGCCAACATAATTAATACTTTAGGTGTTGCTACAAATATAGGTACCTTATTCCCGTTTTCATCAACAGTTTCATATGCTGGATTATCTGATGTTATAAGACCTGAATTTCTGTCTAACAAAAAGATAATCGTTAAATTGGCCAAATACGATTCATATATTTTCTTCATTCCATCACGATTGTCAAGTAACTGCTCATAAAATCGAAGCATAGCAGCATGCTTGATTTCATCAAACACGGTTTTATCCGAACGATAAATTCGTTTTTCCTCTGGTATTACCATATCACTTTTATCAAAAAGGAAAATATCTTTTAAAAAATCCATAAACCAATTAAGTGTTGCGTTACTGTTTTCCCCCTCCAATCAAACATAATGAAATACTTTATTAGTTTTTTAAAATCTTCGAAGGTTAAAATCTCGTCTGGATCTTTTGTGAGTATTTTGTGTAATCGTGTGTACAAATTTTTACTAATACTAGGCCAACCGTTTTCTAATTCACTACTCCACCTTTTTCTAATGTGTCATCAGATATGCTGATTAATTGTTGTTTAATTTCGTTTCTCTTCTTTTTTGATACTTTGTTACCATTTGGATATATAATTTCCCATTCATCATAATCTTGAAAATTTTGATTTAATTCGTCTTTAGAAGCTAATACTTTTCCATTCAATTTAACAGTATATTGATCTAGTAATCCAAAAATTTTGTTCAATGCTTTTGGGGTAGTATATAAACTGCCTGCTTTAATCGAATGAAAATAATTCTCTGCCAATATTGTAGAAATATTTCTGTTTAATAGTTTTTTTGTCTCTTTATCGTATGTGTGGACACTCTCGCCCGAAAAACACCATGCACGCATATATGTTTGAGGTACTTTATGATGAAGTTTTGACATCGATCCTTGCACAATTTATCTCTCCTTTAAATTTTTGATGTAACCAAACGGTCTCTTATTTAATGTATAATAGTATTTTTTTCAAGTCTTCATTTTCTAATTGCTTCTTTATCTTGATTAATGCTTGCCGGTAGGTTTTATCGGCGGTATCGGGCGAAGCAAGCCCGTGATCCAAAGCAATATCAATAAATGCTTCCTTCGGGCGTGTTTTCCTTTTCGGGTTGCCGTCCTCATCCAAATCGTCTTTATCATAATAATGGGTGGCGTAACACTCCATACAAAAACCGAGATGGGCAGATACCATTCGCCGTTCACGGTAGTTAAGGTTTTCAAAGGCTTCCATAACCTTTTCGGCTCGTTCTATTTTGAAAAATAGCTTTTCTGTATCGGATGTTCCGTCTGCGGCGATTTCCTCGTTGCTTTCTTCACTATCCTCATCAGCATACTGGCGGTAAAAATCAACAAACTGCGTGTTACGAATTCCTGCGATAATAAGTTCTTTTATCAGTTCAGGTTTTTCCTGAAGCTCGGCGGCAATTCTTTGGATTGTGGCATCGTCTGTTTTTTGCCCGTACTCACGGTACAACCGCATTACTTTTCTCAGCCGCAAATATTCATCGCTGCTTTGTATAGTCAGACCACGCATAATGCGGATATAATCGTGTACCTCACGCATTGCGGCGTATTCCTTAAAAACTACAAAAGGCACATTGTGGGATAGATCATATTTCATTAGCGCTTTATACATCCCCGCAATATACGCTTGCTTAATATCAAGAAAATGCCCATACATAGCGTAGTCCTGCACAATGCCGCTTGCCTTGTCATTGACGGTGCGCTCGTAGTAATGCAGAAACCAAGAAAAGTAGTTTTCGTTATTTTCGGTAAGATATAAAACGATATATTCCTGCAAATCACGCTTTTTCGGCGGTGCCGGATTGAGCGTATATTTCTGCAATTCCTTTTCCCATTCTTTCACGGCAACCACCTCCTCTCAGCGTGTTATGGGATTACTTTAATCGTTTGTCTGTTTCGCTATAAAGATTATCTCTTTTCATATTGCGTGGATATTGCTTTTTTGCATATTCTTCATCGTCTTGTGCTATCAGCTTGTTTTCCTTTGCAACCTCTAATGCTGCCCTCGCAAAATCTTCCGTAATCGTACCTCTCGATTTTTCACTTCGTATGGCATTGCAACGGCGAGTGTAAATATCAACGATAGGATCAGCGGCGGCAAACTCTTTGCGGTTAATGCTTGCGGCATAGGTGCGGCAGCTTACCTTTTTCCCTCTGACTTCATAAGGGGCAGTTCCGGTGCAGTATCTTTGGCGGCGGGCAGAAGTCATAAGAAAATATTTGCCGCAAATATCGCACTTTCTCGGATAATGCCCGTAGTGTAACCCCTCAAAAAAATCGGTCAACACAAAGTTGTAATAACTGTCAAAGTATAATCTTCGGGCAACTGTTGCGGCCTGACTTTTGGCGTTCTTTTTATAAGGTACATATTGAGTATTTAACGGTGATGGAATTCCCTCGAATATTTCTAAAGCTATGGGCAATAGATGGGATTCGTCAAGTCGGCTTGCTTCGTCGGCACGGCTGACAAAAGCGGTTAGTTCAGCAAACGCCTTTTGCATATCCGTTGAAATGCGGTTATAAAAAGAAAGTGTGCTTTGCGCTTCGGATATTGTTGTGTTTATGATTTTATATTTCTCTTTATCATAAGCCGCTGGGAAAATATCAAACAAAACTTGTCCTTCGTCACGCTCGGCTATTTCTGCTCGGATAGAAAAGAAATCTATAATAGACTCGGCAATACTTTCTGTAAAAAGCTCGGATATTCGCTTGCGTTCTGCTTCAATATTTAATGTATCAAAGGGCTTTAGTTTTGGAAGTGTATCAAGGATATACTGTATTTCTTGTCCTGCACCTATAAAATCTCTTTTTTTCAGGAAGCCTAGTTCTAATTGTTTGGCAACATTCCAACCGTGCTGCTTATATACACTAAGCCGTGCGGCAGTATCGTTTTTATAATACTGATTAAGCAGATGATTGGCGTATATTCCTGCGGAATATGATTTACCGCCGATTCGCACCCTGCCGTCACGGTAATCTGCTATTAAAAAGCGGTTAGATATATCCATAGTCTATTTCTCCTATATCATTTTAACATAGCAAGTGTCCCATAAAAGTCACTTTAAAATATTTATTTTCAAAAAATATTTCTCAATTTACTCGTTGTTTTAATTATTGATTTTAATATATTATATCATAAAAGCCCTGTAAATTCAATAGATACAGAGCGTTGTGCTTTTTGTTTTTACTTGTTGTATAATTCCATTTGATTTTCAAAACTTTCTATATTCTAATAAGTGAGGGAGTGAAAAACCTCACATATATCGGGCAGTTGAGCCGTCGGTTAATCCGGCGGCTTTTTGTTGCCTGAAGAAAGGAGAAAGTTATGATACTGAAAATCAAAGCAAATCAGGCGAGCAAGGTACACCGTCTTGTAAGGGAGTTATGCACTAACTGTATTGATGACAACTGCCTGCTGCTTGATGACGGCGAAGAACACAAGTGCGTACAGCTTCTTTGTATAAGCGGTATTTACTGCAACTATTTCAAAGAAGCTGTGTTACCCGCCGAAAAAGAATTGTACGACCAAATTTTAAAACAAAACAAATTAAAAGGAGAAAATTGAGATGAAAGAATTTAACAACACAAAAATTATCGGTATCAACCACGGCTACGGAAATATGAAAACGGCAAACTGCTGTTTTCCCACCGGTGTTACTACCTACGAAAAAGAACCTGTTTTTAAGGACAATATGCTTGTGTGGAACGGACGATATTATCTGATAGGAGTTGAACACAAAGAATTCAAAGCCGAAAAAATGCTCGATGAGGACTACTATGTTTTAACGCTTGCGGCGATTGCACGGGAACTGAATAGCGCAAAGCTTTATTCTGCCGATGTGTTCATCGCCGCAGGGCTTCCTCTTACTTGGGTAAGTGAGCAAAAAAAGAATTCAAGAAATACCTTTTACAACACGAAACGGTGGATTTTACCTTCAGGGGCAAGGATTACCATATCCGCATTGTCGGTGCAGATATTTACCCGCAGGGTTTTGCCGCTATCGTCAATAACTTATCTGATTTTTCGGGTGTAAATATGCTCTGCGATATCGGCAACGGCACGATGAATGTGATGTTCATCAACGAAAAAAAGCCGAACCCTGCTAAGTGTTACACCGATAAATTCGGCACTCACAAGTGTATGCTTGAGGTACGGGAAAACCTGATGCGAGTTCATCATACCGAGCCGCCTGAAGAAACGATTACCCGTGTGCTCCGTTTTGGAACGGCGGATATTGACGGTGCGTATTTGAAAACTATTGCTGATACTGCAAGGGAATATGCAGCGGGGATTTTCCGAAAGCTTCGTGATTACGGTTATGACCCGAAGCTGATGAAGCTGTATATTGTCGGAGGCGGAGGATGTCTGATCCGCAACTTTGCCGACTATGACGAAAGCAGAGTTACCATCAATGCTGATATTTGCTCTACTGCAAAAGGCTATGAGCGTATGCTTAAAATGAAATTGCTCCGAAGCGGTGGTAAGGTATGAAACTGAAACGAATAAGCCTTCGGTTTAACTTGGAAAATGAGAGCGACCGCAGAGCTTGGGAGCGTTTGCAAGACCTATCCGGTTCAAAAAACAAAGCCATCATTTCGGCAATCAATGGGTATTTTGAGCAGGAAAACAATTTAGCGGAAACTATAAGGGAAACCATAATGGAGTGTTTGCGGGATATGTCGGTGGTACAGACACAAGCCGAGCCGACAACTGAAAGACTTGTCCGAAGAGGAAAATGAGCTTATGGATTCCCTCGATATGTTTTTCGGCGGCTGACGGCATCAGAGTGGTGCCGCTTTTTTATGCTCTGAAATACCCTGCGGCATCACTTTGATGTCCTTAATTTAACAAACACTTTCATTCAAAAAGGAGATAATTCTATGGAACAAATTAATAGCTATTGCAAGAAGAAAACAGTTGATATAAGCGGTAATATTTGTAATGCCATTGAATATTGTGACGGAACGCAATTTATTGAGCCGTTTTTCGACGGAGAAACTGTTGGATGGGTTCGTGATGTGTTTATCAGCCACACGAAAAAGAAATGTGAAATTCTCATTGTGTCCCCGGACTTTCCGAATATATGGTTAACAATGAGCTTCACTGAATTAGGAAAATTCGGTATGGATATTCCGGCAGTCGGTTCGCCTGTATATGTTGTCACAATACAAAAGCGTTGGCACAAGCCTGAAAACCTGCCATACAAGGTTTGCGAATATTGTTACTGCGATGATTATTTGAAAGGCTATGATCCGCCTGAATTTATGAAAAAAGAATGATGTCTCATACGGTAACAAGCAGGGAACTTGTACGGCAAGTTCCAATTCAAAATCGGATGTTTATCCGATTTACTCTTTAGGGACTGCCGTCCCTAACACCCTAATTAGAGAAAGAAGGAATGTCTATGAACAGAAACCCAAAAGAAAAATTTGCCCGTATAGATATTCGGGTTAAACCGAAGGAAAAAGACAAAATAAAGCGGATTGCAAAGAAATGCAATCTTCCCGTCAGCGAATATGTTGTACAGAGGGCATCGGGATATGAACCGAGAACGGTTCTTCCCGATGCCTTTTTTGATTTCTACAACAAATTATGCGAGCTGTGCAATACGGAAAAGCTTGTTCCCGAAACGGAAAGCAAACTGCTTGCACTGATCGATGAAATCCATTCGGAACTTTTACTACCACGGAAGGAGGATATGCGTAAATGGCAACCACCGGATTCTGGCCTGTCAAAAACAGGCTGAAGGAAGTGATCGACTATGCTCGCAATCCCGATAAGACCACCGATAAAAAATTCTTGGATGAGGATTTGTATGCGGCGCTCCGCTATGTTGAGGACGATAAGAAGACCGACCGAACAGTGTATGTGTCCGGCATCAACTGCCCGAATCAAAGAGCCTATCAGTGTATGATGGCAACCAAACAGCGTTACGGCAAGCTCGGCGGAAATGTTGCCTATCACGGTTATCAAAGTTTTGTTAGCGGCGAGGTTACTCCCGAAGAAGCACACCGAATCGGACTGGAAACCGCAAGGCATATGTGGGGCAAGGATTATGAGATAGTCGTTACTACCCACCTGAACACAGTTAATCTTCACAACCATATTGTCATAAACTCCGTATCATTTCGCACCGGTCGGAAGTTTGAAAACCATATCTCCGACCATTACAAGCTCCGTGAGATTTCCGATGAGATTTGCCGTGAACATGGGAAGTCTGTTCTTGCACAGAGCAAATTTAACGGCAGCCGAAAGAAGGATTATTGGATTCACAAAAGTGGCGGCTTCACCCACAGAGATATACTGAAGCGAAATATTGACGAAGCAATATCCAAAACCACCAACGGCAAAGCCTTTGAACTGTATCTGAAATCTCTCGGCTACAGCTACGCCTGAAACAGCGATTACCGTCATCCGTCCATTATTGCTCCCGGCTGGAAACGCCCTGTCCGTATCGACTCATTAGGTGAACAATACACGCAGGAAAAGATACGGGGACGACTCATTTCCAACCAGCAGGATATTACTCTATATGCCATTCGCATCCCGAAACGGCATACGCCGTTGTCACAGCTTGAATACGAATTCGAAAAGGTACAGCGTATGGACGGAATACAGCTTGCCTTTGCATTGATTATTGAGCTTTGGAAACTGATTACCGGAAACAATATCGAACCGTCATCCCCAAAACCGCTATCTCCGACGCTCCGGCAGGAAGTCAGAAAATTAGATCAGACCTTAAAGGAATACAAGCTCCTTTGTGAGAATCAGATTGCTTCCGCATGGGAGCTTGTTTCATTTATCGAGAAAAAATCCGCAGATATTTCCGCTTTAGAATCGGAACGGCAACGGATATATAACCGTATCCGCCGCCCCAAATCGAAAGAAGAAAAAGAGCAGAACAAAGCGGCGGCAAGAGAAATCTCTGCAAAGCTAAAGCCTTTGCGTGAGGAACTCAAAACAGCGCAATCCATCGCCGAGCGGTATCCGCATATTTTAGAGCTGCTCGAAACCGAGCGCTCTATAGTAGCACAGGTTCAAACCCAAAACAGAGAAAGGAATTATGAACGATGAAAAACACACCGAAAAATATATCTATTGAAAGGCTTTTCCCCTTTGAGGGACATCCCTTTAAGGTTCAGGACAACGAGGAAATGAACGCTCTGATTGAGAGTATTCAAGAACAGGGTATTTTATCTCCGCTGATTGTCCGACCGAAAGAAAACACCGAAGATGAATACGAAATCATATCAGGGCACAGACGGTTCCGGGCAGCAGTAAAGGCAGGAATGAAAGAAGTCCCTGCCTTAATTGTTTCCTTCGACCGCGACGCCGCAGTCATTGCCGTGGTGGACAGCAATCTGCACCGAGAGCATATTTTACCGTCGGAGAAAGCGTTTGCTTATAAACTGAAAGCGGAAGCCCTAAATCATAAGGGCTGGCGTACCGACTTAACTTCGGAGCAACTTGCACCGAAGTTAGCAACAGAACAGATTGCAAAGGATGCTGGAACAAGTAAAGATACCGTGAAACGCTATATCCGCCTGACTAATCTTATCCAACCCATTTTGGATATGGTTGACGAAGAGCGGATTGCTTTTACTCCCGCTGTTGAAATCTCCTATTTACAGCCTGAAGAACAAAATATGCTGCTGTCCGAAATGGAATACAACGACTGTACGCCGAATTTATCTCAGGCACAGCGCCTAAAAGCACTCAGTATGCAGGGCTTATTCACAAAAGAACAATTATCCGCCATTATGAGCGAAGAAAAAGCCAATCAGAAAGAGCGTGTCAAAATTCCCGTTGATCGTATCCGCAAATATTTCCCCCAAAGCTATACCACAGTACAGATAGAAGAAACCATTGTAAAACTCTGCGAAGCATACCACCGAAAGCGGTTGCGGGGCAGAGATTCCAGATAAGGAGGACCGAAAATGAATAGATTTATCGTAGGCTTTGGCTCGAATATCAATGAATATGTAATAAACGGCGTTCGCTATACCGTTGAAAGTCGATATCAACCGGTCGATTTCAAAAATGCGGATAAAAACACCAAATTGGACAACCGAATCAAAAAATATATAGCAAGCGATTTCGCAGATTTGTCGCCGATGAAAGCGGCTGATAAAATAAAGATTGAATATGTGTGTTCGGCTGCCGGAAAGGAGGATTACAATGCAGCCGAAGAATAAAAAGGAACAAATAGGCATCACAGCGCTCTATTGCCGCCTGTCCCGTGATGACGGTATGGACGGCGACAGCAACTCGGTCGCAAATCAAAAGAGGTTGTTATCACAGAAAGCAAAGGAACTGGGACTTGCAAACACAAAATATTATGTGGATGACGGGTATACCGGTACGAATTTTAACCGCCCCGGCTTTCAGGCAATGCTCGGCGATATTGATATGGGGTATGTTACCGCCGTTATGGTTAAAGACTTATCCCGTCTCGGCCGTGATTATGTTTCGGTCGGCAATTACACCGACAGTTATTTTCCCGAACGAAATGTCCGTTTTATTGCCGTAAACGATTCCATTGACAGCGATGAGGGAGAAAGCGAGATTGCGCCGTTTAAGAATATCTTAAATGAGATGTACGCACGGGATATTTCAAAGAAGGTGCGTTCCTCTCACCGCTTGCGTGGCAATATGGGCGAACCGTTATCTCAGCCGCCGTATGGATATATGAAATCGCTGGAAAACAAAAAGAAGTGGATCATAGATCCGGAAGCAGCGGAGATTGTAAAGAGCATTTTCAAAATGTGTCTTGACGGAAAAGGGAATGAAACAATCGCCCGTATATTGCAGGAACGAAAGGTTTTAATACCTATGGCATACTGGCAGAGTAAAGGACTGCCGAGGGGCGGTAAGAAGACGCAGCCCAATCCGTACAAATGGTGTAAGACAACTATTCAAAAGATCTTGTCACAACAGGAATATTGCGGCGATATCATCAATTTCAAAACTTATTCCAAATCGTTTAAGAACAAAACCCGCCTTGAAAACCCGCAGGAGAACTGAGCAGTATTCAAAAATGTTCACGAACCGATTATCGATCGTGAGGCCTTTGAACAGGTGCAGAAACTTATTGCTAAAACCAAACGCCGTGCGCCAAAGTCGTCAAATGCCCAAAAGAGCATTTTCTGCGATCTGCTGTACTGCGGGGACTGTCATAAGAAACTGCGACATCATACGAACACAATCAACAAGGGTATTCATTACTTCGTGTGTTCCAACAACAAGGTGGATTATCGGGGAAACTGTCCGGGACGGCACTATATCCGTGCCGACGCCGTTGAGCAGGTGGTAATGCTGGAGCTTAGGCGAATGGCAGAATTCCTGCACGATGACGAACAAGCTTTTGCGGATATTTTAGCACAGAAGTCCGATGCAGAGCTGATGAAGGAACAGAAACGGAATGAGGGTGAGCTTCAAAAAGCGACTGTCAGAAACGATACGGTTTCGAGACTTTACGAAAAGCTGTATGAGGACAATGCTACCGGTAAGGTCAGCGATGAATGGTTTATGCAGTTATCTCACAAGTATGAGGTTGAGCGAATGGAGCTAAAGGCGAAAATTGCCGATCTCCGCAGCAAGCTTATGCAGTCGGATGAACAGCAGAAAGACCGTGAAAATTTCACCGCCGCTGTCCGAAGGTTTATGCAGATGGAGCATTTGACAGCACCGCTTCTCCGTGAGCTTATAGACCATATTGATGTTTTTGAAACGCAGGGCGTTGGTAAAAACCGCACCCAGCGGATTGTCATTTACTATCGCTTCGTAGGCTATATCGAATTGCCCGAAGTATCGCACTATGACAATTACCAAACCGACACCCGCAAGGGCGTTGCCGTAGAGTATGTTTCAAAAGCATTCACGGCATGAATAAAGAGCAGGCTTAAAAACCTGCTCTTACATAGAACCGTATCAAAAAGAAAATCGAGTGTTCATAAAGTGAAATCCCCTATGAACACTCGATATGGTCGGAGTGACAGGATTCGAACCTGCGGCATCTTGCTCCCAAAGCAAGCGCGCTACCAACTGCGCTACACCCCGATATTTGTTTAATGCACTCGTTTGTTTGATTCCCTCGGCGGTCGGGTCTGTTCGGCCGTTCCCGAAACGGTTCGCCGAAACCCGCC
>ERZ779861.1321-NODE-1321-length-28443-cov-3.613921_pt1 | contig 28443 bp, 22 predicted proteins | sample MGYA00511558_ERZ779861 | MGnify/ENA primary metagenome ERZ779861 (study PRJEB29588, sample SAMEA2163432) | human gut metagenome | biome: human gut; feature: human-associated habitat; material: faeces | place: Denmark | collected 2008/2010 ...
ATTGTGGCTCTGAGGGCCGTGGGTTCGAATCCCATCATCCACCCTTGAACCGTTTGGTCGATTTCGATTGGCAGACGGTTCTTTTTTTATCTTTTTTCCCTCTCCAATAACACAAAAACACCGGCTCGGGCTATGTATTATCCGAAACACAGCTCCGTCCGGTGATTTTTTATTCTATTGTCACTCTAAGTGAACGATTTTCTCTTGCGCTGTCGCAGAGCACTTTTTTTATGCATCCGGCATAGCAGGGGAGATTTTTTTCAAGCTCGGCGAAGTTTTTCACGAGAATCACGCCGCTCCTTTCCGTCAGAACATCGTGGAGCGCGTCGAGATTTTTTCCGAAATACGGCGGTGTAATCCCGTCAAGTGCGGAGAAAAACTCGTCCTTTGAGTGAATCTCGCCGCAGTTTACTGTTATGTATATCACTCTTCCCCACCGCCCTCGTAAAGCATATCAAAGCTCTCGTAGTGGTCGCCCGTGTAGTAGATGTACCCGTCGTCGGTATAAACCAGTCTTTCCGCGCCGCGTGAGCTTTTGCCGAGAGTGTTTATATCACATTCGTAGTATTCCTCGTCCTGCGGAAGAAGTCCCTCGTAGTTGCCGAAGGATGATCCGCCGATGCACTTTCCGGGAGCGTACTTTTCAACCGAGCCGCCTTCCCATCCGAGCGCCTTCGCCTCAGCCTTTGTTATGTAATTCTTCGGAAGATAGCCGTAGATGTGGAGATACAGCGCAACGTCGTCGCGGCTGTCGTATATTCCGTCAATGTCAAGCGTGACTTCATCCGGCTCAGTCGTCTCACTCTCGGTTTCGGTGGATTTTGTATCGTCCGTTTCCGGCTGATTTTCTCCGAAACCTGAGACAAGTATTGCCGTAGGACCGTCCGCGCCGCCGATTATTCCGATAGTTTTTTGCTCGTCACAAGCCGTAACAAACGGAAGTACGGTAAATATCGAGAGAATCAGCGACAGAAATTTTCTGAAAGTCTTCATTCAATCACCTCACGCGATAGGCTCAAGAATTATCTCGGACTCAACGTTGACCTGTCCGTTTTCCTTGACCGTTCTCACATAGTGATTGCCGTCGCTCATGCCGGAGTATATCTTTACGCTTTCCCCGAGAGGCGCTTCGGAAAGGAACGATATTCCCATCGAAATGACCCTCTGCCCTCTCATATTCTCGGAAAGGTGGCTGCACAGAACGTCGGGATAGTGGGTGTTGTTCATGTGTCCGTTCATGTCGACGTCGGCGTATTCCACCACTCTCTCGCTCACAAGCCGCATATCAACGTCGTCCGGTATCTTGAATCTCGCCGGCATATCAAGCTCGAGCATTTCATCCTTGCGGTAAGGCAAATCAAATTCATTTACGCGGTGAAGATGACGGTCGTTCACTCCGACAAGCGCCCACACCGATACAGCCTCCGCAGCGATAACGCCGTTTTTTATTATCCTGTAGCAGCGGTTGAACTGTACTCCCCTTGATTCGCACGCCCACGACTGGACCTCAATCTTCTCATGCGCGTATATCGGAGAGTAAAAGCTCATTCTGATTCTGCTGAGCACAAAGCTGAGTCCGCGCGAGAACAGCTCGTTGTAGGAAAGACCGTCCTCTTCCATTTCGTAGTTCGCCGCGTCCTGCATATATCTCAGCATATTCGACACGGAGACGATATTGTTAAAATCGACGTCGTTCGCGTTGACAGTGTATTCACCGCTCCATTTCATTTATCTGACCTCACTGAATTTAAAAATTCCTTATATTAGAAAAGGAAGGAGTCGGCCTCCTTCGCTTTCCTTAAAATTACTTTATTGCTTTAAATTAAAGAGTGCCTGCGGAACCGAGAACGTGCTCGATCTTATGAGCAACCATCTTCTTAACCTCTGCGCGAGCTACGCTGAGATATGTTCTGGGGTCGAATACTTCAGGCTGTTCGTTGAACACTCTTCTGATGCCTGCTGTCATTGCGAGACGGATATCGGAGTCGATATTGATCTTGCAAACGGAGAGCTGAGCGGCATGACGGAGTTCTTCTTCCGGAATACCTACTGCGTCCGGGAGCTTTCCGCCGAGGGAGTTGATTTCCTTAACATATTCCTGAGGAACGGAGGATGCGCCGTGAAGAACGATCGGGAATCCGGGGAGTCTCTTGCCTACTTCTTCGAGAATGTCGAAACGGAGCGGCGGGGGAACGAGGATACCGTCAGCGTTTCTTGTGCACTGAGCGGCTGTGAACTTGTATGCGCCGTGGGATGTGCCGATGGAAATAGCGAGGGAGTCAACGCCGGTTCTGCCAACGAAGTCTTCAACCTCTTCGGGCTTTGTGTAGGAAGAATGTTCTGCGCTTACCTCGTCTTCAACGCCTGCAAGAACGCCGAGCTCGCCTTCTACAACTACGCCGTGAGCGTGAGCGTATTCAACAACCTTCTTTGTGAGAGCGATGTTGTCCTCATAAGCATGATGAGAGCCGTCTATCATAACGGAAGAGAAGCCGCCGTCGATGCACGCCTTGCAGATTTCAAAGTCTGCGCCGTGGTCGAGGTGGAGTGCGAGGTCGATACCGCTGTCTTCGATAGCAGCCTGAGCGAGAGCTACAAGGTAAGCCTGCTTAGCGTACTTTCTTGCGCCTGCGGAAACCTGAAGGATAACGGGAGACTTGAGTTCGCCCGCAGCTTCTGTGATAGCCTGGATTATTTCCATATTGTTGATGTTGAAAGCGCCGATGGCATAGTGACCTTCGTAAGCCTTCTTGAACATCTCGGTTGTAGTAACAAGTGCCATGATAAAACTCCTTTTAATATGATAATCTAACGGCTTTATTCTACATCATTCCCGCCCGAAAATCAATAACAAAAGGCTAAACAGATGTTAATTTTTTTCACAAACAAAAGCGGAGGGTATCTGATTTTCTTGTAGAAAAGAGAAAAATGTATTTTTAGTTATTTTTTTGCGGATATATCTTATACTTTTGCCCGTCGTTCTTGACAAATAATAAATAATTTGCTATCATTTGTTCAGTCAGATTATTAATCTCAAGGAGGATACAATGGCAACATTATTCCAGAAATACGCTGCCCTCAAGGTACGTATCGGCGGAAACCGCGAGCTTCACGGATATGAAGAAACTTTCGGTATGCCCCGCGAAGAGCAGCAGCACATCACACCCGTACCGCGCTACATCGTTCGTATTTTATCAGAGGTTGAGTTTTCAATCCGCCTCTCAAAGTCACTCTCCGGCAAGTATGACAGCATTATCGACTCCGCGATAGACTATCTCTCATCCGTAGTTGACGAGGAAGGCTGCATCACAAAGTCCGCGGCGGCTAAGGCGGAAGAAATGCTCATGCCCCTCGCTTCCGACGCAAAAGAGTATAAGCTCATCCTCGCAGGTCACGCTCATATCGACATGAACTGGATGTGGAGCTGGCACGAAACAGTTGCGGCTACCATCGCTACCTTCACAACCATGCTTAACATAATGGACGAGTACCCGGACTTCTGCTTCAGCCAGTCCCAGACCGCCGTTTACAAGATAGTAGACGACTACGCACCCGAGCTTCACGACAGAATAAAAGCGCGCATTGATGAGGGACGCTGGGAAGTCACCTCCTCCGCATGGGTTGAGACGGACAAGAACATGCCGAACACGGAGTCAATCGTCCGCCACATCGGCTACTCAAAGAAATACCTCTCCGAAAAGTGGGGCGTATCTCCCGACAAGCTCGAGGTGGACTTCTCCCCCGACACATTCGGTCACAGCGCATTCCTTCCCGAGCTTGACAACTACGGCGGAGTAAAGTACTATTATCACTGCCGCGGTCTCGACGGAAACAACGCTCTCTATCGCTGGAAAGCACCGTCCGGCAAGGAGCTCATCGTTTACCGTGAACAGCACTGGTACAACAGCGGTATCTCACCGAAGCCGGCTATGGCTCTCATCGACATTTCCGAGAGAAGCGGCGGACTCAAGACAGGTCTTGTAGTTTACGGCGTAGGCGACCACGGCGGCGGACCTACAAGACGTGACGTCGAAAGAGCTATCGAAATGCAGTCATGGCCCGTATTCCCGGTTATCAAGTTCGGCACAATGCGCGAATTCTTCAAGGAAGCTGAAACAGTACGCGAAAAGCTCCCCGTTGTCGACCATGAGCTTAACTTCACATTCCCCGGCTGCTACACAACTCAGTCGAGACTGAAAAAGGGCAACCGTCAGGCAGAAGGCGCTCTCTCCGAAGCTGAAACCGCACTTGCATTCGCTCACACAAGAGCAGGCGCACAGGTTCACTCCGAAGCCGTTGAATCCGCATGGCAGAAGGTGCTTTTCACCCACTTCCACGACATTCTCACCGGCTCTTGCGTACAGGACAGCCGTGAGCACGCTATGGGACTGTTCCAGGACGCTCTCGCTACAGCTAATACAGAAACATCCCTCGCACTCGGAAAGCTCTCCGCGAAGATCGACACATCCATGATAGTTACAAAGGCTGACCCCAACTCACAGGCTGAGGGCGCGGGCGCAGGCTACAACATCGAAAACTTTGCCGGACGTGCTGCCGACGAAAGAGGATGCGGTCTTACAAGAATCTGGAACGTATTCAACAACTCCTACGCTGACCGTGAAGAACCCGTTGAGATAACAGCATGGGACTGGGTCGGCGACATGAGATACATCAAGGTAACGGACGCAGAGGGCAAGGAGCTTGAATTCCAGCTCATCGACGGCGGACTCCAGCAGTACTGGGATCACAAATACTTCCGCTTCCTCGTATATCTGAAGGTTCCCGCAATGGGCTACACCACCGTAGTTCTGAAGCAGGGCGATATGGGCGACTATCCCGTATATCTCCAGCCCGAAGGACGTACAAACGGCGTTGACAGAAACTATGTCCTCGAAAACGAATATGTACGCTACGAGTTCGACTACTCCACCGGCGAGCTTCTCTCCATGAAGGACAAGGACACCGGCAGAGAATACATTGCTCCCAGAAAGCGCGGCGGTGTGGTTCTCTTTGACACCAACCGTCACAACTCCAACGCATGGAACATCGGCACACACCTCGAAATGTTCCCTGTTACAAACGTTAACAACATCCACTACACAATAGGCGGAAAGCTCCGTCGCGGATTCGCTTTTGAAACAAAGATAAGAAACTCCTCCGTAACTGTTGAATACACTCTCGACAAGGGTGCAAAGGCGGTTAAGGCTCACATCAGAGCTGACTGGAGCGAGGTGGGCGGCGAAAAGGTTCCCGTTCTTTCATACGTTCTCCCGACAAACATCGAATGCGACAAGTTTGCTTACAATGTTCCCGGCGGTCGTATGGTTCGTGAAGCTGCGGAAGGCGACAGACCCGGTCTTTCCTATATCACAACATACGCAGGCTGCGGCACAACAAATGCGGGTATCATCGCCGACAGCAAATACGGCTTCCGCGGCGTAGTCAGAGACGGCAAGGCAGTAGCTGAATGCACTCTCATCAACACTGCGACAAGCCCCGATCCGTATCCGGAAAGAGGTATCCACAACATCACGCTTACCGTAGGTCTGTTCCCGTCCTGCCCCGTTGAGATGGAAAAGTGCTCCGTTCGCGCCGTTCACAACATGACTCCCGTAAGCACAGGCTCTCATAAGGGTGAACTTGCTCCCGAGGGAACATTCATGAAGTTCTCTTCCGAAGGCGCAATTCTCTCCGCTGTTTACGCACACGACGACAAGCTCTGTGTCCGCTGCTGCTCCGTATCCGACAAGCCAACGGAGGTTACTGTAGACACGCTCGGAGACATCAAGGAAGCATACGCGGCTGACCTCTTTGAAGAAAAGACAGGAGAGGCTCACGTTGACGGCTCAAAGGTATTCGTAACGGTAGCTCCCTACAACACGACAACAATAGTTATCAGATAAATTAAAAAGAGAAAAAGCGGCATCTTCATTTTGGGGGATGTCGTTTTTTCGTAAAATTCAGCATAAAATCGTAGCTTTTTGTAATTGCAATTATGTGATATATATGATATAATGAGCTTGTAAAAAATAATATCACATGAAAGAGGTATATAGAAATGGCAGAATCCAGACTTATCGGCAGCTCCCCCGTTATCGGTATCCGCCCGACAATCGACGGCAGACGCGGCGCGCTCAAGGTTCGTGAATCTCTCGAAGAGCAGACTATGAACATGGCAAAAAGCGCGGCTAAGCTGTTCACGGAAAATCTCCGCTACTCAAACGGCGAGCCTGTAAAGGTAGTTATCGCTGACACCACTATCGGTCGTGTAGGCGAAAGCGCGGCTTGTGCGGACAAATTCAAAAAAGAAGGCGTTGACATCACCCTCACCGTTACTCCCTGCTGGTGCTACGGCTCGGAAACAATGGACCAGGACCCGAACACCATTAAGGCTGTATGGGGATTTAACGGCACAGAGCGTCCCGGTGCGGTTTATCTCGCTTCCGTTCTTGCAACTCACGCACAGAAGGGTCTTCCCGCGTTCGGTATCTACGGTCACGATGTTCTTGACGCCGACGACACCTCCATCCCCGCGGACGTTGAAGAAAAGCTCCTTCGTTTCGGTCGTGCCGCAGTTGCAGCCGCTACAATGAGAGGAAAGTCATATCTCCAGATAGGCTCCATCTGCATGGGTATCGGCGGCTCCATCATCGACTCACGCTTCATCGAGGAATATCTCGGCATGAGAGTTGAGTCCGTTGACGAGGTTGAAATCATCCGCCGCATGACCGAGGGTATCTACGACGAAGCGGAATACGAAAAGGCTCTCGCATGGACAAAGGCTAAGTGCAAGGAGTCATTTGACAAGAATCCTCCCGAGCTTCAGAAGACACGCGAAGTTAAGGAAGAACAGTGGGAATTTGTCGTAAAGATGATGGTAATCATAAAGGATCTCATGAACGGCAACAAGAACCTCCCCGAGGGACGCGAAGAAGAAATGGTCGGACACAACGCTCTCGCAGCCGGCTTCCAGGGACAGAGACAGTGGACAGACTTCTACCCGAACGCAGACTTTGCGGAAGCTCTTCTCAACACCTCCTTCGACTGGAACGGCGCGCGTGAACCCTACATTCTCGCAACCGAAAACGACGTTCTGAACGGTCTCGGCATGATGTTCATGAAGCTGCTCACAAACCGCGCTCAGATATTCGCCGACGTTCGTACATATTGGTCGGGTGAATCCGTAAAGAGAGTTACCGGATACGAAATCGAAGGTCACGCTAAGGAAGCCAACGGTTTCATCCACCTCATCAACTCCGGTGCTGCCTGCCTTGACGCCTGCGGTGAAGTTAAGGACGAAAACGGCAACGCTGTAATGAAGCCCTGGTACGACATGACCGAAGAGGACTGCGAAAAGGTTCTCGCGGCTACGGAATGGGCTCCGGCTGACCTCGGTTACTTCAGAGGCGGCGGATATTCCTCACGCTTCTCCACAAGAGCCGAAATGCCCGCTACAATGATCCGTCTCAATCTCGTTGAGGGTCTCGGTCCGATGCTCCAGATAGCGGAAGGCTGGACTGTAAAGCTCCCCGAAGAAGTAAACGACGCTCTTTGGAAGAGAACGGACTACACATGGCCTTCAACATGGTTCGCTCCGAGATGCACGGGTAAGGGCGCGTTCAAGACTGCATATGACGTAATGAACAACTGGGGTGCAAACCACGGCGCAATCAGCTACGGTCATATCGGCGCAGACCTCATCACACTCTGCTCCATCCTCAGAATACCGGTAGCTATGCACAATGTTCCCGAAGAAGAAATCTTCCGTCCCGCTTGCTGGAACGCTTTCGGCATGGACAAGGAAGGCGCGGACTTCAGAGCCTGCGCAAACTACGGTCCTCAGTTCAAGAGAGTCAGATAACATAAAATAAAATATCGCCGGAATCATGGAATTTTTCCTTCGACTCCGGCGTATTTTTATTCTATATAATATTATTCGCCAAGCATACCGGCAATGCTCTTGTCAAGCAGTTTTGTCGACGGCTTTAACACCTTTGCGTAAGAGGAAGCTATATCGGGATTGCCGTTTGATGCATTTGATTTGAGCAAATCTCCTATCGTGGTAATTCCGAGAGCGTCCGCAAGGTTGAACACGCCCGTGTCGAACACAAGGTTGAGCATTTCCGCGCTGTCCTCGTCGCGTATATACTTGAAGTTAAGCGTAGCCTTGTTGTATGCCTCGCGTACTCCGCCGTAGGATTCTGCGCAAAGGTTTTCGAGGATAACGCCCGTTCTCTCGGTGTCGCCGTTTGTCACGGGAATTCCGCAGAACGCCGCATACTCGGAGATAAGAGAAACGTAGTTTTCCTGGCTTTCCTCATACTTAGGATAAGGAAGAACGCCGAATTCAACGTCCATATCGCGCAGCTTCTTGAGGCTTCCTACCGGGTCAAAGAAAAACATTGCGTGTCCCTGGCTGAACACTCCTACCCATCCATCACTGTAGCTGCTGACTCCGGGAGTATTGTAGCTGTCGCAGAAATAGTTGTTGTCGCCGTAGAAGCTGTTCACTATATCCGCATAAACCGTGTAGAATCTGTCGCCGGGAGTTTTAATCTCGGGTACGCCCTCCGCATTCTTTTCCATGAGAGTTTCGCCCGAAGCGAAAAGAAGAGGCTTTACGCATCCGCTGTACGATACCGCACCGAACTGGTCGCTTGCGTCTACCTTTCCGTTTCCGTTGAGATCACGCGCAGCCGTCGCCATGTATTCCACCATCGTGTCAAACGTCCATTTTCCCTCACGCACCAGCTCATACGTGTCGCCGAGGTTGTTCTGATCCATGATGCTCTTGTTAAAGCCTACTATCCAGTAGGCTTCCTTGAACATGAGGTGCAGGTCCCCCACAAGGAAGTAGAGATTGTCCTTGACCTCAACGTCGTTCATCGCGCCGGAATTCCACCAAGGCTTTTCGAGGTTCAGCGCGTCAATGCCGTTCACATTAACAAGAGAGCCTTTCATAGCAAACGGCGCTACGAATTTGCTCTCGTTCCAGAAGCAGGCGTAGGTGTCGGTGTTCGACGCGATTTCCGTGTTCATCGTTGTTGTGACATCGTTGTAGCCAACAAGATTCTCGCTGATGTTTATGCCGAGCTTGTCCGCCACCTTGATATTGCGGTTGTAAACGGCATCGTTCAGTCCGTCTCCCGTTATTTCTTCCGCTGTCATGAAGGTGTAGGCGAAGTTGCTTTCGTTGTTGAGCATAACAAAGTCGTATCCGTCGTAGTTACCGGTCGGCAGGTCGGCGTAAAGCTCCGCAAGCGGGTCGGTTTCAGCCTCTATCTCGACACTCTCGTCGGATGAAGCACTCGCAGCTGTTTCGGTATCAGTTTCACCCTTTGTCTCAGAGCTGTCGCTGACATTGTTTGAGCATGACACAAGCGGCACGAGAAGAAGCGCGGCAAGAAGCAGGCTCGGCATTCGTTTTTTCATTGGTTTTCCATCCAAAATGATTTTTTATTTCAACCAAAATTTCAACCAAAATATATAATAGTACTCTTTTTATATTTTGTCAACATTTTGCAGGGTTTTGTTGGCACAGTTTGCTCTAAATAATATCAAACGTACCGTCGTGATACCACAGCTCGGACATCTTAGAAGAGCAAAACATCTCGTACAGCTCTTCGAATCCCGGCACGGTATCAAGCTCGAACAGTTTTTTCTCTTCTTCCCATAGCACCTCTCCCTCGGAAGAAGAGCGCAGCGTTCCCGTAAATTTATCGGATTTAAAGAGGAACACGATGTATCTGTTCCCGTCGTCGTTGTAGAAATTTTTGACTCCGCAAAGCACGGGAGAGAGCACGTTCAGTCCTGTCTCTTCAAAAACCTCGCGTATTACCGAATCGGTTATGGATTCTCCGTCCTCAATGTGTCCCCCCGGGAAAACCGCTCCGCCCCATCTTTTGTCGTTCCTTATCTGCACGAGAACCTTTTCTCCGTCGCGTATCATGCACATATTCGTCAGCACCACCGGTTTTGCTTCTGCCATATATTCCTCCAAGGTTTCTTCATATTTGTTTTAATTATATCAAAGGCTATATCATAATGCAATAGAAGCGCGGAATTTTCATGTAACAATTCATTAATATCATATCAGATAAAATTTCATCATAGCTGCTCGTGAATTTTGTCAAATATTGAAATTTTACCGCCTTGACACAAACTGTGCAATATGTTATACTTTAGCGAACGAAAAAAATACGGTTTCGCGTTACAAAAAGCTCTATCTTTAATCCGATACAGAGATGTCGGCAAGATCAGCTGATATAAACAGCGTTTTTCTGCGCGTGTGGAATTTAGTCTTGCCTCGGATGATGGGCAGGACTTTTTTAATGCGCCCGTCAAATCAAACATCATCGGAGGAAGTTATGAAACTGTTTTATCAGCCCAATGAAAGACCTAAATTCGGTCAGATGATAGTGTTCGCTATCCAGCAGCTCCTTGCAATCATGGCGGCTACGCTCGTCGTCCCCGTTATCACCGGCAACGGAATGAGCCCGGCGGCAGCGCTTTTCGGAGCAGGTGCGGGTACGCTCGTCTACGTGCTCTTCACCAAGAGAAGAAGCCCCGTATTCCTCGGCTCATCCTTTGCGTTCCTCGGTTCAATGGCGGCAGCCTTCGCAGGAGCTGTAAGCGTAGAAGTCGGCTATCTCGGACTGATAATCGGCGCGATACTCGCAGGTCTTGTTTATGTAGTAATCGCTATTCTCGTTAAGATAGTCGGCGTTGAATGGCTCAACAAGCTCATGCCGGCAGTCGTAATCGGTCCTACAGTCGCTATAATCGGTCTTTCCCTCGCAGGCAATGCCGTAGGCGACCTCCAGTCCAGCGGCACAGGCACGGCGAGCGTAAACCTCTGCATTCTCTGCGGTCTCGTAACTCTCTTCGTAACGATACTCTGCTCCACCTTCGGTAAAAAGATGGCGCGTCTCATCCCGTTCATCATCGGTATCCTTGCAGGCTATGCCGTTGCGGCAGTATTCACCGTTATCGGCAACGCTACAGGAAACGAAGCTCTCAAGGTAATCAACTTCAGCGTATTTAACTTCCTCGTTGAAGGCGGCGTTGGTCTTCACACATTCTTCGCTGTTCCCGAGTTCACATTCATCAAGGCTCTCGGCGGATTCAGCGAGATTACCGGTCAGTACATCGGCACAATCGCGGCGGCATATGTTCCCGTAGCTCTCGTAGTATTCGCTGAGCACGTTGCAGACCACAAGAACATCTCCACAATCATCGAAAAAGACCTTCTCACCGACCCCGGACTTTCCCGCACACTTCTCGGCGACGGCGTAGGCTCCATGGTAGGCGCAATATTCGGCGGATGCCCCAACACAACCTACGGTGAATCCATCGCCTGCGTAGCTATCACAGGTAACGCTTCCGTAGCGACAATCATCACCACCGCAGTCCTCGCTATTATCATTTCCTTCCTCTCACCCTTCGTAGCATTCGTTAACTCCATTCCTTCCTGCGTAATGGGCGGCGTCTGCATAGCGCTCTACGGCTTCATCGCAGTATCCGGTCTTAAGATGGTACAGAAGGTCGACCTCGAAGACAACAAGAATCTCTTCGTTGTGTCAACCATCCTCATCTGCGGTATCGGCGGACTTGCTGTTACGTTCGGTCAGGTAACCATCACCTCCATTGCAGCCGCGCTCATCCTCGGTATCATCGTAAACCAGATGCTCGGCGGCAGCAAGGCAGAGAAAAACTCAAAGTAACCTAAAGTAAATAATAAAAAGGCTGGCTTTCAAAAAACGGAAGTCAGTCTTTTTTTGTTTGCTGTTTAAAATTCTCCGCGCACTCTTTCGAGTACAAGCTTCATCGCGTGCTCGGCGGTCATTTGTCTTACCTCCGACCTTGAGTATTCCCTCTCGCGGCAGAAGTGCATCGTCTCGGTGTAAACTCCCTTTTCGTCAGCCACTCCGAAGCATACCGTTCCGACAGGCTTTTCGGGTGTTCCGCCGCCGGGGCCTGCTATTCCGGTAACAGACACCGTTATGTCGCAGCACAGCTTTTTTAAGGCTCCTGCCGCCATGTATCTTGCACATTCCTCGGAGACAGCACCGACAGTTTCAATAACCGACGCCGGCACGTCAAGCAGGTCTTCCTTTACTTCATTCGCGTATGATACAATCCCTCCGACAAGCACGTCAGAAGCTCCCGGAACGTCGGCAATCTCGGCGGATATCATACCGGCAGTGCAGCTCTCAGCCGTGCCTACAGTCATTCTGCGCCGTCTCAGCTCGTCTATAAGCTCCGCGGCAATTTTTGTTTCCATATTTCTACCTCACAGAAAAAGTCCGACATTGTTTCAGCCGGACTCTTTTTTATCTTAATAAATTTACCAAACGACCTTTTCGCCGCCGTTTTCAGCTGACTTGAACGCGTCGAGTATTATCTTCAGCACGCATCTCATCTGGTCGTGAGTTACCATCTGCTCTTCAAGACCGTCGATCGCACGGACGAAGTTGCGGTAGTAATCGTGAACGTCGGAGTGCGGCTTTTCGATATCGTATTCGTCAACGGTAATGCTGTCTCTCGGAGCCATAGTCTTTGTAAGACCGCTTGCGTTCTGTACGGGAAGAACATCTGCCTCGTTCCATGCCTTGCACTTTACAACGTGAGCGGGAACTCTCCAGTCGGTGATGATAGCGCTGCCGCCCTTAGCTCTCATGTAGAAGCGGGGCATAGCGATGAAGTTGTATGTGCCGACTTCGAGATAAGCCTTCTGACCGTTCTTGAACTCGAGCCAAAGCTGGAATCCGTCGTCAACCTCGTCGTTTGTGATGTGGTCGAATGTGCAGCGAACGGACGCGACGTCGTAGCCGAGTATCATGCACGCCTGGTCGATGATGTGTACGCCCCAGTCATAGAGCATACCGCCGCCGTACTTTTTTATGCCTCTCCAGTCGGAGGGAATACCGCGGCTTCCGTGAATTCTTGACTCAATGTTGATGACCTCGCCGATTTCTCCGCTGTCGTGAATCTTCTTCATAGCAAGAGCGTCTACGTCGAATCTTCTGTTCTGGTGAACGGAGAAAATCTTGTGGTTTGCCTTAGCTGCGGCTATCATTCTCTCAAGGCTTTCCATGGAGAGTGTGACAGGCTTTTCGCTGATGACATTCTTGCCGTGGTTCAGCGCGTCTATAGCTATCTCCTCGTGAACGTCGTTCGGTGTAGCTATGGTTACCATGTCAATTGTCGGGTCGGAAAGAAGCTCCTCGCGGCTGGAATAAACCTTGATGCCGTTCTTTCTCGCAAGCTCGCACTTCTTTTCGTCAATGTCGTAGATTCCGGCAAGGTTGCACACGTCGCTTGTGAGCAGGTTCTTTACATGGAATCCCGCGCCCATTCCGCCATATCCGATTACGGCAGCATTCTTTTTCATATTCAGCTCCAATCTCCGCGCCCATAACGTACCGACGCGGTAATAATATTGTTCAAAGGCGATTGTTTATCTAAAACCAAAACAAATTTCATCCTTAATATGTGCGGGAGAGAGTCCCTACAACTATATATTATATAAAAAAAACCGCTCTTGTCAAGGGGATATGTACATAATCATAATGACAGAAAGGTAAAAATAACGGACAGAATTTTACTTTGACTTTTTGTGGGTGTTTTTTCGGCTTTCATGTTGATTTTCACAGATTTCTCGGATATAATGTAGAAAACAATATTTTCGGAGAAAAAACATGAGCCAGAAAAAACCTAACCTAATTTATATGTTCGCCGATCAGCTCAGACTTTGCAGCATGGGCTACTACGGCGACAAGAAAGCGATAACGCCGAACATTGACGCGCTCTCACACGACAGCTGCAATCTCATCAACGCCGTGTCCGGTCATCCCGTATGCGCGCCCTACAGAGCCTCACTCTTCACGGGAAAGTACACGACGAGCACGGGCATGGTAATAAACGAGATAAGACTGAACCCGAATCACCGTTCATTTGCGGATGTGCTTGACGACGAAGGCTACAACACCGCGTATATCGGCAAGTGGCATATGTACGCAAATCAGCTCGGACACCACGCGGACCCGAAGAACTCCTACATACCCGAGGGAAGAGACCGTCTCGGCTTCAACGGACTTTTCGCGGCGTACAACTTCCATCACGAAAACTACGGCGAGACGTCATATTACCACCTGAACTCCCCCGAAAAGATACACTACGACGGATTTGAACCCGATTGCCAGACCGACATGGCTATAGAAGAGATGAAGAGACTCGCGGGAGAAGGCAAGCCGTTCGCGCTGTTTTTATCCATAGGCATTCCGCATGACCCGTGGGATGAGTGGAACTGCGACCCGAAGGCTTACAAGATGTTCGAGAACACCGAGTTCACTCTGCCGGAGAACTATCTCCCCGACAACGACCCATACGCCGACGACTGGGCAAAGCTCTCCCCCGAGGACAGAAAGAACCTGCCGTACTGGATGAAGGGATATTACTCGATGGCGGAGAAGGCTGACGAAGAGGTGGGACGTATGCTCGCCGCGATAAAGAAAGCGGGACTGGAAGACGACACGATATTCGTATTCACTTCCGACCACGGAGAGCTTTTCGGAGCACACGGAAGACGCGCGAAAAACATATTCTACGAAGAAGCGGTGAGAGTGCCGTTCCTCGTGAGATATCCCGGAAAGCTGCAAAACGGTGAGCGCGACGTATGCATGAACACTGTCGATATCATGCCGACGCTTCTCTCCATGATGGGCATGAAGGACGACATTCCCGAAGAGGTTGAAGGACGCGACTTATCCGAGGCAGTCTACGGCAGAGAAGGCGCGGACAAACCCTACGGCGCACTGATGATGGGTACGGGAGCTACGGCGGCATGGGAGGACGGTCACGAGTGGAGAGCGTACAGGACGGACAGATACACCTACGCGCTTTACCTGAGAGACGGTGCGGAGCTGCTGTTTGACAACGTGGAAGACCCGCTTCAGATGCACGACCTCTCGCTTGACCCCGCTCATTTTGAGAAGAAGGTGGAGCTCAGGAACGAGATGTACGCCGAGATGAACCGCATAGGCGACCGCTTCCATACAAGCACCTACTACCGCGACAACTGGACAAAAGACAGAATCATTCTCAAAACGAAGGCTGACTGAAAATGACAAATTCCGGCTGAAAGCTGCTCTGAATATTAGCAGAGTATCCATTGATTTCAGTCGGAATTTTCTTGTTTACGGCGATAAAACTGATAAATTTTCGCTCCGTTGAGTTTTCACTTGACATTGAAGGCAAAATATATTAAAATAAAAACGTATGTAAATCGTAGCGTAAATTGGCGATACAAACTTTCATGAAAGGTAAAATAATCATGGACACAAAAAGAAAAAACGAGCTTACCGAAATTGCCCGTGAAATCCGCGTAGGAATCATTGACGCAGTTCACTCGGCAAAAAGCGGACATCCCGGCGGAAGTCTCTCGATCGCGGACGTTCTGACATATCTGTATTTTGAAGAAATGAACATCGACCCTAAAAATCCGAAAAAGCCCGACCGCGACCGTCTTGTTCTCTCAAAGGGACACTGCGCACCCGGTCTTTACTCCGCTCTCGCGCACAGAGGATACTTCCCCGTCGAAGACCTCAAGACCTTCCGTCACACCGACAGCTATCTCCAGGGACATCCCGACATGAAGCACACTCCCGGCGTTGAAATGACGTCAGGCTCACTCGGTCAGGGCGCGTCAACCTCCTGCGGCATGGCTCTCGCGAACAAGATCGACAAGACAAGCGTGCGCATCTACACAATCCTCGGCGACGGCGAAACCGAAGAGGGTCAGGTATGGGAAGCGGCAATGTTCGCGGCACACTATCACCTCTCCAACCTCTGCTGGCTCATCGACTTCAACGGTCTCCAGATTGACGGACCTATCGCGGAAGTCATGAACCCCACTCCCTACGACACAAAGTTCTCGGCTTTCGGCTGGAACGTTATCGAATGCAGTGCGCACGACTTTGACTCCATCGAGGCGGCATACAAGGCTGCAAGAGAATGCACGGACAAGCCGTCGGTTATCATCAGCCATTCAATCAAGGGCAAGGGCGTTTCCTTCATGGAAAACAATGTTGCATGGCACGGCGCCGCTCCGAACGATGAACAGTACGAAATTGCAATGCATGATTTAGGCGAAAGATAACTTCATTCTGCGAAAAACAATTACTACACGAACCACCAAAACCAACCGTTTTTTCCATATAAATCGAAAGGATAATATAAATCATGGCAGATAAAATTGCTACCCGTGAAGCATACGGTAAAGCGCTTGCCGAATTCGGCGCAGTTTACGACAATCTCGTTGTACTTGACGCTGACCTCGCGGCTGCTACAAAGACCGGCGTATTCAAGAAAGCGTTCCCCGACAGATTCTTTGACTGCGGTATAGCAGAAAACAACCTCATCTGCGTTGCCGTAGGTATGTCCCTCTGCGGAAAGATTCCCTTCGCGTCCACATTCGCAATGTTTGCGGCAGGCAGAAGCTTCGAGCAGGTTAGAAACTCCATAGGCTACCCCCACACAAACGTTAAAATCGGCGCTACTCACGCAGGCATTACCGTAGGCGAAGACGGCGCTACTCACCAGTGCTGTGAAGACATCGCTCTCATGCGCACTATCCCCGGCATGACCATTATTAACCCCGCAGACGCTGTTGAAGCAAGACTTGCAGTTAAAGCCGCTATCGACTATGTAGGTCCCGTATATCTCCGTTTCGGCAGAATGGCTGTACCGACATACTTTGACGACAAGTACGAGTTCAGAATCGGCAAGGGCGTTAAGATGGCTGACGGACACGACGTTTCCCTTATCGCTACCGGTATCGAGGTTGAGCAGGCGCTTCTCGCACGTGAGCTTCTCGCAAACGAAGGAATTTCCGCTTCCGTCATCAACATGGCTACAATAAAGCCTCTTGACAACGAGCTTGTTCTCGCCGAAGCTGAAAAATGCGGATGCATCGTCACCTGCGAAGAGCACAACATCATCGGCGGTCTTGGCGGGGCTGTATGTGAGCTTCTCTCCGAAAAGAGACCCACACCCGTTCTCAGAGTCGGCGTAAACGATGAATTCGGACGCAGCGGACCGGCTAAGGAGCTTGTTTCCTACTTCCACCTTGACGCTGCCGCTATCGCAGAAAAGGCAAAAGCCGCAGTTGCTCTGAAGAAGTAATTCCGAAAAAAATATTCCCGGACAAAGGTTACGTAATCATCGTAATTCCTGTCCGGGATTTATTTTATTCTTTTATCCTGATTTTGCCGTTCCTGTACGCTTCTATGAGACTGCGCAGGTCGTTTATCCTTACCATAAGCTCTTCGCCGTAGTCGATATCGGCAATGTTGACCCTGCGCTCCATCTTCTCGACTATGCTCACCTTCGGAGTAATGTCCGCGCCCTCTCCGTCGTACGGCTTATGCTCCGCGAGTCTCAGCGAATGGCTGTCGTAGATGAGAGTGTATCCTGCTATTCCCGTTTTTACTCTGTACGCCTTTGAGATTCCGCCGTCTATCACGAACAGCTTTCCTCCGGCTTTTATCGGGCTTTCTCCGTCACATCTCAGCACGGGAACGTGTCCGTTTACTATATGTCCGCGGCGTTTGTCCAGTCCGAACTCTTCAAGTATCATTTCGCATACCGAAGCGTCGTTTGTATGGCTGTAGTACGGCTCGTAATGCTCTGTGCAAAGCTCAGCGGCCTCTTTTCCGAGGAATGTCCGCTCAAAGAACGCCATTTTATCCTTGCCGTAGAGGGGGGAGTCCGCGCCGCACCAGAGATACCACATGAAATCCGCGGCTTCCTTCTGCTCTTTTGTTCCGTTTGGGCTGAAATACGCGCTGCGCACCTCCTGCTCGATTCTGTCAAGGAGCGCCTTACCGTGGAATGTTTTTCCTGCGCAGTCGGCAAACGGAAGTGTAATCTCGCGGAAGCTGCCGTCGTCGTTGAGCGGAATACAGCCGTGGTAGAGGAGATTTCCGTTTATCTTTCTGTACATTCCGCCGTGGTCGTAGATGAACTTTATGTGCTGTCTCAGCCTGCCGGAGTGGCGAAAGGAGCTTTGCAGTATTCTCACAAGCTCGCTCTCCTCTCGGCTCAGCTTCAGCGGGTCGGACACATCAACTGTCGGGAAGGATTTGTCTCGCAGCTCGTATTCCTTTCCGCCGATATTTATCACGCCGCGCCCGAAATCCACCTTGTCGAAGAAGCTGCGCCCGTCCATACCGTATTCCGGATGATTTTTAATAAGCTGTCCTTCGAGCTTGAACTGTATGACCGCGATAGCCTTATGCATTTTTGCGGTGAGCGAGTGTTCTATTGAGTCGTAAACAACGTCGTCGAGCGTGTGCGGGTAGAAGTACGTGCATGGGTCGTCGCGGTACACCTCCGAGGCAAAGACAGACAGCGGGCGCAGATTCAGTCCGTATCCGTCTTCAAGCACGTCGAAGCTGTTGTAGCCGAGCGCGATTCTGATTACGTTTGCAATGAGCGCGGTGTTTCCCGAGACTGCACCCATCCAGCTTATGTCGTGGTTGCCCCACTGAATGTCGATGTGGGTGAAGGTCATAAGCTCGTCCATTATCTTGTCGGCTCTCGGACCTCTGTCGAAAATATCTCCGATGATGTGCAGGCGGTTTATCGTCAGGCTTCGGATAAGTGAGCAGACCGCGATTATAAAATCCTCCGCAATGCCGGTTTCAAGTATGGCTGAGATTATCTCGGAATAGTAATACTCGCGGTTGATGTCGTCCGTCACGTTCAGCAGCTCGTCGAGGATGTAGGCAAAGCTCTGCGGCATTTTTTCTCTTACCTCGGCGCGCGTGTATTTTGCCGAAACTGATTCGCACACCAAAATGAGCCTGTATATGACGATACTGCACCACTCGTCGCTGAGAGAGCCTTCAAACCGCAGCTTTTTAATCTCGCTTTCCGGGTAGTATATGAGCATAGCCAGACGGTTGCGTTCGCTTGATGATATGCTTTTTTCAAATATTAGGTCGATTTTTGACTTAATCATACCCGAAGCCGAGCGTATCAGCCTGAGAAAAGAATCATACTCACCGTGCAGGTCGCTGAAAAAGTATTCCGTTCCCTTCGGCAGACTTCTCTCCGCGCACAGATTTATGACCTCCGCCGCGGCTGACTCAACTGTCGGGTAATTCCGCGCGAGAAGCTCCAGAAAATGCAAATCGTTTTGATAATCGTTCATATACTCACCGCTATTTCCTTATTTATACCAAATTTATTATACCAAATCCCGCAGTGAATTTCAACACGGGCGGCATATTTTTTATTTCTCTATTGTCCGCGGCGCTGTTTTGTGCTATACTTAACGTGAACTAAATTAATGAGGTGCTTCCGTATGGATAATTATACAGAAAAATTCACCTGTACCGTATGCGGCAAGGTACACGACTCCATTGTCTCGGACTGCTGTATCGGCAAGGGTACACTTAAAAAGCTGCCGGAAATTCTCGAAAAATACGGTGCAAAATTGCCTTTCGTGCTGTGCGACGTCAACACATACAAGGCTGCGGGAGAAAAAGTCACAGCTATACTCCGCGAAAACGGTACAGAGCCAATCCTGCACGTCATTCAGTCAACCGAGCCTTCCCCGGATGAGAGAACGGTTGGTGAAGCGGTGATGTACTGTCAGAAGAGCGCGGATTTCGTCATAGGAGTAGGCGGCGGTGTGATAAACGATACCTGTAAAATTCTCGCTATGACAAAAAATGTCCACATGGCAATAGTCGGCACTGCTCCCTCGATGGACGGCTTTGCTTCCGCTACTTCATCAGTCGACCGCACCGGACTGAAGGTTTCGCTCCCGTCAAAATGCCCCGACTGCGTTATAGGCGACACGGAAATTCTCGCAAACGCTCCCGTACACATGATACGCTCCGGAATCGGAGATATGCTTGCGAAGTACGTCAGCCTTGCGGAGTGGAAGATAGCTCATATAATCCTCGGCGAGTATTACTGCGAAAAAGTAGCCGACACGATGTACTCTGCCCTCAACAAATGCGTAAATAACGCTCACAGTGCGGTGGGTCGGGACGAGAATGCGGTTGCGGCTGTGATGGAGGGACTGACGCTCGGCGGTATAATGATGAACTGGGCGGGAATGAGCAGACCTGCATCGGGCATGGAGCACTACATATCACACATAATTGATATGCGCGCGCTTGAATTCGGAACTCCGCATGACCTTCACGGAATACAGTGCGGAATCGCCACGCTTCACACGATACGCATGTACGAGAAGTTAAGTCAATTTCTGTCCTCTCCCGTTGATATTACTTCTGCAAAAAAGCACGCGGAAAGCTACAACCTCACAGCGCATTTTGACAAGATGAGAGAAAAGCTCGGTCACGGTGCGGAGACTATGATTGCTCTTGAAGCTAAAGAAGGCAAGTATTCCCCCGAAAAGCACGCCGCACGAATCGAAATTATCGCCGCAAAACGTGAGGAAATACTGGAAGTCATCGACGCTTTACCGAAGTCGGAGGAACTTGAGAAAATGATGCTCTCCATCGGACACCCGACAAAATTCGCGGAGATTGGACTTTCCGACGACGACGTTAAGACTGCTGAGATGTTCGCGCGTGACATTCGCGACAAATACGTCCTCGGAAGGCTTCTCTGGGACTTAGGTCTCGCAGAATAAATATACAAAAACAGCGCATACCTACGGATTATACGTAAGCACGCGCTGTATTTTTATGCCATTGTTTTAAGCATTTCAAGGCTGACGGAATATTTCACCGGCTTTCCGCTGTCATACGCTCTGAACTCGTCGAGCATATATTCTCCCATGCGGTGGACTTCGTTTCCGAGAGAGCCGGCAATATGCGGAGTCAGGAACACGTTGTCAAGGGTGTACAGCGGGCTGTCCTTCTCCGGCGGCTCGGGGAACGTCACGTCAAGCACTGCCGAAATCGACGAATCCCGCTTGAGCGCTTCTATCATGTCCGCCTCAACGACCTGTGCTCCGCGTCCTGTGTTGATGAACGACGAGCACGGCTTCATCTTCAAGAAGTGAGTTTTGTTTATGATTCCGACTGTCTCACTGTTGTTGGCGAGGTGGTTTGAGATAACGTCGCATTCCTCGAATATAGTTTCGAGCGAGCATTTTCTCACTCCGAGCTGCTCTGCTTTCTCATCGGGTAAGAATGGGTCAAACACCAGAATATCCACTTTTTCGAGGGTTTTCAGGCGTTCTATCACCATTTTTCCTATCATTCCCGCGCCGAGGATTCCGACTTTTATCTCGTAAATTCCGGGATATCCTCCGTGTGAACGTCCCTGCCAAGCCGAACCTTCCGCCGCACGATGGTATCTGTTGAAGTATCCCTTTGACGCGAGCATTATCTCCGCGAAGGTGTAGTCCGCTACGGGAACCGCATTTGCCGCCCACGCGCTGAACACCGCCACGCCTTCTTCAAGGAACTCACGCGCAAATCCCTGCACCGAGCCTGCTCCGTAGAACAGTGCCTTCACATTCGGAAGGTACTTTTTTATCTCCTCGCGGGTGAAGTGCGGCATTCCCCATGTGGAAAAGATGTAATCCGCGTGCGACAATGTGTCAATGTAGCTGTCAAGCTCGTTTTTCGCAATAACGTGATCCGTTTCAAACGTCAGCTCATCGTGAAGCGCGCTCATGACCTCCGGCGAATACACGTTAGCAACAGAGCCTGCCGAGCCGATAAAAACCGCTTTTTTCATAGCCGTCTCCTTATATCGTCAACCGAAATTATATTTTCCGAAGTCCTCGAACTCAAGGATGTCGGATAAAATGTAGTTTGAAATGAACATACCCGCGGGTGTCAGTGAATAAACTCCGCCGCGCATAGTCATGTAGCCGTTTTTGATGAATTTTTCGCATTTTCCGCCGTACAGCTGCTCAAACGAACGTCCGAAACGATAGTTAAACTCACGTGAATCAACTCCCGCGACAAGCCTGAGACGCAGCATGACGTATTCGCCCATTCTCTCTCTCTCTTCAACCTGCTCGCACTCGTCGGTAATGCGTACCTTTGAATCCTTCACCGTAACTCCCTGCATATACCGCTCGATATCCGGTGTGAATGAGAAGCGCGTCCCGTTGAAATATGAGTGAGCGGACACGCCGAAGCCGAGGTATTCGTCACAGTTCCAGTATTTGAGGTTGTGGACGCACATATGTCCGGGTCTGGCGAAGTTCGATATCTCGTACTGGAGATAACCGTACTGTCTTAGCTGATTAATAGAGCCGAGGTACATATCCGCTTCAACGTCGTCGCCGGGGAGATATGGGGATATGCTGTCGTAATTTCTGTAGAACGCAGTTCCCGGCTCTATTTTTAAGTCGTACAGGGAGATGTGGTCGGGGCGAAGCGAGGCGGTAAAGTTAATGCTCTTCGCCAGCGACTGCGGAGTTTGATACGGTATGCCGAACATCAAATCCACGTTAATGTTGTCGAACTTCGCGTCCCTTGCCATGCGGTACGAACGGACAAAATCGCGGCGTGTGTGCCTTCTCGACAGTGCTTTCAGCTCGTTATCGTTCGCGCTTTGCAGACCCATGCTGATACGGTTCACTCCCATGCGGTGCAGCTTTACAAGAGTAGCGTATGACACCGTTGCGGGATTAGCTTCAATCGAGAACTCCGCGTGCTTTGTGAGGTGGAAGTTCCGCTTCACTGCCGTCACAAGCCTGTACAAATCAGCCGGCGGTATTGACGTCGGTGTTCCTCCGCCTATGAAAACCGAATCCGGCTCATAAGCAGATGCGGCGGCAGAGTAGCTTTCGATGTGCGAGATTAGAGCGTCAATGTAGCGTGTGACTATCTCGTCTGACGAGGGCGGCGCGGAGTTGAAGTCGCAGTAAGCGCATTTTGATATACAAAACGGAATGTGGATGTAGATTCCAAGCCTTTTTTTGTCTCCGTAAGTAAAGCTCATATTACGCCTTCCGTGGTCAGTTTTCGTCGTCGAGCTTGAGCACAGCCATGAACGCTTCGGGTGAAACCTGTACTGTACCGAGCTGACGCATTTTCTTCTTGCCTTCCTTCTGCTTTTCGAGGAGCTTCTTCTTTCTCGTGATGTCTCCTCCGTAGCACTTCGCAAGAACGTCCTTACGCAGAGCTTTTACTGTTTCGCGCGCGATTATCTTTGAGCCGATTGCAGCCTGAATCGGTATCTCAAACAGCTGTCTCGGGATGTTGTCCTTAAGCTTTTCCGCAATCTTTCTCGCTCTCGCGTAAGCTTTGTCGGCGTGTACGATGAATGTCAGCGCATCAACCATATCTCCGTTCAAGAGGAAGTCGAGCTTAACGAGGTTGGAAGGCTCATATCCCTCAAGCTCATAGTCAAGCGAAGCGTAACCGCGGCTTCTGGATTTCAGCGCGTCGAAGAAGTCGTAGATTATCTCGTTCAGCGGAAGCTTGTAATGGAGTTCTACTCTCTCCGTGTCGATATACTTCATGTCGATGAATATGCCGCGTCTGTCCTGACAGAGATCCATAATTCCGCCGACGTATTCCGTGGGTGTGATTATCGAAGCGGCGACTATAGGTTCAAGCGCAGTCTCTATTTCGTCGGGAGCGGGGTAGTTCGTCGGGTTGTCGATATAGATGACCTCGCCGTTTCTCTTCTTTATCTCGTAAATAACGCTCGGCGCAGTCGTGATAAGGTCGAGGTTGAATTCACGCTCCAGTCTTTCCTCGATTATTTCCATGTGCAAAAGTCCGAGGAAACCGCAGCGGAAGCCAAATCCGAGCGCGATGGATGTTTCCGGCTCAAAAGTAAACGCGGCGTCGTTGAGCTGGAGCTTTTCGAGCGCGTCCTTTGTTTCGTTATACTTTGCGCCGTCTGCGGGATAAATTCCGGCGTACACCATCGACTGAACCTTCTTAAATCCGGGAAGAGGCTCGTCCGCGGGAGTTTCAGAGTGTGTTACGGTATCGCCAACTCGCGTATCGCTGACGTTTTTGATTGAAGCCGTGAAATATCCGACCTCGCCCGCCGAAAGCTCTCCTGTGGGTCTGAGTCCGAACGGGTCCATTACTCCGACTTCGACAACGTCAAACTCCGCGCCGGTGTGCATGAGCTTTATCTTCTCGCCGCTCTTTAGTGTACCGTCCATCACGCGGATATAAACGACGACTCCGAGGTAGCTGTTGTAAACCGAGTCGAAGATAAGAGCTTTGAGTGGTGCGGTTTCGTCTCCGCCGGGGCAAGGAATATCGCGGATTATCGCCGTCATGACGTCAGCTATGTTCAGTCCGGTTTTCGCCGAAACTACTGGGCAGTCCTCCGCGGGAATACCGATTACGTCCTCGATTTCCGCCTTGCATTTGTCAGGCATAGCTGAGGGCAGGTCGATTTTGTTTATTACGGGAACAATCTCGAGATTTGCGTCAACCGCGAGATATGCGTTCGCCAGAGTCTGCGCCTCGATTCCCTGAGTTGCGTCAACGACAAGGAGCGCACCCTCGCAGGCATTGAGCGAACGGGAAACCTCGTAATTGAAGTCGACGTGACCGGGGGTGTCGATCATGTTGAGGGCGTACTTTTCCCCATCGGGAGCAGTGTAGTCGATTCTGACGGCGCGCGCTTTTATCGTGATTCCGCGTTCTCTCTCGAGATCCATGTTGTCAAGTATCTGGTCTTCCATATCACGCGCTTCGACAGTGTTGGAAAACTCCAAAATTCTGTCGGCGAGGGTGGATTTACCGTGGTCTATATGTGCGATTATCGAAAAATTTCTTATATGCTTTTGCTTTTCACTTACAGCCATTTTCGTCTCCGTTAAGCATTAAACACTATTTTACTATTATATAGTATAACATAAAGCCGCCGAAATTGCAAATATAATTGAGCCGCGAGAGCAAATTTTTGCGAAAAAAGCACTCGACATCCGCTCTCTAATCGTTAGTTTTTAAGTCTAAGCATTCAGTCGAGCCTTACATCGGGTGCATTTTTATGAGATTGTTCAGTCCGTTACAACTTCGTTTTCGCGCAGTCCCTTTAGGAAGGATTCGGCGTCGCGCAGTGCGGTTTCTTCATCCACGTCGAACTCATCCGTCAGAGCCTTCACAATGTCGGACATTTCGCAGCCTTCCGCAAGCTTTTTCACGATAACCGCGCCGACCTCGTTCAGTGCTATGAATCCGTTGATTTTCGCGGATATCTCCCCCGTCGGTACGAGCATCGCTTCTCCCGCAATTTCACGCAGGACAAAATTCTGGTTCAGCTTCATTTATTTCTCACTTTCGTTTTTTTGAATGTAATTTTGCGCCAGTCTGAGGTATGCCGCGGTTTTGTCACAGCTGTACTTCGGAACGGTATTAAAGCTTCCGTTTTCGGCATAGCAGGACGCAGGGCAGGACTCACACGCGCTCCTCATCGAGCATTCTGTACAGGCTTTCGGAATGAAGATTTTTTCTCTCTCCGCGCGGATTTTCTGCCATGCTTCGGTAAAATCAAGCTCTCGCATAGGAACTGTGGGAACCTGCATCATGCCGCACGGTCGCATTTCTCCGCTGTAAGTCAGCCAGAACGCTGTTAATCCGGCTCGGCAGCGTATTTTCTCACTGCTCGGCGCGTCCGTCGGAAGCTCCATGCACTCCTTGTCATCGTCAATCACGTTTCCGGCGAGCATGGACTTGCACCTTTCCGCCATATTTTCGCCGAATCTGCGCACGTCGTATCGGAACGCGTACTCGGCGGCTTCATCAGCGGGAACACGGACGGCATTATATTGGCACAGCTCACAGACTCTGACAGGCGGAAACATATACGTCGCAGGCTGAAGCGGAAGCTGGTTTTTCTCGGCAAAATCGCATATCTTATCAAAGTCGCACTTGTTCATCGGGGTCAGGCTGTAGTTGAGCTTGAGCGGAATTTTCGCCTCTTTCAGCATTTCCACCGCTTTATAAGCCCTCGAAAATGCCGTTTCATCCCCCGAAAGCCGCGAATATGTCTCCTCGGATGCGCCGTACAGTGTCAGGTTCACTCTCGCCGGAGAATTTTCCGCAAGGTGACGCACGACTTTTTCCGTGATGAGCGTGCCGTTGGTGTTTATCGAAACGGACAGCCCGAGGGACTTGAATTCGTCGTACATCTCGAAGAAATCCGGACGCAGAAACGGCTCCCCGCCAGTCACGAGGAGCAGGAACATTCCGGCTTTTTGGGCAGTTCTCGCGATGTCGATCCACTCTGCCGCGCTCATCTCCGACTTTTTCACCAAAGAATCGTTGGCTTTTTTGTGGATATAGCACATTTTGCAGTCGAGATTGCACCGCGCCGTCAGCTCAAACGTGCCTGAGAGCGGGATTCCGGCTTGTGCTGCCTTGTACGTCAGAAAGTCGATGTATCGTGTGTAGTTGCTTGGCATAATTCACCTCGTGAGTGTTTTTTCGAGAAGCTCCACCGCGCGCTCATCGGGAGTACACGACAGCTCGAACACCGGCACGTCTCGCAGCACCTTTTGAAGCACATCCGACATCAGGAGCATGGTTTCGGGGACGGATTTGTGACCCATGCAGTTTGCGGACAGTGCGGAGAGAGCCGTAATTCCCCGAAGTCTGCGGATTTTGTTCTCGGGAGCTTGTTTCAACAGGACTATCGCGCCGAGCGGCAGGGAATATTGTCGGCAGATTCCGCTTGTTCCGCAAAATGGAAGACCGTGCGCGAGGGCAGTTCCACTGTTTTCGTCAAACGAGACGCAGTTTTTGTCGCCGTTTAGTACCTCCGCGTAGCGATATTTCTCCCAAAGCGCAGCCTGAGTTGATTTTCCCGTACCAGACGGAGCGGCGAAGAGGATTACCTTCCCGTTCACGAGGATGGACGAGCTGTGGAGACCAAGTCTGCCGTGGGTAAGGAGCGCGAAGCAGATATCCATGGCTGTCCAGATGTGCGTTGTTCTGGCAATATATGGCATTTCCGAACCAATAACGGTGACGTTTATCTCCCCGCCCGCGACATTGTACTCCGACTGCGCGAGGATTCTGTCGCCGCCGTGAAACATGAGGTCAATGCGGACAGTGTCGCCCTCGCGGAAAAGTCGGATGTCTTCGTTTTTGGTGAGCAGTCTGCCGGAATTCTCGCGCGGAGCATCGACGGTTTTGACGCGGCACGTGATGTCGGTTTTGTCGGGAGCGTCGTGAAGCCGGAACAGCGCGGAATAATCGTCGTCAGCCGGAAAAAAATCGGATAATACGCGGATATTCAGACCGGCGATATTGTAAAAATTTTCGTACATATTCAATAAGTGAAATACGCCTGCGCGAAACTGACACAGGCGTATTTGGTTTAGTGGGTTAGGTCACGATGTTGATACGATATTGGAAGTTGATGTGAAGTAACAGTAGCCTTCAATCCAGATGGAGCACTCTTCGTCCTTACCAAAGTTGAAACTTTCGAAACGTGGATCTTCATCACAACTGCTTGCACTGCCTGAATTTATATATTTCGGAACTGTGCAGTTAGCGGCAATAGCTTCTTGGAGTGAATATGTAATTACGTTAAAAGTCGGTGCTTCGTAGTTCTTTTTCATACTTATTCCTCCTTTCCGTTATTTAACAACAACTGTGCAAGTGACAGGTGCAGAGTATACATCATCAGTGCCAGCTTTGTGTGCTTTTACCGTAACAGTAACTGAATCTGCTTCACCACGCTTCGGAGCTTTGAATCCGCATGAATATGTGTAAACATCTGCAACACCGAGGCTAACAAGCTCAGCATTATCAGGTGTTATTTCATATTCAACACCCTGATATTCAACGATGAGCTTGTCAACATCTATAGATGTCTGCGCACCAAGATAGAATCTCTTACCGGCTTTAACTGATTCAGCAACGTTCACAGTGAATGAACTCGGAATAAACTCATCGCTGTCTTGAGCCTTTGCTCTTCTTAATACGTCAGCCTTAACCGATTCTGTTGCTTCGGCAATAGTAACACCATTCGGTAATTTTATTGCTCCAATTGAAAGCATAGAATTTGTTCCATCAGTATTTTTAGGACACTTAATACTGAGGTAGTATTCTTTAGTGTCACTTGTAGTTAACAGCTGAACACTATAATACATTTCTGTATTTGTTGCAATCGGTATAGTTTTACCATTATCTACAAATGCCGCTTCTTCCGTTACAGCCCTTGCAGAAATCTGAATTGATTTAAGATTAATCTGATTTTCAGAATATCCGTTCAGCTTAAATGCAAGAGTATTGCCTGATGTAAGATAAATCTCGTTCTGAGGTCCTTTATTATGATAATTTTCTAATGTAGCTCTATTTCCTTCACCTTCAACATAGACGAGGTATTTACCTATAGTCATGCCGGACTTTTTAGCAATTTCATAGATATCATAATATGTTACATCTTGTTCACTAACAACATAGTTGGGAGTATGAACAGTTTCGGTCTTGCCAGTCTCTTTATTCTCTTTTG
>ERZ779861.1334-NODE-1334-length-28324-cov-3.601684_pt1 | contig 28324 bp, 26 predicted proteins | sample MGYA00511558_ERZ779861 | MGnify/ENA primary metagenome ERZ779861 (study PRJEB29588, sample SAMEA2163432) | human gut metagenome | biome: human gut; feature: human-associated habitat; material: faeces | place: Denmark | collected 2008/2010 ...
GGCCATGCGCGTGAAATCCGAATACATGCAGCTGTCCCAGCAGCGGAACCGCTGGATGCCGTGCCCGGTGTTGAAATCGCGGATATCATAGCACTGACAGGTCGGGCAGACGAATGTGCAGGTACCGCAGCCGAGGCAGGCTTCCGAAAGCTCGCTCCACTCGGGTCTGTTGAAGAATTCCTTTGTCTTGCCTGCGCCGAAAGCGGATGTTTCAAGCTTAGCGAGAGGAAGACGCGCCATGATCTCCTTGGTTTTAGCCTTAGCTTCTTCCGCGCCGGACTCGTCCTTTTCTTCAAAGGCATATCCGATATCGGCGAGGAACTTCTCACCCTTCTCTGTCTTTGCGGAAACATAGTAGCCTTCCGCAGCTGTTGTAAATACAACGTCGCCGGCAGGTTCGGATGAATCTATACCGAAAGCGGAGCAGAAGCAGGTTTCGTGAGGATGGTCGCAGGACATGGAGATGATAAGAGAATGCTCGCGGCGGTTCTTGTAGTATGTATCTACCGGCTCGGAGAGGAATACTCTGTCGAGAATGTCGAAGCTGCGGACGTCGCACGCACGAACACCGAATATAGCGAAGTTTTCTCTTTCTTCTCTCGGGTCGATTATATCAATTTTCTTGTGGTCGATTTTAAACTCAACAAGGTTTTCTGTCTGCGGGAAGAAGAAATCCTTCGCGCTTCTTGTAGTATGGAGAGCGCCCGACACAACAGTACCCTCGCTCCAGAGCTTATAGTCAGCCTTTCCCGATGTGTTGTCTACGGGAACATAAACCTTCATCGCCTTTGCAGCTGCTGCGAGGAAGAGGTTGAGGTCTGATTTAGCGATATACTTCATTATTCTACACCTCTTTCATGTACAACTGAGGGTTCAGCGTCGCCGAAGGTATAAGATGTAAGCGGATGACGTGATTCTGTGTCTGTACCGGCAGTGTAGTCGCCGTAAAGCTCGTCGATATCCTTGATGAACTTACGGTTGAGGAGGTGGAGCGGAATATGCTCGGGGCAGACTCTGGAGCATTCGCCGCAGTCGGTACATCTTCCGGCAACATGGAACGCGCGGATTATATGGAAGTTCTTTTCTTCAAATGAATCTGCGGCAGCCTTCTGAGCAACGCCGGAGTTCGGGTTGTCAAATACGCACTGTTCGCAGGTGCAGGCGGGACATACATTACGGCAGGCATTGCAGCGTATGCATCTTGAAAGCTCGCCTCTCCAGAACTCAAAGCGTTCCTCGGAGGTCATTTCTTCGAGCTTCTTTACGAGGTCAAATCTGCCGCAGTCGGGATTGTCTTCTCCGTCCTCGCCGATAAGCTCATCGTAAACAACGTGGTGCTTGCTCTTGCAGGTGAGGCAGCGGTCGGCGGTAACGTCAGCCTTAGCAACGGTAGAGTCGCCGTAGATGGTCTTTACCACATAATTGTCGCCGTCTTCTTCGATACCTGTGATACCGTCGATTCCGCTGGACTTAATCTTGTTCACGTCAGCCTTGCCTTCGCAGGGAATGCCGATAACGTAGATATTGTCGCGGTTTACTCTGTGCTCTGCGGTGAGCTGATTGAGGGAGAACGTATCACATGGCTTTAAGAATGCGAGAATCTTTCCCTCTTTTGCGGATTCCTTTACGAGATACTTCGAGACATTAGCCGCGCAGAATCCGTCGTAAACGAAATCCTTATCTATTTCCTCCGCGCTTTCAAATACTGCGGGAGTGGAGTCGTAAGCAAATTCGCCTGCTTTCCAACCGATAACGCGTGTAACGGTACCGTCGGCAAGAAGCTCCTTCGCTCTTTTGACCATTGTTTCTTTTACAGTTATTTCTTGCATCTCAGATCCTCCAGTCTGCGGTTAGGTCCGAGCTTTGTAATTTCTTCGGCAAAGCTGTTCATTGTAGCCGCGAATTTAGCTCCTTCGGCTGCGGAAACCCATTCAACTCTGGTTCTGTTTCTCTCAATACCGAGGTAGTCGAGCATACTGAACAGAAGAGTCATACGGCGGCGGGCATAGAAGTTACCCGATGTGTAGTGGCAGTCTCCCGGATGGCATCCGCAGAGGATAACGCCGTCGGCACCTCTCTGGAACGCGCGGAGAATGAACATGGGGTTTACACGGCACGAGCAGGGAACTCTGATAATCTTAACGTTTGCGGGGTACTGGAGACGGTTTGTACCGGACAGGTCAGCGCCCGCGTATGAACACCAGTTGCAGCAGAATGCCACTATGGTCGGGACGAATTTTTCGTTTTCACTCATTTGCATATTGCGTCTACCTCCGCCATGATCTGGTTGTTAGAGAATCCGAAGAGATCCATTGCGCCTGACGGGCAGGTAACAGTACAAGCGCCGCATCCCTGGCATACCGCGGGGTTAACGCTTGCGACACGTCTTACCTTAGTTGTTCTGTCGGGCATTCTGAATTCTTTTTCTACATATGTGATAGCGCCGTACGGGCAGACATTAGCGCACTGCGAGCATCCGTTGCACATCATTTCGTTTGAATGAGCTACGCACGGGTTGCAGGTGAGCTTGTCCTTAACGAGAAGTCCGATGACCTTAGCCGCGCAAGCACTTGCCTGAGATACGGTTTCGGGAATATCCTTCGGACCCTGGCACACGCCGGAGAGGAAGATACCCGCTGTAGGAGATTCTACAGGTCTGAGCTTCGGGTGAGCCTCTGTGAAGAAGTCGTTTGTGTCCATGGAAGCTGTGAGCTTTGTTGCGAGAGGACGCGCGCTCTTGTCGGGTTCGATAGCAGCGGCAAGGACAACAAGGTCAGCCTTTATATGGAGCTGTTCGTTCATGATGAGGTCGGACGCCTGAACATCGAGAGTGCCGTCAGCCTGAGGAGATACCTTGCCGACTGCGCCCTTGATATAGTGAACGCCGTAGTCCTCGACAGCTCTGCGGTAGAATTCATCGAAGTTCTTGCCGGGAGTACGCACGTCGATATAGAATACATAAACTTCCGTGTCGGGGTACTTTTCGCGGGTGAGCATTGCGTGCTTTGCGGTGTACATACAGCATATCTTGGAGCAGTACTGCTTGCCGCGCTCGGGTGTGCATCTTGAACCAACACACTGTACGAATACTATTGTATGAGGATGCTTGCCGTCGGAGGGTCTGAGGAGAGTACCGGATGTAGGACCTGCAGCGTTAGTAAGTCTTTCAAACTCAAGGGAGGTGATAACGTCCTTCGACTGGTCGTAAGCATATTCGCCGTACTTTGAGACGTCAATCGGGTTAAAGCCTGTAGCGACTACGATAGCGCCGTACTTTTCTTCAACGAATGTGTCGGTCTGCTTGTAGTCGATGGCGCCGGCGGAACATACCTTGGAGCATACGCCGCACTTGCCGTTTTTGAGCATATTGCAGTGGTCGGGGTCGATAGTCGCAACCTTCGGAACTGCCTGAGCGAACGGGATATAGATTGCACGGCGGTTGTCCATACCGAGGTTGAATTCGTTCGGTACGTTCTTCATCGGGCATTTCTCTGTGCAGAGTCCGCAGCCCGTACATTTTGTTTCGTCGACAAATCTTGCTTTTCTCTTGATTTTTACGGTGAAGTTTCCGACAAATCCCGATACGGAATCAACTTCGCTGTAGGAATAAATCTTAATCTTTTCGTTCTGCGCACAGTCAACCATCTTAGGAGTAAGGATGCAGGCTGCGCAGTCGAGCGTCGGGAAGGTCTTGTCGATCTGGGTCATCTTGCCGCCGATAGTGGGCTTCTTCTCAACAATGTCAACCTCAAATCCGGCTTCGGCAATGTCAAGCGCAGTCTGGATACCCGCGATACCGCCACCGATTACGAGAGCTCTCTTTACAACGGGGCTTTCTCCTGCCGTAAGAGGGGTGTTGAGCAGTACCTTTGCAATTGCGGCACGACCGAGGATGATAGCCTTTTCCGTAGCTTCAACCTTGTCCTTGTGAATCCATGAACACTGTTCGCGGATGTTTGCGATCTCAACCATGTAGGGGTTAAGACCAACCGACGCTGCCGCCTTGCGGAATGTAGCCTCGTGCATTCTCGGAGAGCATGAGCATACAACAACGCCTGTGAGTTTTTCGTTTTTGATAGTGTCCTTTATCAGGTTCTGACCGGATTCGGAGCACATATATGTATAGTCGGTAGCGAATACGACGCACTGTTCACGTCCGAGAGCTTCAGCTACGGCTTTTGTGTCAACTGTACCTGCGATATTAGTACCGCAGTGACATACAAATACACCTATTCTCTGCATTATTCTTCTTGCCTTTCTTTAAAAAAGGTTACCGTATTTTACTTGGAATATTTTCTCATTGCGGTCATAAGAGCCTGACCCGGCATATCGTCGTCGAGCTTTGCGGGGATATCGTCCGCTTTCATGTGGTTCATTCCCTGACGGCGGACAGCTTCAACTCTGATAGCTTCCACTACCTTTGCGGGTTCGACTCCGCGCGGGCATCTTTCTACGCAGGCAAAGCAAGTCAGACATTTGTAAATAGACTCCGACTCCATAAGCCTTTCAATGTCTCCGCGCTCGACAAGATATACGAAGTGATGCGGATGATATTCCATCTCGTCATATGACGGGCAGGTAGCGGAACATTTACCGCAGCGCATACATTTTCTTACGTCCGAGCCGCTGATACGGAGAACCTGTTCCTTTAAATCTGCGTTCATGTTTAAGTCCTCCTTTAGTTAATCTCGATACCGAGTGCTTCCGCGAGAACCTCGGTGAAATATTTTATCTCCAGACCTGTGCCGGAGTGCTTTTTAATGTTGTACATACATAGAGGGCAGGCGGTTATCATAAAGTCCGCTCCCATATCCTTTGCGGAGGAAGCAACCGCGCCGCTTCTCTTCTGTGCCTGAGCCGTGTCCTCAAGAGTTATGTATCCGCCGCAGCATTCGTTGCGCATGGGGTAAATTACGGGTTCTGCACCGAGCGCGCGGATAAGGTTTTCCATGATTTCAGGGTTTTCCGGATCGTCGAATTTCAGAACTGTGGAGGGACGGAGGAGGAGACAGCCGTAGTACGCCGCGATTTTCTTTCCGGTGAGGGGCTTGACAACCTTTTTCTTCAGTTCGTCGAAGCCTATCTCGTCTCTGAGCAGTTCAAGGTAGTGAATGACCTTTCCCTCTCCGTGATATTCAAAATCGGGAGCGAGGTAATTGTTCACTCTCATGTCGAAGTCGGGATTGACGGCGAACTCGTGGTTTGTCTGCGCAAGAACGTTATAGCAGGCGGAGCACACCGTAACGACGCGCCCCGTGCTTTTATAACCGTTGGCAAGCGCTCTGACAGACGGCAGCTTTGTCGCAATCTCATCCTTCGACGAGGTGTACGCGCCGCCGCAGCACTGCCAGTTTTCAATTTCCTCGAACTCATAGCCGAGGACTGCCGCCGACTCTCTCGCATATCTGTCAAGGTCGCGCGCTTTATTTTTGAGCGTACAACCCGGATAATACGAAATCTTCATATATTTAACTCCAAATCAAATATTTGCGATGTTTTACGCCATGTCTTCGGGCTTAAAGACCTCATCGAAGCGTTCTGCCGTGAGGAATCCGAGAGCTACGCAGGCTTCTTTCAGAGAAATGTTCTCCTTGAACGCCTTCTTCGCGGTCTTTGCGGCATTTTCGTAGCCGATGTAGGGGTTCAGCGCCGTTACGAGCATGAGCGAATTGTAGAGGTTGTCATGCATCTTGTCTTCCTTTGCACGAATGCCTACCGCGCAGTTGTCGTTGAACGATACGATAGCTTCCGCGAGAAGACGGACGGACTGGAGGAAGTTGTAGATGCATACGGGCATGAATACGTTAAGCTCGAAGTTGCCCTGTGATGCTGCCATGGAAACCGCTACGTCGTTGCCCATTACCTGAACCGCGACCATTGTTACGGCTTCGCACTGAGTGGGGTTGACCTTGCCGGGCATGATGGATGAACCGGGTTCGTTTTCGGGAATTGTAATTTCGCCGAGGCCGAGTCTGGGACCGGAAGCCAGCCATCTTACGTCGTTCGCTATCTTCATCATGTCGCAGGCGAGAGCTTTTACCGCGCCGTGAGCGAATACGATCTCGTCCTTGCTTGTGAGAGCGTGGAACTTGTTTTCCGCGGTTTCAAAGTGCTTGCCTGTGATAGCGGACACCTTTTCGGCAACCTTAACGTCAAATCCCTTGGGAGCGTTAAGACCTGTACCAACAGCAGTTCCGCCGAGAGCAAGAGTTTTCAGTGCGGGAAGAGCGCGTTCGATAAGCTCAACGTCCTTTTCAAGAGATGAACGCCAGCCAGAGATTTCCTGAGAGAACTTTATCGGAGTAGCGTCCTGGAGATGTGTTCTTCCGCTCTTTGTGATACCCTCGTGGATGTGCTCGAGCTTGCGGAAGGTTGTGATGAGCTTTTCCGCAGCGGGGATGAGCTTGTCTTCAAGTGCGCAGACTGCCGCGATGTGCATAGCTGTCGGGAAGGTGTCGTTTGAGGACTGGCTCATGTTGATGTCGTCGTTCGGGTGGCAGAGCTTCTTTCCGGCAATCTCGTTAGCGCGGTTTGCAATGACCTCGTTCGCGTTCATGTTGGACTGAGTTCCGCTTCCCGTCTGCCATACAACGAGCGGGAAATGTTCGTTGAGGGAGCCGGACATAACTTCATCGCAAGCCTCTGATATTGCGGCGAGCTTTTCGTCGGTCATTTTCTCGGGCTTCAGCTCGTTGTTAGCCTGTGCGGCAGCCTTCTTTAATACGCCGAAAGCACGGGTAATCTCGCGGGGCATTGTTTCGATACCCACGCCGATTTTGAAGTTCTCGTGGCTGCGTTCGGTCTGAGCTGCCCAATACTTATCTGCGGGAACCTTGACCTCACCCATCGAGTCGTGTTCAATACGGTATTCCATAGTATATTCCTTCTATTTAATTATATATTAACGTTTTCGATAACCGCTCTGAGACTGTCTGCGCTCTTGTGAAGGAGAGCAACTTCTTCGTCTGTGAGAGGTGTGAGAATCTTTCCGCGGAGTCCGTCGCGTCCTACGATGTTGAGTGTGCTGAGGCAGATGTCGTCAATGCCGTATTCGCCGTGCATCATGGAGGAAACCGTAAGTGTTGTGTCCATTCCGCTAATTATGCACTTGCAGATGTGGCAGGTGGAAAGCGCGATTGCATAGAATGTAGCACCCTTGCGCTGAATGATTCTTCCGCCGGACTTTCTGATGTATGTTTCGATTTCGTCGTGGTTGATGGGTGTGTAGATGTTGTCCTTGCTTGTGATAACGCTGTGGTATTCGTCGACGGGAACGTTGGAAATATTGGCGATTGACCACGGAACGAAGGAAGAGTCGCCGTGCTCACCGAAAACGTATGCGTGAACGTTCTGACGATTGATGTTGTAGTATTCGGAAATGCGGGCGCGAAGTCTTGCGGTATCAAGGATAGTACCGGAGCCGATGATCTTGTTTTCGGGAAGATCGGAGCACTTGCACCATGTGTAGGTAAGAATATCAACAGGGTTGCTTACGATAACATAGGTAGCGTCGGGAGCGTACTTTGTAATCTGAGGAATGATGGATTTAATGATATTAACGTTGGTCTGTGCGAGGTCGAGTCTGGACTGGCCGGGCTTTCTTGCAACGCCGGAGGTGAGAATTACGATATCGGAGTCGCATGCGTCGCGGTATGTTCCGGCATAGATGGATACAGGAGGGCAGAAAGGTGTTCCCTGGCGAATGTCAAGTGCTTCTCCGAGAGCCTTTTCTTCATTGATGTCGATCATTACGATCTCGGTTGCTATACCGCCTACAGCGAGAGTATAAGCAATTGTCGAGCCGACGCTTCCTGCGCCAATAATGGTAACTTTTGTCATAAGAGTTCCTCCAAACTAAAATTTCTTTGAAAAAGCCGATATTTCGGCAAAATACTCTGTATATAATATTATATCAAATCGGAACTGCAATTTCAATGGCAAGCGCACATTTTTTATGCAGTCAGGCAACAGTTTTCTTTTGGACTAGTTTGTTTTTTCTGTATATTTTGATAGGTTTTGGGGGCGGCAGTACCTTTGTGATATAGCGTTATATCAGTTTTGATATACCTGTGAAGAATATGCGCGAAAGCTCCCCGACATCCGAGACAGTACCGCGTGGTTTTGGCGCTGCCTTCACTCAAAATGCCGGGGAGCGATGATGATTTACAGTTTTTCTTCGAGTATGTCCGCTATTCTCTCACAGGCGTGTCCGTCTCCGTAGGGATTTGACGCATGGCTCATTTTGTCGTATTCGTTCTTATCCTCAATGAGCTTCTTGAACGCGGAATATATTACTTCCTCGTTTGTTCCGACGAGCTTTAATGTTCCCGCGGCGATTCCCTCGGGTCTTTCCGTTGTGTCGCGCATGACAAGCACAGGTTTGCCGAGTGAAGGAGCTTCCTCCTGAATTCCGCCGCTGTCCGTGAGTATCATATAGCTGCGCGCGATGAAGTTATGGAAGTCGAGGACGTCGAGCGGCTCTATGATATGCACTCTGTCGCAGTCTCCAAGCTCTTCCTCAGCGGCTTCACGAACTACGGGATTCATGTGGATGGGGTATATCGCACAAACGTCGGGATGCTCGTCTATGATACGGCGGATGGCGCGGAACATATGGTGCATGGGTTCTCCGAGATTTTCTCTGCGGTGAGCCGTGATTATTATAAGCCTCTTTCCGTCAGCCCATTCAAGCTCGGGATGAGTATAATCTTCCTTTACCGTGGTTTTGAGCGCGTCTATTGCGGTGTTGCCGGTCACATATATCGTGCTCTCGTCCTTTCCCTCTCGTAGAAGATTCTGCCGTGACAGCTCCGTGGGGGAAAAATTGAACTTTGCGATTATGCTGACAGCCTGCCTGTTGAATTCCTCGGGATAGGGAGAGTAGATATTATATGTTCTTAGTCCGGCTTCGACGTGTCCGACGGGTATCTGCATATAGTAGCACGCGAGAGCTGTTACAAATGTAGTTGAAGTATCTCCGTGAACGAGTACAACGTCGGGACGCACCTCTTCAAGCACGGACTTTATTCTCTCAAGGATATTCACCGTAACGTCGAACAAAGTCTGCTTGTCCTTCATTATGGAGAGGTCGTAGTCCGGATGTACGTCGAACGCTTCAAGCACCTGGTCGAGCATCTGTCTGTGCTGTCCTGTCACGCAGAGAGTTACGTCAAGGTTTTCTCTCGATTTCAGCTCCTTCACGAGAGGACACATTTTTATGGCTTCGGGTCTTGTTCCGAAAACCACCATAACTTTTTTCATAATATAGCCTTTCGGTTGTTTTTCTTCAATTATATTATATATAAATGCAATTGTCAAGGTAACGCTGTCAGGTTCTGGTGGTGTAATTGCGCAGACAGATTTTTCGTCAAGCTAAACAAGCTGAGGAAGCAAGAGTAGACTCCTCTGCTGACGAAGCTTGTGACGCATGGCGGAAAAGATGCAAGCAAGTGCGCCGCCAAAACGTTAGCTGTGAGCCTGACAGTGTTGCCTTAAGCTCCTATAATCGCGCCGACGCCGTAGGATATTATCATCATGATAACGCCGGCGGTCAGCACTCCGAGCAGTATCATCGGAAAAGCGTTTTTCAGCCTCAGCCCAAGAAGCGCGGATATCAGAGAGCCTGTCCATGCGCCCGTACCCGGCAGAGGAATAGCGACAAGTATGAACAGTCCGAGCATTTCGTATTTTTCAATCACGTCCATCTTGTTCTCCGCGCGCTTTTCCAGCTTTTCGGCGATTCCGGCGAGAAATTTGCTTTTTTTCTTCATCCAGTCGAATATCTTGCGCACGAACAGAATGATAAACGGCACAGGAAGCATATTTCCTATGACGCTAACCGCAAGCACACCGAAATACGGCAGTCCGTTTGCAACTCCGTACGGGATAGCTCCCCTAAGCTCAAGCACCGGAAGCGCCGCTATACCGAGCACACACAAATATTTCACTAATACGCTCATGAAGTCCCCTTAGATACTATCTTAAAAATTTTCAATACATTATATAACACATTCCACCGCGTATTCTGCCGAAATTTTGTTAACTTTTGCGCGAAACTCCGTTTATCCGAATTTCTAATCATGCTTTAATATTGACTTGACGGATTAATGATGCTATAATCAAAGCATTAAATAAACCGTAAAGGAGTTTACAATACATGACATACAGTGAAAAAGACTACACGGAGCTGAACTCAAAGACTATCGACAGATGGATAGACGAAGGCTGGGAATGGGGCATACCTGTTTCTCACGAGACATATAAAAAAGCTCTCGACGGAGACTGGAGCGTGCTTCTCACCCCGACTAAGCCTGTTCCGCGCGAATGGTTCGGTGAGCTGAGGGGCAAAAAGCTGCTCGGTCTTGCGTCAGGCGGAGGTCAGCAGATACCGCTCTTTACCGCCGCGGGAGCAGAATGCACAGTCCTCGACTACTCCGAAAAGCAGCTCGAGAGCGAAAGACTTGTGGCGGAGCGCGAAGGATATGACGTGAAAATAATCCGCGCGGACATGACAAAGCCTCTTCCCTTCGACGACGGTGAGTTTGACATAATATTCCATCCCGTCTCAAACTGCTATGTACGCGACGTTCTTCCAATTTGGCGCGAGTGCTTTAGGGTACTCAAAAAGGGCGGCTGCCTTCTCGCAGGTCTCGACAACGGAATCAACTTCCTGTTTGACGACGACGAGACGAAGATGGTAAACGCCCTTCCGTACGATCCGCTTTCAAATCCCGCTCAATACGAGACAGCCATGAAAAACGACTACGGTATTCAGTTTTCACATACGATAGAGGAACAAATCGGAGGTCAGCTCAAAGCCGGATTCACTCTCGCCGACGTATACGGTGACACAAACGGCGAAGGATATCTCCATGAGCTTAATGTACCCTCTTTCTGGGCAACTCTCGCGATAAAGTGATTATTTCATAATTCTGAGCGCGTTGAGGACGGCAAGCATCATAACTCCGACGTCTCCGAGAACCGCAACCCACATATCCGCATAACCCATAGCTCCGAGCACCATGAACGCAACCTTAACAACAAGCGAGAACACAATGTTTTCGATTACAATGCGTCTGGTCCTGCGGGCTATTTCTATACCGTCGGCGAGCTTTGACACTTCGTCGGTCATAAGAACGATATCTGACGCTTCGATTGCCGCATCCGATCCAACGCCACCCATTGCTATTCCGACGTCGGCAGATGCGAGAACGGGGGAGTCATTGATTCCGTCCCCGACAAACACGGTAGTGCCGTTTGATTTCTTTTTAATCTCGTTGAATTCCTTGAGCTTTCCGTCAGGCAGAAGTCCGGCTGAGAATCCGTCAAGTCCAAGCTCCGCGGATATCTTTTCGGCGGCTTCTTTTCTGTCTCCGGTGAGCATTATCGATCTTGTCACGCCGAGCTTTCTCAGTCTCTCGATACCTGCCTTGCTGTCGGGCTTCAATGTGTCGGTAACGGTGAGGTGTCCGAGGTAAACTCCGTCGGCTGCGATATAGAGGTTGGTTCCGCCGCTGTTCTTTACTTCGTTTACCTTGCCGCACTCTTCCTTTATCATCTCATAGTTTCCGGCGGAGATAACGGTTCCGTTGTATGTTGCCTTGATTCCGCGACCGGGGATTTCCTTGACCTCGGTAACGTGATTCTTGTCGATGAATTTACCTTTTTTGTTGTATGCTTCTGTTACGGATATTGCGATAGGATGGTTCGACATTACCTCGGCGGCTGCGGCAAGCTCCAGAAGTGCGTCCGTGTCTCCGTTTTCGGCTGTAATGTCGGTGAGAGTGAATTTGCCTCTTGTGAGAGTACCTGTCTTGTCGAATACTGCCGTGTCAACCTTCGCGAGGGCTTCAAGATAGTTGCTTCCCTTGATGAGGATACCTGAACGAGACGCTTTTCCCAGTCCTCCAAAGAATGTGAGCGGAACGGAGATAACAAGCGCGCACGGGCAGGAGATTACAAGTGTTACAAGACCGCGGATGAGCCATTCACTCCAAGGCTGACGGAAGAAGAGCGGCGGGATGACAGCGACAAGCACTGCGATTATTACAACTGCGGGAGTGTATTTGCGCGCAAACTTCGTGATGAACGACTCTGACTTTGCTTTGTTTTCCGCTGCGTTCTCCACAAGGTCCATTATCTTCTCGGCAGTGGAGTTTTCGGCGGTAGCTGTTGCTTCGATATAGATAACGCCGTCGCGGTTAACTGCACCCGAGAGAATGCTGTCGCCTGCTTTTACGGTGGCGGGAACAGATTCTCCGGTAAGCGACGAAAGATCGAGCGTGCTGACGCCTTCATGAACGATACCGTCGACAGGAACTCTTTCGCCTGCCTTGACTACAAGAATATCGCCTTTTTTGACTTCATAGGGGTCAAGGTCAACTGTTTCTCCGTCCTTTACAACGTGAGCAGTGTCGGGGCGGATGTTCATAAGACTGCTGATGGAGTCACGGGAACGGTTTACCGCAAGGTCGCTGAGCCATTCGCCGAACTGATATAGCAGCATAACGGCAACGGCTTCCACGTATTCGCCGAGAGCAAAAGCGCCGAGGGAGGATATGGACATAAGGAAGCATTCGTCAAAAACTTCACCGTGAATTATATTCTTAGCGGCTTTCCAGACTATATCGCAGCCGACTATGGCATACGCGACAATTGACGTGGCAAGGACTGCCCATGTGGGAACAGTTCCGATTTTCGACATAACGAACGCCGCGACGAAGATAACAGCACCCACAATGAGACGGGGAACTATATACTTGCTTTCTCCCTCTTCGTCATCGTCTCCGTGTGAGCAGCAGGAGCATCCGTTACTGTGTGAATGTCCATGCTCATTTCCATGCTTGCCGTGGTCATGCTCATCATGGCAGTGTCCGCAGCCGCATTCTTCGTTCTGATGTTTTTCCTTTTCAACATCATTCTTGTTCTTTTCCATATCGTACTCCTTGAATCGTAGTTTATTCGCGGGTATTGTATAATAGTTGCGCAATCATTCAACTTTACCGCAAATGATATTCCCTCATGCCGATTTTCTTCGGTATCGGGGGAATTATTTTTCGCGGATATGCTCGAAGCCTATGTCGAGTATCGCGTTCACATGGTCGTCGGCGAGTGAGTAATACACTACCTGACCTTCGCGGCGGAACTTCACGAGATTCGCGAGCTTCAACGCCTTCAGCTGGTGAGAAACCGCGGATTTTGTTATTCCAAGCAGAGCGGCAAGGTCGCACACACACATTTCGTGCAGCTCAAGCGCGTGGAGAATCTGGACTCTCGTTCCGTCTCCGAACATTTTGAACAGTGAAGCAAGCTCGATGTACTCGTCTTTGTCGGACAGCTTTCTCTCGACCTCGCGCACGGTTTCCTCGTGTATGACCTCGCAGGCGCATTTCATTTCGGACTCAGCCAATGTGGTTCTCTCCTTTGTTAATTAGTTGAGCGATTGTTCAACTGTATTATAGTACGCGCGGCTGTGTTTGTCAAGAGCTAAAATCTCACTTTTGTTCTGTTCTGCGTAATGCACAATTATCATTGCCGAAACACGCAATATTATATACAACAGAAACATAAAAAAGCACTCCCATAGCGGAAAGATACATGACATATCCTCCGTCGGGAGTGCGTTTGTTATATTAAATTATTTCTTCTTCTGACCGTAGTATGCGCCGGGTCCGTGCTTGCGGTCGAAATGCTTGCGGAGAAGCTCTTCTTGAATCTTCTCGATATTGCCGTAGAGAGCGTTCTGCATCATTTCGGTGTTGTACGCCATTTCAGCCACATATTCGAGCGTGACAGCACAGTTCACAGACGCCAAAGGAGTTTTTCCCCATGTAAACGGCGCGTGCGAATGAACCAGAACTGCCGGAACTCTCATCGGGTCGATATGGTTTTCCTCAAAAGTCTCGGCGATTACCTTTCCCGTTTCAAGCTCGTATTCCCCTGCAATTTCCTCGGGAGTCATTTTTCTCGTGCAGGGTACGTTTCCGTCAAAGTAGTCCGCGTGAGTTGTGCCGTAGCAGGCGATGTCGCGTCCGCACTGAGAAAATACCGTCGCCCACTTCGAGTGAGTATGTGTGATTCCGCCGACTGAAGCAAATCTTCTGTAAAGCTCCAGATGGGTCGGTGTGTCGGAGGAAGGATTCAATTCCCCTTCAACCACCTTTCCGCTGTAGAGATCCACTACGGGGAGCATATCGGGCGAGAGCTTTTCGTATTCCACACCCGACGGCTTTATCACCACAAGATTCTTTTCGCGGTCGATTCCGGAGACGTTGCCCCACGTGAATATGGCGAGGTTTCTGTGATACAGCTCCATGCACGCGTCATAGACCTGTTTTTTAAGTTCTTCAAGCATGGTTTATCTCTTTACAAGTCTGAGTACGTTCCAGGATGCTGCGGGAAGAACGATTTTGCCGTCAACCATTTCGGGCTTTACATCGTGAGGAACTACATTGTGGGGATTTTCTTCGGTATTTTCAGCCTTAACGTCGTCATGGTGGAGCACGCTGTGGGATTCGAGAGTGTATCCTTCAAACGAACGGAAGTCGCATTCAAGCTCGGCAGCGTCTTCGAGGTCACGGTTCACTGCGAATACTGTAACAGCACCGTCGTCGCCGAGAACAGCTGCAGCGTCAACTACGGGAACGCTCGAGTAGTGCCTTGTGTCGAACTTTTCGCAAGTGATCTGCGGGAGAAGGCTCTTTCCTCTGCCGTACTTGCTTGCCTGCATGAGAGGATAGTAAATTGTCTGAGCCCACGCTCCGCCGCCTTCTTTTGTCATGATGGGAGCGATAACGTTGACAAGCTGAGCCATGCACGCGATTTTTACGGTGTCGGCGTTCTTGAGGATTGTGATGAGCATAAGACCAACGAGAAGCGCGTCCTCAAAGTTGTATTCATCCTCGAGAAGCGGGAGTGCTCTGCCCCACGGATCTTCTCTGTAAACCTTTGCGTCCTTAGCTCCCGAATGATACCAAACGTTCCACTCGTCGAGGGAGAGATTTACGGTGTGGCGGGAGTGCTTCTTGCCCTTCATTCCGCGGGAAACGGCTGCGACAGTCTTGATGAAGTCGTCGAGGTCCATTGTGCTTGCGAGGAAGTCGGGAGTATCGTTGTGCGGGTTGCCGTAGTATCTGTGTAGGGAGAGGTAGTCGATGTTGTCGTAAGCCTCGTCGAGGACTGTCCATTCCCAGCTGCCGAATGTGGGCATACCGGAGGAAGAAGAACCGCAGGCTACAAGCTCGATAGACGGGTCGGTCCATTTCATGAGCTTGCCGGCTTCATTCGCTACTCTTCCGTATTCGACAGCGGTCTTCGCGCCCATCTGCCATCCGCCGTCCATTTCGTTGCCGAGGCACCAGAGCTTGATTCCGAGCGGGTCAACTGCGCCGTTCTTTATTCTCATGTCGGAGTAATATGTACCGCTCTTGTGGTTTGCGTATTCCACAACGTTTCTCGCGTCCATAGGGGATCTTGTTCCGAGGTTTACGGCGTACATAACTTCGGTGTTAGCTTTCTTTGCCCATTCGCAGAACTCGTGAAGACCGAATTCGTTGGTTTCGGTTGTCTTCCATGCGAGGTCAAGTCTTGCGGGACGGTTTTCCTTGGGTCCTACGGAGTCTTCCCACTTAAAGCCGGATACGAAGTTGCCGCCCGGATAACGTGTTACGGGAACGTCGAGATTTTTTACGAGGTCGATAACGTCGCGTCTGAATCCGTTTTCGTCAGCTGTGGGATGACCGGGTTCGTATATGCCTGTGTAAACCGCGCGTCCGAGATGTTCGATGAAGGAGCCGTAGATTCTCTTGTCGATCTGAGAAACAACGTAATCCTTGTCAAGAATAAGTTTTGCCTTTTTCATGATAAATTCTCCTTTAGCAGGTATTTTTATGTTCGCCTTGATTTTATCATTTATATAAACCCGTGTCAACCCATTTTAATCATTTAACCATGTTAATTTTCAATTTTTTCTTTCAAATTGCAGACAAACAAGCGGAATACGGTGGTTAATCTTGTCACTATTTAAGTTTTTTTAATCAAATTACGCCCGACTACTTGATTTTTTGATTTAAGCGTGGTAAAATCCAATTGAATTATAAAAAAAGGAGAGTGACACATGGCGACACTCAGCGACATTTCAAAGCAGCTCGGAGTTTCTGTCGCAACGGTTTCAAATGCTCTCACAGGCAAAGGAAGAATGCGCGAGGAGCTTCGGCAGGAGATAATCACCGCGGCGTCGGACATGGGATATGCTCCCACAGGAAACGCGCGTCTGCCGGTAACGGAAAACATAATCGTCATAGCCGAGGATATTTCCGTTTCATTCTGCGCGGACATAGTCGGGGGAGTTTTTTCGTACACGCTCGGCACGGACAAATCGTTTTCGGTCTACAGCCTGCGCACGCTTGAAAGATGCATTTCCCTCCCCGATGAAGAAACCATCAAAATCGAGATAAAAAAGCTGCTCTCTACACTGAAAAACCGCAATATTACCGGTATAATATTCATAGCCGATACCCCGAGAAGATTCGAGAACCTCTTTGACTCGCTCGCCTGTCCGGTGGTCTATGTGTACTGCCAGAACTCGGGAGTTGCTCCGGCGATAAACTACAACGACAGACAGGGCGCACGGCTCGCGACATCCACTCTAATCTCACACGGCGCGAAAAAGATAGCGATGTTCAGCGGACTGCTCGATTCAATCCCGATGAGCAACCGTATGTTCGGCTATCAGCTTGCCCTCAGCGACGCTAAGCTCCCGTTTGACCCTTCCCTCCTCTACATAGGAGACTGGAGCATTGACAGTGGTTATAAGCTCGCGAGCGAAATGATTAAAAGCGGTAAAATCCCCGACGCCATCTTCTCACAAAACGACGAAATGGCAGCGGGAATCTGTCAGGCGTTCGCCAAGCACGGAATCAGCATCCCGGACGAGGTTGAAATCATAGGCTTTGACGACAAAGAGCTTGCAGAATACACCTTCCCGCCGCTCTCCACCGTCCGTCCTCCACTGCAAAAGCTCGGATTTGAAGCCGCAAAAATGATACTCGAGCTTCAGTCGGACGCGTCAAAAGCCATGAGAAACGACAAGCCGGTTAATATTTATCTCCCGTGCGAGCTCATAGAACGCGGAACGACAAAAAAACAAAGTAAATAATTTATCTGACTGATAAAAGGAGAAAGTACATGAAAAAACTCTACTTCATCACAGGAAGCCAGGACCTCTACGGCGAGGACACGCTCCGTTTGGCTTACGAGGACAGTCTCCGCATGGCTGACTACCTTAACTCAAAGCTCGGCGACATTGTTTCCGTTGAATGCACACCCATCGTAAGAAACCACGAGGAAGCCGAAGCAACCTGCCGCATGGCTGAAAATGACACAAGCTGCGTCGGCGTTATCATGTGGATGCACACGTTCTCACCCGCGAAAATGTGGATTAAGGCTCTCGAATGCCTGAAAAAGCCGATAGCGCACCTCCACACACAGGCGAACGAAAAGCTCCCCTACGACAAAATCGACATGGACTTCATGAACCTCAACCAGTCCGCACACGGAGACCGCGAATTCGGCTTCATCTGCACAAGACTGGGCGTAAAACGTGAGGTCATCGTAGGCTATTACGAAAATCCCGAAGTCATCGAAAAGCTGAGACAGTTCTCCCGCGCCGCTATTGCAGTGGACTACTCACGCCACCTCAAGACCGCTATGTTCGGCAACAATATGCGTGACGTTGCTGTAACCGACGGCGACAGAGTTGAGAGCGAGATAAAGTTCGGCTGGAACACCAACTACTACGGAATCGGCGACCTTGTTGCTATAATAAATACCGTTACCGAGGCTGACATTGACAAAAAGATGGCAGAGTACGCCGAAAAATACACAATGGCTACCGAAAACATCGCCTCCGTCCGCGTTCAGGCAAAGTATGAGGTTGCGCTTGACCGCTTCATCGCAGAGCACGGAATCGGAGCTTTCACCGACACATTTGAAGACCTCTGCGGACTTGAACAGCTTCCCGGACTTGCCGCACAGAATCTCATGTCAAAGGGAATCGGATTCGGACCGGAAGGCGACTACAAAACGGCGTCTCTCGCGGCTGTGCTCATGAAGATGGCGGCAGGCAACGGCTCCACAGGATTCACGGAGGACTACACATACGACCTCACGGCAGGGGACGAGTGCGAGCTTGCTTCACATATGCTTGAGGTTTCTCCCGTATTCGCAGGAACAAAGCCGGAAATTCAGGTTCATCCTCTCGGAATCGGCGGAAAAGCTGACCCCGCGCGCCTTGTATTTGACGGAATCGAAGGAGAAGGCATCGCAGTATCTCTCATCGACCTCGGCGACCGTTTCCGTCTTGTCTGCGCTGAGATAGAGCTTATCAAACAGCCGAAGCCCATGCCGAACCTCCCCGTAGCAAGACTCATGTGGAAGCTCAAACCCGACTTTGCTACAGGCGCTGCCGCTTGGATATACGCCGGAGGAGCGCACCACGCCGTTGTTTCGACCTACCTCAAAGCCGACGACATCAGACTTCTCGCGAAATTCCTCGACTGCGAGCTTGTGGTAATCGACAGGGGTACAAACATCGCTTCATTTGAAAAAGAGCTCGAACTGCTCGATTTGACAGCAAAGCTTAAGAGATAAACCTGCTACATAGAAAAAAGGCTGCCGTTTTGGAATGCACCATTGCGGACAGCCTTTATTTTTATTCTATTAAGTTATCTTCTCTTCTTTGTTACAGCGTAACCGCAAGCGGAAATTACAGCGGCAACAGCGGAAACTACAACTACGTCAAATGTCTGAGGAGCTGTTGTTTCGGTGGTAACTGTTTCTTCTGCGGGCTCAACTGCGGGTTCGGTTTCAGCTGTAGTTTCAGGCTCAGTCTCTGCAACTGTTTCAGGTTCGGTTTCAGCTACAGTTTCAGGCTCTGTCTCAGCCATTGTTTCAGGTTCGGTTTCAGCTGCTGCATCTACAAGTACCATCTCGCCGAATGCTGATGTTCCCATATACGGAGCGGGGTCGCCGTTGGCAGTATCAACGTTCCAACGGAGTGCCTGTACGAATGTACCGTCTGCCTTTTCGATATTGAGCATGAATTCAAGACCGAGAGTTTCGCCGCCCTTGGGTTCAAGTTCAAAGTAAGGAATAGCGGCTTCAACAAAGAGCTGTGTAGCGGTTACATTAACAGCACAATCTTCAATAAACAGAGCACGGTTATTTGTGCCGTAGCCTTCTCTTACGCCGTCTTTCCAGAAGCCATTCTGAGTGTCGTCTCCGCCGTAGCCGGCTTCCTTGTCATTGTTTTCATCGAAGTAAACTTCAAATGTGTCGTTCCATTCTTCGGTGCTGGGGCATGTAATTTCGGCATAAAGGTAGAGATTTGTTTCATCCCACATGACCTTTGCACGAGCACTGTGACCGTATGTATCGGTGTCGGCACCGTGAGGAAGGTCAACATCAGTCCATTCAGCGGCGTCCCAAACAGAGTCGAGTTCACCGTCGATCTTCGGTGTTCCCTTAGGCGCGTTGTAAACAAGACCGCGTGTTGCGGAAACGGAAAGTGCGAGCGTAGCGCAGATCATAGCCGCTACAAGAATAAATGCGAACAGTTTTTTCATTTTTATCTCCTTATAAATAGATAAATAGATTTTTGCGCGCAAAATTCATTAAAGTGGCGAATACAACAGTTGTAACTACGTTTGTAATTGTTGATTTTCACCATTTTCTTGTTGTAATCATTATACATACCAATTTTGAACGTACAATGTCCATATTGTAACTTAAATATTAACTTTAAAACGCATATCACTGAAACGCAATTTTCGGTTGCTCAGAGGCGAAAAAAGTGGTATAATATACGCGAAATACTACAGGAGATTCACGGACACATCCGGAATTATATAGATATGAAAGAATTTACGATAACAAAGAAAAACGCCATGTACCAAAAATTCGAGGTGCTGAAAACCAACCGCACAAAACGCCACCGCTTCGGCGAATTTCTTGTGGAAGGCGTGCGCAACATCAACGGAGCCATAGAATACGGATGGGACATCGTTGCGTTTCTGTATTCCGACCCCGCGTCTCTTTCCGACTGGGCGAAAAACATACTGAAAACCGTGCGTACCGAGTACAACTGCCGACTGTCACCCGAGCTTATGGCAGAGCTGAGCGGCAAGGATGACACATCGGAGCTTCTCGCGATAGTGAAAATGAACGACCTCACGCCGGACGAAGCAGTAAAAAAGCTGTCCGACAATCCCGCGATACTGCTCTTCGACCGCCCGTCAAACTGCGGCAACCTCGGAACGATAATCCGCACCTGCGACTCTTTCGGAATAGAGCTGCTAATCACGACAGGACACGCAGTCGACCCATATGAACCCGCGACTGTCACCTCGACAATGGGTTCGTTCTTCTGCATACCGCACCTGCACATAGCTGAAAACGACGCTCTCCTTGAATTTATCGGTAAACTGAGGGAGAAATACGGAAAGTTAAGCGTCTACGGCTCGACCGCGCACAAGCAGCACCCGATTTGGGAAGCCGACTGCAAAGCTCCGACGCTCATTATGGTAGGAAACGAAACCTACGGACTCAGCGCGGCGTTCAAGGAAATATGCGATATGCTCGTAACCATCCCCATGGCAGAGACCTCCTCCGCAAGCTCCTTTAACGTGGCGTGCGCGGCTTCGATAATGTGCTACGAGATAGTCCGCCAGAGAAGCTTTCACACACTCGACTGATTTACAAAAAAAATCGAGCTTTGGCAAAAAAAATTTGAAAATACTATTGACAAAGCCGGATGAATGTGGTATTATATATGAGCACTAAGCAAGCGCCATTAGCTCAGTGGATAGAGTGCCCGGCTACGAACCGGTAGGTCGCAGGTTCGAATCCCGCATGGCGCGCCATCAAGCACGATCAGTTTATGCGAAAGTATGGATTGACGTGCTTTTTGTTTTGTAATCCCCCGAAAGGAATCCCCATGTCAGTAGAATCAATACTCGAAAAATATACCTCATCCCCCGCCCTCCTGCCGCATCCAATCTGCGAATACGCGTATATCTCGCCGAAGGATATAGAATTTTCGCAGGAAGTGCGCGACGCCTGTGCGGAAAACATATGCGGAATGTACGGCAAAAGCTGGTCATGTCCGCCCGGAGCAGGTGAATGGCAGGATCTGCGCGATCACTTCCGAAGCTATTCCCACGCGTTTCTTTTCACGACAAAGCACGAGATAAACGGCTGGTCTGACAGAGCGGGCATGGACAAAGCGCGCCACATACACACCAGCACCGAGCGCACAATAGAAAAAGAGCTGCTTGACGAGGGCGAGAAGATAGAGATATGCGGCGCGGAAGGCTGTAATCTCTGCAAAAAATGCACCTACCCCGACGCTCCTTGCAGATATCCCGAGCTGTGCCATTACTCAATGGAAGCCACCGGCATGAACGTAGTGAAGCTCGCGAAGGACAAAAACATACGCTACAACAACGGCACGAACACGATAACGTATTTTTCGGTTATATTTTGGTGAAGTGAGGAGGATTTTCGCAAAATATCTATTGTGGTTTATTATTCAAAATGATATAATGTATTAAAAGATTAAGCCCGCTTTCGTTATGCGGCAGAATACTAAGAGCATCAGAGGTACAAATTATGCCAGAAAGAAAAATGTCTCCGGTTTTAAAGTGGGCAGGCGGAAAAACTCAACTCTTAGGTGCGATTATGACAAGACTGCCGAAAGATTACAATAGGTATTATGAGCCATTTATAGGCAGTGGAGCTGTTTTTTTAGCAATAAATCCGCCCAACGCAGTCATCAGCGATACAAATGAACAGCTTATTAATTTATATAATTGTTTAAAAACAGATGTTAAATCCGTCATTGCTGTTGTTAACGAACTTGATGAAACTGTTTGTGATAAAGATTTTTATTATTCAATCCGCGAACGTTACAATCAAAAAATTGCAAATCATGCTTTAGATCATGAATGCGCCGCTTTAATGATATGGATAAACAAGCATTGCTTTAATGGATTGTATCGCGTAAACGGCAAAGGGCTTTTTAATGTCCCGTATAACAATAAAGTCAGAGGAAAATCTATTGATGAAGAAAATCTAAACGCAATATCCGAATTTCTTCAATCATATGATATATCAATTTATTGCAAAGATTTTGAAATCGTATGCCGCGATGTTCAGCGCGATGATTTTGTATACCTTGACAGTCCATATGTTCCTGTAAATGATACCGCCGATTTTACTGATTACACGAAAGACGGTTTTACTCTAGAAGATCACGAACGGCTTGCAGAATTATTTCATCGACTTGACAGTATCGGTGCAAAAGTTATGCTATCCAACAACGATGTACCACTCGTTCACTCACTATACAGCGGTTATAACATTCAAAAACTCGATGTAAAAAGAATGATCAACAGTAACGCGGCAAAACGAACAGGAAAAGAAGTCCTGATAACAAATTACTAATATGGGAGTTTATATTCAGGGCATTAAGCCTTATTTCAAAGATCAAAACTCGGCATTGTTTTTAGCTGATACATTTGAAGCATTGGCTAATATGAAATCAGAGTGTATTGACATGATATTCGCAGATCCGCCGTATTTTTTATCAAACAATGGGATAACTTGCAGTGGTGGAAAAATGGTATCTGTCAATAAAGGTGAATGGGACAAAATAGAAACACTTTCTCAAAAACATGAATTCAACAGAAATTGGATTCGACTTTGCAAACAGGTGTTAAAGCCTGACGGTACTATATGGATTAGCGGAACACTGCATAATATATATTCGGTAGGTATGGCTCTTGAACAGGAAGGGTTCAAAATAATTAACAACATTACATGGCAAAAAACAAACCCTCCGCCAAACTTAGCCTGCCGATGCTTCACACACAGCACCGAAACAATTTTATGGGCACAAAAAAACAGTACTGATTCGCATCATTATTTTAACTACAATCTAATGAAAGAATTAAATAACGGCAAGCAGATGAAGGACGTTTGGACAGGAGCAATAACAAAATCCGCAGAGAAACAATTCGGAAAGCACCCGACTCAAAAACCGTTGTATTTATTAGAGCGTATTATTCTGGCTTCATCACACGAAAATGATGTTATACTAGATCCGTTTTGCGGCTCATCAACAACAGGAGTAGCGTGTAAAAAGCTTAATCGGTTTTATATTGGGATAGACAATAATCAAGAATACATTGATTTATCAAAAGAGAGGCTGACACACATATGAATAAGCGACAATTTACCGAATGGCTGAAAACATTTAGAGAATCTATAAACGGTTATACATATTATACCGATTTTTCCAAAGTTTATGAAAATGCCGAACACTTAAAAATTGAGATTAACATACTCAATTCACTTATCGGTTCGCAAACAATAGAAGCTGACTTTGAGAACATTCTGAATAAATATCCTCAATGCCTGAAAGCTATTCCTATTTTACTTGCTGTCCGTGAAAGTGAAATTTATTGTCAGGATGATAAAGGTGCTGTCAACTACAGTTTTAAAAACAAAACTCAAACTATAGAACAATACAAATATTTTATGCGAAAAACAGGTTTGTTCGGCTTACTGCAAAATCATATCATCAGCAATTTATATGACTATGTAACAGGCGTTGAAGTCGGACTCGACTCAAACGGACGTAAAAACCGCGGCGGTCATCAAATGGAAAATCTGGTTGAAAGCTATCTGAAAAAAGCAGGAGTCGAATACTACAAAGAAATGTATTTAACCGATATAGAACGCAGATGGCATATAGATCTTTCCTCTATATCCGGAAACGGAACGTCAACCAAACGTTGGGATTTCGTTGTAAAAACAAGCAACTGCATCTATGTAATCGAAACCAATTTCTATAAAAGCGAAGGCTCAAAGCTAAACGAAACTTCAAGAAGCTATAAAATGATTGCGGAAGAAGCAAAGGCTATATCAGGATTCAAATTTATCTGGATAACTGACGGTGGCGGTTGGTCAAGCGCAAGACGAAATCTCGAAGAAACATTTAATGTACTGGACACTCTTTATAATATTGCCGACATGGAAAATGGCTTATTAGCTGCGGCATTAATCTAACATACATAACAAAAACCGTATGACCCCACCATAGATCATACGGTTTTTTTCTTTACTCTGCCACGTCAAGCTCAGCCATGGACGGCGACACGCTTATGTTCATCCCGTCCACTGCCACGTCGTTGAAAAATTCCTCAAAAAATTCCGCCGGAACGTATGTGTAACCATCGTATATCACGGTTTCTGCGGAGTTTTCCACTTCCCTGCTCATGTCAATCACCTTAAGATGTCCCGTGAACACTGCTTTTGTCGTTCCGCTGTGGAGATGTGCGCCTTGTATGTAGTCGTCGTCAACCGTGATATTCCCCGTCTCCGCGTCCCTCCACACGGTATCCGAGAGCTTCCGCGGTTTTTCTCAGCGGTATCATGATATGTCCGTCGCTTTCGTATATTGCTCTCGGCAGGTCGGAGAGGTCTATTTCAGTGCCGTTTACCGTGAGCGTGTATGCCGTGTCCTCCGCAAATACAGCCGCAGCCGACATAAGAACAACCGCCGCCGCGAGAATTATAGAAATACGTTTTTTCATATTGCTCCTCCGTTTTTGCGCATATGACGCTCGGATTTACGATATTGTTCCGTCCTACTCCTTGTTGTTCATGCGGTACTGCTTCGGAGAGATATGCTCTTCTGCCGCGAAAACCTGCGAAAGTCTCTGTCTGCTGCCGAAGCCTGCGTTTATCGCCACGTCAACTATCGAAAGCTCTGAGTGCGTCAGCAGGTACTTGCTGCGATTCAGCCTTAGCCGCGTTATGTACTCGGTTATCGTGCTTCCCGTCTGCGCTCGAAACAGCCTTTGCAGATACGCCGGCGCTATTCCTATGTGCGACGCGATATCCTGCACTGCTATCTCATCGGTGTAGTTCTCCTGGATGTATCTCAGCGCAGAGTCAACGTACCTTTCCGCTTCACTCTCGTGCTTGGGCGAGTACATTTTTTGCAGCTCCATCTTGCTCTCGAGAAGCATTACGGCAAGTCCGATGTCGCGCTTTCGAGCTTCGTCGTTTGGGTATTTTCCCATGCTTCCGTCGTGGAGCTTGTCCTGCAAAACCTGAAAAATTTTAAGCATGCTTCCGTCGTCGCGGACTATTGTATACGGCCGTTTTGACTTGTCCTCACATGAATATTCCACGTTCATCACATGGCAGGGGAAGCCCTCGCGTATCTTAAAATCGTGCAGCATCCCGCCGGGAATATGGATGTACATCCCCTCCTTCAGCGTAATTTCGTCCCATGTGTCAGATTCTTTGTCATAGCACGGAGTATAGCATTGACCGCTCACGACGTACATCACCTCATCCTCATCGTGAAAATGCGCTTTCATAACGTAGCTGCGGAACTTTTCGTTGTAATATTTCGCGACTCGCGGGTATTTAATCTCGTTCACCATAATCACTCCTATCCGGCACAGCTTTGTTTTACTGCATTATATCATATTCTTTTACATAATGAAAGCAATTCGTCATTATTTTTTACACTATTTTTATGCCGATTTGATATAATCACATTACCATAACACGAACGGAGTGATTAAAATGATTAAAATTTCAAAGAAGCTGCTTGTATTTATCTTAGCGGCGATTATGATGCAGTCGACATTGCTTGTTTCCTGCTCATCGGACACAGGTGACGAGACAACAAAAGCCGGCACTGAATCAAGAGAAACGGAAACCTCTGCGGAAACTGAAACAGAGACCGAGGCGGAAACAGAGCCGGAGGAAACCTACGACCTCGGCGCGATGGAATTTAATATGTGCAGCCCCGACCCTGCCGCTATGACATGGGCAAATCCCATCATGGACGCAGTGGAAATTACGGGAGAGCCGCTGAACGATGCCATCTACGAAAGAAACCGCGGACTTGAAAAAAAGCTGAACATTGTCATCAAGGAAACCTACACCGATGACATCTTGAGTCCCAACCTGCTGAGAAGCATAGTCACGGCAAGCGACCAGTCATACGACATTGTCACAATGCTTGACAGATTTTCTCTCTCCGCACTGTCGGAAAAGCTCATCGTATCATATCAAGAGCTGCCGAACATTGACCTTACAAAAAACTACTGGGGCGGAAATATGCTGAAAGACAGCAGTATCGGCGGCGTGAACTACTTTGCTTTCGGAGATTTCAGCCTTTACGCCATGGACAACATCTCCACTCTCCTTTTCAACCAGAACGTAGCGTCTCAAAACGGAATTAACGACCTCTACGACCTTGTTGAAAGCAAAAAATGGACGTATGACAAGTTCAGCGAATACTCGGCATTGGTAACAAACGATACTGACGGCGACGGCGCTATGACCGAGACCGATTCATGGGGATACCTCGCGATGCCGAAGCAGATACTCCCGAGCTTCTGGATAGCCGGCGGCGTCCGCTCCATATCAAAGGATGAAAATGACATTCCCGTGCTCTCCATGGACAACGAGACTTTTCACAATATTGTCGGTAAAATTTTTGAAATGTCATGGGACAGCGGCACATGGTACGTGAACAAGATAGACAACGACAACGACACAACGCTTGAGAATATGTTCATACGCGGCAACAGCCTGTTCCACGACTCCACATTCCAGAAAATTGCAAGACTGCGCGAGATGGACGCCGATTTCGGTATAATCCCCTACCCCATGGCGTCTGAATCTCAGGACAGCTACTACACGAGAGTATCGGGCGCGCTGTTCTCAAACGTACCCGTAACTCAGGAAAATAAGGAAAACATCGGTCTTATCCTCGAAAAGCTGGCGGAAGAATCAGCTAAAATAACAACTCCCGCATACAAGAACGTCATAATGAAAGGCAAATACTCCCGCGACAACCAGTCCTCACAGATGCTTGACCTGCTTTATGAAACGCGAGTATACGACCTTGGCGACAGCTTCTGGTGCGACATTATCAGAGACAGCTTCATTAAGACCATGATGACGACAAACGACAGAAACCTCTCCTCAAACGTAAAGAAGTTCGAGAAAGTCATAGATAAGACAATAGACAAGGTTATTACAAACATCACTGCAAACACGGCGGAATAATCATGAATACTATTTTAAGCAAATACACACTCGGAGACATATCCCTCTCCTACATAACAGACGGCAGCGGACACGTCGGAATCATACTCCTGCCGACAGACAAAACGGAAGGCGCGGATTTTCTCGACGGAGATATCGAGAGCATAGTTCAGCTCTACATAAGAGGCGACAACCTTCCGTCAGGCTATGCAAGCGGAATCACGCTCTCCGGCTCACAGTCGACGGGAATGCTGACGTATGACGGGCAGACTTTTGACGAGGACGGGGACAATGTCGCGATAAAAACAAAGCTGCACGACGTGCGCGGATATGACGTTCTCCACACCGTGTCGTACAAAAGCGGAGACAGAGCCTTTAAGATAAACGTGCGCTTCACAAACTCATCGGAGAGCGACGCTGTACTCGAGAACATATCGAGCTTTTCACTCGGCAGGCTCTCCCCCTACGGAGACAAAAACTACACGAACAACGTCGTTTTTCACAGGATAAGAAGCTGGTGGAGCGCGGAGGGCAAGGTTGAGAGCGGAACACTGTCGGAATACCATCTTGAGCCGTCGTGGTCGCTCGGTGGAGTAAGGGTAGAAAAATTCGGTCAGAACGGTTCCATGCCGGTGAGACACTACTTCCCGTTTGCCGCAGTCGAGGACAAAAAAGCGGGCGTAACATGGGCGGTACAGCTTGCTTGTCCCTCGTCATGGCAAATCGAGGCGAGACGACAGCGCGAATACCTCTGTCTGACAGGCGGACTTGCGGACTACGAAACCGGACACTGGTCCAAAAACATTCATCCCGGCGAGAGCTTTGACACTCCCACCGCATATGTCACTGTAGGAAGCGGCGGACTTGACACCGTATCGCAGAGACTGCTCGACCTTCACACTCCCGTTAAGCTGACGAAAGAAGGCACGATACCTGTCGTATTCAACGAGTTCTGCACCACATGGGGCGACCCGGACACGGAGAAAATAGCACAGCTCACGAACGCGATAAAGGGAAAAGGCTTTGACTACCTCGTTATCGACTGCGGATGGTACGGGGACAAAGAGTGGTGGAACTATATCGGCGACTGGGAAGTGTCAAAGAAAAAGTTTCCGAACGGAATAAAAGAAGCCGCCGACATTATCTCCTCTTCGGGAATAAAGCCGGGACTTTGGTTTGAAGCGGAAAA